>WBZP01001039.1_pt1 | contig 35547 bp, 26 predicted proteins | sample 5204301 | NCBI WGS metagenome assembly WBZP01 (sample SAMN12412401, study PRJNA552823) | activated sludge metagenome | isolation source: activated sludge from nitrification reactor of wastewater treatment plant... | place: USA: Pennsylvania | collected 2017 | reverse complement strand
TGCGGTGTGGGCTGTGAGAATCCGCCTGGCTCTGTCGAAGATGCGGCATCGTTTGCGGACATGAGTACAGAGATCCGTCCTGCTGCGGAAGACTGGCTACCGGACTCGATCGGCTACGAGATCTTTGTGCGCAGCTTTTCAGACAGCAGTGGCGACGGGCAGGGCGATCTAGAAGGAGTCCGTCAGCGGCTTCCCTATCTTCAGTCCTTGGGCGTAAACCTGCTGTGGCTGACGCCGATTCATCCTTCTCCGAGCTATCACGGCTACGATGTCAGCGACTACGATGCCGTTCATTCCGACTTTGGAACGCTCGCGGACTTCGAGCGCTTGCTGGCGGATGCACATGCGCGACACATTCGCGTGCTGCTCGATCTGGTGGTCAATCACACGAGCAAAGTGCATCCGTGGTTCCTAAGTGCAAAGGACGCACCGACGGGAAGTTCGGACTCTGTTCGTTATCTGTTCCGCGCAAATGATCCGGGCTTTGTGTGGCAAGGAAGCAAGGTGTTTCGTCCGCTCGATGGCCAGCCGGGACGCTATTACTACGGACTGTTTTCGCCAAACATGCCGGACTTAAACCTTCGTGATGAGTCCACCGTGCAAGCGATGGAAGCGGTTGCGCAGCGCTGGCTGTCACGCGGTGTCGATGGCTTTCGCTTGGATGCTGCGCGCTATTTGATCGAAGCGCCCGATCCGCAGACAGCGACGACGCAGCCAAGCCTTTCGGACACCCAAGAGACGCACAAGCTGTGGCAGCGGTTTCGAAACAACCTGGTGATGCGGAGTCCTTCTGCGGGTCTGATCGGTGAAGTCTGGAGCGACTTTGACACCATTGCGAGCTATCACAGCGGAGGAACAGAGCTGCACGGCGCGCTGCACTTTCCGCTGTCGTACGCAATCATCGACGGAATCAAGCGTGGCTCTGCGCGACCAATTCGCGATGTGCTGGAAAAGATGGCGCATGGTGGTGTTCCTGCGCGCTACTTTGCTCCGTTTCTGACCAACCATGATCAGAAGCGCTTGGCGACGGAACTGGGTGGAGATCTGAGCCAGTTGCGCGCGGCGGCTACGCTGCTTTTGGGAATGCCCGGAACGCCGTTTCTGTATTACGGAGAAGAAGTCGGACTTGCACAGAGCACAGCGAGCGGAGATCGCGGACAGCGTCCATCGATGCCGTGGGATGTGGTGCAAAAACAGAGTGACGCAGCGGACTCTCTGCTCGCGCATTACCGACGGCTTGGACAGCTTCGTCAGCAAGAGCCCGGACTGCGAAAGACGTCTCTGCAAGTGCTGTGGCCGATGACTCCTGATGATCGACTGCTCGCGATCTATCGCGGTGATTCACCAAGTGGTGTGGTGCTGGTCTTTAACGTGGGAACTTCACCGCTGTCTGGTGTGAAGCTGTCACTGCCAAGTGATCATCGAACCGGGGTTCACACAGAGCTTCTGAGCGGCGCTTCCGTTCCCGTTGTCACCGTCGAAAATCGCAGTGCATATCCGCTTCCTACGATTGCTCCGCGCGGTGCGCTGTGGATCGCGCCTTCCCAATGACTCTGTCTGGCCGCGCTTTTTACATCCAGATCACCGGAGTCCGCTGCGTGTACCACAGCTCTGTCTGCGCGGCATAGCGTGCTTCGATGATGTCTCGTTTGATCTTCAGCGTCGGGGTCAGGAGTCCGTTTTTGATCTTCCAGGACTCACTGACCACCACCAAAAACTCGAGCTTTTCGTGATCATCGAGGTTGCGATTGACCTTTTCGATCAGCGCCCGCAGCGAGCCATCGACAATCTGTTTGATGTTCGGATCTTTTACGCGCGGCGCCAGAATTTCCGCCAGCATGATGAGCGCAAACGGCTGCGCTTGACCCGGTCCCGTCACACATGACTGCTCGACGTGGTTGTCGGCATTGAGCATGTTTTCAATCGGAGCCGGTGCGACGTACTTTCCTTTGCTGGTCTTGAACAGCTCTTTGACGCGACCTGTCAGCTTGAGCCGATTCATTTCATCGATCTCACCGCGATCTCCGGTCTTTAGGAATCCATCTTCCGTAAAGCTTGCGGCGGTCAGCTGTGGATCGTTGTGATAGCCCATCATGATGCCCGGACTTTTGATCAGGACTTCCCCTTGCGCGGAGATCTTGGCTTCGACTCCGGGAAGCGGCTCACCGACGAATCCCGTGCGCGTTCGACCGGGAAGTGCCAGGTGGGAATACGCGAAGTTTTCGCTCATCGCGTAGCCTTCCAGCATCTCCAGTCCCAGATCGCTGTACCACTCCAGAAGCTCTGCGGGAATTGGTGCAGACCCGCTGACTGCGACGCGCGTCTTGTCGAGTCCCAGTCCCGATAGCACTTTGCGACGAAGGATTCCGCCGAGCAGCGGAACCTTCAGCATCGTGCGCAGCTTGTCTGCTGGAAACTTTTCAAACACACCTTGCTGGAACTTGAGCCAAAGACGCGGAACGGACTGAAACAGCGTCGGGCGCGCGCGCTTGATGTCCGATACAAACGTGTCCAAGGAGTCCGCAAAAAAGAGCTGACAACCAGCCCACATCGCAACGCACTCGACGGCAGCACGCTCAAAGACGTGCGCAAGCGGAAGATAGGAAAGGAATCTGTCTTCAGGCGTGATGCGGAGTACTTGCTGAAATCCTGCGCACGCTGTGGCCATCGCTCCGAAGCTGTGCGCGACTCCTTTGGGCTTTCCGGTGCTTCCCGATGTGTAGATGATCATCGCGGCTTCATCGGCGCTTCGGGATGGCTCTCCGGTCATCGGTGCGCTGGCTTTGATCACGTCTGCCCAGACGGGAGCACCAGGCTGGGTTCCTGGCTGATAGGAAATGCACGCGACGCCAGTGGGAACCGCTTCGGCTTGCGATTCCCAGCCATCGAGCTTGCCGACAAACAGCGCCTTGGCGTTGCAGTGCGACAAGATGTAGGAAATCGTGTCCGCTCCGAGCGTCGGATAAATCACGACGGAGACATACCCAGCCATCCAGATCGCGATGTCCGACAAGATGAGCTGCGCACAGTTTTTGGACAGAATCGCAACCGAAGAACCTGGGGCAAACCCACGCGAGCGCAGATGGGCCGCCATCCGTCTCGCTTCGTCCATCGCCTGTCCGAAGGTGAAGGTTGTCACCCCACCTCCTGGTAGAGGCTGTGTCAGAAACACCCGATCCTTTAGCTCTTTTTCCCACCGGTACAGACGTGTAAGGACCAGATCACGTTGGCTGCTCATTACTGTTTATCTTAACAAAAGGTAGGCTTCTCTGATCGACGGTGTCGGTCACGTCGCACACTGCGAAGCACGCGCGCGATTTGCGATAATGTCTGCGCGCATGAGGTGGCAGCGAGCGAAACACTGGCTCACGACGAAGATCGTCTTCGTGGCGCTGGGGCTGACCGCTTGTCAGTCTGGCCCGTCGGTTCGACCTTCGCCGATCGTCGCTTTACCGACGCCCGCGCTGCCCGAGCGGCTGGTCCATCTGGTCATCGACATTGGCTCATCAGGAACGTCGCTGTGTCTGTTTCCTGTGCAGCGCGCTTCCGTTCCAGCGAGCACCGAGCTTGGCGTGCAGTCCTTTCGTCGCTGTTCCGTTGGTGCGATCGAGCCAGTTTGTACCAAGTCCAAAGGCGGTCTGGCCCAGCTGGTGATCGGCAAGTCGCAAAGTGAAGTGACGACGCTGGTGATGGGACGGCTGCGGGATGCGTGGCGCGCGCTCGGTGAACCGGCTCCCAAAGGTCGTCCCGACTGGCGAAGTGAGGTGCGCTCCGCGGCGGCGCTGGGAACCGGTGGCTTTCGCGATCCAGAGAGCGGTGAGGCGATCTTTCGTCCCGAGTGGCAAGTGCTGTGGCAGTCGGTGCAGCAGTTTCTTCATCACGAGGTTGCGCTGCCGCAGGTGGTCGCGCGTCCGATCACGGGCAGTGAAGAAGGACAGCTTGCGTGGCTTGGGGTGCGGGAAGCGCTGGCTCCGACGGAGCGCTTTGCGATCATGGAAGTCGGAGGCGCGACGGTGCAGTTTGCCACCGCCGACAGTCCCGGCGAGACGGATCTGGGCAAAGTGGTCGCTGTGTCCGATGGTCGTGGCCAAGATCTCAGCTTCGAGCGACTTTCGACCAGTCGGAGCGCGCACGCTGGATTTTCCGTCTGTTTCAGTCCCGATCGCCGAGACAAACAGAGCGGCACTGCGTGTGTGGATCTGCTCTATGAAAGCGTGTTTGCGGACTCTCGCGTCGCTGGCTTGGCGGCTGTGACACCGATTCGCCGCGTCTATGCGCTGGGGGCTCCGTGGCTCGGTCTGCTTCGCGAGCTTCCGTCGGCAGCGCCCTGGAAAGCCAAGACCGATCGCGAGCTTCCATCGCAAGTTCGTCTGCAAGATCTGCGTGCGCTGGCCGATCAGATCTGTCCGAAGACCGATCGACAGATTCTTACGCTGGCACCGCATTCCTATGAAGCCAAGCGCGGCGTTGGACGGACCTGTTATTCCGTCGCGTATCACGCTGCGTATTTTCAAGCGATCGCTCCTGCGGCCAAGTCACAGGAAGTGATTCCCGGTGGCGACGAGCAGTGGGCACGCGGCGCAGCGATCAGCGGTGAGTTTTTTAACGACTGTCGCTAGCGGTCTGCTACATAGCCGACATGTTCAGGCTCCACGTCGCTCGTTCTGTACGGTCCGGCTGGCTTCGGTCGATCTGTCTGCCTGTACTTTGGATCGTTGCCGTCGGCTGCGGAACGCTGGGGGACGGACTGCCGCCGCAAGATCTGTGGCCTCGGACGCCGCTGCGAGGCTTTGTGCTGCGTGATGCAGAGTCGCCGTTTGTGCTGCTGCGCGCTGGCTTTGATCTAGACAATCCGACGACCGAGCCGAGTCCGATGAGCGCGTCGCTGCGGATGTTTGGTCAGATCTCGCCGCGCAATCAGCCCGATGTGTCGCAGATCTTCGTCCGCACCGTGACCAGCTTGGCGGAACAGTCTGCACCCGATGAGCTGCTGGCTCCGACGCTGACGTGGGAAGGGAAAGGCATCGCAAACCCGATGTGGCTCGTCGGTCTGCCCGATGAGGAGCCGGTGATGCTGTACACAAGCAGTGACGGAGCGATTGGACTATTTCGCAGGATGCGCGATGGCTCGCTCTCGAAGCTTGCGCGTCCGCTGATTCCGTCGGCAAGCCTTGTAACAGGCAAGCTTGGCCGTGTCAGTCCTACGCTATCCGATGGACGGCTGCGACTGTACTTTACCGTCGATGATGCCACGGTTCATTACGCCGAAGCCGATGCCCGAGCCGTCTCAGCGTTTGTGAATGATGACAGTCGAAGCGTGGCGTTTTCTGTCTCGCCGGCGCTGCTTTCTGCGTCGGATGTCCTGGTTTCGGTGACGCGCAGTCAGACCGCCGTCGCAGAGCGTCTGACCGGACTGTTTGTGCGCAGAGTCCTGACTCCCGTGGGACGCGCTCGCTACGATTTGTATGCGCGGGCGGAAGCGATGGGAAAGGCCGTCCTTGTTGCCGCATCATCCTATCAAGGAGATGTTCGGGAGCCATTTTTGGTGGTGCCCGATCCGCTACTCGCAGCGACGGCAGGTGGTATCCCGATGAGCCCGTATGTCACGGAGTGGAACGGTCAGACGCTGCTCTTTTTGGGACTGCGTACCATTCAGACCGGCATTGCGGTTGCGATGCTTGCTGCGGACCTTCCCAAACAGCCATGAGTCAGTCTGTGTCCGACGTTGCGGCAATCCTTCAGTCAGGTGTCTTAGCGGTCTATCCGTCTGCTTCACTGTGCTTTGGACGTCAACCGGAGCCGCATCAGCTGATCGTCGGTTCGGCCTCGCGTCAGACGTGGTTTGACATTGCCTCGCTGACCAAGGCGCTGGCGACGACGCTGCTGACGATGAAGCTGTGCGATGAAGGAAGGCTTCGGCTCGACGAAGAGGTGTTTCCGGGCGTGCAGGTTGCGCATCTATTGTCGCATTCCTCGGGGCTGCCCGCGTGCTTCCCACCGCTGTGGGCCGATCAATCGGGACTGCTTGTCGCACCGTCGCTGCACACGCGTGATTTCGTCCTGTCGCAAGTGCTTCACACGCCGCGAGAGCCCGCCGGACTTCGCTCGCTGTATTCGGACTTGGGCTTCATTGTCCTGGGTCAGCTTGTCGAGCAGCGAGGAGACGGACGTCTCGACGAGCAGCTCTCGGCGTGGCTGGAGCCGCTGGGGCTTGCGATCGGGTTTCGTCCGCTGGATGTCGCGCCGTCTGTTTCAGCGAACCTGTGCGCGCCGACGCGTCGGGAATCACCGCTCCGAGAGCCGCTACAAGGCATCGTTCACGACGACACCGCGCGTGCCATGCTGGGGGTTGCGGGCCACGCCGGACTGTTTGCTCAGACGGACTCGGTCTATCGCTTGGGACAGGCGCTGCTCGACTGCTATCACGATGTTTCATCGCTGCCGCGCGCTGTGCTGGGACTGCGAACCGAAACGGTGAGACGCTTCTTTCAATCGCCTGCGCTGCCGGGTCTGCGTAGTACGTGGGGGCTCGGATTTGATCATCCCGATCCGGTGCTGCCGGGGGCATCTCCGTCGTCGGCAGGCTCGCTGTGGTCGCGTCGTGGCGTTGGACACTTGGGCTTTACCGGCTGCTCGATTTGGATCGATCCAGACAGTCGCTTGGTTGCGGTGTTGCTGTCGAACCGTGTCGATGTGGAAACGCCCGCCCAAGCGGAGCAGACCAAAGCGGCGCTCCGCGTGCTTCGTCCCACGCTGCATGATGCGATCGTGACCCTCATGACTGGCTAAGCGATCGCGAAAAACGTACCGCAAGACGAAGCGTATCCACTTGAGACAGCATCTATTCCGATTGCAAGGCTGAGACTTTTTTGTCGCGTTCGTCCTCGGGGTGACCCATGCTTTGGGGACGTACTTGCCATTGCTACAAGTGCAAATGAAGCTTGTAGGCTACTTGTTTTGATAGGAGCGTAGGAATGTTCGGTGCTGCCCGTCCCGCTACCCAATCTGATCCCGTCGAAGCGGCTCTGCTCGACCTGTTGCCGCGTCAGGATGAAAATCCTGAAACCCTGCATCGCGCCATGCACCACGCGGTGTTTTCAGGAGGAAAGCGGATCCGGCCTCGGCTGCTGCTGACCGTGGCTGCCTCCTGTGCGGCGGATGATGCAGAGATGGATCTGGCCATGCGGGCCGGCTGTGCGATCGAGTTCATCCACTCCGCATCGCTGGTTCATGACGATCTGCCGTGTTTTGACGATGCAGAGTGTCGACGCGGAAAGCCAACAGTCCACAAGCTGTTCGGGGAACCAATGGCTGTTCTCGTCGGTGATGCGCTTCTGACTCGCGCGTTTGAGGTGATTGCAGAGGCGCCTCCGCGACTGGCTCGGCGGGCGCTGCGGATTGTCGGACAGCTTGGACAAGCGACGGGCTCGCAGCACGGAATCATCGGTGGACAGAGCCTGGAACAAAAAGGGCTCGACGGCAGCATCATCGATCGCTATCACGCGATGAAGACGGCAGCGCTGTTTCGTCTGGCTGCGTCGGCGGGAGCGCTGGCTGCGGGCGCGACCGATGCCGAAGCGTGGGGCGAAGTGGGTCAGTGCCTCGGTCTTGCGTATCAGCTTGCGGACGATCTGTGTGATGCGGTCAGCTCCGTCGAAGTTGCGGGCAAGCCGGTGCGTCGCGATGAGACGCTGGGACGACCGAATGCCGCGCTGCTCAGTGGCGAAAATCCGACGCGACAGCGCTTGGTTGCGCTCATCCTGCGCGCGCAGACGCGAACTCGAGAGCTGGCTGCCGATCCCAAGCCGCTGCTTGATCTGATCGACGAGCTGAGTGGTTACTTTTTGAAGACAACCCACAAGGCCGCCTCGTCGAGCTAGCTGCCGCTTGGCTATACTTTGGTCGTGAAAGACGAGCGCTCACTTCCCACGGGTCGATTGGGTCGGCTGGGTCGGATGGTTTCCGTCGGAGCCCGAGCGGGCTTGGACTTGCTTGGCAATCGCGACGCACACAGCAGCGCCGAGCGAGCCGCAGAGGTGCTGGGAACGCTGCGGGGCTTGGCTGCGAAAGTGGGCCAGATGGCGAGCTACGTCGACGGAGTCATTCCCGAGCAGCATCGCTCAGCCTACGAAACGGCGATGGGAACGCTGCGCTCGGCGGCACCGCGATCGCCCTTTCCCGAAGTGAAGGGGCTGATTGAAGCCGAGCTGGGAGGCTCTCTCGACTCGCTGTTTCATTCGTTTGAAGAACAGCCGATCGCGAGTGCGTCCATCGGTCAGGTTCATCGCGCCTACGCCACCGTCGCTGGTCAGTCAGCGCCGCAGGAAGTTGCGGTCAAGGTTCAGCATCCAGGAATCGTCGCTGCGCTGGAAAGCGACCTGGCCAATGCGTCGATTCTTGAGCAGATGATGGCGATCGGCGGGACGCGACGCTTCAACAGCAAAGGCATGCTCGAGATGATTCGGACTCGCTTTCGCGAGGAGCTGGACTATCGACTCGAGGCTGAGCGTCAGCGTGCGTTTGCCAACATCCATGCGGGCGATCCAACCATTCGCGTTCCGTCGGTCAAAGATGCGCTATCGAGCGGGCGTGTCCTGACCAGCGAGTTTGTGCGCGGCGCGTCGTTTGAACAGGCCGTCAGCGCGTCGGAAGCCGATCGCCGAGCCTGGGCCGAGACGATGTGGCGCTTCGTCTTCAAAGGCAACCTGTTTGGCGACATGTTCAACGCCGATCCTCATCCGGGAAACTACCTGTTTTCCGACGGTGGCGTGGTTACGTTTCTAGACTATGGCTGCGTACAGCCCATTCCTGCCGCAAATCATGAGCTTGCCCACGCCGTTCACCGAGCGGCCCTTGCGCGCGATGAAGCGGGATTTCGGGATGCAGGGAAAAAGCTGCTAGGAACCAAGCCAGGACCGCTGGAAGCGCTGGTATTGCGATATCTCCGTCGCTGCTTTGAGCCGCTGTTCGTATCGCCGTTTCGCATGACGCGCGAATATGCAGCCAGCTTGGTGAGCGATTTCAAAGACATGTCCAGCGCTGCGTTCAAAATGGATGCGCAGCATACGTTCCCGATGCCGACGGAGATCCTGTTTATGAACCGGCTCCAGTTTGGCTTCTATTCGGTGCTGGCTCGACTGAATGTCGAAGTGGACTATGCCGAAATCGAGTCACAGTTCCTAAAGCAGTAATCCAACTTCTATGAAGAAATGGAAGTGTGTGGAACGTAGAAAGATCGATGTGTAGAAACGAAAAAAGCCACCTTTTTGAGGTGGCTTTTGTTTGTTTGGCTCGAACGCTTAGGCGTAGGGAAGCAGTTCGCGGATGGCCTTCTCATTGGTCGAGTGAACCATCTTGGTTCCGCGCAGCTTTCGCTTTCGCTTGCTGGCCTCGTGGGTGAGAAGGTGGCTCTTGTGAGCCTGCTTATGCTTGAAATGCCCCTTCGCCGTGCGAGTGAAACGCTTCTTGGCGGCAGAGTGCGACTTCATCTTGGGCATCTAAAATGGTCTCCTTACTACGAACTTACCACCAAGCCAGGAAGTCGAGAACTTAAATTTCCGAGGCTGAGGCAAACTTCGAGTAGGCGCGCACGGGCTTGAACCGTGGACCCCTACCGTGTCAAGGTAGTGCTCTACCACTGAGCTACGCGCCTAAATGCCTTGGCCAAACGACCGAGGCCCACGACTAATAGCGCTGTGACGCTGCCTGCGTCAACTCTTTTTTGGGATGTTTGTTTCCGAAAAGGCGACGTGACTACGCAGCGACGGAGTGAGCGGCTATCCTTGCGGTGGAGGTGACGGATGCACGTTGGCATCAATTACGCGTGGCGGAACTATGCGTGGGACTTTGGTGAGCCAGCTCATTCCGACGGAGGCAGCGCGTGGGGAGCGCGTGCAGCATGGGCTCCAACCATCGAAGCGGAGCTGGACGCGTTTCGTTTGATCGGACTCGATGTGGTTCGCTGGTTTGTGCTGGCCGACGGAACGACCTATGGCGTCGGCGATCAGAAGCCCGTTGTCGATCCTCAGCGGTTTGGTCAGTGGCGGTTTCATGAAATCCCGACGCTGTCCGAGGCATGGCTCGAAGACTTTACCAAGCTGCTCCAGTGCTGTGAGTCGCAGAAAATTCGGCTGTTACCGTCGGTGCTCGACTTCCACTTCTGCTTTCCTGGTGTGTCCGTTCCGTCGTCTCCGCATGTGAAGTGTGGGCGAGCGGATGCGATCATCGATCCGAGCAAGCGACGACGGCTCTTCGAGAACGTGTTCGATCCGATCATCGCGATCTGTCAGCGCTTTCCGGAGACGGTGTACGCGCTGGAGATCATGAACGAGCCGGAGTGGTGTACCGACGACGGAACCTGGCAGAGCGACAAGAAAGTGGTGCCGATCGGATCGATGCTGGATTTTTTTGCGGAAGGTGCGGCGCGGATCAATCGGGCGGGGCTGCGCTCGACGGTGGGCTTTGCCAAGCATCGCAGCATGAAGGACTGGGATTCACCGGGGCTGGGGCTTTCCTTGCATCAGTGGCACTACTACTGCGATCCCGAGTCCGTGCCGGACAACGACATGAGCAGTCATGGGCCATGTATCGTCGGTGAGTTTCCGTCGGGGCGCTGGCGAGCGTGGAAAGAACTGGGTGATGCGCAAGACACGCGATCGCGTCTGAGCTTGCTGCGCCAAAAGGGCTACGACGGTGCGCTGCTTTGGTCGGCCAACAAAGAGGAAGAGAAGATCGCCGAGCCGGTGGTGGAGTGGTCTGAGCGCGTTCGCGACGAGGTGGCGGCATTCATCGCGGGACGGTGAGCCTGGGCACTGACGAGCGCTTTGCCGGTTTCCGTCGCTGACTTGGCAAGCGCTTCGGGCTCTCCAGAAAAGACAATCTGACCGCCGTGCTGACCGGCTTCGGGGCCTAGCTCGACGACCCAGTCGGCGGCGGCGATCACTTCCAGGTGGTGCTCAATCACGACGAGGGTATCGCCTCGGTCGACGAGCTTGTGAAGCAGTGCAATCAGTCGTCGCGCATCGGACAGGTGAAGTCCCGTCGTCGGCTCGTCGAGCACATAAACGGTCGGCTCATGATGACTAAGCGCCGTAAGCTCTGCCGCAAGCTTCAGTCGCTGCGCTTCGCCTCCCGAGAGCGTGTGCGAGCCCTGACCGAGCTGAATGTAGCCAATTCCCAGCTCACACAGCGTCTGAAGAGGCCGGATGATCTTGGGATGATTGGCAAAGTGCGAGACGGCTTCCTCGGCGGAAAGCTGAAGCACATCACCAATCGACAGCCCGTGAAATTTGACTGCCAGCGTCGAGGGTTCAAACCGCAGTCCGGCGCAGGCCTCGCACGGAGTGATGACGTCGGGAAGGAATGACATCTCACTGACCTGAACGCCTTGGCCTTCGCACGTCGGGCAGCGTCCGCCACCACCGGAATTGAACGAAAAGCGTCCTGCCGTAAAGCCGCGCACTTTCGAGTCGGGCAGCCCTGCATACAGACGACGAATCTCGTCCCAGACCGATAGAAACGTCGCGGGCACCGAACGTGGTGTTCGTCCAATCGGCGATTGGTCGACGAGCAGCGCTCGCTTGAGTGCATCCGTTCCATCGAGCTTCACGGTTCCGATGGGCGGTTCACTGGCCAGCCCAAGCGCCAGCCTCAGCGCCGGATACAGCACCTTCTGAACCAGCGTACTTTTGCCGGAACCACTGACTCCAGCGACGACATTGAAGCGTCCGATCGGCAGCTTCAGCGTCACGTTTTTCAGGTTGTGCGCCGATGCGCCACGCAAGGTCAGCTGTCGACTCGGTGACGGGCGCTTCGGTCTTGCTGCGGGCTCGGTGGACAGCGCTCTTGCCGTCGGAGACTGTGGATGACGCAGCACCTCGGCGGCAGGGCCTTGCGCAATGATCTGACCGCCGTGCTTGCCTCCCGACGGACCGAGATCGAGCAGATAGTCCGCTGCGCGAATCGTTGCTTCGTCGTGTTCAATCACCAGCACCGTCGAGCCGAGATCCGCCAGCGCACGCAAGTTGTGAAGCAGTCGATCGGTATCACGCGGATGCAGTCCGATCGTTGGCTCGTCGAGAACATAGAGCGATCCCGTCAGACCTGCACCAAGCTGCGCAGAGAGCCGCAAGCGCTGCATTTCTCCACCGGACAGCGTCGAGGCTGCGCGATCGAGCGAGAGATAACCGAGCCCAACCTGCTCGATGAAGCGCAGACGTCGACGCAGCTCGTGAAGCGCTGCACTGCTGAGCTTTTCTTCTCCGCCGACAAACTGCCAGTCTGCGACGATGCTCAGCGCTCGCTGCACCGAGTACGCCGTCAGCTCCGCGTAGGTCTGTCCTTGCAGACGGACTTTGCGAGGCAGCGGTGCGAGTCTTGTTCCGTCACAAGCTCGACAGCGCTTGGCTTCGTCTTCGGGATCGTGGCCGCGTCCTTCGCAGACGCTGCACTGGCCTTGCTTGGTGTTAAACGAAAACCAGCGAGGGTCTAGCTCGGGGATGCCTTGTCCGCACGTCGGGCAGGCTCGGCGGGTTGAATAGGTCTTTTCGCTGCGGCTTGGCTTGGCGCTGGGTTTGCCTGGTGCAATCGTGACGCTTCCGTCGCCAAGCTGGATCGCCAGGTCGATCTGCGCGCGCGAAAACTGGGAAGGACTGCCGGTCGCGACGACAAGATCGATGGTGTGCTCGGCAGATTTGACCAGCCGAGGCGGAGGCTCCGTTTGGACGAGCTTTCCGTCGACGCGCGCTTCGGAAATGCCCGATCGACTGGCGAGCTGAAAGATTTCCAGATAGGTGCCTTTGCGGGCTCTCACCGCCGGGGAATAGAGCGTGTACGGCTCACTTCCCAGCTTGGCCAGCAGCTCCAAGATCGACTCCGTTGAGGTCGCGTGTGCTGGCTCGTCGCACGTCGGACAGTGCGGCAGACCGACTTTGGCATAGAGCAGTCGCAGATAGTGGGCAACCTCAGTCACCGTCGCCACCGTCGAGTTTGCTCCGGCTCGGCTGATTCGCTGCGACAGCGCAATCGCAGGCGGCACACCTCCGACGTGATCCACATCGGGCCGAGGCAGCTGCGGCAGAAACTGACGCGCGTACGGCGACAGCGTTTCCATAAACCGTCGCTGACCTTCGGCATAGATGACATCGAAGCACAGCGACGACTTGCCCGAGCCACTCGGTCCCGTCACCACCGTCAGTCCACCATGAGGAAGCTTGCAGCTAACCGAGGCCAGGTTGTGCTCTCTCGCATGTTCGACGGAAATCACTGCTTCACTGACGGAATCAGCCCCGGACGGTTCCGCAAACTGAAGCTGCTGGGTCATCCGGGCGTTTAGTGCGGTGCCCGTTCTCGTCGCGAGCTTGGCGAGTTCCTTCGGTGGCGCGGCTGCAACAACTTGGCCTCCGTCGGGACCACCACCCGGACCTAGATCAATCACCCAGTCGGCCTGAGCGATCACATCCAGGTCATGTTCGACGACGACGACGCTGCCGCCGTTGTCACACAGTGCATGAAGCGCAGCGACGACCGGCGCGACATCGCCGGGATGCAGTCCGGCACTCGGCTCATCGATGACAAACAGCGTTCCGCGTGCTGGTTCCGACAAAGCGCGCGCCAGCTTGAGTCGCTGGGCTTCTCCGCCGGACAGCGTCGAAAGCGGCTGCCCGAGCGTCAGATAACCCAGTCCAACCCGAATCAGCGGAGCCAGTGCGCGACGAAGAGCTGGATCAGGCTCTGACGGTGGATCAAAGCGAGCCAGCGCCTCTTCGATCGACAAGTCCAGCACTTCAGCGACGGTCAGGCCACCGAGCCGAACCGCGAGGACTTCGGGCCGAAAGCGCTTGCCTTGGCAGACCGGACAGAGCAGCGAGACATCGGCGAGAAACTGCATCTCGACCGTCTCATAGCCTTCACCCGAGCAGGCTTCGCAGCGGCCCTTGGCGACGTTGAACGAAAAGTGGGATGCGGTCAGCTCCGCAGCGACGGCACTGGCTTGGGCCGCAAAGCGCGCGCGGAAGCGATCCCAGCTCTTGGTGTAGGTGGCGGCGTTTCCTCTCGTCGTGCGTCCGAGCGGAGACTGATCGACCAAGACGACTCCGCGCAGGCCGCCGAGGCCGCGAAGCTCTCGGTGCGCACCGGGTTTTTCGACGCTGCTGTCACCCAGTGCGCGTGCGACGGATCGATACAGGATGTCTTCGACCAGCGTGGACTTTCCCGATCCACTTGGACCGGTGACAGCGACGAGCACTCCGAGCGGAATGTCGACATCAATGTCGCGCAGGTTGTTTTCCGTCACACCGAGCAGCGACAGCGCGGTTGCAAAGGGTCGTGTCTTTCTTGGTGCAAGCGCATGATTTTGCCAGGCTGCTCCCGTCGGTAAGTCAGGACGAGCGGCCAGCTCTTTCGGCGGTCCATCAAACAGGATGCGTCCACCGTGGCGACCCGCTTTCGGACCCAGCTCGACGGCGCGATCACAGGCGGCAATCAGCGACGGCTCATGCTCGATCAGCAGCACCGTGTTGCCGCCTTGCGCCAGGCTTCGCATCGCCTGACCCAGCTTCGGCACGTCTGTTGGATGAAGTCCAACACTTGGCTCATCCAGCACAAACAGCGTTCCCGTCAGTCCCGCGCCGAGTGCCGTCGTCAAGCTGGCCCGCTGCGCTTCCCCGCCCGACAGCGTGCGCGCCTGTCGATCCAGCGTCAAATAGCCGAGCCCAACCTGTTCCAAAAAGCCGAGCCGTGCGCGCAGCGAATCGACGACCAGCTTGCCTTGGGCCGAGCGCGGCGTCAGCGCCACAACCTTCGCCAGCGACGCACTGACGCTGTCCGCATGCCACTCGGCCAGGTTTTTTTGCAAAACGCGATACGACAGCGCCGTTGGATTCAGTCGGGCTCCGTGACAGATCGCGCACAGCTCATACGAGCGATAGCGCGACAGCAGCACACGAACATGCATCTTGTAGGTTCGTGACTCGAGAAACTGAAACCACGCGCGCACACCTGGATACTTGCCGTCGTCCCAGGTTCCTTCGCCCGCCAGGACTTTTTCCTGCTGCGCTTTGGTCAGCTTGTCCCACGGCTTGTCGAGCGGAATGCGCTGCGCTTCGGCATAACGAGCCAGCGCCGCCCGTTCCCACTGCGAAATCTGACCATTCCACGGACGAATCGCGCCTTGCTGAATCGTCTTGCTTCCGTCGGGAATGACCTTGTCCCAGTCGATGCCGATGACGCGACCGAAGCCTTTGCACGCCGGGCACGCACCGAGGGGAGAGTTGTACGAAAACAGACGGGCATGCGGCGGCTCAAACGTTCGCGCGCAGCCGGGGCAGTGAAGGTCTTTTCCGACGACAAGCCGCTGCGTCGAGCTGTAGCGCGAGCGAGCAGAGGAGTCCGCCGCTTGGCTTCCGCGCTCGACGATGCGAACCTCCGCAGCGCTGCTGTGACGGTGACAAAGCTCAATTGCGTCGAGGAGTCTGCCTTGTTCCTGACTGGACAAGACCATGCGATCGACGACGACATAGACGCTGTCTGCATCGGGAATCTGCTCGGACTCGACATCAAAAGGCTCATCTGCGACGAGCAGCCGTCGGAATCCTTGTTCACGTAGCCGAGGCAGCGCAAGCCGAGCTTCTTCGCTGCTTCCGACGGAAAATGCCACGATGGCGCTCTGTCCGCCGTGTGTGTCGCTGATTCGCTCGGCGGCATCGACGGCAGAAACCACCTGTGCGGAGAGCTGACAGCTTGGACAGCGAGGCACGGCTTCAGCGGCAAACAGCGCGGACAAGTACGGTTCGACATCGGTGAGCGTCGCCAGCGTCGAGCGACTCGACTTGACCGGTGCGCGACGATCGACCGCAACAGCGGCAGCGACGGGCTCTAAGCTTTCGACGTCGGGACGCGGCAGCCGTTCCAGAAACTGGCGAGCGTAGGGACTGAAGCTCTCGACGAAGCGGCGCTGACCTTCGGCATACAGCGTATCGAGCGCCAGCGACGACTTGCCCGATCCACTGGGACCACACAGCGCAACCAGCGAACCGGCTTCTAAGCGCAGGTCCACCGACTGAAGGTTATGGGTCTTGGCTCCTCGCAGCGAGATCGGCAGCATCGATGACATCGTGAACTTCCTGACGGACGCGACAGGGTGTTTGTGGGTCGCGCACGCTGATTGGATGAAGCTTGCGCAGAAAAGCGCACAACGATGCGAGCGAAATGCAGGAAAAAGTCGCTTCAGACGACAAGTCGAGCGTCCGACGAGCGAACGCGACAGCGAATCGAGCTGGAAAAGCGAAGGCTAGCGGAAGGTGCGGGTGGTGGGACGATGACGGATGAGGCTCGACAGAAGCTCCGCGCTGTCGTGCTTGGGACGCGGCGGCATGTACTTGTAGCGCTTGCGCCAAAAGCGAAGCGGACCACCGTCGCGACAGCCGAGCGCACGATCGCTCGGAGAGCAGTAGATGCGTAGGTGCAGATGGTCGTCGTGCGGCAGCGTGTCCCCGGGCTGCTTGAGAACCGCCTCGGCACGCTCGATCAGCTCTTCGTTTTCTCGACGGTCACGCGCGTGCTGAAGCAGGACGTTGCGCAGGCGGTTGTGGATGAACAAAAACTGAATCTCAATGTCGGGATCTTCGAGGAGCGCGCGTACCAGGGCCCAGTTGCGACGGACATCGAACTTGCGCGGCGTAAACGACTCGAACGTCACTCCCGGCGTCGCGCGCACGTTCAGCGATCGCAGTCCGACGCCATAGCGAGGCATCGCCGAAACGGGAGCAATGGGCTGACCTTCTTCGTCGACGGCGTAGTAGATCAGGTCCGCATCGTGGCCATTTTCGTGAGAGCGGTGCAGCTTGCTTTCGCCACCGCCCTTCATGGCGATGTCAGCGACGCCGAGCGTGCCACCGGGATGCTCTTTGGCGACGCGCTTGGCGGCCCGCATGATTGCATTGACGATCTCGTCGGTGCCGTAGTTTGCGCCGCGCTCGCGCCACAGCGTGGGGACGACGAAGCCTGGGCCTTCTTCCGGTAGCTTGCGTCCGCGACGGAGCGCGCCGTTGTTGAAGCTGCCCATGGCGACGCTGCCGCCGTCCGTGAGCAAGCCCGGGCCGATGCAGCCAAGGAGCAAGCAGGGCAGGGCCAGGAGCAGAAGACCTCGACGGGAATTGCTGCGCATGGTGATTCCAGTATGCCACAGCGCCCAGGTGGCAGAGAAGAGGCAGAAATGAGAAGTTTATCGCTCGATTCAGTAACTTATATTACTGAATGGGTCGGATATGGATTACCAACGGAACTCGCTGCGGAACAAGATGGCATGGGTGATGACGGTGGGAACTTCCTTGGTGGGAAGATCTTTGCGGTCATCTGAAGACATCGCGATCAGACGGTAATCGACCAAGAAGAACAGCGTGCGCCATGGGTTGAGCGCGACCTGCGCGTTGGCTTCGTGGGTGATGCCCGAGCGCTTTCCGAAACAGCCAGAAAAAGGATCACTTGGCGTACAGAACACTTTGTCATTGTTCGCGAACTGATCGGTCGTGATGGCTGCGGTGTAGCCGAGCGATGCGGTGATTCGTTCTTTCCAAAAGTCGCGGCCCACGTCGAAGCTGACGATGTGGTTTTGGGCGCGATAGTCGAAGATCAGGCTGTAGATCAGGCTGGCGCGGATGCCAAGGATCGAACCCGTGTCACGAACGCCGACGGAGACATCGCCAGCGAGGTTCGACGTGTTCTTGGTGTACGTCGTGGTGTTGTAGACGTCGGGAACGCTCTCACCGTTGATGAGCGCGCGGGCGCGGACTCGACCTTCGACGAAGCCTCCGAGTCGACGGAAGAAGCGACTGTCGAGGGTGACTCTGCCTTCGTCTCGGCCCGTGCGCAGCACCGTGAGGTTGTTTTCGACGGCGCTGGCTCCGATGGCAGCGAGCGTGGTTCCTGCTGTCCGGTTGTAGACGAGCCGCGACAGATACATGTTGATGGCCAGCGACGACATATGCGAGTAGCCAAGGCGAATCGTCAGACGATCATCGCTGAGCGCTCGAATCGACGACAGGATCACGGCCCGTGTCAGCTGTGGTCCCGCCGAGCCATAGAGGTCGACGACGAGATCGCTCATCAGATCGACGCGCTCATGCGGACGCCAAGAGTTAAACCAGCTGACGAAGATGCGCGGTGCGTCCAGTGCGTCCGTCGGTGCTCGCAGGTTTTCCTGAATCGGGCCGGTGCCCATTGGCGTGGTGGCGCTCAGGTTCGGAATGACCTGGCCACCGTCGCCTGGACCCATGAAAAACGATCCGGCGGCTCCGACGCTGCCCCACAGCGAACTGTAGGTGTAGCGCGCGCCGATTCCACCGACGATGCCGAACTTTCCTCCGTCGGTCTGGCACTGCTGCGTGGCCAGCTCCTCTGCGGTCGGGTCAAACGGTCCCGAGATCAGCGTCGGTGTGGTGTTTCGCTGTCCCGCGACGCCGTTGCCACACGGTGCCACGTAGTCCGTCAGCAGCGATCGTGAGTATGGATTGGGATAACCACCAACGAAGGCGCTGCCGTACCAGTGCTGACCGAAGTCGTGCGCGAGCTTGACACCGTCAAACTTGATGGCATCGGTTTCTGGCACGTACATCCGTCCGAGCGACAGATGCCACGTCGAAGTGGGACGGAACGTGACATAGGCTTCGCGCAGATCGTACTCGCGACCGCCGAGATAGCCTCGGGCCGACACACCGAGCGGAGTCTTATAGAAGTCGTCGCCCGCAAGCTGGCTGTTGGAGTTGAACTTGCGCTCGAAGTCGAGGCTGCCGGTCAGTCGCAGACGGAAGTCGAGCTTGAAGTCGAGCCGCTCTTTCCACATCCGCGACGCGAGCACCGTCGCACGAAAGTCCAAGAGCCCCAGGTTTGAGTTGGTCGCGATCCGCTTGTCGATGTTCTGCGTCGGATCAACGCCATCGTCTTCGGTGTAGTAGAAGCCGGTGAGCGAGACCTTGCCTCGATAGACCGGCCCAGCGGTGGCCAGCGACGGAGCAGCAAGCAGCAGCGCCGCGAAAAGAAGCTTCCCCCTCATCGACACACCGAATCCGTTCCCACCAGGCGGCTCACGCGGAAGCTTGCGGTGTTGTGGCAGCTTCCGCAGCTTACCTGGGCATCGTGGCGATTGGCTGGTCCGGGCGCTGCTCCGTCGGTGGTGATCTTCAGTGCCGCCGCCCGAACCGCGTCATCGCGATGGCAGGAGATACAAGCCGGCGAGACGCCCGCGTAGTTTCCGCCCTTGTGACAGTCGCTGCACGGCAAGACGCGATGGACACCGGTGAGCGTGCAGCCCACTCGGTCGTGATAAAAGCGTGCGCCAGTGAACGTCTGCTGGGTGTGACAGTCGCTACAGCGCGGCCCGAGTGAGTTGTGATGCACGTCGTCGCGCTGATGGCAGCCAATGCACAGCTGCGCGAGCCCTTGCAGCACCCGTCCGCTCGGATGGCACTCTTTGCAGAACAGTCGATCGTGCGCGCCGCCGAAGCGAACCGGGAAGATGTCGTGGCCCGTGTGGATCTTCTTCCACGTCGCGGGCTCGTGGCAGCCTTGGCAGCGGATGCCTAGCTCTCCTTTGTGGGCTTCGGGATCGGCGTGACATTCCTGACACTGCGTTGGCGTTGGCTTGTACTTCTGCGACGGATGGCAGCCTTGGCAGCGAACCGCCATGTGTTTTCCGTCGAGCTTCCAGCGATCTTTGGCCTTCGGATCGTTGTGATCGAAGCTATTTTGTCCCGTCGGGCTGTGGCATGCCTCGCAGTTGAGTCCGAGGCTGCGCCGGTGCGTGTCGTCCTTGAGGTGACAACCCGAGTCGCTGCACTGCATCGGAGTCGGCTTGTAGCGACGCGACGGATGGCAGCCTTCGCAGCGTGCGTCCTTGTGTTTCCCGACGAGCGGATAGTTGCTCTGATCGTGGTTGAACTTGGTCGCAGCCCAGCGCGCACCTTCGTGACAGTTGTTGCAGGTGTCTTTGCCGAGCGAGCCTTTGTGCAGACGGTCTTCGTGGCAGGCTCCGCACATCGACGGAGTGTCGCGATATTGATCGTCCTTGTGGCACGCGCGACAGTCTTTGATCTTCACGCCGTCGATGACGTGACCGTCGATCAGCTGGAACGGCTTGCCGGGTCCGTGACCAATTTTGACGCGCTCGCTGACGGCTTTGGGATCGACGCTCTGCTTCACTTCGCCGGGCTTTTGGTGACACTGCAAGCACTGGTCCGACGTGAACTGCTTCTTGTGGACGTTGGCGTGCTGGTGGCAGCCCATGCAGTCGATCGTCGTCGTCGCGTTCTTCTTGCCTTTGCCGGTGCTTGTGACCTTGACGATGGCGTCGAAGTTTTCAAACTCAGCGGGGTTTTTGCCTCGGTGACATGCGCGGCATGACACGGCTGCGTGCCGTCCGATGAGCGGGAAGCGGGTCTTGTTGTGCTCGAACTTTAGCTCCGGTCCCCACGTCGTCGGCAAGTGACACGTCGCGCAGTCTCCCAGCTTGGTAAACCGGCCTTCGTGCGCGTCTTTGTGGCATGCGTCGCAGTTTCGTCCCGGAGACTTCGTTGCCGTCGAGGGATGGCACGAAGCACACGGCTTTTTGTGCGGGCCTTCGAGCGCAAAGCGCGTCTTGTGGTTGTGATCAAAGTCGACGGTCTTCCACTCGACCTTGGCACTGTGACAGAGCGTGCACTTTTTCTGACCGAACAGCGACTCACCGTGGACGTTCTTGTGACACGGCGTGCAGTCCATCGCCCAGTTGGTCAGTCGGAACATCGTGCGCGGGTGGCAGCTGTTGCATGGAACGCCCGCGTGCTTGGTCTCGATCGGGAAGCGCGTGTCTTGGTTGTGATCAAACTTCGACGGATCGAGCGCGCGCCAGTTCTTCGCGTCGTGGCAGCGCTCGCAGTTGGCGACCTGTTCGTGAAGCTCTCCGTGTGGAGACTTGTGACAACCGACGCAGGCCATCGGTGCGAGCAGGAAGCTCGGGCGTCCCGTCTTGGTCTGCTGCTTGTGACAGTCTTTGCAGTCCACCACCGAGTGACGACCCTGAAGCGGAAAGCGCGTCGTGGTGTCGTGGTTGAACTTTTGCTGGCCGCCCATCGTGACCCAGCCAAACAGGTCCGCGTCGAGTCCTCGGTGTTCTTTGTGACAGAGCACGCAGGGACGACCGAGCGCTTTGGGCGACGCGTGCAGACCGATCTTTTGCTCAATGCGATCCGCGACCGGCTTGTGGCACTCGAGACACTTTTTGTCATCGACCTCGCGCCGGCCTGCCGGGTGACATTTGACGCAGTTGGCGGCTCCGTCGATTTCGGCGTGACCCTTGGCGAGCTTTCCCGGCGATGAGTCAAAAAAGCTGGCTCGGGCCGAAGAAGAAGCCAACAGCCCGTACAGAAGCACGAGCGCACAGAGTGCCCTAGGCAAGCGATGGGAGAGGCAAGACACTTCGGCCTATCTTATCTGCTTGCGACATCGTCCGTCTAGGGGAGCGATTGGAACGTGCTCCTGGTTTTGCGGCTAGCTGCGGTCCGATGACTTGCGACGCTGACGAAGGCGCTGACGGGCGGCGGTGGCTTCCGGGCTCTGCCACGACTGAAGACGCAGCGCGAGCAGCTCTTCTTCTTGCGTGTCGGTCTGAGTGGGTCCAGTGCGCAGCAGGTGTTCAAGCAGGTGACGTGTCCCCAGCACGGCGGGACGCGGCTGCGCGGCCACTTTTTGCGCCAGCGCACATGCGGTGTCCAGCACTTGCTCGGCGGGCACCAGGCGCGACACCAGGCCCAGCTTCTGCCCCGTCTCTGCACTGATGGGCTCGGCCAAAAGCAGCAGCTCCCGCGCGCGCGCCGCACCACACAGCGCCGCCAGTCGCCAGATGCCTTCCAGCGTGTAGACAATCCCAAGCTTGACCGGCGGCATCTGCATCACCACTTCGGGATGCGCGACCCGAAGATCGCAGGACAGCGCAAGCTCTAGACCCGCGCCCACCGCCGCACCTGTCAGCGCTGCCACCATCGGAAGAGGCCCTTCACGCAGCAGCCGCAGCGTCGCTTCCAGCTCCCCGTGACCACGCAGCCAGGCTCGATCCGGCTCGGTCGGCAGTGCATTCAGATCGTAGCCCGCGCAAAACACACCACCGGATCCAGTCAGCACCGCCGCGCGCGCGCCTTGATCAGCGGCGGACGTAATCGCCCCGCGCAGCGACACCAGCAGCACGTCATCGACGGCATTGGCTCGGGTCAGGTTGGACAGCGTGATCACCAGCACATCGCCCTGGCGCTCGGTTCGTAATCGGCTCGGCATGTCCCGAACTCTCCCTTGCACTTACCTTTTGAGCATAGCTTGGCGAATCATCCCGAGCGGCGCACGCCCAAACCCGAGCAGCGTGTCATGAAATGCCTTGAGGCTGAACGCTCCGCCTTGCTGGGTCTGATAGTCCTGCCGCAGCTTCATGATCTGGAGCTTCCCGTAGGTGTAGACCACATACAGCGGATCTTGTGTGCCGCGACGCGCTTCGATCTCTGCCACCGTCTTCATTTGTAGTCCTTCTTTGACGAAGAACTCTTCGGCCTGCGCCTGCGTCATGCCGTGACAGTGCATGCGAATTCCCGCCACAAAGCGCGCCGCCCGCAGGAGCGCATCCTGAAGCTGCATCAGTCGCACCTTGGGATCGCTGCTGTAGCCTTGCTGCATCATCATCTCTTCGGTGTAGTGCGCCCAGCCTTCTGAGTTCGATCGCACCTGCGCCACCTGCCGTACCTTGCTCAGCTTGCCGAGCCACAAGTACTGCACGTAGTGACCGGGAAACGCCTCGTGAATCGCGACCACATCGATGAGCGGTCGGTTGTGCGCGCCACGCAGAAAGTCTTCCGTTTCACCCGGCGGCCAGGTCGGTTCCGGTAGCGTGATGTAGTAGTACGCTTCGCTCGTCTTTTCGTACGGACCCGGCGTATCCATCGAAGCCAGCGTCGTCGCCCGCATAAACGGCGGCGTTTCTCGCACAATCGGCAGCACTTCCGACGGAACCGTCACGATCTGTTTGTCGATGAGGAACTTGCGCTGCTGCGCCAGCCTCGACGCGGTGTAGTCGATAAGCTCTGCCGTCTTCGGATGATCTTGGCTGACCATCGTCTGCGTTTCGTGCGCGCTGCGCTTCGGATCGATGATCGCGGCGGTCTTTTGAAACTCGCTGCGCAGTCGCTGAAGCTCGGCTTCCGCTTGCTTTTGAAGCACTGCCACCGGCGTATCGATCATCTCTTCGGCATAGAGCGCACGCTGAAACAGCGCTTCACCGAGTGCAAACTGCGCCGACGCCCGGGCTTTTCCGTCTCGACGGAGCCAGTTTCCATAGCGATCGAGCGACGACACGATTAGCTGAGTGGCTTCGCGAAGCTGCGTCTGAAGCGCTGGATCTTGGACTTCAGAAAAGGCTTTCACCACGTCGCTGCGGAAAAAATCAATCGTCGCTGGCAGCGTTCGCAGCGTCACATCCACCGACGCGCTCGACAGCTGATCCAAGTTCTTTGGGGCCGCATCGATGAGCGCACTCGCTTTGCGCAGCCGAGAAATCGCAGCTTTCAGACGCACATCGAGCGGCGCGAAGTTTCGCTTGAGCAGCTGATTGACACAGTCCGAAGCCAGCGCCGAATACGCGAGCGGTCTGCGACGATGCTCTGGCAGCTCGGTCAGCGAAAAGCGTCGCGTCAGCAGCGAGTGCGAAAGGAGCTGAAGATCGAACTGTTCCGCTTCACTGAGCTTGCTCTTATCGAGCGACGACAGCCGCTTTTCCCAGTCCGTCAGCCACGCCAGCGTCTTTTGCACCCCGGCAGGACTCAGATCTTCCAGATCGTGATCGAACTGATGCAGTCCCAGCTCGGTCGCTTCCGTCGGATAGTGCTTGCCCAGCTCGGCCACAAAGGCATCCACGAGCGACGCAAACTGCTGGCTGTGATCGATCCCTTGCACCACCGGCGGCTTCGCTGCGCGGACGGGCTGTCCTGACCAGCACAGCGTGGCAAAAAGGAGCAGCGAAGATCCAAGCGTGCTCATCCGTCTTGGTTTCTGACGAGTGAGTGGAGCACGAAGACGCGCGCTGGCTGTCGAATCCGGTGAAAGGCTGTGCGATAGAAGAAGACCGTTTGACATGTCGGCCACTTCTATCACCACAGCAACGTGTGAGCCGCTGGAAAAACAACCGCAAGCGCTTCGATCTCCGTAGACTGATCCGCTACGCTACAAAGGTCGTATCCGTTACATGAGGAGTTGGCCCGTGAAGAACCGCGAAAATCGCATTGTCCAAGGTGCTCTGTCTGCGCTGATGCTTTCGGCCTTTCTTGCATTGCCTGGATCGGCCCTGGCAGAGCCCAAGGCTGGCGACAAGCTGGAAAATCCTGAAGTCCGAGACGCCAAGGATCAGCCCGCCAAGCTGCCCGAGTGGGGGAACAAAGTCCTGCTCATCATGTACACCGATCCCGATGAGGCGGATCAGAACGACAAGTTCGCTGATGAGGTCAAGGCCGCGAACCTGCCCAAAGAGTTCTTTCAATCGATGGGCGTCGCCAACATGAAGGATGCGCCGGGCAAGCCCAACTGGATCATCCGTCGCGTGGTGCGCAAAAAGATCGACAAGTACGGCACCACGATCCTGACCGATCCCGAGCTGCTGCTCGCCAAGGCGTGGAATCTTGGGGACTGTAACGACAAGTCGGTCGTGCTGTTTGTCGATAAAAAAGGCGTCCTTCGCTACCTGTACAAAGGTCAGCTCAGTGAATCAGAGCGCAAAAACGCGCTCGACAAGCTGAAGGCACTCATCGACGAGGCCAAGGGCTCCTAAGTCCTCCGTCCGCGCTCACTTTGGCCGCTTCCTACACCCTATCCGTCTTCGCGGAGTCTCTTGTCTAGCTCTCAACATAGTGTCGTTGCTTCGGCCAAGAGCGGCGGGAGTCGTCGGCTGTCGCTGCTGCTCGCTGCGATCTTGAGCCTGGTGACGATCTGGCTCGTCGCAGCGGGTCGTCAGCTCGACTATCTCGCGGACGATGCCTACATCTTGTTTCGACACGTCTTGCAGCATCGACGTGGGCTCGGAATGATCTGGGATGTCTGGCATCCGGTGCAGGCACATAGCTCGGTGCTGTGGGCGTATCTGCTGCGGCTTCTGTCTTCGCTGGGACTGTCGATTGAAGACGCTGCGAAGCTGCTCGGGATCTGCTTTGGTTCGCTGTCGGTGATGGTCGTGACCGTCACGCTGTGGAGCACGCTGAACCTGAAGCGACTGTTGGTTGCTGTGGCGCTGCTCGCGACGTTTCCTCCGCTGGTTTTGTGGAGCAGTGCCGGTCTCGAGACCACGCTGGCGCTGTGCTTGGGTCTGCACTTTGTGTCGCTGGTCGGTCGTGCGTGCGAAAAGTCGGTGCGTCCGCCGATGCAAGAAGCAGAGCTCCTGACGGCGGTTCTGCTCGGTGTGATAAGTCCGCTGGTGCGTCCTGATCTGCCGCTGCAGCTCCTTGGGGGACTGCTCTGTCTGTTTGTCTGGAATGCTCGCGCGCGACGACTGATTCCGGTGGTGGCGGTGTCGTGCGTGATGGGCCTGCTGGTCTATGTTGCGCTCAATCGCTGGTCGTACGGAGTCTCTGTTGCGGTTCCCGTGGCGACGAAGTTTCGCATTGAGCCGCGCAACCTGCTGCGCTTTGGTCGCTATGTGCTGCACGATGCGCCACAGCTTGTCCTTCTGTGGCTGATCCTGGCTGCGGTGCTGCGCAAGACCTGGCGAAGTGAGCTTCCCCAAGATCCGGTTGCACTGCTTGGCTTTGGAACGCTGTGTGCGACGCTGGCAGAGCTGTCTCTGCTGGGTGGAGATGAGCTGTCACGTGGACGATTCCTGATCTGGCCGTTCGCGTGTACGCTGCTGGTCCTGGGACGACTGGTGGTGGCGGTTCGGATTCCCAAAGGAACGCGAAACGGAGTCCTCCTTTCGCTGTTTTCCTTGTGCTTTGCGCAGTCCGCGTGGGCGCTGGCTCCCGAAGGGGACGCACCGTGCAGTCGCTGGCGGAAGTCCGCAGGAGAATGGCTGCATTCCCACAGCACTCCTGAGCTGACCATCGCGGTGGCTCCGGCGGGCTTCATTCCGTACTTTGCGGATCGCAAGACCGTGGATCTGATGGGACTTGCACATCAAAAAATTGGCGCACTTCCCATGCCGCGCGGATCGGAAGCGTGGGGTCGTGCAGCGACGGACATTGCGATTGCAGAAGGAACCTGCGCGATCCTGCTTGTGGTCTGTGACTCTCCTGTGGAGGATCCCCGCATGCGCTGTGAACATCCCACGCTGCGCGGCATCGTTTCTTCGATACAGAGTCATCCTGAGTATGGATTTTATCGCGCGGTCACTGGCGTTGGGAATCCGCTGCGGCTCGCGGTGCGGCGTGACTGTCTGACCCAGCTTCAGGGACTGACGGTTGACGAACCCGTCGCACAGCACTAACGCGTCGCAAGGATGCTCGGTGATGAAGTTCGGCAATGAAGTTTGGCTGTGATAGGAAAGAGAGCATGTCCAAGCACATCGACTTCTTCTTCGACCTGTCGTCTCCCTATTCGTACTTTGCGGCTACGCAGATCGGTGCGCTCGCTGCCAAGTACGGAGCCACCATCGCGTGGAAGCCGCTGGTTTTGGCGGCGGTGTTCAAGGCGCAAGGCAATGTGATGCCTGCGGTCTGCATTCCCAAAGCGCAGTACATGATCAAAGACTTGGTGCGCTGGGCCGAGCAGTATGGTGTTCCGTTTCAGATGTCGAGTCGCTTTCCTCTGCCGACGATTCGCGGCATGCGCCTGGTGATTGCGGCGGAAGCGCACGGACGCAGCGGAGAGCTGGCGCAGAAGCTGTTTTCAGGCATGTGGGAGCGCGATCTCGATATCTCCAGCGATGATGTGCTACGGACGCTGGTGACGGAAGTTGGTCTGCCTGCCGATGCGCTGCTGGCTGCAACGGAAACGAGCGGCGTCAAAGACAAGCTGCGTGCGTACACCGATGAAGCGATTGCCAAGGGAGTGTTCGGTGCTCCGGCGATGATCGTGGACGGAGAGCTGTTTTGGGGAAACGATCGGCTGCACTTTTTGGAAAAGCAGCTCGCGAAGTAGTGCGCAGCGCTACGCGCGAAGTAGTGCGCAGCGCGACGTGATCACTTGGCAGACGGTGCTTTCCTGCGTGCAGACTAGCGGCCGTACCAGATTCCGGTCGTGAAGCTGATGGAGTGAAAGTCGTAGCTGCGTGCGGCCACTCCATCGACGGCAAAGCTGGGCAGGATGTTGAACTGATAGGAGGCGTCGAACTCGAGGGCGACGCGCTCGCTGACCTTTGCATCCAGGCCGACGGACAAGCGCGTAACGTGACCAATTCCGCGACCTTCGCGTTCGCGCACCCAGACCTGAATCGCACCCAGTCCGTACGCCAAATACGGACGCCAGCGACGGCCAGGAAAGATGTTGTGCTTGGCAAAGATTCCGTAGTTCAGCCCGAGGTTGTCTGCGACTTCTTGGCCAAAGTTGTAAAAGAAGCCTGCAAAGAAGCCGACATAGGAACCCCAGCCAGACTGAAAGCCACCGACCTGCCAGCCCGCTTTCCAGTCGATGCGTAGACCGTGATTGCGGTACTTTCCATCCGGGGTGCTGGCGCTGAGCGGCAGATAACTGAGCGGATTGTAGGCATAGCCTGCGGTGATGCTCATGACGCGCGGTGCATGTCGCATCATGGTGGGGGCCGGCGTCGCTGTAGGAGCCTGTGGTGGTGGGCTCGGAATCGTCGCAGAAGGGGGTGGCGATTCGGGCTGCGGCTGGCCTTGCACGGGACTTGTTGTTGTCGCGGGGGGCGGTGCAATGGCTCCTGGATCGAGCGGAGCAATCTGCGCCAGGGCAGGGCGCGGACAGAGCAGAGATCCACAGAGCAGCAGGCCAAAGGCAGAGAGCTGTTTCATATCTAGCGTAGTGTACATGGTCGGGCAGGGTTCAGGACAGCTTCACGCTGCGTCGGCGAGAGCAAGCACAGCGGGCTGGCTATTCGCGCCCCGAGCGGAAGCGGATCAGTCCTTCTTGAGCGGTCGATGCCACAAGCTGTCCATCGCTGGAAAAGACGCTACCGCGAACCATTCCGCGCGCACCGGATGCCGACGGACTGTGCATCACATGAAGCAGCCAGTCATCCATTCGGAACGGACGATGGAACCACATCGCGTGATCGATGCTCGCGATCTGCATACCGGGACTCACCCAGGTGAGCCCATGTGGACGCAGCGCGGTGGGAAGGAATGCAAAGTCCGAGCAGTAGGCGAGCAGATAGCGATGCAGCGCGGGGTCATCGGGAAGTGCGCCAGCCGTACGAACCCACACTGCGGAATCGGGGGCGCGCTTTTCCGGGGCAAACGGATGCACGGGATCGACGGGGCGAAGCTCGATCGGACGCTCTGCAGTGGCGCGGGTCCGTATCTTTTCAGGAAGTCGCTCTGCGTACTTGGTCCACAGTTCGCGCTCGGAAAGGAGTCCTTGCGGGCCGACCACTTCGGTCATCGGCTCTGCGTGATCGACTCCCTGTTCTTCGACCTGAAACGACGCGAGCATCTGAAAAATCGGCTTGCCGCTCTGCACTGCCAAGATGCTGCGTGTGCTGAAGCTCTGTCCATCGCGGACTCGATCGACGCTGTAGACAATCGGCTTTCGTGCATCGCCAAGTCGCAGAAAGTATGCGTGAAGGGAATGTACGTTCCGATCCGAAGCAACGGTCTGAACCGCAGCGCTCAGCGCTTGTCCAAGTACTTGTCCACCGAACACCTGACCCCAGCCGAGATCCTGACTTTGACCACGGAAGAGATCCTCCTCGATTTTTTCCAGCGCGAGGAGTGTCACCAGTTCATTGAGTACACGCGTCATGTCTGCTCCAAACGGGGCCCTATTTTAGGAGATTGTCCGTGTGCTTCGCTCGCCAACTTTTTTGAAAATCGTGCGTGACGAGCGTGAAGCGGGGCACTACACAAACCGACCAGATGCGCTGTCTGCGTGCACCAGTTCAACTTGTTCTTCGAGGCTGGTGACTTCATCAACCCAGTGGGAATAGGTTCCGAAGTCGGGGAACGTACGCTCAAAGATTGGATCGGCATAACGTCGAGCCACCCAGCCTGCGTAGTGCAGCATGCGCAGTCCGCGCAGCGCTTCGATCATGCGCAGCTGCCTGAGCGCAAAGGACCGAAGCTGCTGATATCCATCCAAGATGATCGCGCGCTGTTCTCTTGCTTCATCGTCTCTGCCACGCACCACCATCCACAGATCTTGCACCGCAGGCGCGGTCATCATGTCATCGAAGTCGAGAAACACCGGACCGCTCTTTTGCCACAGCAAGTTTCCGCCGTGACAGTCGCCATGAACACGATGAAGCGGAATCGATTCCCACAGCACAGTGGACTGCTCAATCAAGGACTCTGCTGCGCGCTGATAGCGATTCCAGAGCTGAATGTCGACGAGCTGACTGTCTTTGAGCGCTTGCAGCGCGGGCTGTCCGTACTGCGCGGGTGTCAGCGTGGGCCGATGCGCTGCGGTCTTGCGTTCCCCCACATTGTGAAGCCGCGCGAGCAGTCTTCCCACTTGCAGAAGCTGGTCATCTTGCAGCTCTTCTTCGACGCGACCAGAGGCTTTGGGAAACAGCGAAAAGAAGACGCCGAACGGTGTTTGATGAAGTGTCTGCTGGCTGGAACCTGCCATCGCAATCGGCTGCACCACGGGCACTTCTGCTTCGTGCAGCTCTTGCAGAAACTGATGTTCTTCGCGCAGCGCGGCTTCCGACCAGCGACCGGGACGATAGAACTTGGCAATCACTTTGGAACCGATTCCCGAAAGAGGCTCTTCCAGCTCGATCTCGTAGACGCGGTTTTCCATGCTTGCATGGACAAAGCAGCGTCCTGTGGCGCGCACCGAACCACTTGGATCCAGCGCTTGTTCTACGGCTCCCAACACAGCATCCGGTGTCAGCGTAAAGAAGTCTTGCATGAGGTGGCCGCGACTGTGCCAAAGCAAGGCCAGACAGGAAAGCTACTTTCGCCACACTCCGCCGCTTTCGATGCGCTTTTTGATCGCGCGCAGCAGGTTGGGAATCGCGCGGCGGGTCATGTAATCGGACACAAAGCGCGGAACAGAGCGACCGCTATCGACGAAGCTGCGATACACCACCAGCGTCCTGTCTTCGCTGATCGGATGTAGCTCGTAGCTTCCGATCGTATCGGCGATCGAGTTGTCCGCTGCGCTCTTGTCGAGCGTCCAGCGAATCGCGCGCGCTTCTGCGTCGATCACAAAGATCGCGGTGTAGCGCGCTGTGGTTACGGCTGCGTCCACTTGCATGCGCGCGACAATCCGACTGGGTTCCGCAGACAGCACCGACACCTTTTCAAGTCGCGGCATGTACTCTGCTTTGTTGTCGAAGCGACACAAGACGGCCCAGGTCTGCTCAAGTGACTTGTTGATCACAATCGCACCGACACCGCGTCCTGCCGCTTTGCCACTGGCTGCGACAAAGGACTCTGTTCGGGTGGGAACTTCTCCCCGTAGGGCCTGCGTAAGCTCTGGTTCACTGAGCCCGAGCACGCTCGCAACAATCACTCCGAGTAGATGCGTCCACACCCAAGACATACTACCATGAGGAGCTGTCATGCGTGCTCTACTTACATCCTTTGGCCTGCGGATCTTGTCTGCTCTGTGTGTGCTGTGCGCTGCGATCGCGATTCCTACGGACGCAAGGTCTTACGTTCGCACCCGAACCAAAGCAAGCTGTCTGCCGCTTCGCTGGGCGCAGACTTGTATCTTCTTGCAACCCGACGCTGAGCTTGCGCGCGATGACATGGCTGCGGATGCGGTGACGGCTGCGATTCAAGGTGCGATCCAGAGCTGGAATGATCGGCTCGATCCATCCAGCTTCCTGCGTCTGTACTATCTGGCTCCCAGTGAATCGCGCGAGGTCAGTCAAACCGACCGGCTTGGCTCCATCAAATTCCGCTTTGATCGCTGGTGTCGTCCTGCCAAAGATGCCAATTCCAGTCCAATCTGTTTCGATCCCGCAGCGACCGCAGTCACGACCGTGACGTTCCTCAACAAGCCAACAGAGCCCGATCTGGACGGACAGATTGTCGATACGGACATCGATTTGAATGCAGTGGGATTTCGATTTGTCGACGGAACACAGACGCTCCCAAGCGGAGAAAAGCGTCCCGTGGTGGATCTGTGGAACGTCCTGACGCACGAGCTTGGACATGTGCAGGGACTGGATCACACCTGTAACTTGGACTTTGGATCGCAGCCCGCATGCATGACCGATGACAAAGGAGATCCGGTTCCTTCCTGCACAGAGCTAGACACCATGCGTCGAACCTCGCAGTCAGCAGAGACCGCATTTGAAGCCGCGATGTATCCAACATCCGTTGCTGGAGACTACTCCAGACGAACTCCTACTTCCGATGACTTGGCCGGAGTCATCGTCTCTCATCCTGCTTCTTCCGATCCCCAGAGCTGCAAGATTCCCACTGTGGTGAGTGGGTGTCACGCTGTGTCGCAGGGCGAGACATTGCGCGGATCTACGCATGTGTGGGCGCTGCTTGGGATGCTCTGTCTGCCGATCCTTTTCCTCGCCCGTCAGCGTCGGAAAACATCGCGTCATCCCAAGCCATTCTGTTTCCGTGATACGCTCTAGCCCTCGCTGGTTTTGTCCAGCCAAAGGGGGATTCACATCATGATCAAGCTGTATGGAATGACGCTGTCGGCGCACACTCGCAAGGTTCAGACAGCACTGTTGGAACTGGGTCTGCCCTATGAACTGGTTGTGATTGATCTGAACAAAGGGGAACAGCACAATCCAGAGTATGTGAAGCTCAATCCGGGCGGTAAAACCCCGACGCTGGTGGACGGAGATCTGGTCGTCATTGAATCGAACGCAATCCTGATGTACCTGGCCGAAACGTACGGCAAAGGAAAGCTGATTGCAGAGAGCGGAAAAGAGCGCTGGCAGACGATTCAGTGGCTGGTGTGGCTCTCTTCCGAAGGTCACGGTCCACTGTCGCGTCCGTGGTATCTGAAAGTGCTCTATCCGCTCATCGGCATGACGCTCGATCAGACTGCGCTCGCAAGGTCGCATGTCGAAGCGCAGGTTCCGCTCAAGATTCTGGACCACGTACTGTCCTGTCAACCGTACTTTGGGGGCTCTGCATATTCCGTCGCAGACATCGCCATTGCAGAGTCGGTCTTCCTGACGCAGTGGGGCGGCTTTGACACCAGCGTGTATCCGAACCTCACGCGCTGGTTCTTGGATGTAACCAGTCGCGAAACCTACAAAGCGACGCGTCTTCCGCCGCACTAACGAGCACTCTCTTGTTGGCTTTGAGTCGTCATGGGACTTGGCGCATCGCGTAGAACAGCACTTGTGACCGGGGCTGCGGGATTCCTTGGATCACACCTGGTGGATCGACTGCTGGCAGAAGGGTTCGAGGTCGTTGGCATCGATAACTTGATGACCGGCGATCTGACCAACCTGTCAGCAGCTGGGCGCGATCCGCACTTTCATTTCCAGACCGGAGACGTGCGCGAGCCGATGCATGTCTACGCAGAGCTTGTCTTTAACTTCGCGTGTCCAGCGTCTCCGCTTCACTATCAGCGGGATCCTTACGCGACGTTTACAACAAGTGTGCTGGGGGCGCTGCGACTCATCGACATGGCACGCGGACGACGCTGCAAGATCGTGCATGCTTCGACTTCGGAAGTGTATGGCGATCCTTCGGTTCATCCGCAGCCAGAGAGCTATGTCGGCCACGTCAATCCGATCGGTGAGCGCGCCTGTTATGACGAAGGAAAGCGTGCAGCAGAGACGCTGTTTACCGACGCCAAGCGGATGTGGAATGTCGATGCGCGCTTGATTCGGATCTTCAACACCTACGGACCACGCATGGCCTGTAGCGATGGTCGCGTGGTGTCAAACTTCATCGTGCAAGCACTGCAAGGACAGCCGCTGACGCTCTACGGAAGCGGTCAGCAGTCGCGATCCTTTTGCTATGTGAGTGACCTGATCGATGGAATCCTGGCGCTGTCTCGGCTCGACTGCTGCGACGGTCCGGTCAACCTTGGCTATCCACAGCAGCACACGATGGCGGAGCTTGCGGACAAAGTGCTCACGCTCACCGGATCTTCGTCAGAGATCGTGCGTCGTCCGCTTCCTCCCGATGATCCCAAGCAGCGTCAGCCGGACATCACGCGCGCACACGCGCTGATTGGCTTTTCGCCCAAAGTCAGCCTCGAAGAAGGACTTCAGCACACGATCGCAGACTTCCGGGCCCGACTGAATTCCTAATCCACTGCGCAGCGCGTGGACGCCGGTTAGGAATCGGTTAGGAATCGGTTAGGAATCGCTACGCTGCCGAGGCGCCCGTCTTTCCTTTTCCGTAGTACTGATCAAAGCGGCCTTCCAGAAGCTGCTGCACTTGCGCGGGCCACCAGTGCGCGTGACCTTTGGGCGTGGTGTATCCCGCTTCCATCAAGTAGCGCGCCAGCCTCGGATATCCTGGTCGTTCCCATGGCTCATCAGGAATCCGTAGCTCATGTTCGCGCCGCATCCGTTCCAGCATGTTTTCCAGGAACTTTTTCGGCGTCAGGTGCTTGGCTTCTTCGCAGCGCGCGATAAGACCTCGCACACTCCGCTCGGTAAACTTGCTTCCTTTGAGCGGTACATAGCTCTGTTCGTTGAGCACCAGCGCAATCTGCTTCGGGGTATGTCCGTGACTGTGAAGATCCAGGATCTTTTCCTTTAGCTCATGATCAGAGTGCGGACGCGGATTGTGTGGACGCGGCTTGTGCCAGCTGAGCCGCAGACGCAGGTTGTAGATCAGGCTCTTGGTCCACTTTTCCCCTTGCGGAGGCTTCACACCGTCGGCATTGAGCCGCGACGCCATCTCTGAAATCGTGACTCCTTCCGCATTCCACTGCTTCAGCAGCGCGAGCACTGCTTGCTCGGTCGGATCTTCAATCAGCACCCGAAAGCGCGGATTGTCCGGGGCCTGCGTTGCCCGCATTCCGTACGGAACCTTGCCAAAGTGATAGCCGCGACTGCGCAGGTGCCGGATCGCTTCGCGCGTTCGCTCTCCCGTCGCTTCCCGTTCCATCTGCGCAAACACCAGCAGAATGCTCACCAGCGCGCGTCCGAGTGACGAATCGAGCTTGATCGACTCCCGAATCGCGACCAGCTCCTTGCGACCGTCTTTGAAGTAGCGCTCGTACAGCTCGCAGAAGTGCTTGATCGACCGACTGAGCCGATCGAACTTGAGCACGATCAGGATGTCCGCCGAGCCCGTCAGCAGATCGAGCGCATTCGCCAGCCCTGGCCGCTGATCTTTGCCGCCCGAGATCACGTCCTTGCAGATCTTCAGCAAGGTGTAGCCGTGAGCTGCACAGTATTGCTCGATTGCGGCGGTCTGCGCATCAAGCGACAAACCATCCGCTGCTTGCATATCAGTAGATACACGCACATAGCCTACAGCACGACGCATGGTTTGCTATGTTATTGCAAAGTGAAGCCTTTTGGTGAAGTGATTCTGATTGAGGTGTCAAATTCTTTCGAGAATCCACTGTGTGCAATTGAGATGATATGTACTCACTGGCGGACGGCTCCATACATGTGACGGCAAAATAAGAGCGATAGTGGACTTGTCGAGATGAAATTTCCGATAATTACATTCAAATGGCCGCTACGCCGTCTGGCAAAGATTCCAAATCACCAAAGGCAGCCGCTCCACTCGGGGGCACTGCTGAGTCGTCTCTGGGCACCGCTCACTCGGGCGCAGGTCCGTCCGGCGATGCCTCGTCTGACAGCAGCGACGAATACCTAGGCAAGACCTTTGGCAAATATCGCGTCACCAAGCGGATCGGCAACGGCGGAATGGCCGTGGTTTACCAAGCCGATGACCTGCTGATGAAGCGTCAAGTGGCGATGAAGTTCCTGTCGGGCGTATTTCTACATAAGCCCGCTGCCGTCGAGCGCTTTATGCGAGAAGCGCAAGTGGCCGGTCGTCTGAGCCATCCCAACATCATCGCAATTCACGACGTATCGAAGGAAGCGCGGGCGTGCTTCATCGTGATGGAGCTTCTGTCGCCGGGCAGCGCCGGACAGCACCTGAAGCAAAAAGGTCCGTACTACTGGGTCGTCGCCACGCGGATCATTGCCGACTGCTGTGCCGCACTCAAAGTCGCGCACGACGCGGGTGTGATCCATCGAGATCTCACGCTGCGAAATGATTCCTCGTGGATTGCTGGATAGCTCGCTGCGGGGGAAACCGGGCGAACTGGCGCTGGGCTGGCTGCGCAACGTGTGCTATGCAGCGACGCCATGAATGATTCGCAACTGTCTGGACGATATCCGTCGAGCGCTCGTCGTGTGCTCTGGGCTGCCTTGCTGGCGCAGAGCGGGATTGTCGTCACGGGCGCGCTGGTTCGACTGACGGGATCGGGTCTGGGCTGTCCGACCTGGCCCGAGTGCACCAGCGGCTCGCT
>WBZP01001038.1_pt1 | contig 35563 bp, 32 predicted proteins | sample 5204301 | NCBI WGS metagenome assembly WBZP01 (sample SAMN12412401, study PRJNA552823) | activated sludge metagenome | isolation source: activated sludge from nitrification reactor of wastewater treatment plant... | place: USA: Pennsylvania | collected 2017 | reverse complement strand
CCTATCGAACAAAATAACCCGACGGGTGTTAACTACTTTACGGAATGGCTTGCTCGTGGACTTGAGCAGAAACAGGATTCAACCTTCAAGGTTGGGTACTTTTATTTGAACTTCTTGGGCAGAAAACCTCTTAGGAATGAATTATCTAAGACTGCATTCTTGGGAAATCGATTTCATCAGATTAGATATATTCCTCAAAGGATCTATGCAAAGTTAGTCTACTATAATGTAGCTCCTCCCCTTTTGCTACCAAAAAGTGATTGGGTACTCTTCCCAAATTTCTATATTTGGCCACTTATGCGTCGATCAAAAAGAGCCGTCATTATCCATGATGTCGGATACCTTCGCTTTCCCGAATATGTCGAGCGCAAGAATCTGAAATTTTTACGTCGTGTAGCAAGCCGATCAATAAAAAAAGCTGATCTGATTGTTTCGAATTCACAGTTCACAACAAGCGAGATAATCTCAGCCACGGGCGTATCGCCAAAAAAAATCGTCACAATTAGTATCCCGGTTGATACAGAGCCATTTGAAAAACAATATGACAAAGGAAGGACTCGGCTGAAAAAACGTTACAAAATCACGAAACCGTACATTCTAAGTCTTGGAACACTCGAACCACGAAAAAACCTCGAGACAACTGTGTTGGCGTACTGTGATTTGCCAAAGAAAATCCGTAACACCTATAGTCTAGTACTTGCAGGAAAATGGGGTTGGGATATTGATACCTTGCGAGACCTGATTCAAAAAAAGCAATCTGAGGGCTTCGACATCATAACTCCTGGACATATCGACTATGATGATAAAACCACTTTCTTTCGAAATGCAAGTTTCTTTGTCATTACGTCATACTATGAGGGATTCGGCATGCCGCTACTCGAAGCGCTTCATTGTGGTATTCCGTCCGTAGCTGTTGACATTCCGGTATTTCGCGAAGTTGGTGGGGATGCCTGCTTATGGGCGGCGCGTGATGCTAAAGCTGTTGCATCACAACTCCTCTCGCTAGTGACCGATCCTGCTCTTGCAAAAAAGCTTTCTCGCGCCGGAAGGCAGCGCTCAAGTGAGTTTTCATGGGAGAAAGTATCTGAGACGATAAAGCAACGTCTCCTGGATGACTAGTATGTTTTTGAGAGAATATGAGGCAAAGAATCTTATTTCGTCGCACGGTATTCGTGTTCCCGATGGGGTAGTCCTTCATAAAACAAAAAAGCTACCTCTTGTTAGGTACCCCGTTATTGTCAAGTCGCAGGTTCCGACGGGCGGAAGGGGGAAAGCGGGCGGGGTACGAGTTGCCGAAAACAAACAGCAGCTTCTCAGTATAACTCAGGCACTGTTTTCACACCCCATAGAAGGCCATATACCGTCCAGCCTTCTAGTCGAGGAACAGTTAGAGATTGAGCGAGAGTTATACCTCTCGCTGTCGCTCAATCGTTCGACAGCAGCCATCGAACTAGTTGCGCACGCCCATGGCGGCATCGAGATTGAATCTCGAGATGATTTTTTTACCGCTCAGCTGGACGAACGCGAGTTCAGTAAGGTTGGTGAATCCCTGGCGGAGATATACTCTATAGAGAATAAAGCTTTTTTGCTCTCCGAACTTGTGGCGATTCTTTACCAAGTATTTTGTAAACAGGACGCTATTCTCCTTGAGATAAACCCTCTTGTTCTTACAACATCGGGCGACCTCGTCGCAGCTGACTGTAAAATGATTGTGGATGATGACGCTTCTTTTCGCCATACTGATTGGTCGTTTGAGGAAATGGGTAAATCAAGCAACTATGTAGTGCTAAACAAAAATGGTGCTGTCGCAACCGTTGCAAACGGCGCGGGGCTTGCCATGGCGACCGTTGATACGATTCAGGCCGCAGGCTTGGTGCCAGCAAACTTTTTGGATATTGGTGGCAATGCGACGACCGAAAGCATCACGAGTTGCTTTGAGCGCATCGTAGAATTACCAAATGTTTCGGCGATCATTATCAATATTTTCGGCGGTATCGTCCGCTGCGACGATGTGGCAAGAGCTATCATTGCGGCTCGGCGGCAAATACCATCTTTGCCAAAGCTGTACATTCGACTTGCTGGGACAAACGCTCGTGAGGCTCGATCAATTCTGAATGATAGTGGGATCAAATTGTACGAGAGCATCGAAGAGGCGATCGAGGACGCAGCGCAAAATGGATAATTCAATCTTTTTGGGGAAGCGGGTGGTGATACAGGGAATATCCGGTAAACAGGGCAGGTTTCATACTGAGCGTATGGTTGAATATGGAACCCCCATTATCGCCGGCACTTCTCTGTCAAAAACTGGTACACATGTGTACGGCATACCGGTCTTTGCGTCGCTCGACGAGATCAAGCAGCAGCTCTCGATTTCGATCGATATCTCTGTTATATTTGTGCCCGCACCCACAGCAAAAGCCGCTATTATGGAGGCAATCGATGCTCAGGTCCCGCTTATTATCTGTATCACCGAGCATATTCCTGTTCATGATATGTTGTATATACGGCAACAACTTGCCCATTCACAGTCGGTACTGATCGGCCCCAATAGTCCTGGGGTTCTGATGCCGGAGAAGCAACTACTTGGTATTATCCCTGGTAGTTTTTCTACCATGGGGACGATCGCAGTCGTAAGTCGAAGTGGCACCCTGACATATGAGGCGATGAGCCTGCTTACGAGTGCCGGCTTCGGCCAAAAATATATTGTTGGCATCGGTGGTGACATGATTCAGGGCAGCTCGTTTGTAGACTGTCTCGAGCTATTTGAACATGATGATGGTGTTGAACGAGTACTACTCATCGGTGAGGTCGGTGGAACTGCTGAGATAACCGCGGCTGATTATATTGCGTCATCAATGAGTAAACCGGTGTATGCCTATATAGCGGGGCAATGCGCTCCCCCGGGCGTACAACTTGGCCACGCTGGAGCCATCCTGGGTACTAATGCGCTCGAGAGCGCTCAGGCAAAGACCACGTACCTGGACCGCTCAGGTGCGGTCACTGCCCCTAATCTTTCTCAGCTTATATCGATGATGAAATAGCGTATACTAACATATATGAAGAAGTTGATTACGATACTTGTGCCTGCCTACAATGAGGAAGAGGTATTACCTCTCCTTATAAAGCGGCTCGATACCTTGACGGGACAGTTGCCCGACTATAGTTGGGAGTTGTTGTTTGTCAATGACGGTAGTAAAGATAAGACCGACGAAATGCTGCGCTCCTACGCAAAAAATGATAGTCGCATCTCATATGTTAATTTTTCACGAAACTTTGGCAAAGAAGCGGCGCTCATCGCTGGGTTTGACTACGCAAAAGGCGATGCTGTCGTCAACATCGATGCTGACCTACAAGACCCACCAGAGCTTATTCCCGAAATGATTCGTTATTGGGAAGAAGGCTACGATGATGTCTATGCAAAACGCCGCAGCCGCGCCGGTGAGACGTGGTTCAAAAAGTTTTCGAGCCGCACGTACTACCGCATTCTGCAATCATCGACGCTGGTGCCGCTTCAGGTTGATACAGGCGACTTCCGCTTGCTTAGTAAACGAGCCGTGGAGGCGATGAAGCAATTCAGAGAGAGTGAGCGCTACACAAAAGGGATGTTTAGTTGGATTGGTTTTAAGAAAAAGGAACTCCTCTATGATCGTGACCCTCGCGCAGCAGGAATGGCAAAGCAAAATTATCGCAAGTTGATCAATCTCGCTATCGATGGCATCACCAGCCTCACTACTGCGCCGCTACGCATCTCGACGTATGTCGGTGCCCTCACCTCATTTGTGGCGTTTGTGTATATTGTTTACCTACTTGTTCGTCCGTTGTTTGGAGTCCCGACCGTGCCAGGCTACGCCTCAACTTTGGCAGTGATATTGTTTCTCGGCGGTATTCAACTCCTCAGTCTCGGCATCATCGGCGAATATGTAGGACGAATATTTAACGAAACGAAGCGCCGCCCGCTGTATTTCGTCGAGACCTATCACGAAGGAGCGCATCATACTAAAAAATAAGCGCCAAGTTGGTCGCTTCGGCCTGGTGGGAATTATCAACACCGCGCTTGATATTGGCATCTTGTTTGTGTTGAGGTCACTCGGTGTACCGGTTGGCTATGCAAACATTATCTCAACTTCTATTGCCTTTTGTTTCAGCTTTTTTGCAAACAAACGCTATACGTTTAGGGGTCGCGAGGGTAATGTTGTACGCCAGATGACATTTTTTATTGTTGTAACGCTATTTGGACTATGGGTTTTACAAACACTAGTCATACAATCATTGACGCCTCTCCTACTTATGTTTGGCTATGAAAGCTCCTTCACTTTACTTATTGCTAAATTACTAGCAACCATTGTATCGTCCACCTGGAATTATCTACTATATCGGTCTATCGTGTTTCGCCCTACAAACTAAGTTCGAGCCGGGCTTCTTCTGTCCGGAAAAGACCCATCTTTTGGTCCACCCTGGCAAGAACACCGTCGACCAGTTTTTTCGAAACGTCTACACCGTAAATATTACCAACTGAAGCCATTTGTTTGTTATGAAGGGCTCCTTTTATAATTTCGACAACAAAGTCACTGTCGATTGGCGGCGCCTGAATATTACACCCAGCTAAGATAGTCTCGCCACGGTCGGTACCAAACCGTAGCGTAACACACGGTATACCGAGGATATTCATCTCTTCCTGCATACTACCGGAATCGGTCGCGACAGCTGCGCATTGACGCATCGCCGCGATAACATCTCGATAGTAGGGCCATACATCGGAATAGATAAATGTTTTAGGATAGGAGCTAATCAGCTGCTCGAGGCGATCACGAAGACCGAACTGGTCAATCGCTTGTTCGGTAGCAAAGAGAGAGATAAAGAGAACGCTGTGTCCCGACACAACAAGCTTCTCAATTGATTCGAATAGGACGCTAAAGCGGTGCTTGTCATTTGTGTTCTCACGACGGTGAATACAGAATCGGATAAACTCACCGGACTTAAGTTGTGGATATGTCGTAAATATGGTTGACTTGGCCGACTCATCTATTGCAAACTTTGTGGCATCACCAACGGTATTCCCCACCACCTCAATGGATGCTGGGTCATATCCTTCGTTCAGTAAAAATTCTTTCACAAGCTCCACCGGTGCGGCATGATACCCGGACGCAGGTTCGGCAACTCGAGTATTAAATTGCTCCGGATAGGGTTCAAGGCTTCCTTGTTCGATATTTTCTCTCATCTGCTGAGCCTCATAGTACTCCTGCCAGTCAAATTCACCGTTTTTGAAATCACTATAATACTTGTCGTACAGCTCTTTTTTTGGGGTGAGTGTTCGAATACCAGCCTCAACATGAGCACATGCCACACCCTTAAGGTATGAGCTGACACCGATAGCCATTGCCGTACTTGTATCGCCATGGATGTAGGGCACGGGTGTTTTGCCAGCATCAAGGAGATATTGCAACACCTCGCCAAATCGTTCAATCATCTGAGCAACCTTATGTGTAAGATCACCGTCAATCGCTAGTCTAGCGTCAACCTCGAGTCCAAATTCTTCTTCCATACCTCCGCTATAACGAAAGTCATAGTGTTGATCGGTGTGGCAAAGAAGCACGAGTTCGCCACGCTGTTTTAACTCCAGGTATAGGGGGGCTTGTTTGATAATATCTGGTTTGGTCGCAATCAATACAATATGCGCTATCTGTTGTTTACTGGTTTTGACCTTTTCAATCGCTTGTTCGGTATAGTATTTTGTCATATAGTCCTATTTTACTCATTTTACAAATATTGTTCGAGGCCGCGTTGGCGCAACTGTTCAATGGTCTTTTTTATATCTTGTGAATGTTTTTTGTCGAGGACCAGTAGTACATCATCGGTGTCAACAATAATAACATCTTGAAGACCGACGGTTGCGATGATTTTGTCAGTATCTCTTGCCATCACCATAACATTCCTACTGTCAACGTCAATATGTTGGTCTTTGTTCTTAACGACGATACCTGTCTCATCACTTAGGTCTGCTAGGATATCATGCAATGCGCCCCATGACCCAATATCACTCCATTGGAATGACGCGGGTAACACATAGAGCGGAAAACGCTTGGCGTTAATGATCTCAATCTCATGCGGCATGGTCGGGCAAGCTTCGAAATCACTTGCTACGTGTGTACTCATATAGGTTCGTACAGCCGTCATAATGCGCGGGTCAGTTTCATCGTAAGCAGCCGTTAATATGGCTGCTTTGAAGCAGTAATAGGCCGCATTCCAGTAATACTGCCCTGAGTTTACATAGCGTTTCGCAACCACTCGAGATGGTTTTTCGACAAATTTTTCGACTGAAAAGATATCCGGTGCTTCTTGCACCCTCTGGTCAATTTTTATATAGCCCAACCCAGTGTCAGCACGGTCGGGTACAACGCCAATCAACACAATTGAATGCGGGTGTTGTTCCACGAAATCATAGCTATCACGAATTGCACAGTGAAATTTTTCGACATCTGAGATTGCATGATCCGAGGCAAAACTAATTACCGTTGCATCTGGGTCACGACGAGCAATAGTCTCACAGAAAAGCGCAAAAGCAGCTGTTGTGCCCCTCGACAACGGCTCAACGATAATATTGTTCTTGGGAATAGTTGGTAAAATTTGGCGAATAGTTGCTGAATAGTTCTCGGTGGTGGAGATGAGTATATTTTCAAGCGGAATAACGTGGGAAATTCGCTCGACCGTCTCTTCAATCAGCGTTTTATCTGATATCAGTTTATGAACTTGTTTAGGTAGGTCTTTGCGGCTAAGTGGCCAAAGACGGGTCCCAGAACCCCCTGCGACAATAACAGCATAGTGATGGGGATTCGACATCCTTATTATAATCTCACTTTCTTTTATAAGTATATCGCGAAACTGGTATTCATTCTATAATGTATTCATGCACTTCGTCATCGAAGCACGCAATATAAATAGTTCCACGGGCCGCTATATTGAGCGCCTCGTGACGTATTTGCAGAAGATCGATACTACCAATACCTATTCAATCCTTGTCCCAACCAAGGATAAAGATTTCTGGAAGCCGACAGCAAAAAACTTTAGTGTCAGGACGGTTGATTTTGATAATTATTCGTTCGGTGAGCAACTTGGTTTCAAGCGATATCTCGAGAAACTAAAGCCGGACCTTGTACATTTTACTATGCCGCAACAACCAATCTTTTATCGCGGCAAGTCGGTGACAACATTTCATGACCTCACTCTTCTCAAAACCTGGAACACCGACAAAAATTGGCTTGTGTATCACATAAAGCAGTTGGTGGGGAGGTTTGCCTTCTACTATACGGCTCGCAATACAACCAGGATCATTGTTCCCTCTCAGTACACAAAAAGGGATTTATTGTCTTTTAGCGGTATTACACCCAGCAAAATAACTGTTACATATGAGGCGGCGGATGTTAGCCCGACTCGTCCGCGCGTTTACAAGACTCCTTTTAGTGAGTTCCTTTTGTATGTCGGTCAGCAAGCCGACTACAAGAATATTCGCCGTCTCGCCGAAGCGCATCAACAACTCCTCTTAGACCACCCAACACTTGGGCTAATTTTAGCAGGTCGACTAAAAGATGATGCGAAAGCAAACCAGGCATTCTTCGAAAAACAAGGCTATAAAAATATTCATTTCACTGACTATATCTCTGACGAGGAGCGTGATTGGCTATATGCTCACTGCGCAGCTTATTGCTTCCCTAGTCTCATGGAAGGGTTTGGACTTCCTGGTCTAGAGGCAATGACCTACGGGGCACCAGTTGTCGCGAGTAACGCGACCTGTATACCAGAGATACTCGGTGATGCCGCGCTATATTTTGATCCAAATAATACCGATGATATGGCTCAAACGATTGGACGCGTATTGGACGATCCAACCCTCAGAAAAGAGTTAATTGATCGTGGCCATAAACAAATAAAGAAGTATTCCTGGAAGCGAATGGCACAACAAACCCATGATGTCTACACTAGGGCAATCAACTCAAAGGGTTAGGAACTTTTTTGGGCGATAATAACGTGCCGATCACGCCCCTCACCCTCTGAAAACGTTCGTATGTCTTCGTACTCGGCAGCGACTCGATGGACAATTCGACGATCGGCTGCGTTTATGCGTGCAATATGCGAGCTGCCGGTTGCCCTCACTTCTTCTATCCAACCACGTGCTTTTTCGGCAATCTTTTCTTCACGCTGTTTTTTGTAATCCGCTACATCTACATTGACTCGCACAAGCTCGGCATTTTTGTTGCGCAGTGCAGTTGAAACCATGTATTGAAGGCTTCTCAGTGTTTCAGCATTCCTACCGATGAGAATACTGTTGATATCAGATGACTCGATATATAACTCGATAATATCATCTTCAACTTTCGCTGTAACGGCAATATTCTCACCAAAGAAAGAGATGATGTCTTGCAGAAATTTTTGTGCAAACTCGACTGATTGTTCTTGATCCATCCTACTTCTCCTTTTTCCTGCGTGTATCATTGGCTTTTATTCGCGTAATGTATGCCTCTTCTGTCTTTCTAGGTGGGGACGACTTAGGTATTTTTTTCGAAGCCTTTATGGGGTTCTCATCGGCAATCATTTCAAGCTCCTCTGTGTCTTTACTGAGGAGATAGTGTTGTTGGGCTACGGCCACAAGGTTTGAAACTGTGTAATAGAGCGCGAGGGCACCCGGCAAACTAATCATAATGAGGAACATCATCGCAGGCATAAACTTCGCCATACCGCTCATCATGGCAGCATTCATATCCGATTGATTTGTGTTTTTTCCCTCTGCTGCTTCGGCGACAATATCACGAAACTTTTTCTTTACGGTTGACTGTGGCATCGTCTGCTTTGTAAGGATATATTGGGTCGCCGCAGAGATAAAGGCAAGGAGGAGAAGGATGTAGTCTACACCATGGTTTCCGAAAGTTGTTTTTGTAAGGTCAATTACTCCCAGCATTGTGTGGTTGAAACTAGCAGGAGTGTCAATAATCGCCTTTACAGAAGGAATTTGTTGAACAAATGGGTAGGTGTAGTGGGCAAGTTGGTTGATGTGGAGAGTAAAGACCTGGATAACTTGATAAAGTCCAATAAATATCGGTAGCTGGATGATAAGAATAAGGATTGAGCGAAAAGGATTAATCCCATAACGCTTATAGAGATCCATCATCTGGCTCGCTTCTTGTTGTTTGTCACCAGCTGCGCGCGCTTTTATCTTTGCTAGTTCCGGTTGAAGCTTATGCATCGTGCGACTTTGATGAAGCTGGCTTCTCACAAGCGGATACATTAGTGTACGAATCAATATCGTGAATAGAATAATCGCAACACCAAAATCCCCTCCCGGTACAATGCTATATAAAAGCACGAGAGCATTTAGGATAGGTTTTACAATGACATCCTCAAACATAATCACTCCACTGGTTACTGAATTCTAGTATATCACTGGTCGACGGGTTTATACACACCCGTTTGTCGAAATGCAGTTTGGATAACTTCCACAAGCTCCTGATGAGAGGCGGTGAGTGTCTCACCTGATATCACAATAACCGCGATATCATGTATTGATTGGAGGTGGGGTAGCTCGGCTCTGAGTATTTCATATATCCGTCGCCGTATTCGGTTGCGGCCAACGGCGCTTTTATGAACTTTTTTGCTGACAACAACAGCAAACCGCGAATTGGCTCGGTGTGGGTTGTGTATATATTTGACCGTCAAAAGCCGAGAACGATAGGTGTCGGCTTTTTTATACACAAATTTTAGTGATCCGTATCCATGAAATCGGTAGCTATTTTCTATCATGCTAGTATCAGTATAGCAGCAAAAAACCGCCTCGTTGGTGTGGGCGGTTTGTTATTTCACGTGCCCCCGTACTAGATAGCGACCTTGGCGCGACCTTTGAGACGGCGCCTTTTTAGGACGGCTCTTCCCGCTTTTGACGCAATGCGGGCTCGAAAGCCGTGAGTTTTAGCACGATGGCGTGTGTGTGGTTGGTGAGTTCGTTTTGGCATCTTGTATGACAGTATACCCTCTTGAGTGTATTTATTCAAGATGTAGTTGAAATAATAGCAATATTATTTGTTTGTTTGTTAATTTTCCACATCATTTCGTTATTTATCCACAGTATTATAGATTGGGGTGGTTAATTGTGGAAAAATATGTATTATTTTCTCTGCTACTTTCAATGTCACTGAGCGGTTGTGGAAAACTTTTATATACCGTATAGTAGAGGTATTGTTGTATTAAGAAAGTTGAGTGAGGGAGATGTACCATTCGTTGTGGCAAAGTGTCTTGGGTGAGATAGAGTTGACTGTTTCTCACGCAAACTTTACGACGTGGTTTAAGAACACCGAGTTGCTCGAATGTTCTAGTGATCGAGTCGTCGTTGGTGTCCCAAATGTTTTTGCTATCCGCCAATTTGAAGTGAAATTTAATGATCAAATTGTTTCTATCTTGAAAAAAAATGGTGTGGAGCCATCCCGCGTTTCTTACATCGTCAAAACCGTGAAAAAAAACATTATTAGTAGAGAAACAACGGCCAATGAGAATGAGCTTGATCAACGCGTTGATACACTTCTCGAAAAGAAATCTTCACACTCACAGCAAACGAGCAGCTTAAATCCCCGCTATACCTTTGATACTTTCATTGTGGGATCGAGTAATGATCTGGCATATACGGCCTGTCAGGCAGTGGCAGCAAATCCGGGTACTAAGTACAATCCCCTATTTATTTATGGTGGTGTTGGGCTCGGAAAAACCCACCTCCTCCAGGCAGTAGGAAATGAAATTGTAAAGAATAAGTCATCAACGCGCGTTGTCTATATTAGCTCAGAAACGTTTGTTAAGGAGTTTTTGGAAAGTATTCGTTTCAAAAAAGCAGGTTTTTCAGATAAATATCGTAATGTTGATGTTCTCATCGTTGACGACATGCAATTTATTGCCGGAAAAGAAAAAACTCAGGAAGAGTTTTTTCATACATTCAATGCGCTTCATCAGTCAAACAAGCAGATTATTATCGGAAGTGACAAACCCCCCCGCAGTATCCCGACACTGACCGAACGTCTCCGTAGCCGATTTGAGTGGGGCATGGCGATCGATATTCAGATGCCCGATTTTGAGACACGCTGCGCAATCGTCGAGACCAAGGCATCTGCCGCGGGGATTGTCCTGGAGCGTGAAACAGTTGAGTATCTTGCAAAAAATATTAAGACAAACATTAGAGAGCTTGAGGGTGCTCTCAATCAACTATTAGCATATGCCGAAATGCGCGGCGTTTCACCAGACATTACGACAGCCGAGGGTCTTATCGGAAATGTGCGACACTCTCGTCCACAACACGTCACCGCAAAACAAATAATCGACAAGACGGCACGACATTTTCAGATCGACAGCAAAGAGATTTGCGGCGAAAAGCGTGACAAACATATCGTCGTGCCACGACAGATCGCGATGTATCTCCTAAGGAGTGAGCTCCATCTCAGTTTCCCGCGGATTGCAAATGAACTGGGGAGAAAAGATCATACGACCGCAATCCATTCTGTCGAAAAGATCGAGCGTTCAATCAAACTTGATTTCTTAATTCGTGAACAGGTAGCGGAGATTAGGGATAAACTATATGTATAACTTTTGTGTACATTCTGTGAATTGCTTGTGGACCTATCGTGGTGAAGTTGGGGGAGATACTTCCCCAACTAACGGACTAGTTGTTCGTTTCATGGAAGGTTGGTGGGGAGAATTAAAACATTATACTAAAACTCTCAACTCTTTTTCCGATGGTGTGTCCACATTCCATCCACACAAGATGTCTCCTTGGATTGGTGATTTTCTCAGCTTTTCCACAGCTACTATTATTAAAGACACCGTGGCTAGATTTATAAAAAGAAAGGAATAATAGTAATGGAACTGTCTGTCACTCAGGAAAATCTTAAGAAGGCTCTTTCTGCAGCCAGTCGCGTTGCAACAAGTCGAGCGGGACTTCCCATTCTTGGTAATATTTTATTTCGCACTGAAGGCACTCGGCTACTTATTGCAGCAACAAATCTTGAGATTGCAACGGTTGTCTATATTGGAGCAAAGGTAGTAAAGCAGGGCTCGCTCACTGTTCCGGCACGTATTGTATCAGAGTTTGTAGCAAGCCTACCTAAAGGAACCATCTCAATCAATGTCAAGAAAAATCGGATGTCAATCAGTGCCGGTACCTTCAACTCGGTGATAAACGGTATTGATGCGGAAGAATTTCCAGAATTACCATCGATTTCCGTAAAAAACGCTGTCAAATATTCCATCAATACCAATGATTTCAAGCAGGCAGTAACACAAACAATCATCACAAGCAGCAGCGATACCACACGCCCCGTACTAACAGGAGTCTATTGGCATTCGGTTGATGGGTCGCTGTATCTAGCAGCAACCGACGGCTATAGACTTACTGAAAAAAAGCTCCTCAAGACAACCAGCCAGATATCCGCTATCATTCCCTCATCAAGTCTTCAAGAAGTGCTTCGTGTCATCCATGAGTCGACCGAGGAAATAGAAGTACTCATCGATAACTCGCAAGTACTCTTTCGCGTCGGTGACACCGAGATTACAAGTCGACTTATCGATGGAAACTACCCCGACTATCGGCAGCTCATACCTTCCTTATCGGAAACGGCGATCACACTTGAGACGAGCGAATTTATGAGACTCGTCAAAATAGCCGGTCTATTTGCCCGTGAATCCGGTGGAAGTATTACTGTCCAGGCCGAGGAACAAAACCAACAACTCACTATCCAGTCCATCGCCTCTGAATATGGCGAGAACACCTCCTCTGCCAAAGCAGTTATCACGAATGACGGGCAAATTACCCTTAATTCTCGGTATATTATCGATGCCCTATCTGTTATCGATGAACCGTCTATCACTTTCCGGTTTAGTGGCCGTCTTGCGCCCTGTGTGATTAGTTCTTCAGAAAAAACTTCCGACTATATCCACATTATTATGCCACTGAAGAGTTAAGTATATGATCTCTCATGTTCGAATCAAACACATTCGTAACCACAGAGATTCTCACTACGCCCTTTCGCCGATAACCGTGTTATATGGAAATAATGGCGTAGGTAAAACAGCGGTTCTCGAAGCAATCCACATTGCCCTCATGGGCACGAGTTTTAAAGGAACCGATAAAGATGTCGTGCAACATGAAAAAGACTGGTACAAAATCGATCTAGCGAGCAACGACCCAAAAATGGCTAGAGAAGTTCGCTATATATACTCCAAAAAACAATTTACCGTTGATACGAAAATATCAGTGCGACTCAGTGCAAAACAAAAGTTTCCGGTCGTATTATTTACTCCAGATGATCTCAGGCTTATCGGTGGATCACCGGCGCGACGGCGACACTATATTGACCAGTTGATATGCCAAATTGAACCACACTACACCAGTATCCTCCGGCGCTATGAGCGGGCACTTATGCAGCGAAATAAGCTGCTAAAGGCAGATCAGGTAACACGTGATGCGCTATTTCCGTGGAATATCATTCTTAGCGACACGGGTGCCCAGATCATTAACCTAAGAAATAAATATCTCGCTATTCTTGATGTATCACTTGAAGCACGCTACAACGAAGTGGTAGGGTCAGCGAATAGTGTTAAGGTTTTGTATACCCATGGCCCAACACAGACAACAGAATTACTTAGTGCGATCGAAAAATCTTTTGACATAGATGTTCGTTACCATACCACCACAGTAGGGCCACATCGTCACGACTTTACTATTCGCCTCAATCATCACGATGCAGATACGACTGCGTCGCGCGGAGAAATACGAACACTTATTTTGTCATTAAAATCGACCGAAGCAGGTATGATTGAAAAGTTAAAGAATGTCTCGCCAATAATTCTACTCGATGATGTATATGGAGAACTTGATAGTGAGAGGCAACAGATGTTGCTCGTTTTATTTCGCAACAAACAACTTGTTATTACGTCGACACACCCACTTCAAACAGTACCCGCACAGACCACACAAATCGAGATAGCCCTATCTCAGACCGATAGTGTTGACGGCGATCAAAATTGAGCGCGGAACCCCCGGCGTATTATCGAGAGTGAGCACGACCTGGGGTGAGCCGATAACTTTCCAAAGCCCGTTCGTTTTTTGTGCAACAGCACGATAATAGCCTGATGGGTTTTGTCGATCCATTCCCTTTGGTGTTAGCACTACCCCAGCCCACTCACCTTTTTGGTACAGGATAACACTATCAATCTCATAACCTGCCATGGCAGCGGAATACTGTTTAGTAAGGAGAGAGGTAATAGCCGGCTGCTCAGCAGTAGCGAGACCTCCAAGGTGTTGAGCAGAATACGACGGGTCAACAGCGACAGTTTCATCCTTTGAAACAGAAAAGCCTATTTTATCTTGTGCTATATCCTTTCCCTTGGGTATTAGATAATACTGACCTTCTCTTAGTCGTACACCCCCTGCTGACGATAGCTGTGCAATAACGCTGGGCTTGTCGCTGTATTCAATATCTTCATAAATATCAATACTTGAGACGGTGGATGCAAAAGTAAAAGATATCGTGTGGTAACGCAATAACTCACGAACACCCAAAATGACCCCAATAACCAAGATGATACTGATAATACTTGCGATGATTCTTTTTTGCGTCATGGCGTAAAAGGATTTCTTTCATTATTTATTACAATTTTGTAATCAACAGGGTTGTACCCCCAGTTCAATATCTGATTTATAGCCGCGTTTCGATAGACTGCCGGTGCTGAGATGGTTAGGATGATCGAATTTCCCGATTCATCCAATGGATCGTTCTTGTACCCGATAGTATATAACATCGTACTATAGGGGAGGTTATCAACAATAGGGTTTTTCTTACGAAATGTATCACCCTTGCGGCCTGCTTTATTGCCCACGACACCCTCAACCACTAAATACTCTCCCGTGTTCGCCTGATACCACCTCTTGGCTTCCTCACTTTTTGGTTCGAGCATTGCGGTGATAATTTGTTCATCACTACTTTTACCTTCCTTTACCTCATAGAGCTGTACCGATTGAGAAAATCCGTCTTTCGTCACGACGATGCGGTGGGTACCGGGGGTAAGATAAAGCGTTTTGTCAGATGTCTTTGAACCGTCCACCGTCACTGTTGAATCTTTTGGTGCAATATACACACCAACAGCTTGTTTACCCGCTCTGGTGATAAGGGGAATTAAGAAAATAATACTTACCCCAAGTAACAGCACTACGCCAAGAGCGATTATGGTACGAACTGTTAAAAATCGTTGAGTTTCCATATTCTCCTCCTACCTCTTCCTATACCAGGTGAAATCACCATTTGTTAAGCTTTCTCGGCCCGCCATAGGTGCCCTCTCGCAGAGTGAAGCAGAGGCAATTTTGCTATTGAATCCACTAATAGTCCCCACATAAATAAACGTATGACCACCTGAAATTGCAACATCACCCGGCATAAGGGTGGCCGTATCAATAGACGAAGCGTTCCCTAGGTTTTGCCAATGAGCGTCCAGCCATGTTTTCTGAGCATCAGTCGGGCCAGCACCATCAGCTAACTTCCCACTATAGTTATAGCTCGTGTCCCAACCGCTGTCGATAACAAGTCTCGTGACAAATCCTCCACAATCGACATCTACTCCATCAACTACTTTTCCTTTTGCAGCACAATATTCAACGGTTGCTCCGATATACATACCCATCTTTTGTGCTTTGTCGGCAGCCGCAGCATATTCTGGTTTGCGTGTTGTGTAGGGCGCAGGATGGTAATCGGGCCAGGCATACGCGAGTGTCGCAGCAGAGAGGTCACCCGGAGTAATCGATGAGCCGGCAGAACAACCACCAGTTGACCGTGTAGCAGGACCTCCTGATGGGTTTGCTTTGATTACTCCATCAATAATTCCTTTTGCGTAGGCGGCTTTGCGATCCTCAGTGATACTTGTACCGGAGTCTTGCTCTATTTCGTTATACACCCACGGCACCGTATCGGCAAAAAGTTCAACAAGCGGGATATTTCCCTTTGAGAGAATACCCGAACGTCCAAACGAAGCGAGCTCATGCGATGAATCGGGATCATTCGAAATAGGGTGGCCCTCGGCTGCGGCGCGGGTTTCGGCAAAGGCGGCCGCATAGGCTTGACTCTTTTGAGCAGTCGTCTGATTTTCAAAGGTTGTTCGCTTGCCTTGATATTCACGATACGAGCCAACTCGCTGAGGCCAAGCATCATTTATATTATCCGGTGCGGTATGAATACTGATACCCATAACCGCTCCAGCCGATTTCGCCGCGTCGGCTCGTTGTCGAAATGTTACTTGAGTCGTATTGTCGGTTCGGGCGAGTATCACCGTATAACCTGCGGCCTCGAGTCCTGTTTTGACACGCTTACTCACATCGAGCACATCATCACCCTCGGGCTGGTTTGCGGTTTCAGTTGCATGTAGGCCAGTGGCGGTATCGATATATTCTGGAATTGCTGCGCCATGACCGGGATCAATGAGAATGGTTCCCTTGTCACCTGCAGAGATAGTTGAATTACCCGATGCCGGTGTACCCGTACTTGCCGATGGAGTGGTTCCTTTGAGTTCGTCATATATTTTTTGACCATTATCGGCACGCTTTTGAGCATGAGCTGGACTTTGGTCCAATGGTCGTTCGAAGCTATAAAGCCAAACATCGGAGGCTGCCTTTATACTTGACGCCGCCTTGATAGAGTCCCACTCACTTGTGCCACTAACGCCATACCCAGAACGAACCGTTCGTGTCGTGCTTTCTTGGTAGAGAAAGTCGAGCTCAACAGCAAGAATTTTATCATTATCCTCGACAGGTATACCTTCGGGTACATACCCATTTGCTTTTGAGGTTGCGCCGCCATACTGTTTGTTGAAATATTTCGCCATAATATCAGGGTATTTAGAGGAAAGCGCGTCGACAATCGCGGTTCTGCGCGGCCCCGTCCACTGAACGATCCCATAACCGCCCCTAGTAAAGTCATTTATGTAATTACCCTCTTGGCGAAATGGGCTAAAACCACTTTCCTCTTGAATATTTCCCAAAATACCGGCAGCCTGTTGGTTATTTAGGCCCTTTGAAATAAAGTAATTCCATATTTTTGCTACATTATCATTACCCGAAACCCGGCTACCAGAATTAGCACTACTACACGAGGCGTTACCACCCCTTTGATAGACAAAAATATTGTTTGTTGAGTAGTCAGCTTCACTTAACGCGGACACCGGTACACCAGAAATAGTAATGACAAGAGTAAGTAATATTGTTCGAAGCCACATACCGACGCGAAACAACACAGGGGTCTTAGTAGGGACTCTTTGGTAGTGCATCGAGCACCTCCTGGGGTATTTTCTTTTTCTGCTCAGAAGAAAGTTTAAATGGGCTGTACGAAGTAAATCCTCTTTCAGCTGGCTGTTTATCCTCCAGGAGACGGTACACTACATAAGGTTCATCGGGCTGGCTTGATTTGTAAGTGACAATATACCACCCGTTTTGAAATGGTTTGACAGACGTAACTCTCCACTCATCAAGATGGTCAGAAATAAATGGTCTAAGTCCCTGTATATACTCTGTATCGGTATAGGGAGGGAGTTTGCCGAGAATACTTTCGCGATCAACAGCTGGCCTTAAACTAAAATATATCCCTGCCGCGACAACTACCGCCATAAGAACAGACAAAAGACCAATCAGAATAATTGTCGTTCTTCGATTCATCTAGTTTGCCCTCCTCAGTCCACTCAACAAGGAAGTAATATCTGTTGTTTTTACTGATTTCCATCCAAGTGAAGTTGGATCAACCCAACCCCTGTATGTTTCTCCCCAGACCTCCTCTACAAATGAGGCATCGCGTACATGACCATCATTGAGAACCTTATTATCACCTAAATAGATCACAACATGCCCACAGGTACTTTTTGTGTAGAGGAGTATAGCTCCCTTTGGTGGGTTTCGATCAGCGTGTTGTTTGTCGGGATTCTGATTCCACAGATCTATAGCACATGCATAGCCATAGGCGTCTGGTGTTCCGTGCCAGATATACGATGTAACGCGCGCACACTGGCCAGCCCCTTCTAGAGCGCTACCAACAGCTTGTTCGCTCGCTATCGCGTTGTAGTATACATTATCAAAACCCACAACCTGGCCATTATCGGTAAATTTGCCGCTACCAACACCTGTTATTGAGGGGGTATTTGAGGGTGTGGCTGCACCCTCACCTATAGGTTTGATGCCCGTCTCCATACCGTCGACGACCGACTGGTCAATCAGGTACAGCCTAAACATTTTAACCATCGTCGTGGCATTTTTTTGCTCATCGTAGCACTCGGCAGGAAGTCGTTTTTCGTCAGGGACAACAGTACTGATTGCTTTTTCGTTTACGCTATCGATACACGTCTTCTTGAACGTATCAAATGCAGAACTTGCAACGGGATTACCGTCGTTATCAACATAATTATTGTCTTTCATGTAGGTTGCGATAGATTCTGGAGAGGTATTCTCCAGCATAGTTACGTCATTGAATCCATAAATAACATTACAATAGGGATCGGTAGCGAGACCCTTTTCTTTTACATCAGGATCATCGCATTCATCCATCAGCTTCTCCCTATCTGATATGTCTGCCATAGCAGTATCAAGTTGAACACCGCCAGACCATGAAAAGAGTGATGTTGGTAGGTGACCGATAAGCTGCGGGTACTTAATAATATTGAACTTCGAAAAGAAGTTACTAAGTGAGCTTGCAACTACACTTCCCGTAGAGTACGGGTTATTAAAATCAAAGGTACCGGCAGCGGAATTTTGGTCTGCAGAGTACTGAGCGATATATGATTCGTTATAGCCTGCAAAGGCGAGATAGCTGCCTCGGCTCAGCGGAGTGAGGGCCCGTGAAAGTGCGATACCGCCCGCAGCAGCACCTGCACCCATAGCTACGGTATCAAAAGCGGCGACACCATTTTCCTCACCGGTAATGACGGTGCCGGTGGCTAAATGAGCAATATACGGAACGAGATATCGCTCGATGATGTAGCCAATGAGAAATGAGCCAACAAGTGAGGCAGAAAACTTGACAAGCTGTTTGCCTGCGTCTTTCAGAGTAGACTTGATGGCATCTTTGGCTAATTTTTCTGTAATTCTTTTGACGACCTGCTCGACAATCTTATTTATAAGTACCTTTGCACTCCCTCTTGCGGCAGCCATTGCGCCCTCCACTGCAACATTGCCCGTTCCTACGGTCGTGATCGCAAGAATCGCCTGAATAATTAATGACAATAACGCAGTCATAAACTGGAATACACCAGTGGTTGCAATATTGCACATCTCATTAAAACCAACTTTTGCCCCACCTCCAGGCATTGTGACAGAGATCTTGTTTGTGAACAGTAGGAAGGCAGTGAGGGCAGACAAAATAGCGCCGCCGGTGATTCCCGTCTGAATAGGTGTATTAGTCGGCTTATCATACGCACTCCAGCTATACGCAGTCGAATCACCAAAGTTATCTCCATTTGCATCTGGTTTTTGCAAAATCTCCATCGGGATAGACACATCACTAGTAGCGGCGTCTCCCGCCATTGCCATTTCACCAGATGAAATAATTTGCGTTGCCCAACGCATTGCTACAGCGATGCCCGCAAACTTGGCAATGTCGACGATAATTTTTGCGTATTGATGCCCTTGGCACATCTCAGTAACAATCGCCGCAGGATTTAATGCACCGTTGATACCCTCCCATACCTTTGATCCAAGCTTCTTTTCGTAGGGTGCATGGTTCATTATCTCTCCCATATCGCTTGGAGTACTTGCTGGATGGCCGTTTTCTAGGTCAGTTTTTAGGGTCTGTTTTTCTTCTTCTACGGCATCACTAAAGTCGCCCCCATTTTGCCCCTGAGTGAGATCCTCGCCGCCAGTTTCGGCTTCGGCTAGATTTTTTGACACTTCTTTGGCACGAGTTTTCGGATCATCATCCTCGCTGGTCGTGGTCCACTTCGGGTCACGTATAAGGCGCTTATCCTTGAAAAATGTGCTCGCAATCTTGTCTCGCCAGACGGCAGCCCGTGATGGATATACTCCGCGCATAATCTCACGAAATGTTGAATCACTCGCTAGTTTAGTACGGAACTGTTTCGCATCAACCTTGATGGGCTGTCCATCCTTGAGTTCAGGTGTGATAATAGATTTTCCGCCCGAGTAGCGTCCGTTCTTGTCTAGCTTTAGCTCCTCTCCATTACCATCGACCACCTTGTAACCTGCATCATTTAGTCGTTTCATCTGGTCTTCGCCGAGGGAGCTATAGCGGCAAAACATCTTAATTCCCTGACTACACTTACCGGCCATTGCGGTGTCGGTACCGCCAAAGATTCGGGATAATAATAACCCATGAGAACGCGGCTCCTGTACAGACGACATTGTATCAACCTTGTCTTTTACAATCTGAACTGCATGCATGAGCCCCACAGGGCCAAATGAAAAGAAACCGCCTACACCGACAGCGCCTGCGAGAACGCTGATAGGACCTTTCTTTTTGAGGAAATCAAAAACTTTTGCTTTTGTTGAGCCACCACCAGGCTTTGTGGGCTTGGTAACGTTATTGAGATAGTTGGCACTCGGGTTTTGCTCCGCAGCTCGGGCAATGTCAGTAGGATTATCTGCGTTTGCGATGGCCGAGGAATCACTTTCCGCCCCCCCGAGGCCACCATCTGATAGTTCCTTTTCTTTCAAGCTTCGAGCGGCAGGGCTAAAGTCATAGGCATTATCGATTTCATCTTCGCGTTTTAGGGATGACGGCATAGTATTAGTATATCCCCTTTATACCACTACTGATTCCCTGTTGCGGTTTGTTGTTGCAAAAGTGCGCTAGGATTTGTAGTAATAAGTTTCTGTTCGGTCTGACTGGCAATGATCTGTATATGGACATGGTTTTGACCTGCAAAGAAGAGACCCTGGCCTACTGGGAAGTTTGAGAGTCGTTTGCGTTCTTCGTCAGTCAACTTAAATACATCTGATAACACATCGACAGCGCTAGTCGACTGTTTGAGGAGAAGCTGAATAGAAGAGTTGGCAACGATTGCTCGCCCCATTTTACTTCCCATGAAATCTTCGACATCCTGCGTGATCGTGGTGAGACCGAGGTAATATTTACGAGCACGCTTGGCGAGGCTAAAGAGGAAGTTAGCAGAGTCGTCATATTTCATAAGTTGCCACGCTTCATCGACAATAAGCATTCGCTTTTTTTGGATTGTTCGGGTGATGTTCCATATATGACTCAATACAATATACATTGCAACGGGCCGCAATTCATCCTCAAGATCACGAATATTGAACACGACCATATTGTTGTTTATGTCAATATTTGACTGCTGAGAGAATATGCCAGCAAATGTTCCACTAGTGTATTTGCGTAGGCGCTGAGCGAGCTGAGGACCGGTGCCCCCCATATGAAGGAGTGTATCGTAGAGATCACCGATCGTTGGCGGGGTAGAGTTATGAGTGAGTGGGTCGCTGGTGATACCGGCGCGTGCATAGGTATCGATTAACCCCTGATCCAAGTCAGCCTCCTCGGCAGGAGTAAGCATGCCGATCGCCTGTCCATTCACCACCGAGCCACCGAGCATCAGCCTGAAGAGGCCATGCAGCGTGACAAGGTTTGCTCTGAGGGCATCCTCCGCTTCATCGGTGTCGATCACCTTTGGTAGGTCAAACGGATTGACGCGCGTATCGCTATTGAGACTAAGCCGTATGTAACTCCCGCCTACGGCATCGCATAACTTTTGGTATTCGTTCTCGGGGTCGATAATGAGAATGTCCGCCCCCATCATCATGGTGCGCAGTGCCTCGAGTTTGACGGTAAACGACTTACCCGCACCAGACTTTGCAAATACCACCATGTTGGCGTTTTCGAGTGAGTAACGGTCAAAAATAACGAGGCCGTTATTGTGCATGTTTATCCCATAGAGGACGCCTTTTTCCTGTGTCAAGTCTGCACTTGTAAAGGGAAAACTGGTTGATATTGCGCCCGTGTTCATATTTCGACGAATTTGGAGCTGATCAGACATTTGAGGAATGGTGCTGTTGAGACCTTGTTCCTGTTGACTGCTTGCAGTTTTGCTATATACCAGTTGTTGACCAAATAGCGTTTCAATATTATGCTGGATAAACCCGAGTTCTTCGAGGCTGTCGGCATAGAGTGTGACATACAGTCCAAAGCGGAAAAAGCGTTCAGCGCCAACCTGTAGCTGATCGCGCAATTCCTCAGCATCATTTAGGGCCGCCTCACGTCCCGGGTCACGCGTACGACCCTTTTCGGCATTGATAGACATATCTGCTTCAAGCTGAGTCACCTTCTTGCGGAGATTATTGAGGACTACCTGTGTATCAACCGGGTAGATAAACATACTTATATCGATTACTTGGTCAATATTAATGAGTGAACTGAGCCAGCCCGTGTACAGCTCACGAGGATACCCGTAGACATACATTGTGCGTCCATATTTTGTCCCGATGCGGAAATGACCAGAGTGAATCTCGAGACTGCTTGGGGCAATGAGGTCTCGAAGTGTCGTCATACCCTTGAGGAATGCCTGCTCAACTTCTAGCTGCTCCCGTTCGCGCTGCTGGGCGGCAATATCGATGGGGTCAAGTTTTTTTGCCACTAGACCGATCCTCCCGTCTGGGGTTGTTCCGATGGTGTGCCACCTTTGCGTATATAGGTTGCGGTAACGCTGGTAAAATCGCCGAGTGGCTCACGCACAGCAGTGTCAGGATTGTAGACATTATAGTACAGTTCGCCTAACTCTTTTGTTTTGAGCTGAACGGCCGTTATCCCCACCTGCATCAGGCCGTTGATAACCGCATCGACGCGGTTTTTTATCTCATCTTTTGCTTTTTCGTAGGTTGCTTTGTCGATTTTTACAACAGAACTCGCTTGGCTTGAAGAAGGAATAATTTTCCCCAAGAACCCCTTCCCCTTCTCGACAACGTTACTGAGATCTCCGGAGGGAGAGAATGGGACAACTACAAAAAAACTCTTGTCCATGATATTTGCTTCCTGGGATAGTACATCGATGAACTGGACATAATCGTCCATAAGGACATTGAGAAGCATATTTTCTTGAGAACGACGGATTCCCTCTAGCTTATCGAGGTAGGGACCAATGTCGACGCGCTGTGAACGGATAAATATCTGAATGGGAAAATAAAGGGCGTTGAGAAAATTTTGGTAGCTAAACTCAACACCTTCGCGTTCGCGCGAGCTCATGAGGTCAAAGTTGATCGACCTACAGGCGATAACTGCCCGGAAACTTCCATCTGCCATAATGATCATATTTTCACGAAGCTCAGATAGTAGCAAACTATTCTGGGTGCTGACCGGACGTTTTGGTTGCTGGCTAGGAGCTTTTTGATTCGACTGCGGAAGCTGTGGAGCAACTGGGGGCTGAAATTGTTGCTGAGAAGCATCAACAACACCGCTATTCGGTGCTGCTTGCTGGGGTTGAACTGGACTTTGTTGGTTATTTGGTGGCACTCCCACTCCCCTTATGCCAAGCTATCTATCTAGTGCAGCGAGATGACAACTTCTTGTTCGTCGTCACGCTTTTTCTTGCGACGTTCAGCCTCGTGAGCAATCGTCTCGATAGATAAATCGGTGTTATTTGCAAGATTAATTATATCAGGATCGACCCCATTTCCGCTAGTGGTTGGGGTGGCATTTGTTTCGGGATTTACTATAGGAGCTTGCGGCCGAACTGGTACCTGAGGCGGTACGGTTGGAGGCGGAGGTGGCTGGGCGACGAGGGGCTGGATAACACTTTGATGAATATTAGTGGGATAAGGACTTGCCTGGTGGAGAGCCGCCAGATCACTCGCCGTTACGGCTGCTGCCTGCGCAGGAGCAATTGTCAATGAGGCGTATGGGTCAGCGACGGGTGGGGTCGGGGGTGACACCTGTGTTTGCACAGAAGGTGTTACTTGTGTGGCTACATTCGAAGGCACAGTTTGAGGCGCGCGCATATGTTCGACAACTTCTTGACGACGACGAGCGTCGGACTGGGAGATCATAGTATCAATCGACTGCGCGATACCTCCTTGAGTATCCATGATATCGACAGTTTGCTGCGCTTCAAGAAACACATCGCTTACCATGTTACTACCACTACCAGGTGTTGCCGCGTGACGAATAGCCCACCCCTCAGTATCGGCAATATTCGCGAGGTACGAGAGTCGTCGTTCTGCTTCTGTCTGCGATAGGTCCTTGGTGCGCTGGACCTCAACCACCTTTGGTGCAGTAATCTCTACGAGTGACTCTATGCCATCCGGTATCCAGAGGCGTCTACGCGGCTTGAGATAGTACGACAACAGTGCTGCCATGTATATTTCCATCGGCTGATCTTTGCGCAGTGGCAAAGCAAGTGCACCAAAAAAGACAATGACTGGTAACGGAATAATCGCCAGAGGGACAAATAATTGCGCGAGTCCCCAGGCGAGTGTGATACTGATAGCAACGATGATGAGGTAGATAAATTGGCGAAAGCTAAAGGGGCCGATGAGTTTATCGTCTGCTTCAACATCTTGAGCTACTTTATAGACGGCCATACAAACTCCTAAGGTGTGCCACCACTAACTGGCGTATTTCTATCAGCCAAACCGTCTCTAATCTGGTCAGCATGAGCTCTAATCTGTTCTGATTCATAATCACTCAGGAATCTTCCACCTACTTTACCGACAGAACCATCTTTTGTGACTGACTGCTGTCCGGCAACATGACGGGCCTTACCATCAGCACCAACGTTAACTAAATCTCCTATATCAGAGTAGCCACCTGATCCGCTTGAGCTACTTGTTGCTGACGACGTTGCACTTGAGGGGACTGCAGGAGCAGGATTTGCAGGGGCAACTTTAGCACCGAGACTAGCATGGGGAATATTGAGTACGCCCGGAGTACCCACTGCAGCCCCGGCTGTTGTAGGTCCACCTCCTGCACCGCCGGGAGCAGGTGGATTTGGTGTTGCTCCAACTCCACCTGGAGCTCCCCCTACGCTACTAGTGTTAGCCCCGGTGGGAGTAGCTGGACCAGCAGCCGTTCCGGCAATTGTTCTGAGCAGGTCTTGTTTACTACCGCTAAGGTTTTGCCAAACATTATCATTACCCATCATGGCTCTTGCTCGCTCCGCGGTGAGTGCTGGCTGACCATCGGCGCCAACGGCATAAGATGCTTGCGTGAGAGACTCAAGGCTCTGCCCCGCAAGTTCTGCATCGGTGAGCTCACTGTATGTTCGACCGGTACTTTCAATATCTGCTATACTACCCTCGCTATAGCTCCACGCATTGAGAGCGGCATCTTTACCCTTTAGCCCGGCTGCGCTAAGGTCTGACATACATTTCTGTACGGTAGTGCTATTCTTATCAAAACCAGCTCTTCCTTCAGCATTGCGTACACCTCGATGGAGCCGGTCGATACCCTGCGCCCCTCCTGCAATTAGGATTGATTGAGCAGCACGTGCACGAGTTGTGTCACCTTTTGCAACAGCGTCTTCATAGGCTTCCTGCGCCATTGCTAATTTATTCTGCTCAGTCCAGTCCTTTTGTTTTTGTAATCGTATCGCCTCGTCGGCAACTTCCTTTTTCTCCATTTCGACCGCAATACCGGCACCATGTGCTGAGAGTTTGCCACCATAATTTTTACCGGTGAGTCTGTTGATACCCTTATAATAGTTTGCTGCCAAACCATTCCCGTGTCCACCAAGTGTCTGGGCTCGCTTGAGTTGTTGGTTACGCTGACGTTGCTGGTTCATGGCACCAAGCATAGAAGTATCATTCCATTTTTTGCCAATGCGACTATTTGCCTTGGAGCTGGCTTTGCTGAGCATAGCGCCTACTGATCCTGTAGCTGCCAGTGCATTTTTGAGGAGAGGCAGAACAATGAGAAGCGGAATGGCAGAGACACCGAGCGCCCCAACTCCCAGCGCTGTTTTCGTGGCAGTCGCGTTTGCATCAGTTCCACTAACACCATTTGCGGCAGCAGATAATACAGTTGAGGCTAATTTACTCGCGCCGAACACTAACGCCACAATAGGAAACAGCAGCAGGAGTGTAGAAAACAACTTGTACCATTTTTTGAACAAATTCTCAGTATTCGGCAGCAGGTATGCGACAAATGCCAGCGGAGAGATGACGATGAGTAGTATGATGAGCGCTTGCCGACCAATGAGTATCAGCACAGTCATGGCGAGGGCAAGAAGTGCCGCGAGTACCACGGGGGTAGATACAGACAGAAGTAGTGCGATTGCTGCAATTCCAAGACCGGTCATCCCCAGGATGCCGCCGATCGTGTCTAGCCACTTATTCGATGAGGACGCTGCTGTCGCGGCTCCAGGGTCGGTTACGGTGACCGACAGTAGACTACTGAGGCTATATCCCAGCATATTACTGATATCGACAGCCAACTGGCATACATAATATGAGACATTGACAAGAATCGCCGCCACAATGAGCTTAGGGAGCATCTTCTTTATACCATAGTTTGTTATACCAATGCTTGATATCTGAGAAAATATGATGACTAAGAAGGCGAGGACGAAGGCTGCGTTTGCATAGTTGCGGAATTGCTGCCACGCAGTGAATGTGCCTCCGTTTTGGTTAGTCACTTCTTTATTGACTACAAGTGCCATACTAATGTAGTTTTGGGCGCCGTCGTTGACGGTTGCCATGAAATTCATTATGGGACAGACGAGCCAGCCAATACTCTTGATGACACAGGTAGGTTTTGAGCCGCTTGTACTCCCGGCGGCATTTGGGTCTGATGCGTATTTTTGTCCATACTTACATGCGGTGTTCTCTGCGGCTTTTGTTGCGGGTGGATAAGTGGTATCACAAAAAGCAGGGTCAGATTTATTTTTTAGTCCGTCTTCACACGCGGTCCTTTCTGCCTGAGATAACTTATACTTACTCGCACAGGTTTGAGCGGCGGTCGGGTCATTCTGGACGTAGGTAAGGTAATCGTTAGCATATTTGTCGGCGAGATTTGAAAGCGATTCACAGTTTTGCTGACCGCCCCCTTCGTTATCTATTTCACTTGGGTTTGATCCTGATATTGGAGCAAGAACAGGGATCTGCTTTCCTCTACCCAACTCGGTTTTATAGAATTTTTCAATTAGCTGGGTGTTGTCATCACTTGGAGCGTGGATGATATATCCAGTATCACCCTTTTCCATTGTAGCCGGGTCGTATACGGCCTCATTCGTGACCTTACACGCCGATTTAAATGACTTAATGAAGTAGTTATACTTAACGTACCCCTCTGGCGTAAATGGATTGGCGCCCACTTTTTGCTTGACTGCGTCAAAAAAGCCGCGCTCATGCCCCTTTATTTCCCAGTCACCACTACCGTTCAGACAGTCACTACTGTTTACGCGCGTAGCTCCGATATCACATACAAACTGCTTTCCTGATGTCCAGCCAAAGAATCTTACCGCTTCTCCCATTTTTGATCCATCGTTACAATTCTTTTCTCCACTCGAGTCGATGAACGTTCCGATTTGTGTGTCTTTTGATCTAAAAAAGATGAAATCATTAACACTGGAATCGGCAAAATTTCCCGCATAGGCGATACAGGAGTAAATGTAACTAGCATATGCCCATGCCTTTCCCTTATCATCAATAGAGCTGCTTGTGTATGAAAGTGCAAAAAGTGAGGGGGCGGTGAGTATAGGAGTAAATAGGGTTATAATAACCCCTCCCAGTACAGTAAACAATCCAAATCGTTTCATAGTGCCTATGATTATTTAATCATGTCTACTATAAAAATACTATTGAATCAAAAGTCCCCTTGATCAAGAGGACTTTTGACATGTATGACAATAAGAACCTAACTAACTGGGAGTATTGGGAAGTTTTTTAAATCCACTATTACCTTCAGGGGTTGTAGAATATAGCGTCCACTCAAAACCCTCCCCTCCACCGACTTTAGGAAATGATGTACCAATGACTTGCCATTGATTAACTGTGGTATCACCCTTGGCATTCAAGGTCTTCCGCCACTCATTAGCCGTATTATTAAAACTAGATGATTCCTCTCCCCATGCTGTGCTGTACAAATACTCATCACTGCCACTACGGTCTTTGATATTACCACTGAAGTCTAACATTGCTTGCTTGGCGCGCAAGTATTCTTGAGAATCACAGGAAGAGTATACGATAGCGAGCATTCTTATTGCATCAAGTCGGTTCTCGGGGCGAACCGTGCCGTCGGGATTAGTGAGGATATGCCACGCTGTTGCCTCTTTATTGACCTTTTGAACAATAATCGATTGCGCATCGGAGCTACTTGAAGGGTTACCATAATTCGCAAACGGTACAAATTTTTCACTAGTTAGTCTCATTAATTTAATTTGTTGCTCCGCATAGGGGCCATAAACACGAAACAGAAACTCGCCATAACGTTCTCGTTGCGGTCCTTTCAGATTCTCAAATGGTGAGATATCGTCGCTAGCATGGATATCTTTAATGAACTTCTGATCCTCTGCTGAGAGCGCTTTGTAGGCTTCGCTGTCAATTATTGTTTTTGGATTGAGCTTATCAACTGTCTGAGTAGTTTTCTCGGGGGTGCTCGCACCAGGCGTCTGTGAGGCGCTGGCGGTTGGGCGGTTGTCAGCCGAAACGGTTTCTGGACCACACGCAGTTGTGCCGAGGGCGACAGTGGTCGCAAGAGCGAAGCCAGCGCCGAGTCGTTCAAAAGTAGATCGTTTTACCATGATAATGAGTTTCTCCTTATTGAAATTATCACGAATGTATACATTATACACCAAAGGTATGAAAATGTCAATATACCATAAGCATCGGTGTGCTAAATGACGATACCGGCATCGCGCAGTGCTTTTGCCATGACCTCGCGAGACGACTCTGGTGTGTCGCGACCAACCGTCGGACTGGTGAGGATATCGCGCGTACCATTGAGCATACCGGCAAAGTTCTTGTCGAACTTGTCGTCGAAGGTAGAGACAACTTTTTGGTAGCGCGGATCACTGGTACCGCCATACATTCCTTCGAAGAGCTCAAACATGGCGCTGCGGTGCCGGGCAAACTCGGCTTGATCGGCGGGGTCAGCACTCCGTTTGAGCGAGCCAAGCTTATACAAGATATCAAGTGCTTCAAAGTTGGCACCTGCCAAGTTATCGGTCTTGATACGGCCCTCAAAGATCTGGCGCATGGCGTGCATATTTGTACTATCAATACCATTGAAGTTACCTTTGACAATTTCGTTGAAAGTAACGTCATTGATAAATGGTGCAAGGCGTTGGATGCCCGAACCGATCGCCTCACTCTTGACCGAGAGTCGATGGGCGTAGTTGACACCCTTGCGGTAGACAACATTGCCGGAGCTATCAAGTTTGACACTGCCGTCGGGGTTGGTGTCGACAACCTTTGACCCAGTTTCGTTGAGGATGGCCATCTTTTGAGCGTACGAGCCCTCTTTGAATTGGGTAACGATCGCCGCCTCTTTGACATATTCGTCACCAGCATCAAATTCGTGAACGTTGCCACTGTCGTCGACGGCCCGAATAACTGTCCCCTTACCCTTTGCCGCAAGTGATTGGTATTGGCCGCTTTCGAGTTTAAAGTGTTTCATCAATTCACCAGCCGCAGCGGCTTGCTTGCCCCACTCACTGCGTCCTTCAGAAATTGCACCAGCCAGGACATTGTCTTTGTGACCAATTCCGGTCGCATACTCATTGAGTGACCTGCCGTCAATAGCGCGGACCTGACCGCTAAAGATTGGCTTACCGTCAGCATCGCGGCGAATCACGCCGTGCTCGTCGCGCTGGTGGACTTGGCCATTGCTGAGTAGTTCGTCATTGATTTGGTTCTTGAGTCGGTGTTCGGCCTGAGATTTTCGGATAGCGGTGAGAGAGATTCCCTCGGCTGTCTCAAAGGCAGTGGCTGCGAGTTGCTGCATCGCAGGGGTGGCAATAGGTGCGTGGCCCACGCGCAGCTCATCGTAGGCCGCTTCAATTTGTTCGCCGGCAAGTTTGGCCCGATCGCCCGCCAAGCGGACACTCAGTTCCTTTTCAAGCTCTGATGCGTCTGTTTTTATCTTGACGTGCCAGTTTTCGTCCAAACTATGCTGGATACGCTGTTTATCCCGTTCAGTTTGGCGAGTGGCGGTATCAATGCGTCGACCTTCCATCGAGTCGTTAAAGAGGTTGTCATAGGTAGATTCGTTTACTTTTTTCCATGCTTCACGACGACGACGGTTATAGTTGACGTTACGTGTGGTACGATTTGCCCAGTTGTTACGACCCTTGCCGGCGAGTACGCGGGCTTTTTCTTGCTCGGCCCGCTCCTTTGCCCAGTTGCGAGTACGATCCATAATGCCAGCTTTTGGATTATTGACCATACCGGCAATGCGCCCAAGGAGTGATCCGCTAAACTTAATGAGCATTGGTGTAATAGCAACCGGTGCTATCTGAACGGCCATACCGAGGATAATGAGGTTAAATGAGTCGGCGTTTTGTATGATGGCCATGCCGGCAAGTTGTGAGCCACCAAATATGACGGCAAATATCGGGAACATCAGGAGCATTGTAGTGAGTAGCTCGCGCCATTTTGTGAAGTATTTTTCGGTATTTGGGAGGATGTAGGCGACAAATGCTAGCGGTGAGACGATGATGAGAACAGTGATGAGTGCCTGTCGAGCTGCCATTACCAGGAGTGCGACGAGAACAGCCATCAATATCCCAACCAGGATCGGTATCAAGAGGTAGAGGGCGCCAGGGAGTGAACCGCCGAGGACGACAAACTTAGCGTAGAGTCCCAAGGCAGTGACCGCTGTTCCTCCTGAGAGGACAGCACTTGCAACACTTGACCAGCTGAGTGCAGTGATGTTGCCATAGTTTTCGGTAGTGCTCATGGCGTTGAAAATACCAAGGAACATATCGTGAATCGCATAGCCAAGATAATTTGAAACGTCTACTGCCAGTGCGCAGATCCAGTATGAGATGTTTACGAGAACGGCGGTGATAATGAGGCGAGGCAACATTTTTTTGATACCGTAGTTGCTGATACCGACATTTGATATCTGAGAGTAAATAACGACAAGGAAGGCGACGACGAAGAGTGCGTTGGCGATATCTCGTACGATCGCCCACATCCTATAGAGAGAGTTGGTGGTAGAGGTTTGGACTGGGCGGACAGTAAGGAATGACGACAGCGCGCTATAGAGGTGGTCCATGCCGCTTGCTAAGAAATTGACGATCGGACAGATGAACCAACCTAGGCCATTTGTGACCGATCCACTACAGGTACTGGGGGTGGGAGAGCTAGTGTTGTTTGTAATGCCGTTGACGATAGTAACACCGACAGGTGGTGAAGGATTGCTGTACTGGCCAGAATTGAAATCATACACAATGTACTGTGCGCTCGTTGCCTTGGTGGGATCTTGAGCTGCGTCAATAATAATCGCCTCGCGTTTATTGGTTTGAGGATTTTGGAATTCAAAAACATGAGTTCCGACCGGAAGTTGGCGGCTATCACCTGCTTGAATATCGGCAGTTTGGGTGAAACTGCCGTTATTGTAGGTGATGGTGTTTCCGTTACGGACTGCATCGGCGGCGCTAACAGGGGCGCTAAGCAAGAGATTGCAGGAAAAAACAGCCACAAGGAGACTTGTGACAATCAACACTAAATTCCGCAGGTGTATTCTACCGTGCGGGAGGATGGTGCGCAGTTCCCACATAACCGTATTTATACTACCATTTTTAGGATAAAAAGTCAATGCTTTTGGAGAGATAGCAGTTTGTTTTTTTGAGAGAGATGTGTACACTGAAATCCAGAGGATAAATTATGCGGCGATATGTAGCGTTTACTGGTTTTGGTCTAGCCCTTATGGCTCTCACACTGTTGTCGACTGATACTGCTTCAGCGGCTGCACAGTGTTCCATTTTGCCTCAGTCTGTGTGTGACGGCGGGGTGATGGGTCTGATAAAGTTCGCACTGCAGATTTTGACGGCAGGTGTCGGTATTGTGGCGGTGGGCACGGTTATTTTTGCTGGTATTCTCTACACCAGTGCCGGAGATAATGCAAACCAAGTCAGCCAGGCGAAAACGCTTATTACCAACGTTGTTATTGGCGTAATTTCTTACGGTCTGATGGCTCTCATTCTCAACTTCTTAATTCCTGGAGGAGTATTCGGATGATACGTTCTGTCTATCTCGCGCTAAGTCTTATTGTTGTCTCGATCACAACATCATTTTTCGTCGCAACTACCCCTGTTAGTGCCGCTTGTAGCAACCCCGATACCCTTCTTGGTGTTCCGGCGTGGTACCGAAACCTTCAAAAAGACGATTGTAGCATTAAGTTCCCCGGGAATGCCGATGGTGACATGTCACGCTTTGTATGGATGATCGTTCTCAACGTGCTTCAGGCAGCGCTAGTCGTTGTGGCGTATGTTGCGATATTCTTCATTATAAAGGGTGGCTTCATGTACATTACCAGTGCGGGGTCATCTGATGGTATGGCAAACGCAAAAAAAACCATTACCAATGCAATCATTGGTTTGATTATCTGTATTGCCGCTGCGTCAATCGTTAATGCAATCGCGGGGCTCATAAAGGGATAACTATGAATACACTATTTGCAGCGGTCTTTAATTCTACCAACGAAATTGGCTTCAAGGGCCCAACCAAGTCTATAGACGTCAAAAACGATATCCTTTACCCTGTCTATTTTTGGGCAGGTATTGTCGCAGTTATCGTCATTATTGTTGCCGGCTTCTTCTACGTCACTTCTCAAGGAGAGGCGCAAAACGTTGTACGAGCGAAAAATGCCATCCTCAGTGCAATTATTGGCCTCGCTATCATTATGGGTGCGTTTGTCATCACTAAGTTTGTCGTAGGAGGACTTTAGGAGATGATGAGGATCCTTCGACGTATAATCACCGGAGCGGCGATGATTGCAGGAATACTCATCGTTGTACCGACAGCGGGGGCCCTCGATCTCTCACCCATATGTTCAGACCCAAATATTCCCGCAGAACAAAAGGCCGGCTGTAGTGTAGTGGGCGAAAACAAGCTCAGTCAAAATGGCAACACATCTCTCGTTATGAATGGGATCAGAACTGCTTTGATAGCGCTGGGTTCGATCGCTGTCCTCATGATTGTTATCGGGGGATTCCGATATGTGACCTCGCAAGGCGATGCGGCGCACATCAAGTCGGCGAAAGACACCATCCTCTACTCTGTTATTGGGTTGATTGTGGCGATTCTTTCGTTTGCGATTGTTCAGGCAGTAGCAAGTAGGTTTAGTTAATAGTGTAAGGAGTTACAAAAAAATGAAGAAGGTATTTCAGGCTATTAGTATCATCGCTCTTGTAGTGGGAATCGGTCTCGTTGTTAGCCCAACAACGTTTGCCGCTGACTGTACATCCGCCGCGACGTGTATTGGGACGGGTGCAAACACAGCGGGCGGTAGTGGACAGAATGGTGATCTTGGTGGACTCATCAAGACAGTTGTTAATACCCTATTGTATGTACTTGGTGCAGCAGCAGTGCTTATGATCGTTATTGGAGGTATTCGATATGTAACCTCGCAAGGCGATGCGGCGCACATCAAGTCGGCGAAAGACACCATCCTCTACTCTGTTATTGGGTTGATTGTGGCGATTCTCGCGTATGCGCTTGTCAATTTTGTCGTGACAAATGTCAAGTAGTATTTCTTAAGAGCTATTAACATTTACTCATAACTTTGTTATATATAGAAGTAAGAGTATATTCCAATAATGAAAGGATATTTCATGAAGTTATCTATCAAACAGCATCTCCTAGGGCTCTTGGCAGTACCTGCCCTTGTGTTGAGTGTGAGCTCGGCTCCAGTATTCGCAGCCAATAATATCTCACTGAGCCAGGGTGCCGGCTCTGCAAAGGGTGATGACCAAGCATCCTGTCTCTTTGGAACAGAGACGGGTTGTACTGGCCAGACCCCGCTCTTCAAAACGATCACTAACGTTCTCCTGTTTATCATTGGTGCTGTATCGGTGATTATGCTGATCATTGGTGGTATTCGTTACACCGTCTCTCAAGGTGATAGCACGGCAATTCAGAATGCGAAAAATACGATCTTGTATGCGATCATTGGTATCGTTGTCGCCATACTTGCCTTTGCGCTTGTCAACTTCGTGATCGGGAACTTTGCATCGGCCAACAATAGCACAACTCCATAATAAGGCTATAACAGCCGCTTAATGCAATACGCCGCCCCTTACCGGAGCGGCGTATTGCATTAAGAGAGCGCACATTGTTCTTGGAGCGCTAACAAAAAAACGACCTGTAATATCTCGGTCGTTTTTTGTTAGTATGATGATTACTGGATAGTAATCTTCTTCGCCTGCTCTTGTTTTACCTTTGAAAACGTGATGCTCAGGACACCATCTTTGAGTACGGCAGCGACCTCATCCTCTTTTACGGGTACGGGAAGGGCTAATGTTCGGCTAAATTCGCCCCAATAGCATTCCTGAATGTGCCAGTTGGTTGCGTGACTATCGTCACCGCTACTCAATGTACCGCTAATGGTTAAAATCCCGTCGCTGATACTGACATCGAGATCTTCTTTGTTGACGCCGGCAGTTCTCGCCTTGACGATGAGCTGTTCCTCGGTCTCATACACATCAACTGCTAACTGGCCAGGAAAATCATCCTCGGCTTCTCCCCAGGCAGTATCGTCACCTGAAGATTGAATTGGTGATACAGATGTCTGATCATCTGAAACGCTGTCGTCATTTAAAAATGCAGCAGCTAGTTCGTCCTCGATCAATAGATCGTCGTTTTGCTTACGTGCCATGATATCCTCCACTTTTCTCGCTGGCTTGTTGACAAATAGTCGAGATTTATTATAACTAACCAGCACGGTATAATCAATAAGTACACCGATGAAAACGTAAAAAATACAATGCTCGATATCGTTGGAAATGTTTTAGCACCACACTACTGTTGCTCTTGCGGAGAGATTGGCACTGTTTTTTGTGATTATTGTAAATACGACATCATTTGTGACCCATTTGAGCGATGTATCATATGTCTCGGGCCCGTCGAGGATCGCGGAGCTCACTGCTCACGCTGTGCTGCACCGTATGTGCGTGCCTGGTGTGTTGCTGAACGTGCGGGAGCAGTTAAGATCCTTATCGATGCATTCAAGTTTGATGGCTTGAGGGGTGCTGCAAAACCACTCGGTGAGTTTATTTCCAGTACCCTCCCCAACCTGCCTGACAACCTTGTGATTGCCAGTGTTCCCACTATATCCACCCACATTCGTCAACGCGGGTATGATCATGCTGCCCTCATAGCACGAGAAGTGGCACGGCAGCGTGGCGTAAAATACCAGGCTCTCTTGAAACGGCGAACCACGACAGTTCAGCAAGGGGCACGCAGGAAAGAGCGACTAAAACAAGCGGAGGGGGCATTTGAGGCTGCACGCCATATTGATGGCAGTACAGTTCTTATCATTGACGACATCTTTACAACTGGTGCAACGCTACACTACGCGGCATCAACACTTTTGGCTGCTGGTGCCAGAGAGGT
>WBZP01001037.1_pt1 | contig 35577 bp, 20 predicted proteins | sample 5204301 | NCBI WGS metagenome assembly WBZP01 (sample SAMN12412401, study PRJNA552823) | activated sludge metagenome | isolation source: activated sludge from nitrification reactor of wastewater treatment plant... | place: USA: Pennsylvania | collected 2017 | reverse complement strand
GATCTGCCCGTCGCTGAGGGCAACTCATCGGGCGCTTACATCAGGCCCTCAGTCGTCCGAATCCCGGACGGCCAGCCGGACATGTGACCATGGGAAAGGGAAGAAGGGGGAGCAAGACAAGGACTCTCCGCACGGGCCACCGGGACCAGAGGGTTCCGACTGCACCACTGACGAAGTAGCCGATAGCGAGTGGGGCTCGATATGATTTGATGATCACCAAATAGAAAATCGTAAAGTGTCCAGGAAATCGGATCAGGTCCATTCCAGTAGTTCCTGCGACCACATCCCCGAGCGCTCCTTACGACCATCCTGCAGTTCCTCACTCTAGGAAGTCCAGAAAGTAACACGCGCGGAGCGGCGAATTGGTGACTCCATCCATTCTCGACACTTCGTGTGTATGATTGCGATGGTGAGGCGTGTTGACTCAAGCGCTACGACAGGAACGGATCAGGGCAGGAGCCGTGACCAGCAGGGAAGAGCGGACACTCCGCCAAAAGGACAGCCTGCGTCGCGCGTCGATGTCCATGATGACACTAGCGTGCCAGTGCGAGGCTCATCGGACGTTGGTTTGCAGGCGACGGTAGCAAGGGAAGTTGAGTCTGCAGCCGTTGACGTACACGCCGCAACCGCTGCCGGCGGTCGGAATGTCTCCATGCCTAGCCCTGCCGAGTTTCCGGTGCATCGCTGGGAGCGCTACGAACTCCTGTCTCTGATTGGGAACGGAGGAATGGGGGCGGTATACAAAGCACGGGATCGTCGATTGGAACGAGTCGTCGCGCTGAAGTTTTTGCGCGTCGATGACCCGAGGTTGGTGGAGCGCTTTCAGCGTGAAGCGAGCATGCAGGCGCGACTTGATCATCCCAATATCTGTCGCGTGTTTGAGGTAGGAGAGGTCGAGCACAAGCCCTACATCGCTATGCAGTTTGTCGATGGGAAGACACTTGCAGAAGCAGCTCCCTCTCTATCGCTATTTGAAAAAGTTTCACTGATCAAGCAGGTCGCACTCGCGCTCCACGAAGCACATCGACTGGGTATTATTCATCGCGACATCAAGCCCTCGAACATTATGATCCAGCGAGGGGGAGAGGGGAGCAATCAGCCACTCCTAATGGATTTCGGCATCGCTCATGAATCGCGTGAAAACGCGGGTCTGACCGAGACGGGGGCGGTGATGGGGACACCCTCGTATATGTCACCAGAACAAGCGCGCGGCGGAAGCCGTACGGTAGATCGGCGAGCGGATGTGTATTCACTCGGTGCCACGCTCTATGAGCTGCTGACTGGGATGACTCCTTTTGGTGGAACAGAGGTTGTGGACGTACTGCTTGCGGTTCTGTCCGAAGAGCCGAAGCCCCCGAGAGCGATTGCATCGGATGTTCCGAGAGATCTGGAGACGATTGTGCTCAAGTGTCTCGCCAAGGATGCGGGACAGCGTTACGACTCTGCGCGGGCGTTGGCAGAGGACCTGCAACGCTACATTGATGGGGAGCCGATCCTTGGGAAGCGAGCCAGTCTCTTGCTGCGGCTGCGCAGGCAATACCGAAAGCACAGGGCGCTGTTCGCAATCGGAATCCTTGCGGCAATGCTCTCGACACTGCTGGCTGGAATCGGCATTCGAGAGAGGGTCCGTTCGCAACGACAAGCGGAGTTGGCTCAGCGGCTCGGTTCAGAAATGAAAGACATGGAGTGGCTGCTCCGCAGTGCGCGGCAGCTTCCGCTCCATGATCTGGGTCAAGAAAAAGCCATCATGCGGCAGCGGATGCAGAAGCTTCAGTCGCAAATACAGCGGTATGGGAAGGAGGGCGAAGGGTTCGGACATTTTGCGCTGGGACGCGGTCACCTGGCGCTGCAAGAGTATCCACAGGCGCTGGTAGAGCTACGAGCCGCGCAGAAGTTGGGAGTGGAGCGGCCCGAACTTCACTATGCGCTGGGGCTGGTGCTCGGCAAGCACTTTGACCAGGCGATGTATGAAGCCCGGCTAGCTGGTGGTGGGGACTGGGCACAGAAGAAGCGGAAGGAGCTGGTCGCAACCTACCTTGTACCGGCGCTGGACTCGCTCCGCAGGAGCCGGGCAACCGAAACCGTAGTGTCGGAGTACCTCGATGGAGTGATTGCGTATTATCAGCAAGACCATGCCGGAGCACTCCGTCATGCGCAGGCCGCGCTGGTAGCAGAGCCTTGGCTGTACGAGGCCTGGAAGCTGCAAGGAGACGTGTACCTGGAGGTGGCGCTCAAACAGCGCGATGCGGGTCAGTACACAGAGGCGGAGGGCTCGTTTGCTGCCACCGTGAAGGCGTATGAAGCCGCCGCGCGCATCGGACAGAGCGACAGCGAGGTCTACGAAGGGCTCGCAGAGGCCTGGGTCCGGCAGGTGGAGATGGCCATGAATCGTGGTCTTTCGACCGCCAGTGCCTATCAGCAAGCGGTCGTGGCAGGAAAGAAGCTTGCTCTGGCCGATCCGACGAGCGTGGAGGCATTCATTAAGCAGGCAGTTGCAGCGTACTTTGTGTTGGCATATGGCGTGCTCACCCCCGAGATTCAGCGTGCATGCCAGGTACACGCGCAAGCCATCATGAGCATGCACACGCGCAACCCATATGCCCAAGATGCGGCTGCGAACTGCCTGAGTCTCGTTGCTGCACTGCAGCAAGCACAAGGGGTGGATCCACAGCCAGCCTGGTTCCGGGCGATCGAGCTGCTGGAGTCCGCAGTGACACAGCACCCACAGTTCGTATGGGGTCGAAATGACCTGGCGAACGTGCAGAGCATGCTGGGACAGTATCAGCGACGTATCGGGCACCCGAGCGCACATCACACGCTGAGTGCCGGGCTGGGGGACTATATCTCAGTATGCAGTCTAGACCCGACTTATCGGCACGGGCCCGCGAACGTCCTTTTTGCCGTCTCGTTGCTTGTGCCTGAATCCCAGACGGAGGAACTGATTTCTCTTCTGGGTCGTGCCGAGGACTACTTTGCGCGCTGCATGGTTGTAAACAGCCAAAACGCTCAGTGCTTCAACAACTACTTTCAGATATATGCACAAGCGGCGCAGCGGGAGTCACTGGCCGGACGGGATCCTACGCGCTATGTAGCGAAGGCGCTGCCACACCTTCAGGCCTCACGCAGGCTAGGGGGCAAGCTGCTGGATGCCGAGCAGCTGGCGATGCTGCTTTATCTGGTGCAGGCTCGCGAGCTTGTGAATAAGCAGCAGGATCCCGCTCCCGCGCTCGCCGAGCTGCATGTGGCCCAGAAGGACTGTCTGGCGCTGTCGAAGACCGACGCCATGTGTTTGACGCTGGGGGCGCAGGCGATGTGGGTGGTGGCTCAAGCTGCGGGTCAGACTGGCCCTGCGACCGTGGCCGCGCTGGAAGACGCACGGATCAAGGCCCAGCAGGCAACGGAGAGCCCCGAGAAGTATCCCGACGCATGGCAGACCCTTGCCGAGACGCATGTCCGCTTGGCCCAGGCCAAGCCACTGCCTGCTCGCGCTCCACATCTAGCCCAGGCCCGCGCGGCCCTTGAGCGAGCCTTTGCCATCAACAAACATCACGCCGCCTCTCAAGCGACGGAGCAGCGTCTCGCGCGCCTGATGCCAATTAATGCGACTCCGTAGCTTCCCATCAGGGACTTGGCGCAGGCGTCGCTGCCACACGCCTTCGTCCTGGTAGTTCCATCGGCCCGATTCCGTAGCCGAGCCACCCTGGCGACACACCGAGGGCTGTCGCAAACGCTTCGACAGTCGCAATGCTGGGCATGCTGGTCCCCGCCTCGGTGGATCTCACGGCGGTATCGGTCAGCCCAGCGGCACGAGCCAGTGCGCGCATGGTCAGCCCGCGAGCGGCGCGAGTCTGTCGAAGTCGTGAGGCCACCCCTTCGCAGCGCAAGCCCTCTGTCGGCTGGCTGCCGTCTGATTCGACGCCATAAGCCAGGAATGCAGGCGACAGCCCGAGCGCATAGGCGATCCGCTCGACGGTATCGAGGCGCGGAACGTGGCCCCGCTTGCGTTCAAGATGCAAGACGGTACTGCCATCGGTCAGCCCTGACGCTAGTGCGACGCTATCGAAGCTCAGGTTTTGGCGTGCAGTTTTCAGACGGACTGGAAGCCCGAAGTAGAGGGGATTTCGACGACCACGTACCACCCGGACTCGTTACCATGCGAGGGCTCTCTGTCTCTAGTTCGCGAAATAATACGCTGAAGTTGAGGCTAGAATATTGCAATCATTGGGAGCATTAGGTAACAGCTAGGTACGGGTAGCGATGCCCGGAAACAAAACAGGCTCGACGGCGGTGTTTTGCCGATCGAGCCATTCGCCCGCGTCGAACTGTGTAGCCCTGAGAAAGCCCAGCCCGACGCGAACAGGAGCAGTGTATGCCGTGGACTGTTTCATCATGCATTTCCGTCGAGAAATAGGGATTTCTAATGCGGCTCGGAAGTCGGTGGGAAAACGCTATGTCGGGTAATTGTCGTCGGAAATATGACAATTGCTGAGTCGTTCTGTCAGCCGTGACAAGAGTTCTGACAGATCATCATCGGACAGCGTTTTTAGTATTCCATCTAGCGTATCCGTTGCGGTTGGAGGCTCCGCGTTCAGCGCTGCGGTGACTCTGCTGGCGCGGTTGTTCGCGATGCTTGAGGGGCTGGCGTAGTGCTGTTCGGTGATGGCAAAGGAGCTGTGACCGAGTGCTTTGGCGACGGCATCGGCGGTTGCTCCTCCTTCGAGCGCCAGCGTCGCGTGGAGGCCGCGTAGACTGTGTGGCACCACCTCGGGAACCCCAGCCAGACGACAGAGCCGCTTGATGTGATTCACATAGTACTTCCGCCCGCGATAAAGGTGGTGCGACGGATAGAACAGAAGCTCGTCGGGTTCCTTGTCCTTGATGACGGAGAGCACCAGGGGACGCAGGTGTTCGGGAATCTTCAGCCGTCGACGGGCATTCTTGGTCTTTCCTGATGGAATCCACAGCACTCGCCCATTGTCGTCGATGTCGCGTGCGACCCGATCAACCACTTCACCCTGACGCAGACCGAGGTAGATCATCAGCAGCGCACCGAGCGCCGGAACGTCACCCCGCCGCGCGAGCTTGAGCGCCACCTTTTCGAACCGCCTCGCCTCGTCAATCCGAAGCTGGAGTCTCCCCGCCGACCGTCGACCCACAGGCGTGGTCTTGCTCCACGGATTCGCGTTGCAGTAGCCGCGCTCAATGGCCCAGCGCCACAGATTCTTGACGACGCGCAGAAACAGGTGGTGTGTCGCGACGGACGCGGGCCTCTTGGTCCGAGGCGAAACCCAGTCCACTTGCGTCTGATAGAGCTTCCTGGCCTCGCTCTCTGTCATGCGTCCGAGCTGCATCGCCAGCGGCAGCCGCCGCGAAATCTGGACGTAGCAGTACACCGTCGCTGGCTTGATGCCTCGCGAATCGACGCACCAGGCTAGCCACTCGTCGAACACCTCACCGACAGTGCGACGCTGCGCAGCGCCGTGCCGCTGAAGAAGGTCCGCTTTGACCGCTTCCGCTTCATCGAGCGACTGAAACATCAGACTCTTTTCGACGCCATGCTCGGCGATTTTCAGACGGTAACGACAGTCCCGTTCGCGGTACGGACCCCACACGCGGAAGCTCGGTGCTTCGCCTGCAAGCTCGCGCTCTGCACAGAGCTTACCCAGCGTCGCCGTTTTCTCTCGCTGGAGCTGCTGGGCGACGCGCTTTCCGGTCCGCTTGGCCTGTTTCACAAGGGTATCGATCGAGCGATTCATGTGCTCTGTCCTTTCTTCGGTGTCGATTGGTGAAGCGAGGCTGAGCAGACGAGGCCAGCCTCGGAAGACACAAGATCAGTCCGTCTCGCCGTCAGAGCCGCGCAGCCAGACGGTGATGGACAGCGAGCGCGGCGGCGTGAGCGCGTACGTGCAGTCGGGGCGACTGCGCAGCTCGTGCTCAGTTCCCTGGTGGGTCACCGTCGCTCGCGAGACGATGTGGTGGCCGCTACATCCGGGTCGCGGCTGAAAGCTGACGACAATCGAGATGCTTGGCGGCTGCGGCTTCGCCGTGACGAGAGAGGTATTTTTTTCACCGCTCATCGACGACGCTCCTTTCTGCTGCGACGAGGTTTCCATCGTGGCTTCCGCCTGCTGTGGCCCCGCTCCTCAGTCCGCGACGGAACGATCTGTGGGCCGCCCATCGCTCCGAGCGGCCCGATGTGTGAATCAATGATCCGAGTCATCCGCTCCGTCTCTGCCACCACAACGGCTCGCAGCGAACGGAGTCGACGACGGAGGCGTGACAGGTCGTCGAAGATGCGGAGCGTCTGCGCCTGCGCAGCATCGGCTTGTCCTCGAACTTGCTGCACGCACAGCGAACAGAAGCAGTCGCTTGGATGCGTGTTCACGGCGTCACCTCCGTCTCTGTGACCGCTCCGCGACCGCGCGGCGCATTCCGAACGCCGCCGCCATTTCCAGCCACTTGCAACCGTCGAACCGCTTCGATTCCGACGACGAGGGCACACGTCCAGCCAAAAGGCTCCATCTTTCAGCCTCCGCGCAGACTTGATCCATAGGCCCCCAGCGGATACGCTGCGCCTCGTTCTGTTGGGGTCTCGTCCCGACGAACACGAGCGGTGGCGTCTAGACCACGCCATCGCTCATTTATGAAAATCTCAAACCAGTTCCGCCACAGATAGCGGAACTATGCAAGAAAAAAATGGTAAAAACGATAACCGCCGAGCACGTTCGTGCTGCACGCGGACTTTTGAAGTGGACGCAAGAGGAGCTGGCCCAGCGCGCCAACGTCACCGCGACCACCATCAACAACTGGGAAAATGAGCGAAACGTTCCCAGTGAAGCGACCCGCGCCTTGGTGCGCCATGCGTTCGAGAGCGTCGGAATCACTTTCGCCAATGGTGGGAATCCAGGCGTGCGACTGATTCGCGACCCGTCGCGGTTACACGAGTCGAACTAGCCGAACCCATCCGATCTTCTCGTCCTCCCTCCGCAGTTGTGATCCATTGTAGAGGACACTCGTTTCTCCTCCTTCGTGCTCTGCGGTTTCGGGCTGTCTTCCTTCCGCTCACGTTCCTCCTCATCGATCAGATACTCCACCGGCCACGGTTCGTAGTCGCGTGGTGCAGAGACAAGTCGCTTGGTCATCGGGCACTCCTTTTTGCTGACAAACCCGTGATGAATCGGCCTCGTCTTCCTTGGAGCCCAGTCTGGTTTGCTGGCCAAGTCCGTGCAACCATGGCTCCAATATTGATCTCTGTTGAGCCAATATTGCAGTCGCACAACGGATGTTGCAGACTGCCCGCATGACCCAGACAGCACTGCGCGAAGCGATGGAGCAGAAGGGGTTCGCGTCTTTCCGAAAGCTCGCAGACGCGCTGCACCGGAACAAGCCCAAGCTTAAGGATCTGCCAGAAGCGCACAGCCTTGCGACTTACCTAGGAAAACTCCACAAGGGGGATGTCGGCTGGTTTGAAAAGCGCGAGCAGATCTTCGACGCGATCTGCTCGCTTCTCGAAGTTGATCGCGAACAGCTTCTTTCCAGGGAGGAGGTGTCTCCGATCCTCCACACCTTCGACACCTTCCCCGAGCTACGACCGCTCGATCTGCGCACAGAAGATCCGGTCAACTTGCTCAATCCGAGTCTCGGAACCATCGGGCAGGTTTTCGGAATCCAGCCTCCGCCATGGACGTCGATTGTCGATTCCGATTCGGAAAACGCCCCACGCGCATCGTGGATCGTTGCACCGCGCGGCGCCGGAGCCCGGCTGTGGGCGGACGCTTGCGCCGCTCGTGGTCTGGCGGCCTGCGTGCGGGTCCAGTATCTTGCCGACGCACTAGAGCAACCGACCGAAGACAAACGACGCATCATCCTGGTTCGCGAAGCGCAAGCAGAGCGAGACATCGATGCCAGTGAGCGGCTTGCGCAAAGTCCCCAGACCACGGTGATTGCGCCGTTTGTACATCCAGCTCTCTTGCAGTGGGAATCCAACAATGGCCCCGCCACGGATCGCGGACTACAGACCCAGCCGATGCGGCTTCGGAAGTGGCTTTTGTGGACTTGGACGCTGAGAACGGACTGGCGGAAGCAGTTTCTCGATTGGATCGCGGCTCGTCTTCACGGTGTAGAAAGCCTGTTTGGTGCAGAGAAGATGCTGGAGTGGCTACAGAAAATCGATCCGCGTCACACTCTGTTCCCGACGCCACACGATCTATTGCCGCTCTGTGCGCGGCTGCATCGCGAAGGGCCGCGCAAGCTCACCCAGCTCACACCAGATCAACTCGCGGATCATTTGTTTGCGGAGGCGATCCGGTCCTTTCCCAACGATCGCGATGGTTCACTGTGGCTTTCGGCCCACGCGCGGGATCTGTTTCGGTCGATGGTCGACTGGAAGCTCCGCAATCTGTCGGTCCCATTGCTTTCCGGACTGCCGAAAGAGAAGTGGCTGCCTGCGATTCCTTCGGCACAGATTCCCACCCGCAGGACAGAGCCAGAGATGCAGCGCGCGCTCAAACAGCTACGGGGCAAGAAGGCCAAAGACAGAGAGAAAGCAGAAGCCGAGTTGATTCGGAAGACCACGTCTCCCGATCCGCACGAAGCGCTGCAACTTCTGGCAGAGTCGGGCTTGCTCGGGACAGACGAACGGAGCGGACTCACCCTGCGTCCCGCTGTTTGTTTTGTTCACTGGGCACGGAAGAGCGCTTCAAAGACTCTGCGGAATGATCCGCCGTCCGTTTGGGGTCGCTGGGTGCTGGATTCCCAGCGCCAAGACATGATCGATCAGGAATTGGATGCGCTCTCTGCGGACTCGCTGTTAGGGGTCGTCACGAAAGCTGTCCACAGCGCAGACCCACAGGATCTGGGCAGCGTGGGGGCCCTTGAGGCGCTGTTTGCGGCGGTAGGAAGGCGTTTGCAAGACGAGCCATCGTTCCGCACGTTGGCCGTGCAGCACACAAACACCCTGCATTCGCTGTGGCAGACCGCCAACCAATGTCGACGAAGAAAAGTAGAGCGAGGAGAAGCACTTCCCACTTTGCGCAAGGGTCAGTCTTGGGCCGGAGACACAAGCTTCATTGCAGATTGCTGGTCCTGGAGTTTTTTTCTTCAGCCCCCCAAAGATGCGAGCGAGCTTCACGCGCAGAAGGCATGGCTTTGGCCCGGATGGAACCGCACGACGATCGTAGACCTGCCGAGACTGAGCGCCCCCACGCCATCCGATAGCATGATGGCCAGGAATGTGCGCGCCACGGATTTCGATCGCATCGCAGACTTGGTTCCACGGTATCTGTCGCGCTGCGATGCTCCTCAACCAAGTAAGAGTCCTGCATCCTGGTTGCTCCCGTGGCTCTGGATACATGGGACTGAGCAAGGCTGGCCCGCCGCCTTGCTGGGCATCCGGTCACTACTCGATAGACGGCAGCGAGTCTTGTTCCTTCGTCTGTGCCTGGAGCGACCTCAACCGTTCCAGAAAGCCATTTCCACCAGCATTGTGGCCGCAGCGTTTGCACCCGGAAACCAGCTCCAGGCGCTTCAAACCTATCGAGACGAGACGCCGGACTTTTTCCAGTTTCTGTTGAGATCAACCGACTGGGATTCCATCGTGACGACGTTCGATCCATCCGCAGCGGATGTCTTGCTACCGTATCTTGTCGAGCTTCCAGAATCTGTCTGGTCCTGGGTGCTCGATAAGGTTTCGGCCAGTGATGCGTGGTCCGAAGAACGCATCCTGTCCAGCGCGGCATCACGCCAGGACAAGTATCCATCGCAGTCGTTCCGCGAGATCATGAAGCGAGTCATGTTGGGCATCGCTTTGCGACGTCAGGATCATAACTGGGGGCTACCGCAGGAATACTATGGTTACTCCGCATCGGATGCCTTGGAAGTGGCACTGGCGTTATGGAAGAAGCAACCACTCGCCAAGTCGACCCAGTATTGGTTCACCCAGTCACCGCACACCATGTCGATTCGTGGACCGCTTATCGACTGTCTGCGCGATCTGGATTCCGCAGAGCGCCCAGAGTGGGTGACGCGGTTTCTGCTTACGACGCTTCCCATCGCGGGTGATCGGGCCGATGAGGTGTTCCAGCTTGCGATGAAGTGATTCCTTCTGACGACTAGCCTCCTTCTCAAATCGAAGCTGGGGCGGTAGAGTCTGCCGGCTCGCTCACACGGTGAACACCCGAGCGACGGTGACCCAGCATGCGCCCCGATTCCGATCGATGGATGGAAGTCTCGAAATCCCAGTACAGCTGGGAACAGGAAGCGCTGGCCTACGTGCGCGAGGCGCTGCCCGACGTCGAGCCGAATCGCTGCTGGTCAAACTTCGAGTTTGTCGCCGACGATGGCAGCATCAATGAAGTCGATCTGCTGGTGCTTTCGGCCAAGGGTTTTTTCTTGGTTGAGGTCAAGAGCCGTCCCGGCGTGATCGATGGCGATGCGATGACCTGGCGCTGGACCGATGACGGCGTGGGAAAAGAGCGCGTCATCGACAATCCGCGACTTCTGGCAAACCGAAAAGCCAAGAAGCTGGCCAGCCTACTTCAGCGTCAGAAGGCGCTGTCTCTTCACCGACTGCCGTTTCTGGAACCGCTTGTCTTTTTGTCGGCGAGCCAGCTTCGCTGCAAACTCAGTGGTGCCGCGGCGACGGGCGTGTGTCTGCGCGACTCGCAGTCGCAGCAAAGCCGCAGCGGGCTTTGTGGCATCGTCCATGCGCTGACCCATGTCTCGCCCGAGGAATACAACGATCCACGGCGGCGACGATTGGATCGCCCGATGGCGCAAGCGATTGCGCGGGCACTGGAGGAAGCCGGAATCCGCCGCTCCCAGCGCCACCGTCGGGTCGGGGAATATCTGCTCGAAAAGCTGCTCGATGAAGGCGTCGGGTACCAAGACTGGCTGGCCCGTCACGCCAGCCTGCCCTCCACGACGCGACGGGTTCGGCTGTATCCGCTCGCGCCATCGGGGGCCAAGGACAAAGCTTCGCGTCAGCTTCTATTGCTTGCCGCCAAGCGGGAATTTAGCCTGCTCGAGGGCATTGAACACCCCGGCATCCTTCGTCCACAGAGCTTTGTGGAGCACGAGCTGGGACCTGCGCTCGTGTTCGATCACGATCCGGGCGCGGTGCGGCTTGACCACTTTTTGGCGCAGCGCGGTGCCGGCTTGGGCATTGACCTGCGGCTGCACCTGGTCCGCCAGATTGCTGAGGTGCTGCGCCATGCTCACCGCCAGCGGCTGTATCACCGCGGCTTGTGTCCGGCCAGTGTCTTGGTGCGGCGTCCCGATGCCTCATCCCCGGTGATTCAGATCCTGAACTGGCAGACTGGCAACCGGGATGCCGTCGGCTCGCAAGGACATATCCCCGGAAAGACCAAGTCGGCCCCGGCCTCCTCGACCCACTTTGGCGACCTGCTCGACACTGCGGCTTCTGCGTATCTTGCCCCCGAATCGCAGAGCGATGTCGCAAGCGATGGCGAATCGCTCGATGTGTTTTCCCTGGGAGCGGTGGCGTATCACATCCTGTGCGGACAGCCGCCCGCCGCGCACTTTCTGGAACTGCATGAACGGCTTCAGAAAGACAACGCGCTGCGGCTTGATGCGGTGCTAGATGGAACCGTCGTCAGTCTGGCCAAGCTGATCGAATCGAGCACAGCGGCGGACTTGGGTCTGCGGATTTCGTCCGTGGATGACTTTCTGGTCGGCCTCGACAAAGTCGAAGACGAGCTGACGACTCCCGAGCCGCGCTTTTCCGAAGATCCGACCCAGGCCAAACCCGGCGAGACGCTGGCCCCCGGCATCATCGTGGAAAGGCGGCTTGGGCAAGGCTCGACCGCGGTGGTGTTTTCCGTCCGCATCGGCGATCGGCGACAGGCGCTCAAGTTGGCGCTGGAACCGACCCAAAATGACCGACTGCGCAGCGAGTTCGAGGTGCTCAAAAAGCTCGACAGTCCGCGCATCGTCAAGGTCGAGCGGCTCATCGACATTGGCAGCCGTGTGGCCATTCTGATGGCGTGGGCTGGCGATCAGACGCTCGGGCACCGACTGCGGGACGATGGTCCGCTGCAAATCGATCTGCTCCAGCGCTTTGGCGGCGATCTGCTGGATGCGCTTGTGCATCTGTCGGAACGGGGCATCAACCACCGCGACATCAAGCCCGACAACTTGGGCGTCAGTGCCGTCGGACGTGGCGATGTGGTCCACCTGACGCTGTTTGATTTTTCGCTGTCGCGCACGCCGACCGACAACCTGGGCGCTGGCACTCGTCCCTACTTGGAACCGTTTCTGCGTCTGCGCAAGCCGCCGCGCTGGGATGAGTATGCCGAGCGCTTTGCCGCCACGATGACGCTGTACGAAATGGCCACCGGCACGCTGCCGCGCTGGGGGGACGGCAAGACCGATCCGGCGCTGCAAAAAGGCGAAGTGCTGATCGATGCCGAGCTGTTTGATGCAGCGCTGCGCGAGCCGCTTGGCGACTTTTTCCGTCGGGCGCTTCTGCGGGATGCCAAGGCGCGATTCGGCAGTGCCGAAGAAATGCGCGACGCCTGGCGCCAGATCTTCGCCCGCGTCGATGAACCAGCGGTCCCCGGCTTATCGGTCAGCAGCAGCGAGGGCGACGGGTCCGCCCCGTTTAGCCTGTCTGCCGAAGACATCAAACGAGCCGAGCGCGATACCCCTCTGGTCGCCCTGGGAATTTCCACCCGCGCGACCAATGCGCTCAGTCGCGCCAATGTGCTGACAGTGGAACAGCTCTTGGCGCTGCCGATTGTGCAGGTCAGCCACATGCGCGGCGTGGGCAACAAGACGCGCAAAGAGATCATGCAGGTGCTGACCCAGCTTGGCGAACGCTTTGCCGGGTCTGCGCTTTCATCCAGTCTGACCGGCACAAGTGAAGACGGTGGCGGACTGTCTTTCGCCATCGCGGGTGACGTGCCGAGCATCGATCTTCTTGCCGACAAGCTGACTTCGCGTCGGACCGCCCCAAGCGAAACCAAAGCGCTGCGCTGTCTTTTGGGACTGCCCGATCCAGATGCCCAAGCGCCGCTGGTTCCACAGCCCGTCGCATCGCTTCACTGGCCCAGCCAGACCGATGTGGCTGCCAAGCTTTCCGTCACCAGGGCCCGCATCGGTCAGATCGTGGGAAAAGCGCGCGAGCGCTTTGGCAAGCATCCTGGCCTGCGTGCTCTTTCGGACGAGATTCCCGACATGCTGCGGGCGCGTGGCGGCGTGATGACCGGGCGAGAGCTGCGCGATGCGCTTCTGACCGCCCGAGGATCAGCCCAGCGCGAACCGCTGCGCAGCCAGCTTGCCACGGCGGTGATGCGCGCCGTCATCGAGTCGGAAATGGATGCCCCCGATCCGCGCTGGATTGTGCGGCGCAGCGGGCAACAAGTCCTGTTTGCGGTCAACGACAACGACGGCGACATGCTGGCCGACATGGCCGAACAGCTTGGCAAGCGTGCCGATGCCCTGGTGGCCGAAGAACCACTGCCCTCTCCGGCCCGCGCCACCGAAGTGCTGCTCGCGATTGTCGACCGGATGGGTCTTCCTCCATTGCCGGCCCCGCGGCTTTTGTCGCTGGCAGCGGCTTTGTCCAGCCAGGCCGCGGTGTCGCCTCGCCTGGAACTGTACCCGCGCAGCCTGGACCCACTGCGAGCGCTCAAGCTGTCGCGCGGCGGACTTCTGGGCAACGCAGAGCTTCAGGACAGCGACATCCACAAGCGAGTGCGCGCCCGCTATCCCGAAATGGAAAAGCCGCTGCCCAGTCGCCCCGAGCTGGACGAGCTGTTGCGGCAAGCCGGCTGGGATCTGACCTGGTCGACCACCGCCAACGGCGGCAAGGGCGCCTACCTCGCATCGACCATGGGCTTTACGTCCCTGACATCGGGAACGCCTGGGCTGGCGCGGCTGACACATTCGGCCCAGGTCGGCGATGCCCCGTCCGGTCCCGAGGAAGAGGAAGCCCTTGCGCTTTCGGCCAAGCTGGATCGGGCCAGCCGTGAAGGCGGGCTTTTGATCCTGTCGGTCTTGCCCCAGTATGCCGACGCGGCCAAGCAGAAGCTGGCCCAGCGCTTTGCCGCAAGCGGTCTTTCCGTCTACAGCATCGAGGAAGCCATCCTCCGTCACCTCAAGGCGTTTGCGCACAGCAAGCAGATCCAGTGGCCGGTGATCTTGCTGGCTGATGCTGCGGATCGCAAAAGCGCGGACTTTCGCAAGCTCCAGACCGCGATGTCCGCAGCGCTCGCCCAAATGGTCGATGAGATCCGCCACGCACCATCGCCCCTTCTGCTGATTCGACCGGGGCTGCTCGCGCGCTACGACCGGCTCAAAGATGTGATCGAATCGATCCGCGTTTCAGTAGAAGGCGAGCCCGGAAGTGCCACCCCACCGCCCGGCGCCCCGCCGTTTGTCTGGCTGCTTTTGCCCAGCGACGAACTGGATCTGGGACCGCGACTCGATGGCCAGACCGTTCCGGTCCTGACTCCGGCGTACTGGCGCGCGATTTCGCCGCATTTCTTGCGCGCAGCGCTTCCGCCCAGAAACGATGCCGAGCCCGTGCCCGCTTCGGTAGCCAGCAGCGCATCGCCAAACCCCTCTTCCCCAAAGCCGGCCCGTGCGCCGCGCAAACGACGGTCTTCATGATTTCACGCACCGCCCTTCTGGCTTCGCTTCTGCCGGTTTCCAAAAAGCTTGAACAAGATCTGCGGCAGCAGCTTGCGATTCTTCCCGATGCCAAAGCCCGCTTGCACGCCGACTGGCAGGCCGCCCGCGCAGTCAAGCGCACCGCCCAAGCGTTCGAGGTGTTTGTCGAAGACCAAATCACGCAGGTGGCTGTCGCCTGGATTCTGTCGGCGGTGTTCGTGCGCTTTTTGGAAGACAATGGCCTGGTCGATGCTCCGCTTTTGTCGGGGCCGCTTGCGCCACAGAATCGGCTCCAGCTTGCCCGCGACCGCCACACCCTGTACTTCCGCGAAAATCCCCGCCACAGCGATGTCCACTACCTAAAGGATGTGTTTGCCCGGGTCGGCAAGCTGCCCGGACTGTCGGCGCTGTTCGATCCTGTACACAACCCGCTGTGGCTTTGTGATCTGAGCCCGGACGGTGCGACGCTGCTTCTTGCGTTTTTCCAGCAGGTCGGTCCGGGTGGCGACCTGCAAGCGGACTTCACCGATCCGAAGCTCAACACCCGCTTTTTGGGCGACCTGTATCAAGACCTGTCCGAGCGCGCGCGCAAGCAGTTTGCGCTGCTTCAGACCCCCGAGTTTGTCGAAGAGTTCATCTTGGATCGAACGCTGGAACCAGCGATTGCCGAGTTTGGTCTGCCTGCGGTGCGGCTCATCGATCCGGCGTGCGGTTCGGGCCACTTTCTGCTCGGGGCGTTTGCGCGGCTTGTCCACAAGTGGGAACGCGAAGAGCCAGCGACCTCGTTAGAAGTGCTGACCCAGCGCGCGCTCGATGCGGTGGCCGGTGTCGACCTGAATCCGTTTGCGGTCGCGATTGCCCGCTTTCGGCTGCTCTGTGCGGCGCTTGCGACCTGCGGCATTCGGCGGCTTCGCGAAGCGCGCGACTTTTCGTTTCAGCTTGCCGTTGGTGACTCGCTTTTGCATGGACCGCGCACCAACTTGCATGGGCCTCAGCTGAGCGCTTCGGGAGGACGACAGGAATTGCTGCTCGGTGTGGCAGAAGATCCGCTACGCCATGTCTACCACAGCGAAGACGCCGCCGCGCTGCGCAAGATCCTGGGCCAACGCTACCACGTTGTCGTCGCCAATCCGCCGTACATCACGCCCAAAGATCCGGCGCTGAACAAGGAATACCGCGACCGCTACGGAAGCTGTCACATGAAGTACTCGCTGGGGGTTCCGTTTGCCCAGCGGCTGTTCGAGCTGGCGCGGCCCGGAAACGACCGTGGCGAGGGAGCCGGCTACGTAGGACAGATCACCGCCAACTCGTTTATGAAGCGCGAGTTTGGCAAAAAGCTGATCGAGACGTACTTCAAGCGCTGGGATCTGACCCACGTCATTGACACGAGCGGCGCCTACATTCCGGGGCACGGAACCCCGACGGTGATCCTGTTTCTGCGCGGTCGGCAGCCGGTGGCCAGTACGGTTCGGATGGCGCTGGGAATCCGCGGCGAACCGGCAACCCCGGATGATCCGGCCCGAGGGCTCGTGTGGTCGGCGATTGTCGATCAGATGGATCACCCCGGATCGCAGTCCGCGTACATCAGCGTGTCCGATGTCCCACGCGACCGCCTGGAAAAACACCCCTGGGCGATCGGTGGTGGTGGTGCCGCCGAGCTAAAAGAACAACTGGAAGAGTCCAAGTCCCAGACCTTGGGAGAGGTCGCAGATTCGATCGGCATCACTTCCTTCACCTTGGAAGATGATCTGTTCATGCTTCCGGGTGATGCCGCGCGGCGATGGCGGATTCCATCTGACGCGCTTCGTCCAATGGTGGTTGGCGATGCGATTCGCGATTGGTCGGTCGGTGAACTGGAACAAGCGGTGTTCCCATACGATGCAGAGTTTCGTCCGACCCTGGCACGCGGATCAGCAACCGAGCACTATCTGTGGTCCGGGCGTACTTGTCTGGCCAACAACAAGATGTTTGGCAACCAGACGAAAGTGCAAGCAGGGCTGCACTGGTACGAGTATGGAAGGTTGACCAGCTCGAAGTTGCGGATTCCCCTTTCCATCACCTTCGCGTTCGTGGCGACGCACAATCACTTTGTGCTCGATCGCGGCGGGAAGGTCTTCAACCGTACTGCCCCCGTCATCAAGCTGCCACCGACGGCGAGTGAAGAGGACCATATTAGACTTCTCGGACTCCTCAATTCCTCGACCGCGTGTTTTTGGATGAAGCAGACGTTCTTTAACCGGGGCAGTACGGTTGATCAGCACGGCGCACGTCAGCGGACACTGCCTTTCGAGGATTTTTGGGAACATGACAGCACCAAGCTTCAGTCGTTCCCACTGCCCGCCGAAAGGCCGCTGGCGATTGCGCAGACGCTGGATGGACTGGGACAGACCCTGCGTGCGCGGGTCGAAGGAATCGGGAAAGGGGTTCCCTCTGCGGCCTCAATTGAAGCCGCCCACACGCAGTACACCGCAACCCTGGCAGCGATGATCTTCTGGCAAGAGGAGCTGGACTGGCAGTGCTATCGGCTGTACGGAATCATCGACGATTCGCTGCTGTTTCCTGAGCTGGTTCCGCTGCGCCTGGGCGAGCGAGCGTTCGAGATCTCCCTGGCCCGCAAGATTGCGCGCGGCGAGGAACTGTCCGCCTGGTTCGAACGCCACAACGCGACCCCGCAGACCGAGATTCCGCCCCATCTGCCGCCCGCGTACCGTGTGCTTGTCCAAAAGCGCCTCGATGCCATCGAACACAATCCCAACCTGCGTCTTGTCGAACAGCCGGAATACAAGCGCCGCTGGAACTTGGTTCCCTGGCAAGTTCAGGTCGAAGAAGCGCTGCGCAACTGGCTTTTGCGACGGCTGGAGGACTCGCGCTATTGGCCGACGCCCAGTTTGTGCAGTGCGGCGCGGCTGGCCGACCGGCTGCGCGAGGATGCCGACTTTGTGTCCGTGGCGGCGCTGTATCGCGGACGACCCGACTTCGACCTGACCCAGCTGGTCTGCGAGCTGGTGCTGGAAGAATCCGTGCCGTTTTTGGCGGCCCAGCGCTACAGCGAATCCGGGCTGCGCAAGCATGCGGTCTGGAAACAAGTCTGGGACTTGCAGCGGCGCGAGGATGCCGGCGCGACGGGTCTAGACATTGCAGTGCCGCCCAAGTACGCCGCCGCCGACTTTCAAAAAGCGTCGTACTGGCGGCTGCGCGGCAAGCTCGATGTCGCCAAGGAAACCTTTGTCCTGTATCCGCAGTGCGAGCGCGACGCCGATCTAACCCCGGTGATTGGCTGGGCGGGCTGGGATCACAAACAGCAAGCCGAAGCCCTGGTGCTGTACTTCCAGCAGATGCAGGAAAAAGAAGGCTGGAGCCGCGAGCGTCTCGCCCCCCTTCTGTGCGGTCTTCTCGAGCTTCTGCCCTGGCTCCGCACGTTCCACCAAAGCGCAAGCGGCCCCAGCATCGCCGACGACTACGCCCTGTTTGTCACCGATGAAGCCCGCAGCCTGGGCTACAGCCTGGACGAGCTGGCAGCCCTTACACCGCAAAAGGCAAGCCGCGCCAAACCCAGCAAAGCCAAAGCCGCCCCCAAACCCAAGCGCCCGCGCAAGTCAGCCGAAGAATCCGCCCCCGAAGCCCCGCCCAGCAGCGAAACCACCGAAGAAGCCGAGAGCCCGGCGTAGTCGCGGCCCATTTGCCACCGAAGGCAAGGAAATTTCGACATATCCACTTGCGTTGACTCGTATGGGATTTACTCTAGAAATCAGAGGAGGAGCCAAGATGAGTAAATCAAAAAAGGTTACCAAAGGGAAGGTTTCTGCGGATAACAAGGATAAGGACACAGATCGTGGATTGGTCGGTGATAGCAGTAAGAAACCTGACACCGAGTCCAAGGTAGCTAGCAGCATGGATTCCTCCGGGCGATATACTGATACTTGCCAAAGATGCGGCAGACCGAAGCATACTGGAACCTGTCGTACACCGATGGCATTGCCAGTGGGCAGCACGTTGCCTCTCGCTGAACGCGTAGCAAATGAGAAAAGTGTCGTAGCTGATCCAAAAGCAAGTCTCGATGAGAGCAAGCCATCTGGCACTGGTGTTGCTCCGAAACGGTGACTAAAGCTACACTGTCCGGTGTAAGTAGCGTCCGTTAACTCTTCGGCGGAGTCTCGCTTCCTTGATTTTCAGTTGGTTGCGAAAGCTCGATGGAGATGTAGCTGTCTCACACGATGGATGACTCTGTCGTGCGAGACGGAGGAATGCTGCGACCCCAACGCCGTAGTGGATTGATTGGCCATTCAGCCAGTGATCAAATTACCACATAAGATCCGGCAATGGCATCTGTTGAATGGTACAGCGTGGTCTTCAAGCAGAAAACCATGCTGTGCAACGCTGAGTCTCACACAGAAGGAACATAGGGTACTAAAATGAAAAAGATGACGTTGCTCTCTGGCTGTTTGGTTCTCACTGTTTCCGGGGCGAGCTGTCGGCCCTATCTGAGGGAGTTAAGCTGGAAGGATGAAAGAGTTGCAACGGCATTAAACAACATGCAGTGGTATGTTGATGCGTATGGATTTGGATCAATGTCGGCACCACTTTTAATTAAACCAGATCCAGCATTTCGATTTGCACCAAAAGATGCAACTGCCGATAATTTTTATGTTCATGCACTCAATAATATCAATGCCAAGAGTGCATCTTCGAATCAAAGTATATTTAGTGGAGGTTCATCAACTGCTGTCAGCGTTGATTTCCTTTCCATGCAGCAACAAGAACGGTTTCTGTCTAGTAAAAAACAGGAAGCAGCAATTTCTGATGAGAAAAATTGGCTTCTGCGAGAGGCTGCGATTCGTGAGTTCAAGTCTGCGATGATGTCTGCGCAAACGATAAGCGATAAAACGGAACAACTTAAAGCTGAAAGGGATGCTTACCGAACGCTCGCGACAAATTTACCGGGCTCCTTGGTATCGACGACAGCCAATCAAGCAGGTACGGTCCCTGCAACTGCTGGGACTGGCGCACATGCGGCCAGCGCTACCGGACTACTGACCCCGTTCACCCCACAGGCTTTGTATGCTAGCAATACCCCAGGTGTAAGCAATGAGGTTCGCAGCGCGTTGCTAGCGTCTGCTGGTGACAATGCTATCAAAGCCATCTTATCTCTGCTGGGAGATCCAAGCAAGATTAGTAGTTTCTCCGATAAGACAGTCATGTTCGGAGTGACTATGGTATCAGTAAATCCTGGATGGCTTACCAGGCAGAACTTTTCTGCTGATGTTTCGAGCAAAATTGCACTTGATTTCAAACCAGCCGGACAAGCTGTCCGCGATGCTTTTGCAGAGGCCTCAACTACCAAGGATCCTACCGAGTCATCTACAATTGCAAATTTACTGAAATGCATCGAAGAAACACAAAAATCTCCTGATGGAGTATCTACGATTGACTTTAATAAATTTAAACCAGCTCAGTACGATCCGTTCGTTCTTCGAAATGAGGAGCCGCTAAGAGAACGAGACGTAGTCGTTGCTGCGGTATCGCCAATGGCGGAGTCGCAGATGCTTGACCTTCAGAGTTCAACGGATCGTCGACGAGAAGTCGCACTCCAACTTAGCCTTGCTTTGTCCTACGCTGGAGTCAAGGGGGCAGCTGATAAGTTTTTCCAATGGGCATCTCAGGAAAAACAAGACGTTCAAAGTCGGACGTCTAACATTGTTGTCAATAGCTACAACTTTAGCGGTGGTGTCTTTGGTTTTGAGATTGGACCTCGACTGAGCGCCAATCAGAAAACTGGAGCTGCCTCTGTCGAAAAAATGGATAGGCAAACATTTCCTGTACTTCTTCTGATTGGGTTTGACAAAGAAGAGCTGCGACCAAGGGTTCGAATTTATAATAAAGAACCTTCGGCTGCATGCGAGCTGCATGAGCCATTGATAACGATTGATACTCAAACAGAGTGGCGACCATTGGTCAATAAACGAGGCATCAGTCCGTTTACAGAAAAGGAAAGAATGCAAGTCCGAAAGGATGCCTATGATTCATTTAAAATTCATAAACAAAAATCAGAAAGCGAAATAATGCACAATTTATGTAAAACCCTGAAGAATACCTACGGCTCATCTGAAATGAATAAACAAAAACCAGACAATGAAAAGATGGATAATGCATGCAAAATCCTAAATGATGCATTTGAAACGAATAGACAAAAATCAGAAAATGAAATAATGCATGATCTATATCAAACTCGCTGGGACTTATTAAAGACTCGGCTTGGCGAGAATAGGTACTCTTTCACCGCTCCGATAGAAGCAATCAGAGAAAGCCTCGCCAAATCAAAGACAGGATCGAAACAACCGCCGACACCGACTGCTGATGTGATCGTACCGAATCGGGTAGAAGTTCAAGCGCAAATGGGCAAGGATTCAACGGCTGGGACGCTGGTGGAACTGGTTCTGATCGGAAAGGGGCTTGGCCAGGTCGATCGCACCAAGATCGAGCCTGTGCTCGGAAAGGTCACATGGGTCAATGGCCAAGGCGTGGACCAAGCTACGCCGAACGCCGAGATGGTTGGCGATTCGATGAAGCTGACTTTCCGGGTCAGAGGAGCGGATCCCACAATCGTGTTTGCTTTGCCAATCGGCGAAAGCAAGGTGCTGACACCTCCTCTTTCGGTGGCTGTCTTGCCCGCAAAATCTTCGACGATTTCGATTGAGCGGAAGCAGAAAGACGGCAACAGCGAAACCTACACCTTTTCGCCCGATGTTTCGGATGACGTGAAAAAGGCTGTGGTCGAAAAAGACAAGCCACGGGTCATCAGCGTCAAGAAAGACGAAACGACGGCCACATCGACGACCGCGACCCCAGCCAAGTAGGCAGCTGGCCGATGCTGCTGAAATCTCGGCAGCCCCTCACTTCCTGGCAAGTACCTCGCCAACAGCCTGTCGCACGAACCGATCCCCATTGCCGCCGATCCTCGTGGTAGAGTGCGCTCGTTTTTCCCCGAACCCGTCGTCCGATAGGCTGGCCCAGCGATGAAACGTCTTTTGTCTTCCGTCATCGAAATTCCCGAGCGCGTTCACAAAGGGGACTTTGTCCTGGGTCTGTCGCAGGGGGTCAAAGACCCGGCAGCGACGCTCAAAGACTACGTGGTGACCGACCAGCTCGTCGGCTGTTTCGATGACGCGCTGTCGTTCATTCGCGGGTCCCTGGAAACCGGCAACAGCAAAGCGGCCTTTCTGCACGGAAGCTTTGGCTCGGGCAAGAGCCACTTCATGGCGGTGATGCATTTATTGCTGTCGCACAATCCCGATGTGCGCAGCGTGCGCGAGCTGGCGCCGGTCATCAGCAAACACACGGCCTGGCTGGGCAGAGGCAAGCTGCTTTTGGTGGCGACGCACATGATCGGGGCGGAAAACCTGGAAACGCCGATCTTTGATGCGTATGTGCAGACCGTCACCAAGCGGCATCCGGGGACACCGCTGCCGGGCGTGTATCTGACGGATCGGATCTTTGAAAACGCCCAGGCGATGCGAGCGCAGCAAGGGGACGAGCTGTTTTTCCGTGTGCTCAGTGGGAACAAAGCGCAGGCCGACAGCGGCTGGGGCAGCCTGGATGCGGCCTGGGACAAAGAACGGTTTGAGGAAGCGCTTTCTGCGCCGCCCAAGTCTGATCTGCGGCTTCAGCTCGTCAGCGATTTGGTCGCCAACGTCCTGACCGCCTACCGCGACATCGCCAAGGTGCGCGGGGAAGGCTATGTGTCCCTGGATGAAGGGCTGTCGATCATCAGTCGGCACGCGCAGAGCTTGGGCTACGACGGCGTCGTGTTGTTTCTGGATGAGCTGATCTTGTGGCTGGCCAGTCACGTCGCCGACATGGCGTTTATCAACCGCGAAGGGCCAAAGCTATCGAAGCTGGTGGAAGCCACAAGCGCGGATCGTCCAGTCCCCATCATCAGCTTTGTCGCCCGGCAGCGGGATCTGCGCGAGCTGGTCGGAGCGCACATTCCGGGGGCCGAGCAGCTCGGCTTTGCCGACGTACTCAAGCACTGGGAAGACCGCTTTCACCGAATCCACCTGGAAGACAAAAATCTGCCCGATATCGTGGCGCGCCGTCTGCTAAAGCCGGTGTCTGAGGATGCCGCGGCGGAACTTCGGGCCGCGTTCAGTCAGATCGTGCGCATGCGCGACGAAACGCTCCAGACGCTTCTGACCACAGATGCGGCGCGCGGGATGTTTGAAAAGGTCTATCCGTTTAGTCCGGCGCTGCTCCAGACGCTGGTTGCGGTGTCATCGGCGCTTCAGCGGACCCGCACGGCGATTCGGCTGCTGCTTCAGCTTTTGGTGGCGCGGCGAAATGACTTGGCACTGGGTGAAGTCGTTCCGGTCGGTGACCTGTGGGATGTGGTGGCAGACGGAGACGAGCCGTTTATGGATGCGATGCGGCTTAGCTTCGAGCGCGCACGCAAGCTGTACACGCAAAAGCTGCGGCCCCTTTTGGAGTCGACGCACGGCGTTCGCTGGGATGATCTGCGCAACCTGCCGACAGATGATCCCAAGCGGACCGCCTTTCGCGCCGAGGACCGTTTGCTAAAAACGCTGCTGTTGGCGGCGCTGGTACCCGAAGTCGAATCGCTGCGGAGCCTGACGGCAAACCGGCTGGCGGCCCTAAACTACGGCAGCATCCAATCAACGATTCCGGGGCGCGAAGGCCGGCTGATTCTGGAACGGATTCGGTCGTGGAGCGCGCAGGTGGGCGAAATCCGCGTGAGCGAGGATCGTGACCCGGTCATCCAGCTCCAGCTCTCGGGGGTTGACACCGACAGCATCTTGGAGCGAGCCAAGATTCAGGACTCGACCGCGCAGCGGCGGCAGCTTATCAAGCGGCTTCTGTTTGCTCGCTTGGGCGTCTTGGAACAGGACTCGCTGTACATCGAACATGAGGTGATCTGGAAAGGCACCTCGCGTCGGGTCGAGGTGGTCTATGCCAACGTCCGCGAGCTAACCGATGAATCGCTTCGCTCACGCGGGGATGAGTGGCGGGTGCTCATCGACTTTCCGTTCGACGAAGAAAACCATGGACCAGCCGACGATCGCGCCAAGGTGCAGTCGTTTCTAGAGCGCGGGGAAAGTGCGCATACGTTTGTCTGGCTGCCACGGTTTTTCAACCGCCAGACCAAGCAGAACCTGGGCACGCTGGTCATCTTGGATTACCTGCTGACCGGAGAGCGCTTTGTCGATCACGCCTCGCACCTATCCGCGGTCGACCGAGCCGCGGCGCGGGCGATCTTGGAAAGCCAGAAAAGCCAGCTAGAAGGAACCATCGGACAGGCGCTGCTAGAAGCCTACGGAATCGCGGGCAACACCGACCGCCCAAACTTCGTGGAAAGTTCGCACTCGATCGACCAGACCTTTGTGTCGCTGGAACCGGCGCTTTCCCTGACACCACCAGTGGCAGCCGATCTAAGGGCTGCGCTGGAAAAAATCATCGGCCAGCTTCTGTCGTGGCAGTTCCCTGCGCACCCCGACTTCGAGGAAGAGATCAAGTCTTCGCAGATCAAAAAGGTCTGCGCCGAAGTCCTGCGGGCCACCCAAGTCCGCGAGGGCCGCATCATTGTGCCCAAAGAGCTGAGACCGCTTTTGCGGCAGATCGCAAACCCAATCAAGCTGGGCGAAATGACCGATGGGGATGCGTTCCTGCTCGGTCAACACTGGCGACAGCATTTTGACAGGCTGTACCACCAAGAAGAAACGATCAAAAAGGGGACGGTTTCAGGCAGGCGCCCACTGACCGTGCGCATGCTGCGCAGCTACATCGACTTGCCGCGCAAGATGGGCCTTTTGCCCGAGCTGCAAAACCTGATCATCGTCGTCTTTGCGGCCCAGACCAACCGCGCTTTTTTTCAGCATGGCGGACCCGTCGAAGGCAAGCTCGGCGAGCTGCATGACGAACTAGAGCTGCGCGAACAAGATCTGCCGGATGAAGCCGATTGGGTGCAGGCCCGGCATCGTGCCGAATCTGTGTTTGGACTGACCGGCGTGTCGGAGCTGCGCAACGCCGTCAACGTGGCAGAGCTGGCGCAGAAGCTGCGCGACAAAGTGCAGGCCGCGCGGGAAGATGCCAACCTGCTTTTGCCGCGGCTTGCCGAGTATTACCAGGCGCTGGGAATTGTCGAACCGGCTGCCTGCCGACTGCAAACCGCCCGCACGGCGCTGACGCTTTTGGAATCCATGACCAGCGGCGATGCCAAGGATGTGATCCGGGCGCTTGGCAAAGCCTCGCTTTTGCCAACGCCGCAAGCCATCGGTGCGAGTGTCTCGCAAGCCAAAGTGGTCGGTGCAGCCCTGGGCGAGTCGCGCCTGCAAGTGATCTGCGGAACACTGCACCTGGCTGATTCGCGACGCGAGGCGGCTTGCGCGATGCTGGGGACGCTCAAAGACGCCCTTGTGCGAGATGAGCTGGCGCTGCCGCTTGCCCCTGTGCTTTCGGCAAGTGAGCGCAAAGCGGTGTCGCTGCTTGCCCCGAAAGCCACCGAAAGACCGTCTCTCTCGCCTGCCAAAGCAGCCGCCCAGGGTTCACGGTCCAACGTGGTGGCCGAAGGCAGTCGCAGTGGTCTGTCTGGGGAAGCCATCGGGGCGGTGCTGCAAGAAATCGCAAAGGCCAGCCAGGGCAAAGGCCGCAGGTTGTCTGTCTCCTGGTCTGTGGAAGAGGACAAGGAATGAGCAGCGGCACGCTCAGCGAGTCCCTGCTTCGCGCCAAGGTCGAAGAGGTCCGCCGCAAGGTGCCGCAGGCCATGGCCATTGGCATCAAGGTGGATGCACCGTGGCGAGGCTGCGAGCAGCTAACGCTCGGCGATGCAGCGATGCGGGTGGTTTACTGTCCGTCGGTCCTGGCCTTCCGAGAGCAGCTTGCACAGGCGGAAACGGAAAAGCTTGTCCTTTTGACCAACCAAAAGGAACAGGAACTCGGCAGCGATGTGCTGTATCGGTTGGCACTTTCGCGGCTGCATGAAGTCCGACCCTGGCAGGTGATTTTGGAACGCTTCCAGGCACGGCGCTGGGATTCGCGGCTGACCAAAGAGCCGTGGATGGAAGCGCCCCTTTTGCGAATTGTGGCGGAAAAGCAGTCGCTAACGCCTGCTCCGGGTGGTTTTTTGGATGAAGAAACCATCTGGCGAGAGCTGCTCACCGAGCTTCTTCGACTGTCCGAGCCTCGTCCAAGTGCAACGACGCTGCTGCGCTGGTCGCTGTCCCGAGAGGGACTTGTGGCGTGGGCGCAGCTTCCGAACGACGCCAAGATGGGCATCGGTGCGCATCTTGTGGAGCATACCGGGCCCTGTGGACCGGCCTTGGTTTCGGCGCTGTCAGCAGGTCGAGGCGAAGATCTGGTGTCCATTGGCTTGGTCTGTGATCTGCTGTTTTCCCAAGCTAGCACCCATCCCGAGCTGTCTTCGGTGGTCCTCAAATCGACCGGACGACTCGAATCCTGGATCGGCATTGGTACGCTCGGCACGGAGGAAGGTCGAGCCTGGGCCACTGTCAGTCAGGAAGTGCTGGGCGAGCTGCCACCGGATCGAGCCACCCAGCAGCTTCGGCGGGCCGAACAGCTTCTGAGTTCTTTTCATGCCGATGCGCTTTCGTCCCTTTCCGATGCGCTGCCGTCCAGTCTGGAGCAGCGGCTCACTCGACTTGGGGAAGCGCTGGGACACCTCGCGCGGGCGCCCAAGCGGACTCATCTTGATGCGGTGCTGGCCGCGCTTGCGTCCAGTCGGGCGCATCGGCTGTGGAATCATGAGCCGGGGCGCTGCGAGCGACTGCTTTCAGCGTGTCGGGTTGCTCAAGCGGTGGTGTCTGTCGAAAGTCCGCTCGAAACGCCACGGCTTGCGGAGCTTGTGAACCACTATGCGGACACCCTGGCGTGGCTGGATCGGGCGCGCGAGGACTTGGTCGAAGGGGATCGCAATCCAGTGGTCGCGGCTGGGATGACGGGACTCTATTCGCTGGCTGTCACGGTCCGCGAGCGTCATAGCCAGCAGTTTGCCACCGCGCTTTGCGACTTCTGCGCCAGCGGTCATGAGCAAGATGATGTGCTGGGGGTAGAGTCTTTGCTCCAGCGAGTGGTTGCCCCGGTCGCTGCGCGCAGTCCCGTGCTTTTTCTGGTGCTCGATGGCATGAGTGTTCCGGTGTTCCTGTCGCTGCGGGAAGACCTGGCACGGCTGGGTTGGATCGAAGCCATGGCCAATCCCGTGACATGGCCGCGCGCCGCGGTGGCGATGATTCCCACCGAAACCGAAGCGTCCCGCGCGAGCCTTCTGTCCGGGCGGCGCATGCGAGGGCAAGCGGGGACGGAAAAAAATCGCTTCGCCGAACATTCCGGCCTGCGCCAAGTGTCGCAAAGTGGCAAGCCGCCAATCTTGTTTCACAAGGCCGACTTGCCAGGGGAAAGCGTCGGGCTACACGACGAAGTACGGCGTGCCATCGAAGACCCAGAGCAGCAAGTGGTCGGCGTGGTGATAAACGCCATCGACGATCACTTGAGCAAAGGGGATCAAATCGCGATTCCGCAGACCGTCGACGCGATTCGACCGCTCGGTTTGCTGCTCGCCACCGCAAGGGCGGCCCACCGCGCCTTGATCCTCACCAGTGATCACGGTCACATCCGCGAAAGGGGTCTAACGCTTCGGCGCTCGCAAGAACGACCCTCGCGCAGTCGAACGGCGACCGGTCCGGTTTCGCCCGATGAGCTGCTGATGGAGGGTCCGCGCGTCCTTTCCCCCCAGCACAAGATCATCGTCCCGTGGAGCGAGCGGGTTCGCTACGCGAGCGAAAAGTGTGGCTACCATGGTGGCGCGACCCCCCAGGAAGCGGTGGTTCCGGTCGCCCTGCTTTTGCAAAGTGAGCAGCTACCGGATCACTTTCAGGAAGCGCCCTGTCGTCCTCCTTCCTTCTGGAATCTAGCAGCGAAGTCGAAACCGGCGCCGCCACAAGATCCGGTCCGCTTGCCTCCTCCATGCGTTCCCAGTGTTTTAGGTAGTCAAGGCGTCCTGGTCGGCCAAGCAACGAGCGGTCCCCCCACGGTTTCACTGATGCCGTGGACTAGCCGACTTCTGGCGTCGCCAATCCTTCTTTCCCGCAACAAACAGTTTGCTCGGCTGGCGCTGCCCAAGGAGCGCATCGTCGATGTGTTGTCGGCCCTCGATGGAAGTGGCGGCAAGCTGATGCTCGCGGCGCTTTCGCAGAAGCTTGGTCTTCCGCTTGTGCGGGTCCGCGGAATCCTGGGCGCACTGCGAACGCTGCTGAATGTGGATGCGTATCCCGTCTTGACCATCGATGAAAGCGACCTGAGCGTCAGCCTCGATCGCCCGCTGCTTGAGCGACAGTTTGAGCTGTCCCCAGAACCGGCGACCACAGAAAGGAGCCCGGCGTCGTGAGCATAAGTCCCCAGCGGAGACAAGAGATCATCGACGCACTCCGGCGGGGTACGGTGCCGCAGCGCAGTCTTTCGGCGTTTGCGGTGGGACTGGATCGCTTTGGGTCCACGGTCGATGATGAGCTTGGCAGAGTCGAGCGCGGCGGTGCGGTATTCAAAGCGGTTCGCGGCGAATACGGCACCGGCAAGACCTTCTTTGTCCGCTTCCTGCAAGAACGAGCGCGGACGCTTGGCTTTGCCACCGCCGAGGTGCAGATCTCCGAAACCGAAACGCCGCTGCATCACCTTGAAACGGTGTATCGGCGCATGGTCGAACATCTGTCGACAAGCGATACGCTCGCCGGAGCGCTGCGATCGATCTTGGATGGCTGGTTTTACGCGCTGGAACAGGATGTCTTGGCGGAAGGCGGAATCGAAGAAACCGATGCCGACAAGCTGGTGGAAAAGACCAGCGCACTCCTGGAAACAAGGCTGGCTGCCGTGACGCGCACAGCCCCAGCGATGGCTGCTGCGTTGCGCGGTTATCGCGAGTCACTGTCCCGTGGTGAGCATCAAATCGCAGAGGGACTTTTGGCGTGGCTGTCTGGACAGCCGAACGTGGGACCAAATATCAAGCGACGCGCGCACCTTTCGGGGGCCATCGATCACTTTGGCGCACTGTCATTTCTGCAAGGGCTGCTCACCATCTTGCGCGACTCGGGCAGGCCAGGACTCTTGGTGGTACTCGATGAGGTCGAAACGCTCCAGCGGGTCCGCTCGGATGTGCGGGACAAAGGACTAAACGCGCTGCGGCAGTGGATCGATGAAGTCGATGGCGGGCGTTTCCCTGGTCTGTATCTGGTCATCACCGGTACGTCGGCTTTTTATGACGGACCGCAAGGGGTGCAGCGGCTTCCTCCGCTGGCGCAGCGGCTGCATGTCCAGTTTGGTCCTGACGAGCGCTTCGACAATCCGCGCGCGGTGCAGATCCGGCTGACTCCGTTTGGACAGGACCGCCTCGTGGAAGTCGGAAAGCGGATTCGCGATCTGTACGCGCAGGAATCGAAGGTGCCAGACCGGATCTACGCCAAGGCCGATGACGGCTACCTTTCGGAACTGGCACAGGCCGTCGCTGGTGAGCTAGGTGGAAAGGTCGGCGTGGCGCCGCGGATTTTCCTCAAAAAGTTGGTCGCCGAAGTGCTCGATCGCATCGATCAGTTTCCAGACTTTGATCCGCGGAAGCACTACTCGCTGACGCTGTCAGATGTGGAACTGACCGCCACTGAGCGCGGCAGCCGCCCAGCCACTTCAGCCGACGACATCGACTTATCGCTGTGACGCCGTTTGAATCACTGCACCCTGCGCTGCAACATCACCTGGTCAATGCACTGGGATGGCGGCGGCTGCGTCCACTGCAAGAGGCAGCGATCCTGCCGCTTACCCAAGGACAGCACGCGCTGCTGCTAGCTCCGACGGCAGGAGGCAAGACGGAAGCAGGGATTTTGCCGGTCTTGTCACGGATGGCCAGTGAAAGCTGGTCCGGAATGTCAGTGCTGTATGTCTGTCCGATCCGTGCGCTGCTCAACAACCTGGAGCCGCGCCTTGCGATGTATGCGGGATTTGTCGGTCGGACGGTGGCACGCTGGCATGGCGACATTTTGCAGTCTGCGCGAAGACGGATTCTGCGCAGTCCAGCGGACATCTTGCTGACCACCCCAGAGTCGCTCGAGGTGCTGCTCGATTCGCGGAGCGTTGATCGGACCGCGCTTTTTTCAGGACTACAGGCTGTGGTCGTCGATGAGCTGCATTCCTTTGCGGGTGATGATCGCGGCTGGCACCTATTGGCAGTGCTCGAGCGGATTCGGCGCATTTCGGGACGGGAACAGCAGCGTATCGGCCTGTCTGCAACCGTTGGGAATCCGCAAGAGCTGCTTGATTGGCTGGCGGGTCACTGCGAGGGGACACGGACCGTGATTGCCATGCCTCCCACGGCACAAGCGAGTCCACCCGATGTCATGCTCGATTATGTGGGGAATCTGGACAATGCCGCGACTGTGATCTCACGTCTGCATCGTGGCGAAAAACGCCTGGTCTTCTGTGACAGTCGATCACGGGTGGAAAGCCTGGCGGAAAAGCTGCGGGCGCAGGGCGTTAGCACGCATGTGTCGCACAGCTCGCTGAGCCTAGAGGAGCGGCGCCAAGCCGAGCAAGCATTTGCCGAAGGAACGAACTGCGTCATTGTGGCAACGAGTACCCTGGAACTGGGTCTTGATGTCGGGGACTTGGATCGTGTGATCCAGATCGATGCGCCTGCGACAGTCGCTTCATTCTTGCAGCGCATGGGACGTACCGGAAGGCGCAGCGGAACCCAGCGCAACTGTCTGTTTCTCGCTACCGATGATGACAGTTTGCTGCGCGCAGCGGCGATCCTGCGGCTCGCCCTGCTTGGCTATGTAGAGCCCGTCTGTCCCCCACCTTTGCCGCTGCACTTGTTTGCCCAGCAGGTGATGGGACTTCTGCTGCAAGAAGGGGCGCTGGTTCGTTCGGAGATTTCCCACTGGCTCTTGCGACTGCCCTGCTTCGGTTTGGTTCCCAAAGCCGAACTGGATGCGGTGATCGACCACATGCTGGACAAGCACATCCTCTTTGCGGACGGCGGCATCTTGTCGTTTGGTCCCGAGGGAGAACGCCAGTTTGGCTTCCGTCACTTTGCCGAGCTGTTTTCGATCTTCCAAAGTCCGCCGCTGTTTCAAGTGCTGCATGGACGCAGCGAAGTCGGCTACGTACACCAGACTTCATTTCAGGTTCGGAATCAAGGGACGCCGGTGCTGCTTCTGGGCGGTCGCGGGTGGCTCGTCAAGTTCGTGGACTGGAAACGCCGCATCGCCTATGTCGAGCCGTCCACAGAAAGAGGTCGCTCGCGCTGGCTGGGCCAGTCGCCGCCCCTGCACTTCAAGCTGTGCCAAGCGATGCGTGAGGTTCTGCTTTCCGAGCCCATGTTGGGACAGAGGACCAAGCGCGCGACGGAACAGCTTGCGACGGTCCAATCCTCGTTCGCATGGCTCACCGGAGCCGAGACAGCGCTCGTCCATGATGCACACGGGAAGACGATGTGGTGGACGTTCGCGGGTCAACTGGCCAACGCGGCGCTCGCCGAAACCCTGCGTGGAGCTGGATCGGCCCGCGTAAGCAACTTGGCGCTGGCGTTCGATGGCCGGGTGAGTGCGGAATCGCTGACCCAGGAACTCGCTGCGCATGCAGAGGCTTCCTATCGACCAGAATTTTCGGAAGACGCAATCGAAGGACTCAAGTTCCAGCAGTGTCTTCCTGCCCAATCGATCCGCGAAGTGCTGGATCGCCGACTTTGCGACAAAGAAGCCATCGCAGAAACCCTGCGGACCCCACGCAGAGAAGTATTCCTCGCAGAGGATACGGACTCTGTCAGCGAATAGAAGCCATCCCAGCATGTGTCCCTCAGAGTCTCGGGATGCCAAGGGAGGGACTTCCTCCCCTTTGGCCTCGTCACTCTCCTCTCAGCACACTGGATCGCGAACCATCGCTGAACTTACAAAATGTTGACGGAATGAGGAGGAACGGCTGACCCTCGTAGGGAATCGGATTCCGCCTCTCATCGAAGAACTGCACAATGTAAGCGCCGATATGCGGTAGCGGCGGGAGGTTCGTCAGCGGAAGCTCTGCTCCCATCGTCGGAAAATACCGAAGGCCCTTGGTGACCTTGGTTCCAAAACGAATCCATCGCGCATTGATCTGTTGCGCCACTTGATTGTGAAAGCCAACAACGTCGGCGATTCCACAGGGCAAGTTCCAGTTGATACCCTTTTCCATTTTGCAGTGCTCGCTACAATAGCGATGGTTATTAGAGTTCACATTGAAAGGTCGTTTGCAGGCTTCACAGACCTTCAAGTTGTAGCTGTACTTCATAATCTTCATGGAACACCTCTGTTGTCCATCCCAGCGCTACGCAGTGCCATCATTCGATGCTGAAGCAATGTTCTCAATATCGTCAATTCATCAAAACAAATATCCAGTTTGCCGAATTTTCAAATCAAAAAATACCATTGAGATCGTATCGACTCATTGGCACATCTGATGATTCGTAGCGCACTATCAACATCCATGATGAAGGTCGCATCGCCAGGCATGCAGACGCATCGGAAATCGTGGTCTCATGGTCAACTGAATTCGTTGTTATTGCAATTCGCTTCGCCAAACAGACACAGAATACCACGTTCACAAGTCAACATGCATTCCCTGTTTTGATGCCGCGTTTCAATGGGAATTGTTTATCAATGTGGCTTTATGTGCTACATGATAGATATGATATGAATATCTAAACCAAATTCCCCACGGTGCGATTTTTGCAAGAGGAAGATCCAATGCGCTGTTCGAAACCGGTTTCGGAACAGCGTCTGCGATCCACCATGGCATGCCACCGTATCGGACAGCACCGAGCCGCCGCAGCAACCTGCTTCGGCGGCATCCTGCGAGAGCAAGTCAGCAAGGTCTACGGCGGCGACCGGCTGGCCCCGCCTGCACCCATGGCATGCTGACAACGCACGAACGCCCGACGGTCTGCGTGTGGCGTCTTGTCCTACCTTGGATTTTACGAAGGATCGCGAGGGAAGTTGGCTTCTCAATCCGCAGCGGCTCGCGCGGAGCCTTGCAACCTTGATGGGGTGGGGCATGTACTTATCGAGTTGTGACGTCAACTGCTCCATCTACACAGCACGGTTGGGGAATCTCGATCGCGGCATGACATCCATCAGCAAACGGAGTGTTGTGCGAACGCGATACCGTGACGTGTTGTGACGTCTGCTGGTGACAGACTTTCGCGAAACTACGGTTCCTCGCGATCGGGAAGGCTGAGTCCTAGATTCCGCGCGCCGCAGCGTAGGCAATCCAGCCGAACATCAGCGCCAGGTAGAACGAGCCAACGCCAATCACGATGCGACGGGATCTGCGGAGATCTGGATGAGAGGATGGGGTCCGCAGCAAGCTCATGATGATCTCTTGCTTGGAAAAGCCGCGACCTTCCGATGCGGCTCGAAACAGAATCCGATAGGAATGCCAAGCACCGACGGGAATCGGAACAGAAAGCAGCGTAAAGAACAGCGCCACAAACAGGCGCAGCGGCATTCCGAGGGGACGCTCTCCGAACACCTTCACCGACGTTCGCATCGAGTCCGGATGCAACATGGCGGAAAGCACCGCTCCGTACATCGCCACAGAGCACAGAATCGTGGCCAGAAGGACTCGCTTGGGATCGTTCCATGCCGCCGCAAGCTGCGCAGGCTGGAGCGGCTCTGCGTGACGATTGCGGACACACGAACGCAGCCCCCACAGACCAATCGCAAACAGCACACCACCGACGACAAGTGGAGCCGTCAGGTCGGTCTCTCGGTTTGTATCCAGTGGTCCCAACACGCCAACAAATAGAAACAGCCCACCAACCAGCGTCACCGCCACACACACCAGCCAATCAACCAGCCGAGTTCGCACCGCTTGAGTCATCGGCGCATCTTGCGACCGCAGCCTCTGTGTCGCAAGGACAAGCAGAGAGGGACCAGCGTTTGCGCGCCAGCAACGACACGTCCACGCAGCCGGACCACCCACGAAGTGAGTCAGTGACACGCTACCTACGCTGGCTCTGTCAATCGTGGGCACAAGCACGATTTCCAAACGAAGCCATTGCCAATCGCTGGGCAGGAACACCGACTTCCGCAAGATTCTCTCTCGACGCAGGGAAAATGTTGGTGGGTTTCTCGACGGGCGGCACTGTATGCCGTGCCACGTCCCTGCTACAAGTATGTCTTGCCGTCGTCGAGCGCTTTACCAGAAGCGACCGCCAGCTCCTTTGGCCCAGCTCGACCTGTCGAAGCCTGGCGAGGCGTGGGCGGAAGACTATCTCCGTCGCGCGTGCTCGGGCCGATCGCCGATGTGGCGATTGCTCGATCTTCGTCGGGATCAGTCGTTGCTGCGCGTCGCCGTGCGCTGGATGAAGTGCGATGACCAAGGTCCGTTCTCGGTCGTCACGCTCTCGCTCGTCGAGATGGCGCTACATTGGAACTACTTCGACTCTGAGACGGCAGCCCGCAAAGCACTTGCCGACACACCAGCCAAGAAATCAGCCGAGGCATCCACAACGCTCGGCTCGCGTCGAAATCGAACGAAGCAGCGTCCCAGCAGGTAGCTCTCGACATCGGCATCATCGACTCCGATCGAACCCGTCGCCAAACCTCGTCGCCACCTCCTGTCTCAGTCGCGTTCTCCAGTCGGGACCAAGCGCTGCGCTAAGCAGTCCAGCCTCGGCGGCATGTGCCCGACCATCCCCGTCTTCCCAGCACAGCACACCGACGTTCTCGACGAAGCCACAATCGCCCGGCGACTTCTGCGGATAAAACTCGCGCCACCGTCCCGGCTGACCGCCGAGCCCGCGCCCTTCCGACGGACCCACGCCAAGCACCGCCCGCGCCAGGAAATCGACTCGCCACTTTCCGTCGCGATAGCGCGTCGCTGACTCGAACGTCATCCTCCGTCCCCGAGCGTCCACAAAGTACAGCTCGACGGTGCGCAGCGCTGGCTCTCTCGATTCCGGTCTGATCTCCGTGGGAACTTCGACAGCCGCAGGCTCCGCGATTTCCGTGGAAGCAGGAACAAGACTCGTGATTTCTGCGGCTTCGATCGCTGAATCTGCCGCAAGGCCCGAGAAAACGGCATCATCAGCGACGATCACTTGGATCGGTTCGGAACGGTTCTGGTCGTCCTCCGTCGCTTCCGGCATAGCCGCTGACGAAGATGCACGTTCGCTCACAACCACATCAGCTTTTTCGTCGGTATTCGCCTCTTGGATCGGTTCCAAACCGTTCCCTTTCGTCGCTGGCGACAAATCGATCGCAGCCGTCTTCGCTTCGGCTGACCCATCGGTCTGAATCGTTGCCAGGTTGGCAACCTGCGTCAGCGTCGGTAACTCCGTCTGAGCAGTCGGCAGTAGCGGAGTCAGTTCCATCAGCCACCGACTTCCGTCGGGAAACGAAATCACCACCGACGCTTTGTTTGCGCCGATCGGAAGGGGATCTGTCGCGGCTCGCTCTTTCCTCGCCAAAAACGCTTCTTTGCGACAGCGAGGGTTTCGACAGTAGATCGCGTCTTTCCGCTTGCTAACGACCTTTCGACCACAGACCGGGCACTTCTTCATAAGTCGAGTCTATCACGAATTGTTCTGCTCAATCCGGATCTGTTCACAGAACCGATCTGCGTGAAGCTAACAGCTCAATCATGATGGGAATCAACTTGCTCATTTCCAAGCAAAAAATCTGCAATCCATTGAGAAGTATTCAGCTCAACTCAAAATCGAGCGATCTCATCAGAAATGAGCAGTTTGGTTCTCGTGAAATTTTTGAAAAACGACTTCGACTTGGGAAATTTATTTCTCAATCAAAATTTTTAAACAAAACGAAGTCAAAAAGTTACGCGATCACCGAATCTAGGTTCGTCGCGATAAGCTGTGTGGTTGTGCTAAGATGGAACATCGATCGAGAT
>WBZP01001036.1_pt1 | contig 35578 bp, 34 predicted proteins | sample 5204301 | NCBI WGS metagenome assembly WBZP01 (sample SAMN12412401, study PRJNA552823) | activated sludge metagenome | isolation source: activated sludge from nitrification reactor of wastewater treatment plant... | place: USA: Pennsylvania | collected 2017 | reverse complement strand
GTCGATGCCACAGTCCTGGCCTGCGGTGTTCATCAGGACAAAGCGCGTGGCATTCCACAGCTTGTTGCAGAAGTTGCGGTAACCCTCACAGCGGTGCAGGTCGAACTTGATGTCGCGGCCGGGACTGGCCAGTGAAAGAAAGGTGAAGCGCAGGGCGTCGGTGCCGAAGGCGGGTATGCCGTTCGGGAACTCCTTGCGCGTGCGCTTTTCGATCTTTGCGGCATCGTTGGGGTTCATCAATCCGGTCGTGCGTTTCTGGACGAGCGATTCCAGGTCGATGCCATCGATCAGGTCGATCGGGTCGAGCACGTTGCCTTTCGACTTGCTCATCTTCTGGCCTTCCGCGTCGCGGATCAGGCCGTGTACATAGACGTGCTTGAACGGGATTTTTCCGGTGATGTGCTTGGTCATCATGACCATGCGCGCGACCCAGAAAAAAATGATGTCGAAGCCGGTAACCAGTACGGTCGACGGCAGGTAGAGGTCAATCGCCGAATTCGACTTTGCCGGCCACTCGGGGGTCCAGTCGAGCGTCGAGAACGGCCACAGGGCCGACGAATACCAGGTGTCGAGTACGTCCGGGTCGCGCGTGAGGGCGCCGGTGTAGCCGGCCGCCTTGGCCTGCATTTTGGCTTCAGCTTCATCATGCGCGACGTAGATATTGCCCTGTTCGTCGTACCACGCCGGAATCTGGTGGCCCCACCACAACTGGCGTGAAATGCACCAGTCCTGGATGTTGTTCAGCCACTGGTTGTAGGTGTTGACCCAGTTTTCCGGAACGAACTTGATTTCGCCGGAAGCGACGCATTCGAGCGCCTTGCCGACGATGGTAGTGCCATCCGCTCCGGGCTGGGACATGGCGACGAACCACTGATCGGTGAGCATCGGCTCGATGACCACGCCGGTGCGGTCGCCGCGCGGGACTTTCAGTATGTGTTTATCGATCTTCTCAAGTATGCCGAGTGCTTCAAGATCGGCGGCGATGGCCTTGCGCGCATCGAAGCGGTCGAGGCCGCGATATTTCTCCGGCGCATTGTCGTTGACCTTGGCGTCGAGCGTCAGGATCGAAATGATCGGCAGCTTGTGGCGCTGGCCGACGGCATAGTCGTTGAAGTCGTGTGCCGGCGTGACTTTGACGCAGCCGGTGCCGAATTCCTTGTCCACATAATCGTCGGCGATGATCGGGATTTCCCTGTCGGTCAGCGGCAGCTTGACCGTCTTGCCGATCAGGTGCCTGTAACGCTCGTCCTCCGGGTGCACCATCACGGCGGTGTCGCCGAGCATGGTTTCCGGACGGGTGGTGGCGACCGTCAGGCTTCCCGAGCCATCAGTCAGTGGGTAGCGGATGTGCCACATGAAGCCGTCTTCTTCCTCGCTGAGCACTTCGAGGTCGGAGACGGCGGTGTGCAGCACCGGGTCCCAATTCACCAAGCGTTTGCCGCGGTAGATCAGGCCTTCCTTGTGCAGGCGGACGAAGGTTTCGGTGACGATCTTGGACAGGCCGGCATCCATCGTGAAGCGTTCGCGTGTCCAGTCCGGCGACGTGCCGAGGCGGCGCATCTGCCGGGTGATGGTATTGCCCGAGAACTCTTTCCACTGCCACACTTTTTCGACGAACTTTTCGCGGCCGAGGTCATGACGCGCGATACCCTGTCCCTCAAGTTGCCGTTCGACGACGATCTGTGTCGCGATGCCGGCATGGTCGGTTCCCGGTTGCCATAGCGTATTGTCGCCGCACATCCGGTGATAGCGCGTCAGTGCATCCATAATCGCCTGGTTGAAGCCGTGCCCCATGTGCAGCGTTCCAGTAACGTTGGGCGGCGGCAACAGGATGCAGAAGGCGTTCGGGTTTGTGGCGTCGTGGCCGGCTATAAAGTAGCCCCGGTCTTCCCATTCGGGATACCAGCGACGCTCGATCTCGGCCGGCTCAAAGCTCTTGGCAAGTTCCATGGGGTGGGAAGTCAGATTGTCGAAAACCGGCGATTATACCGGATCGCGCCAGGGCTCTGGGGCTCACTTCCCGTGGTTTGGGCTAGTTGCCCGGATGCGGTTCGTCGAGCGGCAGACTGAGTTGGTGGCGGCGGGCGAGAAAAGCTTTCAAGGCCATTTCCAGCGTGGCATTGATACCGCTGTGCAGCTCGTGCTGAGCGCTAAGCAAAGCGGCTTCGACCAAGGTCGGCAACTCTTCGGCCAACTGACGTTCCAGCGTACGCACCAGGTCGGTGGCGAGGATGGTGAGCAAGGCTTCTTCGTCATAACGGTCGGGCCGGGTTTCGGGAACGACCGTTTCTGCAGGCACGACGTCGGTGAGTACCGGCAGATCCTCATCCTCATTGACCGGCGGTGATGTGCTGGCGTTTTCTGCTTTGCCAGCGTAAGAGGCGACAAAGCTGCGCCGGCGCCGCATCAACGAATCGGCGCGGTCGACAACGTCGGAGTGGTCAGCCATCAGAATTTCTCCAAGAGGTCGAAATACTTGATCTCGTAGCCCCGGTCTTTATAAAACTTCACACGTTCGCGACCGTCGAGCCGCTCCGTTTCTTGCTGCCCGACGACTTCAATGACGCTGTTGAACCGGGAAAAGCCAGGAGGAATTTCGGAAGACAGATTGAATAAACGCTCATTGTGCGGCGTCGATTCCAGTCGGTCGGATATGAGTACCGGGGTTGCGTCGGCAAGCGGCGAATCGCTGCGCACGTGGGGGACGAAGCCGGTTTGCGGATGCATCCACAGTTGGCGATCGAGCGTTGCAGCAATTTCAGCGTCAGGCGCATAGACGAGCAGGGTTTTCTTTTGCAGGTAGGCTTTTCCAATCAGCGCGACGACGGCAGCGATACGGTCGGCGGCGTTATGGTAGAAGTAAATCTGCGTCAATTGAGTTTCCCGGAACGCGTGAGCAAGTAGTGCACAAGCAAAGGAACCGGGCGGCCCGTGGCGCCTTTATCCGCTCCCGATTTCCAGGCGGTACCGGCAATGTCCAGATGCGCCCACGCAAACTTCTTGCAGTACCGCGAGAGGAAGCAGGCGGCCGATACGCTACCCGCTGCGCGTCCGCCAATGTTGGCCATGTCGGCGAAGGGGCTCTTGAGGAGATCCTGGTAGTCTTCCCACAAGGGCATCTGCCAGGCGCGGTCCTGGGCATCGTCGCCCGCCTGGAGGAGTTTGTGGGCCAGGCCGTCGTCGTTGGCGAACAGGCCCGTGGCGACATGCCCGAGGGCGATGACGCAGGCACCGGTGAGCGTGGCGACGTCGATCACCGTTTCCGGATTGAAGCGCTCGGCATAGGTCATTGCGTCACAAAGGATCAGCCGCCCCTCGGCGTCGGTATTCAATATCTCGATCGTCTGCCCGGACATCGAGGTGACGATGTCACCGGGCTTGCTGGCGGAACCTCCGGGCATGTTTTCGGTCGTGGGCACAATCACGGTGAGATTGATCGGCAGCTTCATCCGAGCGACGGCCTTGAGCGTACCGAGCACGCTGGCGGCGCCGCACATGTCAAACTTCATTTCGTCCATTTCCAGGCCGGGCTTGAGCGAAATTCCACCGGAGTCGAAGGTGATTCCCTTGCCGATCAGGACGATGGGCTTTCCTGATGTCGCCTTGTCACTGCCTTTTCCAACTTTCATGCCTTTGTACTGCATAACGATCATTTTTGGAGGGATGTGCGAACCCCTGGCTACCGAAAGGAGCGCTTGCATGCCGAGTGCTTCCATGTCGGCGCGTTCAAGTACCTGGCATTCCATGGCATGTTCTTTGGCCATCTGCTGGGCCGTTTCGGCCAAATAGCCCGGGGTGCATACATTGCCGGGCAAATTGCCCAGAGTCCGGGCCAGCGAAACGCCTTCGGCTGTGGCTAATCCCTGGGCCAGTGCTTCTTCGGCCTGCGCCAGAGATTCTCGGCGTTCAATGGTGAAGCTAAGTTTCCGCAACGGGCGGATGCCCTCGCTTGCCGTGCTCTTAAACTGGTCGAAGCGATAGACGGTTTCCTGCGCGATCATCGCTGCCTGACGAATGCGCCAGGAGACACCGCGTTTCTTGACGGGGTTTTCAGTCAGAAAGATCGTCCCGTCCGTCGCGCCCGTTTCGTTCAACGCCTTGACTGCGCTCCGTATTGCGGCACAGTACGCTTTCTCGTGAAATTCCTTCTCCTTGCCCAGCCCGACCAGCAGGACCCGTTCGCAGAGGGTGGACGGTACGTTGTGAAGCAGCAAGGTCGATCCGGATTTACCTTCCATGTCGCCACGGTGGATGATGTCGGAAAGATGCTTATGCGCTATATTGTCGATCGACTCGGCACCGCGGGTCAGTTTGCGCGGCTCGAAAACGCCAACCACGACACAAGCGCCGCGTTGCTTTTCCGGGCTTCCTCTTTTTATGCTAAATTCCAACGGCTACTCCTCGGACAGTACGGTTTTGTCCCAAACGTCGATTATCACTGCAGTTTTTCTTTAAAGTCAAAAAATGATCTTTCAGCATGCCACACGTCGCGAGTTCACTCACGCGGCTGCCGGTGTTTTCGTGGCCCTCTTCGCCATTATGCTGACGACCCAACTCATCCGCCTTCTGGGCGATGCGGCTCAAGGCGCGATTTCCCCGGAGGCCGTGGTTGCCTTGCTTGGTTTCTCTGCGCTGCACTTCATTTCGGCTTTACTCTCTTTATCGTCATTCATTGCGATTTTGCTGGTGTTGTCGCGTAGCTATCGCGACTCCGAAATGGTGGTGTGGTTTTCTTCCGGCATGTCACTGCTCGCCTGGATTCGACCCGTGCTGACTTTTACACTGCCGTTGGTAATGGCGATTGCCGTCTTGTCTCTTGTCGTTTCCCCTTGGGCGCTGTCGAAGAGTGCTGAATACCGCGGTAAGCTTGATACGCGCAAGGACGCCGGGCAGGCTTCGCCAGGCGCGTTTCAGGAATCGTCGTCGGGGGATCGGGTGATTTTTGTCGAAGCAGTAGCCGACGATGAGAGCCATGTCAGAAACGTATTTGTGAGTTCGGTTCAGAATCAGCGTCAAGGCGTGACGATGGCGGCATCAGGCCATCAGGAATTTGCCGAGAACGGTGATCGATTCTTGGTACTGATCAACGGTCGACGTTACGAATTTCAGCCGGGTACCCTCGAATTCCGAATTCTGGAATACGCGCGTTATGCCATACGTATTGAAACGAGAGAGGCGCGGGGCATCGAGAAAACTCCGAAAAACTCACCAACACTCGAATTGCTGAAGAATGACCTGCCAGTCTATCGGGCCGAACTGCTTTGGCGGTTAAGCGTTCCGCTATCGGCCATCGTCCTGTCTTTGCTGGCTATCCCGCTTTCCTTTGTCAATCCACGTGCGGGTCGCTCGGCAAACATGCTTCTGGCTTTGTTTACCTATCTCCTATACAACAATTTAATGACGATCAGTCAGGCTTGGGTTGCCGACAGCAAGATATCATTTACGTTAGGTTTGCTTGCCGTCCACCTGTTCATGCTGTGTCTTCTGCCACTGCTTTTTTACCGCCGGATCGCGGTACTTTCGTTTGCGTTGTTTTCCAGATGAAGATCTATCGTCGGTATCTGGCACGTGAGGTCAGCGCTGCGGTCGTGCTGGTACTTGCCGCATTTCTGGCTTTGTTTGGCTTTTTCGATATGATCACCGAAGTCAAGAATGTCGGCGTCGGAAACTACCAACTGCACCATGCCGTTTTGTTCGTATTGTTGAAAATGCCGGGCCGCATTTATGAACTGTTGCCGATTGCCCTATTGATCGGGACGCTTTACTCCCTGTCGACGCTGGCCAGACATTCGGAAATTACCGTATTGCGCGTATCGGGAATGTCCACGGGAAATCTTCTCGCCGGGTTGCTCCAGGTAGCGGCAATTTTCGCCTTGATTACCTTCCTGATCGGCGAATTTGTCGCGCCGCCATCTGAGCGTGCAGCACAGCAATTGCGTCTGCAAGAAAAGGGGCAAACTGTAGGGCAGGACTTGCGCAGTGGCTTCTGGATTAAGGATGAGCGTAGTTTTATCAACGTGAAGGTTGTGCTTCCGGATACGCGTCTGCGCGGTATACGAATCTATGACTTTGACGAGAGCGCAAAATTGCGTTCGGTCACCGATGCCGTCGAAGGGTCGTATATTCCTCCGGCCAGTTGGCGTTTGACAGGCGTCGTTCGGACCAACATCAGAGGCGAACGGACCGAGATTGTCAGTTTGCCCGATCAGGAATGGCGTTCTGCAGTCAACCCGGACATTCTCACTGTATTGATGGTAGCGCCCGAGCGCATGTCCCTGTTGCATCTCTCGGCGTATATCAAGCATCTTGCGGAGAACAGTCAGAAGACACAGCGCTACGATATCGCTTTGTGGAAAAAGGTGCTCTTTCCATTGGCTTCGCTGGTTATGGTTGCCTTGGCTTTGCCCTTTGGCTACACCCATAACCGGGTCAGCGGCGTCAGCCTCAAGATATTCTCCGGGGTGATGATCGGTGTGTTCTTTTACATGCTGAATGGACTGTTTTCGAACCTCGGCGCGATCAACAGCTGGTCGCCCTTCGTCAGTGCGATGGCGCCTTCGGCCCTGTTCATGCTGACGGCGGCCGTGATGATCTGGTGGGCTGAACGGCGCTGATTCCCGGTCGGTCGGCGGCAAGCGGTTTGGTGGCGGCGAGTTTTGCCCTGGCGCTAGACGAACAAGGCAGAGTTAAGCTGTGGATTTCTCTGTGACAAGTTGGGTTCCCGCAATCCTGTCATGCAGGAACTGCCCGTCCCGGTCAAGCAGGGCCCAGAAAATACCCACCCCCACCAGCCCCAGGCTTGGCCAGCAAAGAAGATAGCGCAACAGCGCCTGCACTGGACGAACCGGTAGGCCACGACGCGTTACCAGGCGGATCCGCCACGTTTTCATGGCCAGCGTTTGACCGCCATGACTCCAGAAGCCGATGAAATAGATAAGCAGCACGAGAAAGAGGTGTGCCCATAGCAACGTGGCCATTGCCAGTCGATGCGCGAAGGCGCCGATCAGCACATGGGGGAGAACAAAGGTGACAGCAAGCACGGCAAACATCAACAACGCTTCGTAGAACATGGCCGCCAGACGGCGCGGCACCCCTGGACGGACGGTGCAGTCTGGGGCGGGCATCAAGGTTTGGAGGGCGTTTCGTTGGCGGAGCGAGTGACGGCAGGTACCGTCGCCGCTGCGGTTGCCGGCGTGTTCACGGGTAGCGCACGCGAGACGGCCGGGGTGTTCGGGCTTTCAACGTTGCCAGTCACGGGGAACAGTGGGGGCGTCGTCGCCGGGCGGCCGGGTTTCGGGATCAGGTTGCTGGTCGCTTGTTGCTTCAGTTTTTCCTTCTCATCTTCCGGAAGATTGGAATACTCCTCCCACTTCATCTTGAGTTCCTGTTTCTGTTCCAAGGGCAGTTGATTGGCGGTTTTGAAGTTCTCGCGAGCCAATTGACGTTGCTCAGGCGTCAGCTTGCCCCATTCCTGCATCTGCCCTTGAATGCGGCGTTGTTCTTCAGGTTTCATGTCGGGGAATCGCGCGGCAATGCTCAGCCATTTCTTCTGGCGGTAGTACGCTAACGAGTCCCAGTCATTGCTTAGCGGAGCCAGAATAATCTTCTGCTGTACGGTCAACTCGCTCCACATGGGCTGCGGGGGGGTCGCCACAAGCGAAGGGCTGGACGTTGACGCCCAGCCCGCCGTTGCAAAAGAACAAATTAAACCTACTGCGAGGAGCCGCGTTTTAACCATGCATCGAAACCTTTGTCGGTGAATGCGCTGATTGGAAGATCATCGGCAAGCAGTGCGCTATCAATGGCACTGAGCTCGGTGACGCGTTGATCGGCCATCCAGTAGGCGGATACGACGAGGCATAGGAGCAATACGAACGCGGAAAGTACCTGCTTGATGCGCAGGTTGTCAAAATAGTGCAGGGCAAAACCACCCGCAGTGGCGAGCATCGACTGACTTACTGCCTGTCTTTGGCGGGAAATGGCGCTTTGTCTGGCCGTAGCGAGACGGGCAGCAGTCTCGGGGCGCAGTTCATGCAGCCCACGGTTCAAATGCTGCCTGATCTTGTAGGCAAAGTGCAGTTCATTCATAGCGTGATTCCTTTTGCTTTCAAAGCAACTGCCAGCGTGTGTGTGGCACGCGAACAGTGAGTCTTAACACTGCCCTCCGAGCAACCCATGGCGGAAGCGGTTTCCGCCACATCCATGTCCTCCCAGTAACGCATGAGGAAGGCTTCCCGTTGACGCGTGGGCAGCAGTTTTATCTCGCTTTCGATTATTGCAAGGACTTGGGCTTGCTGCAACTGCCCGTCCGGGGCATTGGGTGTGTATGACCCCGATTCGACGGCAATGGTTTCAAGCGGATCGTAGTCTTCGTCGTCGTTTGGCGTCAGCGCAGAAAATAAGGTGGTCCACAGCGAGCGGACTTTGCTGCGCCGATAGTAGTCGCGAATCGTGTTCTGCATGATGCGCTGGAAGAGCATTGGCAACTCTTCCACCGGGCGGTCGCCGTATTTTTCGGCGAGTTTCAGCATCGAGTCCTGCACGACATCAAGTGCCGACTCTTCGTTTCGCACGGCATACACCGCCTGCTTGAAAGCGCGTCGCTCTGAAGCGGCAAGAAAATCCGACAGTTCGCGTTGGCTGGCCAGAACTGAAATCCTTGATGTTTTCGGTTGGGGCGTTATCCCTGATATATCGGCCGTTTGGGTGGAAGCCTTGACCAAACATGATCCAGGCTTTAACGTTACAGGCTTTTTCGACCATTTAGCCTATTAAGGCGAGGGCAACTAACATGATAACCGGTGCTGAGATTGTAATCAGGTGCCTGCAGGAAGAAAAGGTCGAATTTGTTTTCGGCTACCCCGGCGGTGCAGTCCTTCATATCTATGATGCGTTGTTCAAGCAGGACAAGGTAAAGCACGTCCTTGTCCGTCACGAACAGGCTGCGGTGCATGCTGCGGATGGGTTGGCACGTTCAACGCATAAGGTCGGCGTGGCTCTGGTTACCTCGGGGCCCGGTGCAACAAATGCCGTGACGGGTATCGCCACAGCCTATATGGATTCGATTCCGCTAGTCATCATCACCGGGCAGGTGCCGACACACTATATTGGTCAGGATGCTTTTCAGGAATGCGATACCGTCGGGATTACCCGTCCCTGCGTGAAACATAACTTCCTGGTCAAGGATGTGAACGATATAGCCATAACGATGAAAAAGGCCTTCTACATCGCCAATAGCGGTCGGCCTGGTCCGGTCGTGGTCGATATTCCGAAGGACATTACCGCTGCTATATGCAAGTTTGATTACCCTAAAGACATCCAGATGCGCTCGTATACCCCGGTCGTTAAAGGGCATCTGGGTCAGATAAAGAAAGCAGTTAAGCTCTTGCTCGGCGCCAAGCGCCCGATGATTTATACGGGTGGTGGGGTGATTCTGTCCAACGCGGCGGAACAGCTGACCACGCTAACGCGTCGCCTGGGTTTCCCGATTACCAACACCTTGATGGGGCTTGGCGCCTACCCGGCGACCGACCCGCAGTTCCTTGGCATGCCTGGCATGCATGGCACGTTCGAGGCCAACATGGCGATGCAGAACTGCGACGTGTTGCTGGCGATCGGTGCGCGTTTTGATGATCGGGTGATTGGTAACCCGGAGAACTTTGCCTTGCAGCCGCACAAGATCATTCACGTTGATATCGATCCTTCATCGATTTCGAAGCGCGTTCGTGTGGATGTTCCAATTGTTGGCAACGTTCCGGATGTCCTTGAAGACATGCTCAAGTTGATTGAAGCCGAATCAAGCAAAACCGAGATTGCCGACTGGTGGAAGGAAATTGAGGGGTGGCGTTCAAAGCTGTGCATGAAGTACACGATGAAAGACGTCATCATGCCGCAATACGTCATTGAGAAGCTCTATGAGATCACTGGCGGGAACGCGATCATCACTTCCGATGTGGGCCAGCACCAGATGTGGGCTGCGCAGTACTATAAGTTTGACAAGCCGCGTCGCTGGCTGAACTCGGGCGGCTTGGGAACGATGGGTGTGGGCTTGCCTTACGCCATGGGTGCGGCCTTGGCAAATCCGGGGATGCAGGTTGCTTGCGTCACCGGCGAAGGTTCCATCCAGATGTGTATTCAGGAGCTTTCGACGGCTAAGCAATTTCGTTTGCCGATCAAGATCATTAACCTCAATAACCGTTACCTCGGCATGGTTCGCCAGTGGCAGGAAATGTTCTACGGAAGCCGCTACGCCGAGTCGTACATGGATTCTTTGCCGGATTTCGTCAAGCTCGCCGAGGCCTACGGCCACGTTGGCATTCGTATCGAGCGTCCTGAGGATGTCGAGGGTGCGCTCAAGAAGGCCTTCGTCGACCACAAGGACGACCTGGTGTTTCTCGACATCCTCACTGACCGGGAGGCAAATGTTTTCCCGATGGTAGCGGCAGGCAAGGGCCTGTCCGAGATGATTCTGGCCGAAGATCTGTAAGGGAACGACAACATGCGACACATTATTTCGATTCTGCTGGAAAACGAAGCCGGAGCGCTTTCGCGAGTGGCCGGCCTGTTCTCGGCCCGAGGCTACAACATCGAGACATTGACAGTGGCGCCAACCGAGGATCTGTCATTGTCCCGGCTGACCATTGTAACCAGCGGTAGCGATGAAGTAATCGAGCAGATCACCAAGCAATTGAACAAGCTGATCGATGTGATCAAGGTGGTTGATTTGTCTGAAGCGGCGCATATCGAGCGTGAGCTGATGTTGATCAAGGTTCGCGCCACGGGGAAGGATAGGGAGGAAGTCAAACGTTTGGCGGATATATTCCGTGGCCGAATCATTGACGTTACCGAATTGACCTACGTCATCGAACTGACCGGCAGCGGGTCCAAGCTGGATGCGTTTATTCAGTCGATCGAAGCGGATTTGATTCTTGAAACCGTGCGCACTGGCGTCAGCGGGATTGGCCGTGGCGACCGTATTCTGAAAGTTTAAGCGGAAGCAAGTCCGCATATTTATGGCAAGAAAGGAATGACATGAAGGTTTTTTATGACAAGGACGCCGACCTTTCGCTGATCAAAGGCAAGAAGGTTACCATCGTCGGCTATGGTTCTCAGGGTCACGCCCACGCCCAGAATCTCACGGATTCCGGGGTCAAGGTAACCGTGGGCCTTCGCCAGGGCGGTGCGTCCTGGGGCAAGGTTGAGAAAGCTGGCCTTAAGGTTGAAGAAGTGGCAAAAGCCGTCAAGGGCGCCGATGTCGTGATGATGCTGTTGCCCGACGAAAACATTCCCAGCGTGTACTACAACGATGTTGAGCCGAACATCAAGAAAGGTGCCGCACTGGCGTTTGCCCATGGCTTCAACATTCACTACAACCAGGTGGTGCCACGTGCCGATCTGGATGTCATCATGGTGGCACCGAAAGGTCCGGGTCATACCGTTCGATCCGAATACCTCAAGGGTGGCGGCGTGCCTTCGCTGATTGCGGTGCATCAGAATGTTTCCAAGAAAGCCAAGGACATTGCCCTTTCATATGCGGCGGCCAACGGCGGAACCAAGGGCGGCGTAATCGAGACCAGTTTTCGCGAAGAAACCGAAACCGATCTTTTCGGCGAGCAGACCGTCCTTTGCGGTGGTGCTGTTGAGCTGGCAAAAATGGGTTTTGAGACACTGGTCGAAGCCGGATACGCACCGGAAATGGCCTATTTCGAGTGTCTGCATGAACTCAAGCTGATCGTCGACCTGATGTATGAGGGCGGCATCGCCAATATGAACTACTCGATCTCGAACAATGCCGAGTACGGGGAATATGTGACCGGCCCCTCGGTCATCAACGATCAGTCGCGCCAGGCCATGCGTGACGCACTCAAGCGCATTCAGAACGGGGAATACGCCAAGATGTTCATTCAGGAGGGAAAGACCAATTATCCCTCGATGACGGCGCATCGCCGCCTGATGGCCGAACATCCGATCGAAACTGTCGGTGCGAAGCTGCGTGACATGATGCCATGGATCAAAAAGAACAAGCTCGTCGATCAATCCAAGAACTGATTTTTGTGGACGCTCGACGGGGCGTTGTTGCTTGGGCTCGCCGTACTTGATGTACGGCCTGCACCCGCGCCCCTAACCCCGTCTTCGCTTTGGGCGGTGTCGGATTCTGACCCGCCCAAATGCTTTCAAGGATTCAAATGAATTATCCGCATCCGATTCTCGCCAAGGAGGGCTGGCCGTTCATTGCGGGCACGCTTGTTGCGGCTGCTCTGACCTCCTTTGCCGGTTTGTGGTCGCTACCCTTCTGGCTGATCTTCATCTTCTGCGTTCAGTTTTTTCGTGATCCACCACGCGTCATTGCCGGTGGGGAAAAGAGTGTGCTTGCACCGGCGGATGGCCGGATTGTGGTTGTCGAGGAAAGTGATGATCCCTACCTGAACCGTCGCGCGCTCAAGATAAGCGTGTTCATGAATGTGTTCAACGTGCATTCGAACCGCTCGCCGATAAAGAGCAGCGTGCAACAGAAATGGTACAAGCCGGGCAGTTTCCTCAATGCAGCACTGGACAAAGCTTCGGCTGAGAACGAGCGTTGTGCCCTGCATCTGAAAACGATTGACGGGCGGGACATCACCTGTGTCCAGATTGCCGGCTTGGTCGCCCGGCGAATTCTCAACTATGTCGAAGCAGGCACGAGTCTTGACGCAGGCCAGCGTTTTGGATTTATCCGGTTCGGGTCGCGAGTTGACGTCTACTTGCCGCTTGATAGCAAAGCAAAGGTTGTGATTGGCGAAAAAGTGTTTGCCTCGAATTGCATCCTGGCAGAGCTTTCCTAGCAGTAGCGGGTTGCTCTGACATAGCCTATCGCAGCGCTGAAAAATGCGATCGCCAGCAGAATTTCGCCAACCGCCAGGAATTGCCCGATTCCGGCGTCAGTGCTGGTACGCACGATTCCCTCGGCGAAATAAAGCAGAATCAGCATTGAAGACCACTGGTAGGTATATCGTCGACCATTCAGGATGCCGAAGAGCGGCGCCAGGAGCGGAACACACTTCAAGACCAGCCAGGATCCGCCGGGATGAATCGGTGCCAAACGCAATTCCCAGGCCAAACACAGGAAGATGAGTCCGATCAAACTGCCGCAAGTGGTCAGATAGAAAAAGCGTGGGGTCATCAGGATGCCATGGGTCAGGCCGGATACGCCAAGTGTTTCGACCTGACGTGCTCAAGCGGAATTATGTTCCTGGATGGAGAGGCTGCTGCTCAGGAAGGGAGCGAGTCAGGTTCAATGGAAAAAACTTCGATCTGGCTGTTTTGTTCGTCCAGATGGGTGCTCTTCATCTCACGTACTTCAATATTATCCATTTCGATAACCAGGACAAGCTTCAAGGGTTGATTCTCCAAAGCGCCGGAAGGTACAACCAGCATTTCCGATGAATGCAGCGCCTGAATCTTGGGCAGTACAAGAACGGATACGCGGCTGAGTGTATTGATTTCAGCGGGCAGCGCCAGGAGCGCTGGTACCGCGCGCGTTGCCAGAATTTGCAGACCGAGTTCCAAGTGTTCCTGATTCTCGGATAAGGCCCAGCGAACGATACAAACTTGCCAAGCGCTGTCGGCCCCGATCTTGATTGCCGTAACGTCTCCGACGGATATATCCCCTATTTTCCCAGACACATGCATGACCGCATAACCATCGGGGCTTTCATTGGTTATCATCCAGCTCGATGTATCGACGGCCGCCGCTTCGCCTTCCTGGAACAGGTGCCACAGATTATGCAGACCGGAACACAGAACAGCGCGGTAGTTTTGTCGGCGGCGCGGGAAGCGGCGCTTTCCTGGTTCGCCCCAGTTTACGATGAGCCGACGCATGACGCCTCGCCCGGCGGTTGTGCCTGAGAATTCCGGCAAATCGATCAGTTGCGGCGAACCGCCGTTCTCGAGCAAAGCAAGTTGTTTCCGGAGCTGTACCGCCAGCCTGTCGCAGGAAAAATAGAATACCTGCGTTTCAGCCGGTGCTGCTTTACGCGAGCAGGCCATGGCGGCAGCATCACGCGACGGGTCAATCCAGAAAGTCGCAGGAGATGCCGCATCGTTGGTCAGATCGATCAAATCAATGGCATGCTCTAAATACGTAATCACAAAATCGATTTCACGTGCGGTAAATGACGCCGGCTGGGCGCAACCGAGCAGAACTGCAGAGAAGTAAACGTTCTGCAGCGTACTTGCGGTGCCTTCGGGTACATGGCTAGCAAGACCGAGGCGGCGGGCGGTCGCAAAGGCCTGATGCAGTTGTTGCCATATGCCGCTGCCCGCTGGCGAAGCCGCCAGATTGCTGATCGCCAGGTGTTTGCCGAGCCCGTTCAAGCATCTCCAGAGGGCAAGACCCAGTTCCGGCCGCAGCTCATTACTCTGCTGAGCCGCATCGTCGTCCAGTGTGGCGTATAAGTCATCGGCCAGTGCGCGCAGCAATTCCTGCAAGCTGCGTGCCAATTGTCTGGTTTTTCTTGGAATGGGGACGTGAAGCGCAACGCCGGTAAAGGAGGGTAGCAGGGATTTCAGCACTGACATGCTGCGGGCATACAACCGCCCCAGTGCCGCGGTGCGTTGCTGGGCTGTTGCCTGACTGTCGCGCAAGGTCTGCAGATGATTGAGCAGAGGCACCAATTCGTCAGTGGCATTGAGCAACGGCGGTCCGTCCAGCCAGGCAAAAAGGGCTGAAATGTCCGGCTGCGCGTGAGCATCGGTTTCGATACGGCCTGAGTCTATAAGCAAATCGGTCATAGGGTTGGGCGTAAAGTGATATTGTAAAGTACGTCAGAATTATAGCTGTCGTCGCGGAGTATTGTCAGAATTCGTCTGGTCTCGGGCTGGATCAACGCCATCGCGACAGGAAAACCCTCCGGTGGCCACCTGTCTTGAACTATTTTCACGCTGGCGTATCAGTTCTGGCTTCAGCTTCGGTAGGTGGGCGAACGCCCTCGCCGCTATCGCGCAAGGTTCAAGTTAAATATCAGCTTGATTTTTCGTGCTTTCTGGTTATAATTGCACGCTTTTTCTGAATTTGGAATTGATCCTATGGTTGTTATTCGTCTTGCTCGCGGAGGCGCGAAAAAGCGTCCTTTCTACAATCTGGTGGTAGCTGATTCACGCACACGCCGTGATGGTCGCTTCATTGAGCGGATTGGTTTCTACAATCCGATCGCTACCGACAAAGAAGAAGGGTTGCGCGTCGTCGCCGATCGTTTGAGCTACTGGCTGCAACAGGGTGCCCGTATGTCCTTGACGGCGGCCCGACTGGTCAAGCAGTCCAGCGCCAAGGTTGCCGCCTGATCTGCAATCAGACAATGTCTTGCCCGAATCTACCGGTTCTGCCGTAGCTTCCGATATTGTTGTACTGGGCAAGATCGTAGGCCCCTACGGGTTGCACGGTGCAGTAAGGGTACATCCTTTTGCCGATGACCCCAAAGCCTGGGCCAGATTGCAGTACTGGTGGATCGGGCGAGAGGGTAGTCCTGCAAGGTTCTGGCAAAAGACCCGAGTGATCAAGTGCAATATTCAGGGCGACACGCTGATTGCGAACTTGGAATGTCTGCCTGATCGCAATGCTTCCGAAGCGGTGCACGGCGTGCTGGTCGGCGTGCCGCGAGCCGAGTTGCCACCCGCCAGCCAGGGAGAATATTACTGGGCCGACCTGATTGGTCTTGATGTATTCAATACCAGGGATGAATTGTTGGGTCAGATACTGGGCCTGATCGATACGCCAGCTAACGCGGTGTTGCGGGTTGGCGATGGGCTGAAGCCGGAGCAGCTCCTGCCATTTGTGGCAGCCGTTGTTGTCGACGTCGATCTTGCGGCAAGGAAGGTTTGTGTTGATTGGGAAAGTGATTGGTAACCCTGGCGCCCTGTAAGCTGCTTTTTACGGCCGATGTGGTGACCTTGTTTCCCGAAATGTTTGTTGCCCTGTCGAATTCCGGCGTGACGCGCCGGGCGCTGGAAGCAGGGCGCTGGAGTCTGGCGCTATGGAACCCTCGCGATTTCACCGAGGACAATCACCGCACCGTCGATGATCGCCCCTATGGCGGCGGACCGGGGATGCTGATGCTGCCGGAACCGTTGGAAGCTGCGATTGCTGCAGCGAGAGTAAAGCAACGGGCGGCAAAGGTGGCAAACAGTAGGGTGGTGTATCTGTCGCCGCAAGGGGCGCCTCTGACGCACCAGCGGGTAATGCGCTTTGTCCAGGATGCGGCGGAGTTGAACGAGGGAGTGATCCTGCTCTGTGGTCGCTACGAGGGGATTGACGAGCGTTTGATCGAGCGCTGTGTCGATGAGGAAATTTCGATCGGGGATTTCGTCCTTTCGGGCGGCGAAGTTCCGGCGATGGCGTTGCTCGACGCCGTTGTCAGGCAGTTGCCGGGCGTGCTTAACGACGCCGAGTCGGCAACACAGGATTCGTTTGTCGCGGGCTTGCTGGATTGCCCGCACTATACGCGACCGGAGGATTACGAAGGTCGGCGGGTGCCGGATGTACTGTTGTCCGGGCACCATGAGCAGATTCGTCGCTGGCGTCTGAAACAGGCGCTGGGGCGGACGTGGCAGCGACGGCCGGAGTTGTTGGCGGGACGTTCGCTGTCGAAAGAGGAAACGCAACTCCTGGTGCAGTTTCAGGAGCAATGCGGTCAGGATAATAAAACCTAGCTTGCAAAATGGAGTTTATATAATGAATCTGATCCAGCAACTTGAAGAAGAAGAAATCGCCCGTCTGGGCAAGACCATTCCTGCGTTTGCCCCGGGCGACACCGTTGTCGTCCAGGTGAAAGTCAAGGAAGGCGCCCGTGAGCGGCTTCAGGCCTATGAAGGCGTGGTGATAGCCAAGCGTAACCGCGGGCTCAATTCCAATTTTATCGTGCGCAAGATTTCGTCCGGTGAAGGCGTCGAGCGGACGTTCCAGACCTATTCGCCCTTGGTTGCGGCGATTGAAGTCAAGCGCCGTGGCGATGTGCGTCGTGCCAAGCTCTACTACCTGCGTGAACGTTCAGGCAAGTCGGCACGCATCAAGGAAAAGCTGACTCGCAAGCGTAAGGACTGATCAACGCAGATCAATCCGTTGACCCGCCTTGTGTCTGGGGGCGGAGTTGAAACGCCTCCCCCGGGCGACGCGCCTGCAGGTATCAGGCCGGCTCGGGGTTGCGGTTCTCGATCAGTGCATACGCCGAGTGGTTGTGGATCGATTCAAAGTTTTCGGATTCGACCACGTAAGAGAAGATGCGCGGCTCGGCGCTGAGTCTGGCCGCAACGTCGCGAACCATGTCCTCCACGAACTTGGGATTGTCGTAGGCGCGTTCGGTGACGTGCTTTTCGTCAGGGCGCTTGAGCAGGCCGTACAGCTCGCAGGAGGCTTCAGCTTCGACCAGCTGGACTATTTCCTCAATCCACAGATGATCGTTGATCCTTGCGGTCACGGTAACGTGCGAGCGCTGGTTGTGCGCGCCACGGTCGGAAATTTTCTTGGAACACGGGCACAGACTGGTGACCGGCACGACGACCTTGATCGTTGAGGCGATTTCGCCATGGCAGATCTCGCCGATCAACGTGACGTCATAGTCCATCAGGCTTTGCACACCGGATACCGGCGCCGCCTTATTGATGAAGTACGGAAAGTTCATTTCGATATGACCGGTCTCCGCTTCCAGCTTGTCGACCATCTCGCGCAACATGATCGGGAAATTTTCGACTGAAATTTCGCGTTCGTGGCTGTTCAGTATCTCAACAAAGCGCGACATATGCGTGCCTTTGAAATTGTGCGGAAGACCGACGTACATGTTGAACATGGCGATGGTATGTTGCACGCCGCCGGATTTGTCGAGTACCTTGACCGGATGGCGGATCGACTTGATCCCGACACGGTTGATGGCTATTTGCCGGGTATCTGCCAGGTTTTGGACATCGACCATGGCTTTCGGGATGTGCGGGGCTTGAGGAGCATTCATTGCTGTTCCTGATGGGTTTCTACGCCGGTGCAGCTTGTTGAACCGTCGTTGGGGTGATGCCGAGTTGAGCGCGCGCCGTTCGGGCAATGCCGTCCTTGTCGAGCCCGACTTCCGCCAGCAACAGCGCCTGATCGCCGTGATCGATGAAATGGTCGGGAAGACCCAGGCGAACCAATCGCACCGTACTGCCAAGTTCCTGCAGTATGCGCGCAACTTCGGAACCCGCGCCACCAATCAGGGCATTCTCTTCGACGCTGATTAGCACAGAATGTTCCCGTGCCAATTCAATGATCAGGTCCCGATCCATCGGTTTGATAAAGCGCATGTTGGCGACCGTGGCATCGATTTCCGCCGCAGCCTCCAGTGCCGGAGTCAGCATACTGCCAAACGCAAGCAGGGCAACGTCCTTGCCGTGACGGCGAAGTTCCCCCTTGCCCACGGGAAGTTCGACCAGCGATTTTTCCACGGCGACGCCGGGACCCGCTCCACGCGGGTAACGGACGGCACTTGGGCCATCGATGCGGAAAGCAGTCGTCAACATGTTTCTGCATTCCATCTCGTCCGCCGGCGCCATCACGACCATATTGGGTATGCAGGTCAGGAATGAGAGATCGAAGGTGCCGTGATGGGTGGGGCCGTCCGCGCCCACCAGCCCGCCACGGTCCAGTGCGAAAACGACCGGCAACTTCTGCAGGGCGACATCATGAATCAGCTGGTCATAGCCTCTTTGCAGGAAAGTCGAATATATCGCCAGTACCGGGCGCATTCCTTCGCAGGCCAGGCCGGCGGCGAATGTAACCGCGTGCTGCTCGGCGATGCCGACGTCAAAGTAGCGTTCGGGATAGCGTTCGGCAAAGCGGATCATGCCAGAGCCCTCGCCCATTGCCGGCGTGATGCCGACCAGCCTGGGGTCGGCGGCGGCCATATCGCACAGCCAGTCGCCAAAGACCTGAGTGTAGCTCGGCTTCCCTCCACCTGTTTTTCCGCCTTCAATGCCCACTTCCGGATGGAACTTCGAGACGCCGTGGTAGAGAATCGGGTCGGCCTCGGCCAGCTTGTAACCCTGTCCCTTGCGGGTAATGACATGCAGAAACTGGGGCCCTTTGAGCTTCTGGAGATTTTGCAATGTGGGGACCAGGGAATCGAGGTCGTGACCGTCTATCGGGCCGATATAGTTGAAACCAAGCTCTTCGAACAGCGTTCCCGGCGTCAGCATGCCCTTGACGTGCTCTTCAACCCGGTTGGCAAATTCAAGCAGTGAAGGGGTGCCGCGCAAAACTTTTTCACCGGCCTTGCGCGCCGCGTTGAAGGCACTGCCGGAAAACAACCGGGCCAGGTATTTGTTCAGCGCCCCCACCGGTGGCGAAATGGACATGTCATTGTCGTTGAGGATGACGAGCATGTCGGCATCGGCTACGCCCGCATTGTTCATGGCTTCAAAGGCCTGCCCGGCAGACATGGCGCCATCGCCAATGATGGCCACGGTTTTGCGCGTTTCACCCTTGAGCTTGGTGGCCAGAGCCATGCCGAGGGCAGCGGAAATCGAGGTGGAAGAATGCCCGACGCCAAAGGTGTCGTATTCGCTCTCGGCGCGTTTGGGGAAGCCCGAAACGCCGCCATGCGTACGTAACTTGGCCATTCCCGCCCGGCGGCCGGTAAGCACTTTGTGGGCATAGGTCTGGTGACCGACATCCCAAATCAGCCGGTCATGCGGGGTGTCAAAGACGTAGTGCAAAGCGATTGTCAGTTCGACTGTGCCAAGATTTGACGAGAGGTGGCCTCCGGTCCTTGATACGGACTCGACAAGGAAACTGCGCAACTCTTCGCTGAGCTGCGCTAACTGCTTACGGTCCAGCGCACGCAGTTGCGCAGGGGTGGCGATGGTATCAAGCAGAGGATAGGAGGTCATTTATATACGGTGTCCAGCGTAAACAGCAGCTTCCGGCCTCAAACAAAGGCCTTGGGCGTCATCTAAAAATTTCGGCAAGTGATGAAATGGGTCAACTCAACCAGACGCTGGCCGCGTTCGCCGAAAATGGCAAGTGAATCAAGCGTCTGTTTACCAAGGTCATCGGCGAATTCGCGGGCCCGTTCCAGTCCTAACAGGCTGACATAGGTCGGCTTATCCGCCAGCGCATCCTTGCCGGCTGTTTTGCCGAGGGTGGCCGTGCTTGCCGTACAGTCCAGGATATCGTCGACGACCTGAAACAGCAGTCCGGCCCGCTTGGCAAAGCGATCAAGCGATTCGCTGGCTTCCTCGGTCAGCACTTTCCCGCACATGGCGCCAAGCATGACGGCCGCGCGGATCAATGCTCCGGTTTTCAGAGCGTGCATCAGGTCGAGTTCCGGCTGATCCAAGGATCGGCCTACCGCGCCCAGGTCGATCGCCTGACCGCCTGCCATGCCGTTCGAACCGCTGGCATGGGCCAGCAGGCGAATCATTTCAAGCTGACGAACAGGATCGGCGAATTGACCGCCAGGGTCGGACCGAGCAAGCAGTTCAAAAGCCAGGGATTGCAAGCTGTCACCCACCAATAGGGCGGTTGGCTCGTCATATTCGACATGGCACGTTGGTCGGCCACGACGCAGCACATCGTCGTCCATGCAAGGAAGATCGTCATGGACCAGGGAATAGGCGTGAATCAATTCGACTGCACTGGCAACAATTTCGAGTCTTTTGGACGGAGCTTCGGTCAGTTCGCCTGCGGCAAAAGCAAACAGCGGGCGTACGCGTTTGCCTCCGTTAAGGCAGGCGTAGCGCATGGCCTGATGCAGGCGTACCGGGATATTTTCCGCCGCGGGCAGGAGCATTGAAAGCGTTGTTTCAATTCGTGCCTGAACGGCACGCATCCAGTCGGGAAAGGGCAGATGCTTGCTCGGGCCGTCGGGATGAGAAGGAAGATTCACCGCGATTCTCCACTGGCCGCGTCAAAATCGCGCAGGATCCCATTTTCAAGAACCTGAATCTTACGTTCGGCGTCAATGAGTTGCTGCTGGCAGTGGTTAAGCAGTTCGCATCCGCGTCGATAGGCTGCTATCGATTCCTCGAGCGGCAGTAGACCGCCTTCCATGTTCTGGACAATCTTCTCCAGTTCGGCCAGAGCGACCTCAAATTTCATTGCGTCAGCCGTCGGCAACGTTGACGAGAGTTCGCTGCTTTCAAACTTGTCGGCAGAGTCGGAGCGTGCCATGTGAAAATTTCTGATAAAACGCAGCAAAATAGCTCAAGAAGGGGTCGCCGGTCAAATGAGCAGCCTCAATGGCTATGCTTCCGAACGGCCCGAGTGACGCATCGGCCGACCAGTTCGGCCGGAACACGCGGGTCTCTCGGAGTCTTGCACTGATCCCCTGGGGTGGGACTGGTGCTACACTTTGACGAATACTAGGGGAGACAGTCATGATCGTAATCCAGCATCAGCCGAGTCGCGTCGAAGTCAATGTTTATGGGGAATTTACCCTTGCCGACTATAAGGAATTCGAGGACCTGGTCAACTACAAGCTGAAGTTCGAGGGGCCGGTCGATCTTTATTTTGATTTGCGTGAAATGGCTGACTTCACCCTCGACGTGGCGTGGGAGGATATTGTTTTTTCACGCGCACACGCCAACGATTTCAACCGCATCGCGGTTCTGACGCACAGTCAGTGGGTGGCCTGGAGCGCATGGCTGTCGCAGATCTTTGTCCGTGCTGCGATGCGCGTTTTCGATGAGGAATCCGCAGCGCGTTCCTGGCTGGACGAGACCAACGGGGACGCCGGCTCGGTGTGAACTATTCGACCTTGATATCCGGCGAGGAACTTGCTGGGCGGCTGAGTGACCCGGACTTGCGGATTTTTGACTGCCGCCATCAACTGTCGGATGCGGCCTATGGTGAGAAGGCTTACGCTGAAGGGCACTTGCCCGGAGCGTATTTCTTGCATCTTGACCGCGATCTGTCCGGTCCGATGAATGGCCGGAACGGTCGCCACCCTCTGCCCGATCCGCAACGATTGGCCCGCACGCTGGGCTCAGCCGGCGTTTCGCGTGCGACACAGGTCGTTGCTTATGACGATGCCGGCGGCATGATCGCGGGACGCTTGTGGTGGCTGCTGCGCTGGTTGGGGCATGATCGCGTGGCCTTGCTCGACGGTGGCATCAACCGGTGGCTGGAACAGGGGCGGGAGTTGACGACCGATCGGCCCGCATCGGAACCCTGCGACTTCGAAATCGCACTTCGCGAGTGGGTCGTCGACACCGACGAGGTGCTCCTCAACCTTGACCGGCGCGAGCTTTGCCTGATCGATGCGCGTGCTGCGGATCGTTTCCGCGGCGAAAACGAAACGCTCGATCCCGTGGGCGGCCATATTCCAGGAGCGCGTAACCGGTTTTTCCGCGATAACCTGGACGACCAGGGTTGTTTTCGTCCCGCGGCTGATTTGCGCCAAGCGTTTCTTGAGTTGCTGGCTGGTGTCGAGCCCGACGAAGCCGTCATGCAATGCGGTTCGGGCGTCACAGCCTGCCAGAACTTGCTGGCCATGGAAATCGCCGGACTACCCGGGGCGAGGCTCTATGCCGGGTCATGGAGCGCGTGGTGTGCCGATCCGTCCCGTCCCGTTGAGCGCTGAGAATAAGCGCTCAATCCGAGCGCAAGGTTAACTGGCGTTAATCGATTCGAGCGCGCCGCTTAACGCACGTTCGAAAATCGGTTCATCGGAAACGATGTTGGCTTTGCCATCGCGTATCTGACGAGCCAGTGCTTCAGGAGCGATGGAAATCGCTTTGGCCGAACGGTGGTTGCTGAAAAGCAAAATGCCACGCTGTGGGCTGATCCAGTTGAGTCGTTCCCGAACGATGCTTTGCTTTTCGCCATTCGGACCTTCGGATTCGTGGAACTCCACCCAGTCGCCACGCTTGAGTTCGCTGACCCGACGAAAGATTTCACGATCATCGGCGCGCCAGATCGGGCTGGCGCCAACCAGGATCACTTCTTCGACCTCGACGCCATTGTCGACGCTGCGCGTGACCAGCAAGTCGCCCTCTTCTGAGGAACTGAACGACGATGAAGCTTCCTCAGCCGCCGGTTCCGCAGGCGATTCGGCTGCCGGGGTGGCGTGCATCTCCCCTTTGAGCGCGGCCGAATGGCATTTCACCAACTCGTCGAAGAAGGCGCTACGCAGGGCATGGCTGGTATCGATGCTGTCCAGCCCTTTGTTGAGCCGGCCGAGTAACTTGGGCAACAGGCTGATCAGCCTGAGACGGTCATCCGGTGTCTTCTTGGCCACGATACTCCAGGCCAGATCATTCATCACTTCGACGGCTTCCTGCCATTCGGCCTCACTCGGATTATCATGAACGGCAATGGCATGCAGAACACCAACCCAGTGTTCGCGCAAGAACGCGTCAATCAGCCCCGGTGGCGTGTGCGTGGTCAGGAAGTTCTGGACGGACCGTTGAGCACGATCCCAACCATCGGCATCCCGTTCGCGCAGGATGACGATATTGGCCGCCGTCAGTGCCGTGCTATCTTCTTCAACTTCGCGTTCGTCGACGAACGTCTCCAACTCGGCGAGCGCTGTCCCGAAAATTTCAATGTCATTTTCGAACTCGATTTGTATGCGTTCGACGAGTTCGGCAAGTTTGCAGTAAAAGGGATCGGTCTCATCGACCATGCCGCCCCAGCGGATGGAAATCCCGGAAACGCTGCCAAGAAATCGGCGCGTTGGATGTTGACGGTCGGCGAAGAACCCCGGGTTGAGCATGGCCACCTTGAGAACCGGGATCTGGAGGCGGCTGATCAGCGCCTTGATGGCGACGGGAATGTGCACATCGTCGAAAATGAAGTCGAAAAGCATGGCCACGATATCAATCGTGACCGCTTCGAGCCCGCCAACGCGCTGGGCGGTTTCCGAATCGCGAACCAGACGCACCTGGTTGACGATCAGTCCTCCAGCATCACCCGACGGGGCATGCTGCAAATCGTTCAACGAGGAAAACAACAACTGATTGATGCTGGCTGCATCAAGTGGTTCGCCAGCCATGGCAGGTGTCATGCCACCTGTCATGGTGAGATCGCCACCGCCGGAGAATCCCGCGGGCAAACGGCTAACACGCGCTAGAGCCAGACGTTGTAGTGCTTCGAGTATGTTTTCACCGGAGCTTGTGCCAGAGCTTGTTGCGCCAGCTGAGGTCAGAGTTTTGGGTAAGGTGGTTTCAGGCGCGGCTGACGTCGTTGCTGCAGCGGTCGAGCTGGTACTCCGCCGATAATTCCGTTTGAGGTCGGGCAGGATGCCGCGTTCGATCAGATAAGCATTGATTTGTTGATAAATCGGGGGGAGTGCCAGGTGCAGATGCCGTTCCAGACGGCGCAGCAAGATCAGTCGCTCTTCGGCATTCGATCCTATCGTTGCACAGGCGTCGGAAAGCGCCTGACAAACGACCGGTGGGGCAAGGGGATTGGCGCTCTCGATGAGTTCGTCATGCCCGAGCAGTGCGGCGACGCGACGGTTAAGTGCGTACAGCTCGTCATCGCAGGACTCCGACAGTTGAGCTGAAAATTCGCGCAGGACGATATGTTCGGACAGGTCGTCGTCTTCGAGTAACTGCAAACCTTCAAAATCCGGAATTTCGAGCGGTGCTTCGCGATTGCAGTCTTTCTGGAGTTCCTGATTCTGGCAACGCTCGGCTGCGGCGGAAAGGTCACGGCGGAAGGTTTCAACCAGATGTGACCAGTCCTTTTCGATATCGGCCCGTAGGTCCAGATAGCGGGTCTGTAGCAGGCGTTCCCTGGTTGAATCGGCAAGCACGAAAAGCTCTTCAGAAACCGGCGTGGCCACCTCGCGTAGCCAGACATACAGGCTGTTGACCAGCTGATCCCGGCATTCGGCGAGAATCCGACGCCCCGGGCTGCGGTCACGACCCAGACTGTTCAGGGAGATCACCCTGTTGGCCGCGCTATTCGGGGAGGATTGGCTCATGATGACGTCCTTATTGAAATCCAGTTTGACGGCAAACAGGATGGATCAACAGGGCGTTCAGGCATGCCGATATGCCGGCAGGCCGAGAAACCGGCTTGACTGAATTTGTACGGAAAACTTTGAATCACGATCAACCCCGCTTTCTGGTAGCTCCGCTGCCGTTGCCGTTGTAATCTGGCGGTAGGCCGGTAACTTTGCGACGCCGTCTTTCGACGGGTTTGCCTTGTTTCAGAGGCCGGAATGTTGTCACGGCCATGGTCAATGGTATCGTCCGGTTAATGAACCAGGAGAGAGACAGGTCTCACGCTCGTTTCGATACAGCATGTCAACAGGATAATAGCGGAAAACAGAAGGAAATCAAGGCTTATCTGCTTGAATCCGGGCCAACGCCCAGGCGACATGTTCGCGCACCAAGGCGGAAGGATGGTCCAGGCGCGAATTGAGTGCGGAATGCGTCTCCGGCGACTTCCGCGCATTGCCCAGAGCGACGGCGAGGTTACGCAACCAGCGCTCATATCCGATGCGGCGAATCGGACTTCCGGCCAACCGGGTTTCGAATTCCTGTTCGCTCCACGAGAAAAGTTGAACCAGCGAAGCCGCGTCGAGGCCATGACGCACCGCAAAATCCGGATCGCCAGGTTGCGCCGAATCATTCCACGGGCAACACAACTGGCAGTCGTCGCAGCCATAGATGCGATTACCGATCAGCGGTCGCAGGGCGACTGGAATCGCGCCTTTCAGCTCAATGGTCAGGTAGGAGATGCATAGACGAGCATCGACCTTATAGGGGGCGACGATGGCCGCTGTCGGGCAGGCCGCAAGACAGCGTTCGCAGGTACCGCAGTGCTCACCGATGGGCGCATCCGGCGGCAGCGGCAGCGTGGTGTATATTTCGCCGAGGAAATGCCAGGAGCCTTTGCGGGTCAATGACAGGCTGTGCTTTCCGCGCCAGGCAATACCCGACTGGCGGGCAAATTCGACCTCCATGACCGGCGCCGAATCGGAAAAAACGCGGTAAGTAAAATTGGGACCCTGTTCCGACCGCGCCATTTCGGTGTGTATGCGCTCAGCCAGCTTTTGCAGCCGGTTGCGAACGGTCTTGTGATAGTCGCGTCCCAGGGCATAGCGCGAGATGTAGGCCAGTTCGTCGTTGCCCAGCACCTGCGCACTCTCGGTGGCCGACGGCCAATAGGGAAGTCGGGCCGTAATGACCGATGCGGTGCCGGGCACCAGTGACTCCGGATGGGCGCGTAGCGCGGCGTGTTTGGCCATATAATCCATCTCGCCATGGTGGCCGAGTTCAAGCCAGCGCAACAGTTCGGGTATTGCGGCCGAAACGTCGGCGCCGGCGATGCCAAGTTCGTCAAAGCCGAGTTCTTGCCCCCAGTGTTTGATTTTTTTGACGAGCGCAACAAGATCAACATTTTTCCAGTCGGTTGTCGTCAGCGTACTTGGATTGGAGCGCTTCGCTTGCATAGCCCGAATCATAGTCCCGTTAATGACCCGCCTCGCGGTCAATCTGCCTTGATCCTGCCATTGCCGAACCCGGAAGCGACCATGGCGCTTGGGAATCAGCTGGCGCCGTTGCTGGGGTCCGGCATGGTTATCTGGCTCAGCGGCGAACTGGGTTCTGGAAAGACCACATTGGCGCGCGCCTTGTTGCGAGGTGTCGGCCATCTAGGCCCGGTCAAAAGCCCGACCTACACACTGGTTGAAGTTTACGTAGTTTCGAGCATATACTGGTATCACTTTGATTTTTATCGTTTGAGTGAGCCAGAAGAGTTTGACGATGCCGGTCTTGGCGAATATTTCCGTGACGATGCCGTGTGCCTGGTCGAGTGGCCCGAGAAAGCGGCGGGCCATGTGCCACCCGCCGATCTTTGCCTCGTCTTCCGCTTTGCCGATAATGCTGCGGATTCCGGGCGTGTGCTCGAACTGGCCGCTTGCACAGAGGCCGGACAAAAATGTCTGAACGCCCTGAAAAACCTTGGGCTGGACGTCGGGAGCTGATTAAATTCGCTGGAGCATCCCTGTGTTTATTGGTCAGCCCGGTCGGTCGCGCCGCTGTGGATCGGAAACCGGGCATTCTAGCCGTACGTGTCTGGCCGGCCGAAGATTACACGCGCGTGGCCATCGAATGTAATTCGCCACTCAAATTCTCACACTTTACAGTCAAGAATCCGGATCGTCTGGTCGTCGACCTCGAGGGTATCGAGTTCAACAGCGTGCTCGATTCGCTGGGCAACAAAGTGGCCCCGGATGACCCGAACATTAAGCTGTTGCGTGCCGGCCGTTTCAAGCCGGGGGTCGTGCGGCTGGTCATGGAACTCAAGAACGAAGTCAATCCGCAGGTGTTCGAGCTTCCTCCGGCGGGGGAATACGGGCATCGTCTGGTGCTCGACGTTTATCCGCTGGAAGCCCCCGATCCTTTGCTGACGCTGCTCGAGAAAAAAGAATTGCTGCCCGGCGACCCGGGCAAGCCACTTGCAGAGAAACCGGAGCAGAACGTCGAAACCAAATCCGGACGTCCACGGCAGGGCCAGCCGGTGGTTGACCGGCTGATAACCATTACGCTCGATCCCGGGCATGGCGGTGAGGATCCTGGCGCTGTCGGGCGGGGCGGCAGCTATGAAAAACATGTCACGCTGTCCGTCGCCAAACGCCTGAAGGCCAAGATTGACGCCGAACCGAACATGCGCGCCGTGCTGACTCGAAACACCGACTATTTTGTGCCATTGCACATGCGGGTGCAGAAAGCGCGCCGCATCCGCTCCGATCTCTTCGTGTCGATTCACGCCGATGCCTTTACCCGTCCGGATGCCAACGGATCGTCGGTGTTTGCCTTGTCCGAAAGTGGTGCGTCGAGCTCGGCGGCGCGCTATCTGGCGCAGAAGGAAAATGCATCGGATCTGATCGGCGGCGTCAATCTGGATGTCAAGGATCCGATGCTGGCGCGTACGCTGCTCGATCTATCGCAGACGGCGACGATCAGCGACAGCCTGAAACTCGGCAAGGCGGTGCTCGGTGAAATTGGCAACATCAACCGCCTGCACAAGGCCAGTGTCGAGCAAGCCGGTTTTGCCGTGCTCAAGGCGCCGGATATCCCTTCGATCCTCGTCGAGACGGCCTTCATTTCCAACCCGGAAGAGGAAAGGCGTCTCAACGACGACGCGTATCAAGACAAGATGGCTGAGGCCATCATTGCCGGCATACGCAAATACTTTGCCAAGAATCCGCCGTTGGCGAAATCGAAGCTGGCAAGCGTGAATTGACCGCGCCCACGGGCGCCACGATCTACAGTCTGGATCGGAGCAATTTGATTTGCGGCCTGTCCTTGCCGTTTATCGGTTCCAGCGAAAGTTCATAGCTTTCTCGCCAACCGCCGCCGGCCCACATGAACCAATCGACGCAGGCGGCATCGGTCATATCCAGAAATTTCGTCAGTGCCGCCAACCAGCGCGGATCGTCCTGCGGGACGCCTGTTTCTCCAATGGCGCCGCGCTGCCCATGGGTCGTCAGCCAGCTCAGAAAGGGTTGCAAGCGTTGCGTGGCACGGGCGGCGACGTCGGCATCGCCGAGCGGTGTCTTGTATCGTCCGCTGAAATCGTCGTCGAAATAGATATGTGCCTCATAGACGATCTTTTTCGAAGGATCGTTGACAAAGGGAAGCGGGTTTTCCTTGGGCCAGTTTTGCGAATTGCTCCAGCCGTCGCCATCGACATAGATGGGACGAACGGCGTCGATCTCGCGAATCCCGTCCACCCCGGACTGGGCCACGGTGTGCCATAGCCCGCCCGTATGGTGCGGCTCGTTCATCAGGCCATAGGCAAAGACGGCCGGATGATTCACCAGCGCCGCAGCCAGACGCTTCCAGACATCCCGAAAGGCGCTTGCCGGCACGGCCGGCGAACCGATCAACTGGTTGCGATAGCGCGCATAATTGTGCAGGTCGATCAGCACTTTCATGCCCTGGGCATGTGCCTGGTCAAGAAAATCGACGGTATGTCCGATGAACCGCGCATCGAGATCGTTACCGAGAATCGGTTGCAAGTCTTCCCAATGGATCGGCAAACGAATGGAGTTCATGCCGACCGACTTGTAGTAGGCACTTTGAGTCGCTGTGGGAAATTGCATTTCGACCGCCCCGTTGTACCAGCCCGACGGAAGCGGAACGAGGTTGATGCCCCGCATGCGGGGAGGGCAGGCGGCGAACGCTTCAGTCCAAGACATCAGCAACAGAATCGTCAGGGTCAGGTTACGCATAAACGACATTTTCATTTTCTCCCAGTTCGACAAAACGGTATTTCAGGAATACTGCATATCCATTCTGGATACGGAGCAGTGAAGGATGCGCGCGACCAGCAGGATAGCCAGGCTTTCACCGCCGATAACCGAGACCAGCAGCCACGCTGATTGGCCGAGGAGGCAGGCCAGCATGACGATCAGCGCAGAAATCAGCGCTCCGTAGATCGTCGCCAGGGTCAGCTTGCGGAACTGGCGCAGGGCCTGAGCGCCGACGCCAAGACAAGAGCGGACCTGGATGACAACATTCGCGACGCCCCAGCCGGCGACCAGAAATCCAAGCCCCTGGTATTTGTCGCCGAACAGCGTAGCCGAAAGGTAGGGCCAGGCAGCCCAGAGGATAGCCAGAAACAAAATGTTGAACAGGACGAATGAGCACAGGGCCATGCGCAACAAGGCATTGAAGCGCAAGGTGTCGCCAAGGCCGGATAGCCTGGCCAGTTGAGGGCGCGCGATCCTGGACCAGGCGACAGTCAGGAGGCCGAGGGGGCCGAAGAATATTCGTCCCGCCTGCAATTGCGCGACAGTCGCCGGGCCGAAGAACACGGCAGCGACGTAGACATAACCGCGGTTCAGAATGTCGGTCGTGATGGCTCCCAGAAGACTCCAGCGGATTTCATGGATCTGTGGCCTGAAGACAGCGTCCATCTCACCAGGAAAGTCTTTCAGCGCGGGCCGGTCTTCTGTGAGCAGATGCCAGAACATGCTCAGCATGCCTGCAATGCTCAGTATTAGCAGGAAAGTTGAGAGCGATTGCCACCGAACGGCATCATCCTCGTGCAAAACGATCAACGCGGCAGACGCCAGAGCCACATAGGCCGTATCAGCCAGCAGTAGTGCGACCAGTTGGCCTTCCACGGCGAGCAACCCGCGGTAATACTCGCGCACAAACTGCGAGACGATGTACAGACTCGCACTGAGAATCAGCGATTCTTGCGCCAGCCCCAGGCATAGGGCCAGCCCCCCCAGGCTGAATACCAGCACCAGCAAGGTCAACAGCAGGTTGGCCGTGGAGAATGTGCGGCGCAGAAGCGCTTTCTCTGTTTCGTTAAGCGCGATCGGAAGATGTACTGCCAGGGGCGTGTTGATCACTGCATTCTGGATCATCACTGCGAATAGCGACACCGCCGAAACAATCGTGAAAACACCGAAATCCTCTGGCGTCCACAGTTTGATCAGCGTGATGTTCAAGCCGAAATTGAACGCCGAAATCATGGCCTGATCGGCAATCGCGTGAACCAGCCGGCGCGTCATGCCACTCTTTCGGGTATTCGGGACGGGCGTTGTTGCCGGGAACCGAGACGACGGCGGATTAGCCGTTGAGCCGGCAGTTCAAAGTATCGCCAGCTAAGAAAACTGATTCCCAAAAGCCCAGTGATAAACAGGACGCCGGATACGGGGGCAAACCCCGCTATTTTCTGTCCGGAGAACTTCTGGCAGGCGCCCGCAGCGAAAAGCATGGCGGGTGTTTGCAGAAGGTACACCGAGTAGGAAATGTCGCCGAGCCGGCCGCCGAGTCGAGCCCATAGGCCCGTGAGATGACCTCTTGACGCAAGCAGTAGGAGCAATGGAAAAGCCAGGATGACGAGCGCGCAGTCGACAAGCCAGTTTCCGTTCAAGAAGAAAGACAGTGCAAGGCCCGCGCCCGGAACGAGGGCCGCCGGCCCGTCTGAGTGAAACCGCAGGTGCCGGCCGATCAGATAGACGGCCATTCCGGCCGTGAAGCCGAACAAAACGCGCGCCGAGCCGACATGAAATGTCGCTGCAGACCAGCCGCCATCAAGGCTGCCGTTTGCTTGAGCCATGACGCTCAAGAAGCCGGCAAAAGCCGCAGAAAGAATGCACATGGTTTTCAGGGGCTGAGTGCGCAGGAACGCAAAGAAGACGAGATTGATGAGCACTTCAAAAAAGACGGACCAGGATGCTCCGTTGAACACAAAGAGACGGTCCACGCCATAGGCCTGAAAGAAGCTCGGAAGCATCAAGCCATTGACAGCCAGCGAGGAAAGCACGCCGTACGCATCAAAATAGCCGGAATCGCGGGTCAGTTTGACTACCACGGCAACAGCACCCAGCAGCGTGGACAGAAGAAACAGCGGCCAAAGGCGGGCGACCCGTACGCTCAAAAAATCAGGCCAGGAGATCGAGCCGCGCACCGTTGCGTGATAGTTTGCCGAAATCACAAACCCGCTTAACATGAAGAAGAAATCGACGGCGAGATATCCTTTGTGCAGATTCAGCGCATACGACCCTAGCATATAGTTCGCGTGATACAAGAGGACAGCAATCGCCGCAAGTCCACGCAACAGATCCAGAACGATGTAACGCGCCGATTCTTTGCCTGTCAGCAATATCAACGAGTCATTTGCCATTGACAGTCAACAATCCGTCAATGTAAGCGTTCAACCCGGATTGCTTTCCCAGGGTTCTGCTGCCGCGTGGCGTGAGATGTCCTTCGTCGCGGTATAGAGACACGCCGTCAAGTTCAGGTCGGCAGCGTTTGCCGTCACACAGCAGCGGCCTGAATGAAAACGAATAGACGCCTTCGAGCGGTGAAAGATGGCGAATCAGCGCACTCAGGCCGGCGTCCTTGAGCATTGCCGCCGCCTCGTCGATCTGACAGCCATCGGGGGCGCCGACGTACGGCAAACCCTCACGTTCGCGTTGAAGACATTGGTATATATTGAAGTCGGATGAGGGTGGAGGTAGTACGATCAGTACCTTGCGCCCCGAACTGGTAGCCCGGCTAACCAGGGTGCGAAGATTCGCTTCGACGATGTTCCGATCAAGCATGGTCGTGAACGCCGGCACGGCATCGCTCATCCGCCGTACGAGAAACCCATCCGCATTCCCAGAAACAAAGTACTGGCGCCATTTTGACCCCAGTATCACCAACCGGATTTCGGGATGGGCGTCCAGGTAGCGTATTACCGAGTCGTTGAACGAGAGGCAGGACTGTGCCCAGGATGCGTTGTATGCCCCCGTCACGGGCGCTACTCCGGGCACCGGTCCGCACAGGCTCTTGGTGGCCTGAACGAATCCGAAGCGTTCTTGTTGCGCCAGCGCGTCGGCCAGATGCATCGCATACGAATCGCCCCACAGCAGGACGGAAGGCGTCGGTGAAGACTGGCACGCGGGACGTGCAACGAATTCGGCATCAAAGGCGCAGGTTCTTCCAAGACCGTAATTGGGAGCATCGCTGGCAGCCCGTCCGCCGGGCAATGGGTTACGGGCGACATAGAGTCCGGAGGCGAAGAGCATGACCAACGCACCGATCCCGCTGGCCAGCATGAAAACCCGGCGCCGGGGCGTAGAAGCGACGGCCCGGAAAGGCTGTTCGACCAGCCGGAACGACAGATAGCTCAGCGCGACCGCCGCGATCATCAACCCCAGCCTGACCGGAATCGGCACGATATCGGCATAGACATGGTTGGCGACGGCGATCAATGGCCAATGAATCAGGTAGAGCGAGTAGGAGATATCGCCGAAAAAATACATGCCTCGGGCCAACGGGCTGTGCCCGAAATCGATGGCGCCGACCATCAGTATCGCGGTCGATAGCACGACCAGCAAGGCGCTGGGTCCGGGATGTGGCGCTGTCGGTGGAAAGATCAGGGTCAACAGCAAGACGGCCAGGGCGGCCAGCTTGAAAACATGAGGAACGGTCGGCGCGCGCTCCCGGAGCATCAGTACGGCGCATACTGACCCCGCCAGCAGTTCCCAGGCGCGGAACGGCAGCAGATAGAACACCGCACTCGGCTTGTACAGGATTCCGCTGAAGCAGGCCGCTAAACTTCCGGCAAAAAGTAGCAGCAGCAGTCCGAGCGTGTTCCCTCGCCTGCCGAGATAAAGGATGGGCGGCAACAACAGGTAGTATTGCTCCTCCAGCGACAATGACCAGGTGTGAAGCAGCAACTTGAGCGATGAAGCGCCGTCAAAATATCCCGACTGACGCCACAGAACGATGTTGGAGGAAAAGGTCAGCGTGCCCAGGGTCTGCTTGACGAATTCGGCCATGTCCTGGCGTGTGAGAAAGAACGTGGCCAGCACGGCCGAAAACAGCAGCATGGCGTAGCACGCGGGCAGCAGCCGACGGAAACGGTCGGCAATGAAGGCGCCGTAGGAGAAGATGCCGCAGCTGACAGCTCGGTAAATGTTGCGCGTGATCAAGAAGCCCGAGAGAACGAAAAAGACATCGACGCCCAAATAGCCTCCCGGCAGCAGCGATTTGTCGGCGTGGTAAAGCAAGACCGCCAGCACCGCCACGCCGCGCAGCAACTGGATGTCATCACGGATGACGTGGCCATGTTCGACGCGCCGCGCCAGAACAGGCGAGAAGGGAAGCGCAGGCCTTATACCGGTTTCAGTGACGCTGGGCATAAAACTTCATGAGCGTGAACATCAGGCAAACGATCAGCAGCGTGACGAAGCGGCTGATGGTTTGTCCGCTATAGCCAATCATCATGACCACCAATCCCAGCACGACGTACGACAGTGCGCTGGTCCGGTCGTGCCGGTCGGCGATGGCAAGAGCAGACCATGACAGCCGTAGATAAAGCGTCAGGAAAACCGTCAGGACTGCGCTGCCGAGCAGCCCCATCTTGAGCTGGAAGTACAGGTACGCGTTGTGGATGTAGATTTCCTCACCTTCGAAGTGGCCGTGGATTGAAATGGCCGGCTTGTAAGCCCCGTTGAATCCGATCCCGAGCCACGGGTGTTTCACGATGGATTCGAGCGCCAGCGAATTTTCCTTGCCGCGCCAGCCGAAAGACTCGCCAGATTTGATTTCCTGGGTGATGCCGAAGGCGCGCTCGTAAGCCGCTTCCCCGATACGCGGATTCATTGCGAATACCATCGTTCCGAGGAGAAGAACAATGGGCACCACGGCCGTTGCCAGGCGCAGGCTGCCCTTGATCCCATGGGCGAACACCGCCAGCAGAATTGCCGCGACTGCGGTTGCCACCCAGAAGCTGCGCGTATAGGTGCCCATCAAACCGAGCAGCAGGGCGACGAACGCCGGTATCGGCCACAGGTGGCTCAGGCAATAGCGCAGGCCATGCCGGCCAATCAGGAATAATGACAGGATGATCAGCAGTTCCGGTCCCCACAGTACCGTTCGGGTGATGCCCGTTGTCTGATTCAGCCCGAGATCTTCCAGGCGGCCGGTGAGCAGCGAGATGCTGGTAAAGGCTTGGATGGCGATGAACAGCGCGATGAGTATGCCGAAAGCAATAAAGACATTCTCGACCAAAACGATGCGTTGCCGCGTCGACAGAATCGACGGAAGCAGCGGCAAGATGGCCAATGGCAAGAAATTTCGCAACACAGGGAAGGCGAAATCGTTCTGTCCCAGATAGAACTTGCCGACGACGATCGAAACGCATAGCGCGACGTAGGACAGCAGCGCGGTCATCACGAAGTCGCGGTGCACATCGATGAAGGGGCGCCGTCCGCTGACACCGTTAAGGAAACAGGACAACAGCGTCATCAGCAAGGCGATCTCGCAAGGCAGTATCTGTGCGCCACCCAGGGGAATGTTCGGGATCAGGGCACCAGGAATCGCCTGTGTTGCGAGGGCCAGGGTCAGCAACAGACCAAAGAGCGGATCCCGGACGGTCAGCGCCAAAACCGCACTCCCCAGAATCAGACCGACCGCCACCCACCAGGGCGCGAGCGCCGAAATGAGCCCGGCGATCAGCGTGACCAGCACGACGCCGACTTCAGGCAGTCGTGAGCCAAGCCTGACGCGGGATATGCTGTAGTCAGTTGCGGTGGCGGGCATGATTCAGCACCTCTCGCGCCAGGCATGCCAAAGAAACGTGAGGTTGCCGATCAGGTAGCGACGCCACAAACGGCCGGGCTCTTGTGCCAGGCGATATATCCACTCGATCTTCAGGCGACGAATCCATAGGGGCGCCCGATCGACTTCGCCGCTGAGGAAATCAAAGAGCGCACCGACGCCCACGCACAGCGCGGCACCGGTTCTGGCTGCGCAGCGGTCGATCCAGAATTCCTGAAGGGGATTGCCCATCGCCACCAGCAACAGATCCGGTTTCAGGGTACGAATGTGCGCACACAGTGCAGCCTCGTCATCCCATCCGAAATAGCCGTCACGATAGCCCAGCCATTCGTGCCGGGCATAACGCCGGCGCGCAACGTCAAATGCCCGCTGGATGACGCAGGGCTGCGAACCGAGCATGAAAATGCGAAGTCTCAGCGCACTCTGCGAGAGATAGGCGGGAACAAGATCGGTCCCGTTCAAGTTGTCGGGGAATCCCTGTCCGTAGCGCACGCGGCTGGCCAGATCGACGCCAACCCCATCGTTGAGCACTGTGAAGCGCGACAGGACC
>WBZP01001035.1_pt1 | contig 35585 bp, 34 predicted proteins | sample 5204301 | NCBI WGS metagenome assembly WBZP01 (sample SAMN12412401, study PRJNA552823) | activated sludge metagenome | isolation source: activated sludge from nitrification reactor of wastewater treatment plant... | place: USA: Pennsylvania | collected 2017 | reverse complement strand
TCAACAAGGTCTTCCCGACGCACTGGTCGTTCCTGCTCGGTGAGATCGCGCTGTACAGCTTCATCATCCTGCTGATCACCGGCGTCTACCTGTCGCTGTTCTTCGATCCGTCCATGGTTGACGTCACCTACCAGGGTGTCTACCAGCCGCTGCGCGGGCTCTCGATGTCCCGGGCCTACGCGTCGGCGCTGGACATCAGCTTCGAGGTCCGCGGCGGGCTGTTCGTCCGGCAGGTCCACCACTGGGCGGCGCTGATGTTCTCCGCGGCCATCATGGTGCACCTGGCGCGCATCTTCTTCACCGGTGCGTTCCGCCGCCCCCGCGAGGCCAACTGGGTGATCGGCTCGCTGCTGCTGATCCTGGCCATGTTCGAGGGCTACTTCGGCTACTCACTGCCCGACGACCTGCTCTCCGGCATCGGTCTGCGCGCGGCGATGAGCTCGATCACCCTGGGCATGCCGATCATCGGCACCTGGCTGCACTGGGCGCTGTTCGGCGGCGACTTCCCCTGTGGCGGAGTGGGATACACCTGCGACATCTCCGGCGTGTTCATCCCCAGGATGTACGCCCTGCACATCCTGCTGATCCCCGGCATCATCCTGGCACTGATCGGTGCGCACATGGCACTGGTGTGGTTCCAGAAGCACACCCAGTTCCCCGGCCCCGGCCGCACCGAGACCAACGTCGTCGGCGTGCGCGTCATGCCGGTGTTCGCGGTCAAGTCGGGCGCGTTCTTCGCCATGACGCTCGGCGTCCTGGGTCTCATGGGCGGTCTGTTCCAGATCAACCCGATCTGGGAGCTGGGTCCCTACAAGCCCTCCCAGATCTCGGCGGGCAGCCAACCCGACTTCTACATGATGTGGACCGAAGGCCTGGCGCGTATCTTCCCGCCGTGGGAGCTCTACCCGTTCGGTCACACGATCCCCGCCGTGGTGTGGGTGGCGTTGCTCATGGGCCTGATCTTCATCCTGCTGATCGCCTACCCGTTCCTGGAGAAGCGGTTCACCGGTGACGACGCCCATCACAACCTGCTGCAGCGCCCGCGTGACGTCCCGGTCCGCACCGCGATCGGCGCCATGGCGATCGCCTTCTACATGGTGCTGACGCTGTCGGCGATGAACGACATCATCGCGCTGAAGTTCCACATCTCGCTGAACGCGACCACGTGGATCGGCCGCATCGGCATGGTGATCCTGCCGCCGCTGGTCTACTTCATCGCCTACCGCTGGGCCGTCGGCCTGCAGCGCAGCGACCGCGATGTGCTGGAGCACGGCGTCGAGACCGGCATCATCAAGCGGTTGCCGCACGGCGCGTACGTCGAACTGCACCAGCCGTTGGGACCGGTCGACGACCATGGCCACCCGATCCCGCTGGAGTACGAGGGTGCCGCGCTGCCGAAGACGATGAACAAGCTCGGTTCGGCCGGCAAACCGGGTTCGGGCAGCTTCCTGTTCGCCGACCCGGCGGAGCAGGACCGGGCGCTCACCGAGGCCGCACACGACTCCGAGCGCCGCGCACTGGCCGCGCTGCGCGACTACCAGGACGCCGAGATCCTGGGCGGGGCCGGCGGCAACGGACACGGCCACCACGAGGTCGAGTCGGCCACCGCCGTCAGCACCCTGGTGCACGGCGATGTCGAGTTGACCTACGAGAACAACGCTCTCGGTCAGGGCCAGCAGAGCGTCGCCGACAAGAGCGACGCGACGCCGGACTAGCCCGAATCGCCACGCAATTGGGGCCCGGGTGAGAACCCGGGCCCCAATTGCGTTGGTGCGGAACACACGTCCGCGGTGCCGGCGGGTCGTTTCGTGGTGACCCGTCGCGGGGTACGCCATTTCCTGACGGCGGCCGGCCGATTTGGACGCTACAACGGGGCCGCCCCGAGGGGAATCCGGCCGAGCCCCGGCCGGTGCGGCTCAGTGCAGTTCGAGTTCGGCGCGCAGCACGCGCAGGGACAGCGCCGGGATGACGCTCATCGCGATGGTGAGCACCGCCGCAACGCCCAGGGCCACCCATGCGCCGGTCTCGGATGCCACGGCCAGCAGGTAGGCCGCCAGGGCGACCGCCAGCATCGCCGCGCCCATGACGGCCAGGATGCCGACACCGCAGCGCATCCAGATTCGGTCCAGGAGGTCGTCGGGCACCGGGCCCTCGACGGGTACCCGCGACGGCACCACATACCCGGGCGACTCGTGGTCCACCAGCAGGACCGGCGCGGGCCGGGACGGCGCCGCCGCCGCTCCCCCGCCGTCCGTCGCCACGACCGCGGCACGCCGGGCCCGCAGGAGCAGCGGGATCGCCAACGCGATCACCGATGCCGACACCGCGATCACCACGTACAGCAACCATGGTGTGCCGGAACCGCTTTCGCCCGCCGGACGACCGTGACCCAGGTCGGCCAGCGCCACCGCCGCCGCGACGCCCGTGCCCACCACCAGCAACCACATCACGGCGCACGCGATGACCAGGGCGCGGTCCAGCGTCTCCGCCGAACCCGACCACCGACTGCCGAGGCCGCCCATCAGCAGCTGATCTGGGCGGAGTTGTTGGTGTTGGACGACAACACGGTCCCGTCGCTCGTGGTGATCGAACAGTTCAGCCGGCTCACCAGGAACAGGCTGGACGCCTGAACCGACCCGACCTCCGACTGCGAGATCGGCGTCACCGTCAGCGACCAGGGGATGTAGACGTTGCGCTGCGTGCGCTGCCGGCCCGATGCGTCGATGTAGGTGATCGAGATGATGTCGCCGGGCGCCTTGGTGCCGGTGACCGAGTAGGTCACCTGCCGCGGTCCGGCCGGCGTGGTGGGCGGCGGGGGTGGCGGCGGGGGCGGCGGTGTGGTCGGCGGCGGGGGCGGCGCCTCCGTCGTCGCCGGTGGCGGCGGCTCCGGCTCGGGCGTCTCCGTCACCGTCTCGGTGGGCGGTGGCGGGGGTGGCGGCGGCGGTTCGACGGTGGTGGTGGGGGGCGGCGGGGGCGGCGGAGCCGTGGTGGTGATCTCGTCCTGCACCGGCGGAACCGGGGTGGTCGTCGTCGCGGGCGCCGCGGTGGTCGTGGTGTCCCGCTTGGTCACCAGCAACGCGACGGACACCACCAGCGCGATGGCGGCGATGATCGCGGTGACGCCCACGATCCACGGCCAGCGTGGCGGGCGGGGATCGGCGACACCGATTCCGGCGGACTCACCGCCCTGCCGGTAGCTGTCGTAGTCGTAGAGGTCGGTCTCGGCCGGGATGTACGGGGCGACGCTGACGTGTTCGGACTCCGGCGCGGAGTACGCCTGCGACGGGAACTCCGATCCGGCGAGCTCGTCGTCCGGATCCGGTGAGGTCTCGCCACCCGGGCCCGGCTCGGCGTCGTCGTCCGGGGATGTCGGCCCGCTCATTGCCGCCTCATACCGTCTGTCTGTCCTTCGCTACTGCCGTCCACTCGCCGGGAACACTACCCAAGGCTGTGGGCGCAGCGAACGCGACAGAACCGTAGGACGGAAACCGCGCCTTGATTGTGACCTTCGGTGCAGGTCAATGCTTCTCGGGCGCCTAATGCTTTTCGGGGCCCAAGTAGTACTCGAACACCAGCCCGGACACGGCGCCCAGCACGAGGACCACGCCGGCGACGATCAGCCAGGGCAGCCACAGCGCCATGCCGACGGCGGTCACCGAGGCCGACAGGGCGACCATCAGCGGCCACCAGCTGTGCGGGCTGTAGAAGCCCAACTCGCCGGCGCCGTCGCTGATCTCGGCGTCCTCGTAGTCCTCCGGTCGGGTGTCCAGGCGCCGGGCGACGAACCGGAAGAACGTCCCGGTGATCAACGACAGACCGCCGGACAGCAGCAGCGCGACGGTGCCCGCCCACTCCAGACCGCCGGTCGCGAACAGTGCGGTCAGCACCCCGTAAACGATGGCCGACAGGACGAAGAACGCGGTCAGGATCTCGAAAATCCTGGCTTCGATGTGCATCGCTGCCTCCTAGTTCCGCACCGGCGGTGCCTGCTCGCCCCGCCGCGTGGCGAACGGTTCGGTGGTGATCGCGAACGGCGACTGGTTGATCGCCTTGAGCGCCTCGGCGTTGCTCTTGCCGGCGATGCGCTGGTCCAGGTAGGTCTTGAAGTCGGCCGGCGGGACGACCCGAACCTCGAAGTTCATCATCGAGTGGTACGTGCCGCACATCTCCGCGCAGCGGCCGACGAACGCACCGCTGGTCTTGCCGTCCGGCAACTGGATCTCGCTGATCTGGAAGACATTTTCGGAGTGGTTGGCCTCCGGGTGGGGCATCACGTCGCGCTTGAAGAGAAACTCCGGGATCCAGAACGAATGCACGACGTCGGCCGCGGCGACCTGGAACTCGATGCGCTTGCCGGCGGGCACCACCAGCACCGGGATCTCGCTGCTGGTGCCGAGGGTCTCGACCTTGTCGAAGTTCAGATAGCTGCGGTCCTCGGAGTTCAGTCCGCGGACCGGGCCGACGATCTCTTCACCGTGAGCGTCCACCCCCTCGGGCTTGGAGACCAGGGCGGCCTTGCGGGCCGGGTCGGCACCGTCGTACTTCAGCGACCCGTCCGCGTAGTCGACCTTCTGGTAGCCGAACTTCCAGTTCCACTGGAATGCGGTGACGTCGACGACCACCTCGGGGTTGGGATCCTTGTGCAGCATCTTCTCCTGCACCACCACGGTGAAGTAGAAAAGCGCGGAGATGATCAGGAACGGCAGGACCGTCAGCACCAGTTCCAGCGGCATGTTGTAGCCGAACTGGCGGGGCAGTTCGGTGTCGCCGGCCTTCTTGCGGTGGAACGACCAGGTCCAGAACATCAGGAAGTAGACGATGGCGCCGACGACGAACGCGGCGACCACCGAGTAGATCCAGAGGTTGTAGTTGGCGTGGGCCTCGGGCGTGATGCCCTTGGGCCAGCCCAGGCCGATGACGTCCTTCCAGCTGCAGCCGCTCAGCGTGACCGCCAGCACACCCAGCGTCCCCGCGAGACCCAACATCCGGAACCGACGAGAACGGCCCTGCAACAAGGCCTGCCCGCGGGTTTTCACGTCGGCGCCTCCTGTATGAGATCCAGCTCGGTGACTTGCATTCTTCGGTCGCGTCGCGCACGCGCGAATCGAATACTACGCAGCGTAGACCACCACCACCACGCAGGCTCGGCACACCCTGGTTTCGGCTTCGCGTGGTGTCCCATCGACGCTCGAAAACGCCCCGTTTGGCATACTTACCGACGATGTGCGGACTGCTTGCCCTGGTGTGTGACCCGGCCCGGTCCGTCACCCCCGAACTCGTCGACGCGGTGGCCGGCGCGTCGCACCTGATGCGCCACCGCGGCCCCGACGAGCCGGGGACCTGGTCGGACGACCGCGTGGTGCTCGGTTTCAACCGGTTGTCGATCATCGACATCGCCCATTCCCACCAGCCGCTGCGGTGGGGCCCGCCGGAGGCGCCGGACCGGTACGTGCTGGTGTTCAACGGCGAGATCTACAACTACCTGGAACTACGTGAGGCGTTGCGTTCCGAACACGGCACGGTGTTCGCCACCGAGGGTGACGGCGAGGCGATCGTCGCGGGGTTCCACCACTGGGGCCCGGAGGTGCTGACCCGCCTGCGCGGCATGTTCGCGTTCGCGCTGTGGGACACCGTGGCCGGGGAATTGTTCTGCGCCCGCGACCCGTTCGGCATCAAACCGCTGTTCATGGCCACCGGCCCCGGCGGGACCGTGGTGGGCAGCGAGAAGAAGTGCCTGCTGGACCTCGCCGCGGGGCTGGGCATCGACCTGGACATCGACCGGCGCGCCGTGCAGCACTACACCGTGCTGCAGTACGTGCCCGAACCCGAGACGCTCAACGTCGGGGTGCGCCGGCTGGAGTCGGGCTGCTTCGCCCGGATCCGGCCGGGCGCCGCCCCCGAGGTCGGCCGGTACTTCACCCCCCGGTTCTCCCCCGTCCCGTTCCGGCCCGGGGCCGAGCAGGCCCGCTACGACGAGATCACCGCGGTCCTGGAGGACTCCGTCGCCAAGCACATGCGCGCCGATGTGACGGTGGGCGCGTTCCTGTCCGGCGGCATCGACTCGACGGCCATCGCGGCCCTGGCGATCCGGCACAACCCGAAGCTGATCACGTTCACCACCGGCTTCGAGCGCGAGGGCTTCTCCGAGGTGGACGTCGCCGTCGCGTCGGCCGAGGCGATCGGCGCCCGCCACGTCACCAAGGTGGTCAGCCAGGCCGAGTTCGTCGCCGCACTGCCCGAGATCGTCTGGTATCTCGACGAACCCGTCGCCGACCCGGCACTGGTGCCGTTGTTCTTCATCGCCCGCGAGGCCCGCAAGCACGTCAAGGTGGTGCTGTCCGGCGAGGGCGCCGACGAGCTGTTCGGCGGCTACACGATCTACCGGGAACCGTTGTCGCTCAAGGCTTTCGACTATGTGCCCGGCCCGCTGCGGCGTTCACTGGGCAAGGCGTCGCGGCCGTTGCCGGAGGGGATGCGCGGTAAGAGCCTGCTGCACCGCGGGTCGCTGACCCTGGAGGACCGCTACTACGGCAACGCCCGCAGTTTCTCCGACGATCAGCTGCGCACCGTGCTGCCCGGCTTCCGCGCGGACTGGACGCACACCGACGTCACCGCCCCGATCTACGCGCAGTCCCGCGGCTGGGACCCGGTGGCCCGCATGCAGCACCTGGACCTGTTCACCTGGCTGCGCGGCGACATCCTGGTCAAGGCCGACAAGATGACGATGGCCAACTCGCTGGAACTGCGGGTGCCGTTCCTGGACCCCGAGGTGTTCGCGGTGGCCGCCCGGCTGCCGTTCGAGCAGAAGATCACCCGCACCACCACGAAGTACGCGCTGCGCCGGGCCCTGGAGCCGATCGTGCCGGCCCATGTGCTGCATCGCGCCAAGCTGGGCTTCCCGGTGCCGATTCGGCACTGGCTGCGGGCCGGCGAGCTGCTCGAGTGGGCCTACGAGATGGTGGGCACCTCGCAGGCGGGCGACCTGGTCGACCTGGCCGGGGTGCGCCGCATGCTCGACGAGCACCGGGAAGGCGTCAGCGATCACAGCCGGCGGCTGTGGACGGTGCTGATCTTCATGCTCTGGCACGCGATCTTCGTCGACGGCAGCATCGTGCCCGACATCAAGGAGCCGACCTACCCGGTCGAGCTGTAGCCCTCGGGGGGCCGATCAGAGCAGCGCGGCGGAGACCTCGCTGGCGGCCTCGGCGCCGTAGGCGGCCTTGATCCGCGCCAGGCCGGCGTCGCGATTCCACGTCCAGTTCTGCGTACCGGTGGACTCCAGCACCAGCACCGCGACCAGCGAACCCAGCTGCGCGGCGCGTTCCAGGCCCAGCCCGGCGCTGCGCGCGGTCAGGAACCCGGCCCGGAATGCGTCGCCGACACCGGTCGGATCGGTCTGACTGGTCTCGGGCACCACGCCGACGTGGATGGTGGTGCCGTCCGGCTCGACCACGTCGACGCCCTTGGCGCCCAGCGTGGTGACCCGCAGACCGACCTGGCCCATCACCTCGGCCTCGGTCAGGTCGCTCTTGGACAGCAGCAGGTCCCACTCGTAGTCGTTGGTGAACAGGATCTCCGCCCCGCCGATCAGCGCCCGGATCTCCGCGCCGGACAGCCTGGCCAGCTGTTGGGACGGGTCGGCGGCGAACGGCAGGCCGAGTTCGCGGCACTCCTGGGTGTGGCGCAGCATCGCCGCCGGGTCGTTGGCTCCGACGATCACCAATTCCGGTGTGCCACAAGTCTTCACGACCTCGGCAAGGGAAATGTCGCGGGCCTCCGACATGGCTCCGGGGTAGAACGACGCGATCTGGGCCATGTCCTCGTCGGTGGTGCACACGAACCGCGCCGTATGCGACGTCTCGGACACCAGAACCGTGCTGCAGTCCACGCCGGCGGCCTCCAGCCAGACGCGGTACTCGCCGAAGTCGATGCCGGCGGCACCCACCAGCGCGGCGTTGCCGCCGAGGACACCGATGGCGTAGGCCATGTTGCCGGCGACCCCGCCCCGATGCACCACCAGGTCGTCGACGAGGAAACTCAACGACACCTTCTGCAGGTGTTCGGCGAGCAGTTGCTCGGAGAATCGGCCCGGAAAGCGCATCAGGTGGTCGGTGGCGATCGACCCCGTTACCGCGATGGTCACGTAGCTGTACCCCTTTGTTGATCGGCCGGTCCTGCGCACCCTACCGAATCCGGCGCGGCCGCTGACACCTCACCGGGTGCGCTAACCTCCGTAGCATCGGTGACAACGTGTACAAGCGCCAACCCGGGAGACAACCTATGACCGGCCCGCCGTACCCGTACGCCGGGCCACCAGTGCCCTACCCGGAGCCGTTTCCGGTATCCCCGCCCTATCGGCCGCCGGCCCCACGGCCGCCGCGTCGCCGCGGCCGGGCCCTGGCCGTCATGCTGGCCTGCCTGGCGGTGGTGGCCGGCATCGTCGTCGCCGCCGTGTTCGCCGGACGTGACTCGACACCGGCACCGGCCATCGGGGCGACGGGGCTGACGTCCGATGCCGCGAAGGTCGCGATCCAGAACTACCTCGACGCGCTGTCCGACGGTGACATCCAGACGATCTCGCGCAACACGCTGTGCGGGCTCTACGACGGCGTGACGGACCGGCGCACCGACGACGCGCTGGCGCGGATGTCCAGCGACGCGTTCCAGAAACAGTTCGCGAAGGCCGACGTCACGTCCGTCGACGCCATGGTGTTCAGCTCACCGAACAGCGCGCAGGTGCTGTTCACGATGAAAGTTGCGCCGGCGCGGGGGTCCAGGGACGCCGGTGGCGTCCAGCGGCAGGCCGTGGCCCAGCTGCTCTCGCACAACGGCGAGATCCTGGTGTGCTCCTATGTGCAGCGCGCGGCGGGCACGTTCTAGTCGAGTCGGGCCTGGCGGCCCCGGACTCAGTTGAACGAGTCGCCGCAGGCGCAGGAGCCGGTGGCGTTGGGGTTGTCGATCGTGAAGCCCTGCTTCTCGATGGTGTCGACGAAGTCGATGGTGGCGCCCTGCACGTACGGCGCGCTCATCCGGTCGACGGTCAGGGTGACACCGGCGAATTCGACGTTCAGATCGCCGTCGAGGGTGCGGTCGTCGAAGAACAGGTTGTAGCGCAGGCCCGCGCAGCCGCCGGGCTGCACGGCGACACGCAGCGCCAGGTCGTCGCGGCCTTCCTGGTCCAGCAGCGACTTCGCCTTCGTCGCGGCGGCATCGGTCAGGACCACGCCGTGGGTGGTGGTGGCCGATTCGTCCTGAACGGTCATTGCGTCTCCTCGGATCGACTTGGGTCGCAGTTAGCTCAACGGTACCTTGCTCGACCGCTATTCCCGTAAGTCCGGGCCCAGCTCGGCCGCGGTGCGCCGGGCCAGCCCGGTGAGCTGGTCGGCGGCGTCGTCGATGGCCAGCCGCACCGATCCGGCGAAGTCGGCGATCGCGTGCGCCGCCCGGATGCCCGCCGCGGCCAGCGCGGGTTCGTCGAGGGTCACCTGCCCGGCCAGGACCAGCACCGGCACACCGTGCGCGCGGGCCGCGCCGGCCAGCGCGCCGACCACCTTGCCGTGCAGCGACTGGTCGTCGAAGCGGCCCTCGCCGGTGATGATCAGCTGCGCCGCGGCGATGTCGTCGGCCAGTCCGGTGAACTCGGCGATCACCGCGGCACCCGACTCGCGGCGGCCACCGAGGGCCAGCAGGGCCGCGCCGATCCCGCCGGCGGCACCGGCGCCCGGCTCGGAGCTGACCGCACGCCCGGCGACCCGGTCGAGTTCGGCACCCCAGCCCCTCAGCCGGTCTTCGAGTAGCGCGACGGTCGGGCGGTCGGCGCCCTTCTGCGGCGCGAACACCGCGGCGGCGCCCATCGGGCCCAGCAGGACGTGGTCGACGTCGGTGGCGGCGATGAGGTCGACGCCGGCCAGCCGCGCCCGGGCCGCGGCCAGTCCGCCGAGCGCATCCACGAGTCCGCGGCCCCCGTCGGTGCAGGCGCTGCCGCCCAGGCCGACGGCGATCCGGCGGGCGCCGGCGCTCAGCGCCGCGTCCAACAGTTGGCCCACCCCGCCGCTGTGCGCGGCGACGGCCGTCGTGACGGTAGGACCGTCCGGCAGCAGCGCCAGACCGCAGGCCTGCGCGCATTCGACGTAGGCCGTACCCGAGGCCGGGTCGAACACCCACGCGGCGACTACATCCCGCTCCGCATCCCGGCCGAGCGGCCCCGAAACCCGGGCCACCCGCCGCTGCCCGAGCCGGCCGGCGAGCACGTCGACGAAGCCGGGGCCGCCGTCGGACTGCGGCGCGAGCGTGAGCCGGTCGGCCGGGCGGGCCTGCCGCCAACCCGCGGCGATCGCCGCGGCGGCCTGCACCGCGGTCAGGGAGTCCCCGAAGCAGTCGGGCGCGATCAGCACTCGCATACCAGCAGGTTAAGGGCGGCGACGCACGGGTGCATGCCGGGTGGGCGGCGCCGCGAAGTAACCTGGCAGCGTGAAACTGCTGGGCCGCAACAAGGGTGACGGCGACGACCTGGAACCCGAGCGCGAGGTCACCGACGCCGCCCCGGAAACGTCGGGCACCGCCGGGCAGACCGCGCCCAAGGGCCGCCCGACGCCCAAACGCGACGGCAACACCCGCCGCGGCCCCGTCGCCCCCGCCCCGATGACCTCCGCGGAGGCCCGCGCCCGCCGCAAGGAGCTGGCCGGCCCGAAGCTGTCCCGCGCGGAACGCAAGGTCGAGCGGGCCGAGCGCCGGGTCCGGACGGACGAACGCCGCGCCAAGATGATGGCCGGCGAAGAGGCCTACCTGCTGCCCCGCGACCAGGGTCCGGTGCGCGCGTACGTCCGCGACGTCGTCGACGCCCGCCGCAACCTGCTGGGGCTGTTCATGCCCGCGGCGCTGTTCATGATCTTCATCATGCTGGGTGTCCCGCAGCTGCAGTACTACGTCTCGCCGGCGATGCTGCTGCTGATGGCCGTGATGGCCCTCGACGCGATCCTGCTGGCCCGCAAGGTCCGCAACAAGGTGGACGTCAAGTTCCCCGGCAACACCGAGAGCACGTGGAAGCTGGGCACTTACGCGGCCGGCCGCGCTTCTCAGCTTCGCCGGATGCGCGCCCCGCGGCCCCGGGTCGACCGCGGCGCCACGATCGACTGACCGCACCGCGAGCAGATGCGCACCCTGGTGCTCGGCGGGATCCGGTCGGGCAAGTCCGATTGGGCCGAGGCGGCGATCGCCGGGTCCGCCGGCCCCGTGCGCTACCTCGCGACCGGCCCGGCCGCGGATTCCGATCCGTCCTGGGCGCAGCGGGTGGCCGCACACCGCGCCCGGCGCCCGCCGCAGTGGGTGACGGTGGAGAGCGCCGACGTCGCCGAACAGCTGCGCACCGACCCGGCCACCGCCACACTCGTCGACGACATCGGGGGCTGGCTGACCGGCGTGATGGACCGTGCCGACGCCTGGAACGGCGGTCCGGTCGACGGGCCGGTGGCCGAGCTGATCGACGCGGTCGGCGAGTTCCGGGCACCGCTGGTGCTGGTGAGCCCCGAGGTCGGGCTGAGCGTGGTGCCCGCCACCGCCGCCGGCCGGTGCTTCGCTGACGAACTGGGCGCGCTGAACCGGCGACTGGCGGCCGTCAGCGAGCGCGTCGTGCTCGTCGTCGCCGGGCTGGCGGTGCCGATCAAACCCGAGCGAAAGTCGTAGCGTGAATCAGACCGAATTCCCCACGGTGGCGCCACCGGCGTCGGAGGCCGCCGCGGCGGCCCGCGCCCGGCAGGCCACCCTGACCAAGCCGCCGGGCGCCCTCGGCCGCCTGGAGGATCTGTCGGTCTGGGTCGCCTCCTGTCAGAACCGCTGTCCCCCAAGCCAGTTCGAACGGGCCCGGGTGGTGGTGTTCGCCGGCGATCACGGGGTGGCCCGGTCCGGGGTGTCCGCGTTCCCGCCCGAGGTGACCGCGCAGATGCTGGCGAACTTCCAGGCCGGCGGCGCGGCGATCAACGTGCTGGCCGGGGTCGCCGGCGCCTCGGTGCGGGTGGTCGACATCGCGATCGATAGCGATGCCGGCGACTCCGGCGCTGCCGCGCACAAGGTGCGCCACGGCAGTGGCGACATCTCCGTCGAGGACGCGCTGACCCAGGACGAGGTCGACGCGGCCGTGGCCGCCGGGCGCGCGATCGCCGACGAGGAGGTCGACGCCGGCGCCGATCTGTTGATCGCCGGCGACATGGGCATCGGAAACACCACGCCGGCAACGGTTCTCGTCGCGGCGCTGACCAACACCGAGCCGGTGGCGGTGGTGGGCCGCGGCACCGGGATCGACGACGCGGGCTGGATCCGCAAGGCCGCGGCGGTCCGCGACGCGCTGTACCGGGCACACGAGGTCCGCTACGACCCGGTCGGCCTGTTGCGGGTCGCCGGCGGCGCCGACCTGGCGGCGATGGCCGGCTTCCTGGCGCAGGCGGCGCTGCGGCGCACCCCGGTTCTGCTCGACGGCATGGTGGTGACGGCGGCGGCACTGGCGGCCGAGCGGCTGGCCCCGGGCGCGCGCGCCTGGTGGCAGGCCGGACACCGTTCGACGGAGCCCGCGCACGCGCTGGCGCTCGCGCAGCTGGAACTCGAGCCGATCGTCGACCTGGGGATGCGCCTCGGCGAGGGCTCCGGTGCGGCCGTCGCGCTGCCGGTGCTGCGGGCCGCGGTCGCGACGCTGGCCGAGATGGCCACCTTCGACAGCGCCGGTGTCTCGGGCCGCAACGATCCATGATCCGTTCCGTCGCATCGGCTTTCGCGTTCGCCACGGTGTTGCCGATCCGAACCGGGCGGCCGCTGGGCCGCGGTACCGTGGGCGCCCTGCCGGTGGTGGGGCTGGCGCTGGGCGCGCTGGCCGCCGGTGTGGTCGCCGGGGCCGATGAGCTTTTCCACACCGGCGCCATCGCGGGACTGGTTGCCGTCGGCGTGCTGCTGCTGGCCACCCGCGGCCTGCACATCGACGGCCTGTCGGACACCGTCGACGGCCTGGGCTGTTACGGGCCGCCGGAGCGCGCGCTGGCGGTGATGCGCGACGGCACCGCGGGACCGTTCGGAGTCGCCGCGGTGGTCTTGACGATCACGTTGCAGGCGTTGGCTTTTGCGAGCGTTCCGGTGGTCGCGGTTGTGGTCGCGGTGACCGCCGGCCGGGTGGCCGTGCTGGTCGCCTGCCGGCGTTCGGTGCCCGCGGCGGCGGGCAGTTCGCTGGGCGCACCGGTGGCCGGGACCCAGCCGCCGTGGGCGGTCGCGGCGTGGGCCCTGGTGCTGGCGGGCGCCTCGGTGTGGGCCACCCCGCGCATGTGGCAGGGGCCGGTGGTGGTGCTGGGGGCGCTGCTGGTGGTCGCCGCGCTGGTGGCGCACTGTGTGCGCCGGTTCGGCGGGATCACCGGCGACGTGCTCGGCGCGGCCGTCGAGGTGACGACGACGCTGACCGCCCTGGGCCTGGCGGCGGGCTGAGCACCCCGATTTGCGTTGAGATAGAACAGACGTCGCGGGTCACTCGGCTTTTCCCCGTGTGGTTTCTGTCTGAACGGTCAGGACAGCCGCGCCATCCAACCGTGGGTGTCGGCGAAGGTGCCGCGCTGGATCCCGGTCAGGGTGTCGCGCAGCGCCATGGTGACCTCACCGGGCTCGCCATCTGCGACGGTGAACTCGCCCTCCCCGTGCTTGACCACCGAGACCGGGGTGATGACGGCGGCGGTGCCGCAGGCGAACACCTCGGTGATCTCACCGGCGGCCACCCCCTTGCGCCATTCCTCGACGTCGATCTTGCGTTCCTCGACCGCGAATCCGGCGTCGGTTGCCAACTGCAGCAACGAGTTCCGGGTGATACCGGGCAGCAGCGAGCCGGACAGCTCCGGGGTGACCAGCCGGGCCGCACCGCCACTGCCGAACACGAAGAACAGGTTCATCCCGCCCATCTCCTCGACGTAGCGGCGTTCGATGGCGTCCAGCCACACCACCTGGTCGCAGCCGTGCTCGGCGGCTTCGGCCTGCGCCAGCAGCGAGGCGGCGTAGTTGCCGCCGAACTTGGCCGCCCCGGTGCCGCCGGGGCTGGCCCGCACGTACTCGGTGGACAGCCACACGTTGACGGGTTTGACGCCGCCCTTGAAGTAGGCCCCGGCCGGGGAGGCGATCAGCAGGTAGCGGTACTCGTTGGACGGCCGCACGCCGAGGCCGGGCTCGGTGGCGATCATGAACGGCCGCAGGTACAGCGACTCCTCACCGCCGGCCGGCGGCACCCAGTCCTGGTCGACGGCGATCAGGCGGCGCAGCGACTCGACGAACAGCTCGTCGGGCAGCTCGGGCATGGCCAGCCGGTGCGCCGAGGACCGCATCCGCGCGGCGTTGGCGTCGGGCCGGAACGACACGATCGAGCCGTCGGGCCAGCGGTAGGCCTTCAGCCCCTCGAAGATCTCCTGCGCGTAGTGCAGGACGATCGCCGACGGGTCCAGTTCGATGGGCCCGTACGGCAACACCGCGGCGTTGTGCCAGCCGGTGCCGGTGGTGTAGTCGATCGAGACCATGTGGTCGGTGTGGTACCGGCCGAACCCGGGATCGGCCAGGATGCCGGCCCGTACCTCGTCGCTTGCCGGGTCGGTGTTGCGGGCAAGCGAGAAGTCGAGGAGGGCCATGGCGTCGATTCTATCGCCGCCCGCTAGCGGGTTTTGACTTGCACGAAAGGCGGTGCGACCACCTCGCACTCGAGCGGCCGGCCCCGGACGTCGACGACCACCCGCGCGCCGTCCTCTATGCCGGCGGCGGTGTCGATGAGTGCCAGTGCGATACCGACTTTCAGCGTCGGCGAGAAGGTCCCGGAGGTCGTCACACCCACCGCGGTGTCCACGTCCAGCACGGTGAGATCGGCGCGCAGCACCCCACGGCCGGTCGCCCGGAGGCCGCGCAGGATCCGGCGGGGGCCGGCCTGCTTCTCGGCCAGCAGCGCGTCGCGGCCCCAGAAGGCGTCCTTCTTCCAGCCGACGGCCCAGCCGGTGCGCGCCTGCAGGGGCGAGATGTCCAGCGACAGCTCGTGGCCGTGCAGCGGATAACCCATCTCGGTGCGCAGCGTGTCGCGGGCGCCGAGTCCGGCCGGTTCGCCGCCGGCCGCCCGAACCGCGGCGACCAGCGCATCGAACACCACACCGGCGGCATCCCACGGCGGCAGCAGTTCGTAACCGTGCTCGCCGGTGTAGCCGGTGCGGCATACCCGGACCGGGACGCCGTCGACCTCCCCGTCTGCAAAGCCCATGTAGTCCATGCCGGTGGGCAGACCCAGCGCGGTGAGCACCTCGGTGGACTTCGGCCCCTGCACCGCCAGCACCGCATACGAGCGGTGCTCGTCGGTGATGGTTAGTCCTTGCGGCGCAACCTCTTTCATGGCCGCCACCACCGCCGCGGTGTTGGCGGCGTTGGGCACCAGGAAGATCTCGTCGGCCGAGACGTAGTACGCGATCAGATCGTCGATCACCCCGCCGGTCTCGGTGCAGCACAACGTGTACTGCGCCTTGCCGGGTCCGATCCGGCGCAGATCGTTGGTCAGCACGGAGTTGACGAACTCGGCGGCGCCCGGCCCCTTGACGAGCGCCTTGCCGAGGTGACTGACGTCGAACAGGCCGACGGCGGTGCGGGTGGCGATGTGTTCGGACACCGTTCCCGCGTAGGCGACGGGCATCAGCCAGCCGCCGAATTCGGCGAAGCTGGCGCCCAGTTCGCGGTGACGCTCTTCCAGCGGGCCGTGCAGCAGGTTCTCACTCACGGCGAACACCATAAACCCGGCGTGGTTAGGGTGTTCCGGGTGAGCACTTCACCCCGCCGGCCCGCCGGCTATCTGCCACCCACCGTCACCGTCGCCACGGCCCTGCCCAAACGCGGAGCGGGGTCGGCGGTGCTGATCGTCGGCGTCGTCAGCAGCGACCCCGACGGCCCCGAGAGTGAGGCAGCCGCACCGAAGGTGGTGGCCAACTCCTTCCTGGATGCCGAGGCCACCGGCGAGATCGAAGTCGCGCTGGCGGCGCTGGGCGCCAAGGGCGGCGCCGATCAGGTGACCCGGGTGCTGGTGCCGTCGCTGCCGGTGGCCAGCGTGCTGGCCGTCGGGCTGGGCAAGCCCCGGGACGAATGGCCCGCCGACGTGATCCGCAAGGCCGCCGGCGTCGCGGCCCGTGCACTGGGCGGCACCGAGGCCGTCGTCACGACGCTGAGTGATATCGACGTTGAGGCGGCCGTCGAGGGGTTGATCCTGGGCGCCTACCGGTTCACCGACTTCCGCAGCGACAAGACCGCCCCCAAGGACAAGGGCCTGCGCAAGATCACGGCCCTGTCGGAGGCGATGAATGCCAAGAAGCTGGCCGAACGGGGCGCGGCGATCGCCGCGGCGGTGGCCACCGCCCGCGATTTCGTCAACACCCCGCCGAGTCACCTGTTTCCGGCCGAATTCGCCCAGCGCGCAAAGGCTTTCGGAGAAGCCGCCGGCCTGCACGTCGAGGTGCTCGACGAGAAGGCGCTGACGAAGGCCGGCTACGGCGGCATCGTCGGCGTCGGCCAGGGTTCGTCGCGGCCGCCGCGGCTGGTACGGCTGAGCCACAAGTCGGGCAAACGGGGCGGCAAGAAGGTGGCGCTGGTCGGCAAGGGCATCACCTTCGACACCGGCGGCATCTCGATCAAGCCGGCGGCCTCCATGCACCACATGACCTCCGACATGGGCGGCGCCGCGGCCGTCATCGCCACGGTCGCGCTGGCCGCGCAACTGAACCTGCCGGTCGACGTCACTGCCACGGTGCCGATGGCCGAGAACATGCCGTCGTCCACCGCGCAGCGCCCCGGCGACGTGCTCACCCAGTACGGCGGCACCACCGTGGAGGTGCTCAACACCGACGCCGAGGGCCGGCTGATCCTGGCCGACGCGATCGTGCGGGCCTGCGAGGACAACCCCGACTACCTGATGGAGACCTCCACCCTGACCGGGGCGCAGACCGTGGCACTGGGCGCCCGCATCCCGGGCGTGATGGGTTCCGACGAGTTCCGCGACCGGGTGGCGGCCCGCTCGCAGGAGGTCGGCGAGAACGGCTGGCCGATGCCGCTGCCCGACGAACTGAAGGACGACCTGAAGTCGACCGTCGCCGATCTGGCCAATGTCAGCAGCCAGCGCTTCGCCGGGATGCTGGTGGCCGGGGTGTACCTGCGGGAGTTCGTGGCCGACGGGGTGCAGTGGGTCCACATCGACGTCGCCGGACCGGCCTACAACACCGGCAGCCCGTGGGGTTACACCGGCAAGGGCGGCACGGGCGTCCCGGCGCGGACGATGTTCGCGGTTCTCGAAGACATCGCCGCCAACGGGTAGCCGCGCGTCGGCTGGGTACTGAGAGCGATTTCTGCGCTCTGGGATCACCCGTCGAGTTCGTCGCGCAGCGCCCGGCGCCGTTCGATGCGCCGGCGGGCATTGTGGTCACGCATGCGTTGCGGGTATCCGAGCTTCTCGGCGTCATAGACCGGGATACCCAGCCGGTCGGCCAGGCGCCGGGCATCCGCTTCGGTGCCCGCCCGCCGGCGGGTCCACTCCCCGTCGCCGGCCACCAACACGACCGTCAGATCGGTGACGGTGGTCCGGGGTTCGACGAAGCCCTCCACCCCCGAGCGCGCGGCCACCCAGTCGCGCATGTACTCCAGGTCGGTTGACGTGACTCCGGCCGCCCGGCGGCGACCACGAAATCGGCCGAAGAGTCCCAATTCGGTTAACGCTCCTTGAACGGATCGCGGGCAGGTCTCTTCTTCGATGGTGCCAGAACCGATGTGGAAGGATTGGTTCGCCAATCCGCTTGGGTACCCGACTCGATACACGACGCTGTGGTAAGCCAGAGGTCGACCCGCCTGACCGTTCGAGGAGTCACACGACATGGCCGTCTCCGTACAGATGCCCGCGCTCGGTGAGAGCGTCACCGAAGGCACTGTCACACGCTGGCTCAAGCAGGAGGGCGACACGGTCGAAGTCGACGAACCCCTGCTCGAGGTCTCCACCGACAAGGTCGACACCGAGATCCCGTCGCCGGCCGCCGGGGTGCTGACCAAGATCGTCGCCCAGGAGGACGACACCGTCGAGGTCGGCGGCGAACTCGCGGTGATCGGCGAGGCCGGCGAGGCACCGGCGCCCGCACCGGAACCCGAACCCGCCCAGACACCCGCGGCCGCAGCCGAACCCGAACCCGAGCCCGAGCCGGCCCCGGCGGCCGAGCCCGAACCGCAGGCCGCTGCCCCGACTCCCGAACCGGCAGCCGCCCCGGTCGCGCCGGCAGGTGGCGGGTCGGCCACGTCGGTGACGATGCCCGAACTCGGCGAGTCGGTCACCGAGGGCACGGTCACCCGCTGGCTGAAGAAGGTCGGCGATTCGGTCGAGGTCGACGATCCCCTGGTCGAGGTGTCCACCGACAAGGTCGACACCGAGATCCCCTCGCCCGTCGCCGGCACCTTGCTGTCGATCACCGCCGAGGAGGACGCAACGGTCGCCGTGGGCGGCGAGCTGGCCAAGATCGGCGACGCGCAGGCCGCTCCCGCTGCCGAGCCGAAACCGCAGCCCAAGCCCGAACCGGCACCCGAGCCGAAACCGGCGCCCGAGCCCGAACCGGTGGCCGCCGCACCGGCACCGGCACCGGCACCGGCACCCACGCCCACGCCCACACCGAAGCCCGAACCGGGCCCCGCGGTGGCGGCAGCGCCGGATGCGTCGTCCGACGGCAGCCCCTATGTGACACCCCTGGTGCGAAAGTTGGCCTCCGAGAACGGCGTTGACCTCGGCGCGGTCAAGGGCACCGGGGTCGGCGGCCGCATCCGGAAGCAGGATGTGCTCGCCGCAGCGGAGGCCAAGAAGGCGCCCGCTCCGGCTGCCGCCCCCGCCCCCGCCGCCGCCCCCGCCGCCGTGGCCACGTCCGCTCCGGCCCCCGCGGCGGTCACCCCGGGACCGCTGGCGCATCTGCGGGGCACCACGCAGAAGGCCAACCGGATCCGTCAACTGACCGCCAAGAAGACCCGCGAATCGCTGCAGACCACCGCGCAGCTCACCCAGACCCACGAGGTCGACATGACCAGGATCGTGGCGCTGCGGGCCAGGGCCAAGGCGTCTTTCGCCGAACGCGAGGGCGTCAATCTGACCTACCTGCCGTTCATCGCGCGCGCCGTCATCGACGCCCTCAAGGCGCACCCGAACATCAACGCCAGCTACAACGAGGACAGCAAGGAGATCACCTACTACGACGCCGAGAACCTCGGCTTCGCGGTGGACACCGAACAGGGCCTGCTGTCCCCCGTCGTGCACAACGCCGGCGATCTGTCCCTGGCCGGGCTGGCGCGCGCGATCAACGACATCGCCGAGCGGGCGCGGTCGGGCAACCTCAAGCCCGACGAGCTGTCCGGCGGCACCTTCACCATCACCAACATCGGCAGCCAGGGCGCGCTGTTCGACACCCCGATCCTGGTTCCGCCGCAGGCGGCGATGCTGGGGACCGGTGCCATCGTCAAGCGGCCGCGGGTCGTCGTCGACGAGAACGGCAACGAGTCGATCGGCGTGCGCTCGATCTGCTACCTACCACTGACCTACGACCACCGGCTCATCGACGGCGCCGACGCGGGACGCTTTCTCACCACGGTGCGCAAGCGCCTCGAAGAAGGCGCCTTCGAGGCCGACCTGGGGCTGTGAGTCCCGTGGCACCCGCCACCGTCGCGATCGCCGGCTCCTCGGGCCTGATCGGCACCGCGCTGGTTTCCGCCCTGCGCTCCGCCGACCACCGCGTCGTGCGCATCGTACGGCGCGCTCCGTCGAATTCCGATGAGCTGCACTGGAATCCCGACGCCGGCCAGCTGGACCCCGGTGTGCTGTCCGGGGTCGACGCGGTGGTCAATCTGTGCGGGGTGAACATCGGCGGGTCGCGGTGGTCGGGGTCGTTCAAGCAGAGCCTGCGCGACAGCCGCATCGACCCCACCGAGGTGCTCGCCGCGGCCGTCGCCGAGGCCGGCGTGCCGACCCTGGTCAACGCCAGCGCGGTCGGGTACTACGGCGACACCCGCGGCCGCACGGTCGACGAGACCGCCCCGCCCGGTGCGGGTTTCCTGGCCCGGTTGTGCGTCGACTGGGAGGCCGCCACCGCCGCGGCCCGCGATGCCGGCGCGCGGGTGGTGCTGGCCCGCTCCGGCCTGGTGCTCGCGCCGTCCGGCGGGGTGCTGGCCCGGTTGCGGCCGCTGTTCAGCCTGGGGCTGGGGGCGCGACTGGGCAGCGGCCGGCAGTACATGCCGTGGATCAGCCTGGAGGACGAGGTCCGGGCGTTGATTTTCGCGCTGGGCGACGACGCGCTGTCCGGTCCGGTGAACCTGACCGGCCCGGCGCCGGTCACCAATGCCGAGTTCACCGGCGCGCTGGGCCGCGCGGTCAACCGGCCGACGCCGATGCTGGTGCCCGGCATCGCGTTGCGCGCCGTGGTCGGCGAGTTCGCCGCCGAGGGCCTGCTCGCCGGACAGCGGGCCATTCCCACGGCGTTGGAGAACGCGGGATTCACCTTCCACCACAACACCATTGGTGAGGCGCTGCGGTACGCGACGGCACGGTCATGAGCGCCTCCGTCCGATCCGGCACCGGCCCGATCGACGTGCAACGGCTTGGCCTCGTCGACTACCGGGCGGCCTGGGATCGGCAGCGGGAACTGGCGGAGGCGCGGCTGGCCGGCGGCCCGGACACCCTGCTGCTGCTCGAACACCCGCCGGTGTACACGGCCGGGCGGCGCACCGAGCCGCAGGAACGGCCCGCGGACGGCGTGCCCGTCGTCGACACCGATCGTGGCGGCAAGATCACCTGGCACGGGCCCGGGCAGTTGGTCGGGTACCCGATCATCCGGCTGGCCGAGCCGCTGGATGTGGTGAATTTCGTTCGGCGCCTTGAGGAGTCGTTGATCGGCGTGTGCGCCGGGTTGGGTCTGCGGGCCGGCCGGGTCGACGGACGGTCCGGGGTCTGGCTGCCCGCCGACGGATCCCGGCCGGAGCGCAAGGTCGCCGCGATCGGCGTCCGGGTGGCCCGCGGCGTCACGCTGCACGGGTTCGCCCTGAACTGCGACTGCGACCTGACCGCGTTCGGCGGGATCATCCCGTGCGGGATCAGCGACGCCGGGGTGACCTCACTGACGGCCGAATTGGGCCGCCCCATCGGGGTAGAGGACGTCGTCGGGCCCGTCGCCCGTGCCGTCGCCGACGCGCTGGACGGGCGGCTGGCGGTAGGATCGCACCGGTGAGCGTCGTTCCCGAGGGCCGGAAACTGTTGCGGCTGGAGGTGCGCAACGCGCAGACCCCGATCGAGCGCAAGCCGCCCTGGATCAAGACCCGCGCCCGGATGGGCCCGGAGTACACCGAGCTCAAGGCCCTGGTGAAGCGCGAAGGCCTGCACACCGTGTGCGAGGAGGCCGGCTGCCCCAACATCTACGAATGCTGGGAGGACCGCGAGGCCACCTTCCTCATCGGCGGCGAACAGTGCACGCGGCGCTGCGACTTCTGCCAGATCGACACCGGCAAGCCGGCCGACCTCGACCGCGACGAACCGCGCCGGGTCGCCGAGAGCGTCGCCGCGATGGGCCTGAAATATGCGACCGTCACCGGCGTCGCGCGCGACGACCTGCCCGACGGCGGCGCCTGGCTGTACGCCGAGACGGTGCGCGCCATCAAGGAGCTCAACCCGGGCACCGGCGTCGAGTTGCTCATCCCCGACTTCAACGGCGACGCCGACCAACTGCGCGAGGTTTTCGATTCGCGGCCGGAAGTGTTGGCGCACAACGTCGAAACGGTGCCGCGCATCTTCAAGCGGATCCGCCCGGCGTTCCGCTACCGGCGCAGCCTCGACGTGCTGACCGCGGCCCGCGAGTACGGGCTGGTGACGAAGTCCAATCTGATCCTCGGGATGGGCGAGACGCCCGAGGAGGTCCGGACGGCGCTGCACGATCTGCACGACGCCGGCTGCGACATCGTCACGATCACGCAGTACCTGCGGCCCTCAGCGCGGCATCACCCGGTGGAGCGCTGGGTGCACCCCGACGAGTTCGTGGCGCACGCGGGGTTTGCGGAGGGCCTGGGCTTCGCCGGGGTGCTGGCCGGGCCGCTGGTGCGCTCGTCGTACCGGGCGGGCCGGCTGTACGCCCAGGCCGTGCAGGGGCGGATCGCCGTCGAGGGCTGATACCCCCGCCGTATCCTGGTCCCATGGCTAAACCCCGCAACGCCGCCGAGAACAAGGCCCTCAAAGCCGAGGCCAAGGCCAACCGCAAGGCCGAATCCAAGCAGCGGCGCAAGCAGCTCTGGCAGGCCTTCCAGATGCAGCGCAAAGAGGACACCCGACTGCTTCCATACATGATCGGCGCCTTCGTGCTGATCGTGGCCCTCTCGGTGGCGGCGGGCATCCTCATCGGCCACGGCGGCTTCACCACGTACATGTTCATCGTGTTGGGCGTCATCCTGGGCGCGCTGGTGGCGTTCATCATCTTCGGCCGGCGCGCCCAGAAGTCGGTGTACAGCAAGGCCGAGGGCCAGACCGGCGCCGCGGCCTGGGCGCTGGACAATCTGCGCGGCAAGTGGCGGGTGACGCCCGGCGTCGCGGCGACGGGTCATTTCGACGCGGTGCACCGGGTGATCGGCCGGCCGGGGGTGATCTTCGTCGGCGAGGGTCAGGCCAGCCGGGTCAAACCCCTGCTGGCACAGGAGAAGAAGCGCACCGCGCGGCTGGTCGGCGACGTCCCGATCTACGACATCGTGATCGGCAACGGCGAGGGCGAGGTGCCGCTGGCCAAGCTGGAGCGACACCTGACCAAGCTGCCGGCCAACATCACCGTCAAGCAGATGGACTCGCTGGAGTCCAAGCTGGTCGCCTTAGGCGGGAAGCTGGGGCCGGCCGGCATGCCGAAGGGTCCGCTGCCGACCCAGGCCAAGATGCGCGGGGTGCAGCGCACGGTGCGGCGCAAGTAGCTCACCGTATTTGGCGTTCAGATACAAACCATTCCGGGAAAGTGCGAGTGGACACCCGCATGAGTTCTATCTGAACGGTCGCGGCACGCCGGCACGTTCCACCCGCCGCACGATATCCGGCCAGCGGTCACCGGCGAGGACGGCGATGCGGCGCCAACCGAGGCCTGGGATGTATTCCGATCGTGCGACGTCTCCGCGGTACTGTGCCGGATCGCACGGCAGCGACGGTTTCAGAACTCCGTCCGGCGCGTGTGTCGGCGACGCCGGCTATCCACAGGCCCGTTGAGACAGAAACGTCGCCGGAGAAGTTCGAGTACTCTCCGGCGACGCTTCTATCTCAACGCCCAACCCCGGCTACTCCTCCCCCTCCTTAACCCCTTCCCAGAAGTCCTCGGCATCGGCCAGCCGGGTGTGTCGCGGCTTCGCCCGCCAGCTGGTGACGGCTCGGCTCAGGCCGCGCTGCGCCGCCAGCACGCTGTCCGGCGAGGCGGTGTAGTTGGACGTGTTCCCCGCGACCACGCCTAATGTCGACCCCGTTGCGTAGCTGTCCTGGTTGGCGCCGAGGAACACGAAGGTCCAGCCGGCTTTGCGCAGCTCGGCGATGCGCTCGAAGATGCCGTCCGGGGTGCATTCGCGGCTGGCGTTCTCCATTCCGTCGGTCATGATCACCACCAACTGGTCCGCGGGATCGGCGCCGGTTCGGGTCAGTCGACGTTCGGCGCGATCGAGAAGCAGGCCGATGGCGTCGTAGAGCGGGGTCATCCCGCGCGGCACGAACCGGCCGGCGATCGACGTGATCAGAGACAGCGGCTTGGCGTCGATCACCACGTCATCCGGATCGTCACCGTCGAACTGCACCAGGGTGAAGGTGGCCTCCCCCGCTTCCTTGCGCTGTTCGACGATGAACTCGTCGAAGCCCTGCACCACGTACTCCTCGATCGACTGCATCGAGCCGGACCGGTCCAGCAGGAAGTAGATGTTCGCGTTCGAGGTTTCGGGAGCCGACTGCTGCGAGAGCAGGTTCTCCAGCTTGGTGATGCGCTTGAGCAGTTCGTCGACGTCGTGGCCCGAGGTGTTGGCGCCGTTTTGCCTGTTCGACATGGTGTCCCCTCTCAGTGCTGTGACAGCTCACCAGTAATTGTCGAAATGACAATATCACAGTAATAGTCATTCTGACTAATATCTGTCTTAAGATGCACGCATGAGCGGCCGACCCCAGCCCCCGAAGGGCTACAACTCTGCGGACTACCCGTCATTCGCGGTCACCGTCGACGTGGTCATCCTCACCATGCAGGACGGACGGTTGCATGTCCTGCTGGTGCGACGCCGCGACGATCCGTACGCCGGAGCCTGGGCGCTGCCCGGTGGCTTCAAGCGGCCCGACGAGACCCTCGATGAAGCCGCGGAACGCGAACTCAGAGAGGAAACCGGCCTCCACGCCACACATCTGGCGCAATTCGGCGCGTACGGCGATCCCGGGCGCGATCCGCGCACCAATGTCGTCACGGTGGCCTACCTCGCGGTGATCGCGGACCCCGGCGCGACGGTGGCCGGCAGCGACGCCGCGGCAGCCCGGTTCTGGCCGGCTGGTGAGGCGGTGCGGAATCTCCCGCTGGCATTCGACCACCGTCGGATCCTGTCCGACGCCATCGACCGTGCCGCCGAACAACTCGAGCAGACCGACCTGGCCACCAAGTTCGTCGGCGACACCTTCACGCTGTCGGAACTTCAGAATGTCTATGAGCAGCTGTGGGACAAGGATGGGGAGATCGATCCGGCCAACTTCCGCCGCAGCCTGACATCGTCGTCGGACAGGTACGTGGAGGCCACCGGCCGGCGCGGCGAGGCCAGCACCCGAGGCGGCCGGCCTCCGGAGCTCTTCAGAGCCGGGGATGCGTGGCAGAGCAAGCCGCCGGTGCGGCGGCCGCGCCGCGGCGAACCGCGCTGACGAACGCTTACCTCAACGCCGGACCACGGCGGTGAAGCTCAGCCGATCGTGCAGGCCACGGCCGTCGGCGTCCATGAACAGCGCCGGGATCACGAACGCCAGCAGCAACCCGCGCACCAGGGCGCGGCCGAAGCCCACGTGCAGGCGGCCGTCGACGGGCACCACCTGCAGACCCAGAGCCAGCTGCCCGGGGCTGAACCCGTAGAGGCGCACCGAAACCGCGCCGATGACGAACCACACCGCCAGCACCGCCGTCGATCCCACCCACGTGTAACGCAGAGTGTCGGCCGTCATCAGACCGAACGGAATCGCCAGACCAGCCAGACCGTAAGCGATGAACCAATCCACCAAGAGTGCCAGGAAGCGCCGGCCGGTGCGGGCCAGCGACCGCGGGCCGGTCTGCGGCAGCCCGAGGGCCTGGCCGGGGTAGGTGTTGTCGACGGAATCCGCGGGTTCGGGGCCGGACAGCCAGGAGGACACAGAGCGAGCCATGGCCCTCAGCATAGAGTCGTCCAGGTATGCGTAACGTCTACGCAACATGCGGTTGACTGCCGTGCAACATCGGCTCCCTAGCGTCAGCCGCGGGTTAGAAACGCTGTGTAAACATGCCCGCAAGAAGGAGCTCTAAGTGGCAGACAAGAACGCTGACGACATCTTCAAGCTGATCAAGGACGAGGACGTCGAGTATGTCGACATCCGGTTCTGCGATCTGCCCGGTGTGGTCCAGCACTTTTCCATCCCGGCGTCGGCGTTCGACAAGAGCGTGTTCGAGGACGGCCTGGCCTTCGACGGGTCGTCGGTTCGCGGCTTCCAGTCGATCCACGAGTCCGACATGATGCTGTTGCCGGATCCCGAGACCGCGCGCATCGACCCGTTCCGCGCCGCCAAGACGCTGAACCTGATGTTCTTCGTGCACGACCCGTTCACCCGCGAGGCCTACTCCCGCGACCCGCGCAACGTGGCCCGCAAGGCGGAGAACTACCTGACGTCTACCGGCATCGCCGACACGGCGTTCTTCGGCGCCGAGGCCGAGTTCTACATCTTCGACTCGGTGAGCTTCGACTCCAAGATCAACGGCACCTTCTACGAGGTCGACTCCGAGTCGGGCTGGTGGAACACCGGTGAGCCGTTCGAGGCCGACGGCAGCGCCAACCGCGGCTACAAGGTGCGCCCCAAGGGCGGCTACTTCCCCGTCGCACCGTATGACCACTACGTCGACCTGCGCGACCAGATGTCCACCAACCTGCAGAACGCCGGTTTCACGCTGGAGCGCGGTCACCACGAGGTGGGCACCGCCGGGCAGGCCGAGATCAACTACAAGTTCAACACCATGTTGCACGCGGCCGACGACGTGTTGCTGTTCAAGTACATCATCAAGAACACGGCCTGGGCCGCGGGCAAGACGGTCACCTTCATGCCCAAGCCGCTGTTCGGTGACAACGGTTCGGGCATGCACGCCCACCAGTCGCTGTGGAAGGACGGCAAACCGCTGTTCCACGACGAGTCGGGGTACGCCGGCCTGTCGGATCTGGCCCGGCACTACATCGGCGGCATCCTGCACCACGCCCCGTCGCTGCTGGCGTTCACCAACCCGACGGTGAACTCCTACAAGCGTCTGGTGCCCGGCTACGAGGCCCCGATCAACCTGGTGTACAGCCAGCGCAACCGCTCGGCCTGCGTGCGTATCCCGATCACCGGCAACAACCCGAAGGCCAAGCGTCTCGAGTTCCGTTGCCCGGACAGCTCGGGCAACCCGTACCTGGCGTTCGCGGCCATGCTGATGGCCGGTATCGACGGCATCAAGAACAAGATGGAGCCGCTCGCCCCGGTCGACAAGGACCTCTACGAGTTGCCGCCGGACGAGGCCGCCAACATTCCGCAGGCGCCCACCTCGCTGGCCGCGGTGATCGACCGCCTCGAGGAGGATCACGAATACCTCACCGAGGGTGGCGTTTTCACCGAGGATCTGATCGAGACCTACATCTCCTACAAGCGGGAGAACGAGATCCTGCCCGTGCAGATCCGGCCTCACCCGTACGAGTTCGCGCTGTACTACGACGTGTAAGTCGTGGCTGGCTGACAGAGCCGGGTGGCATCCTCACGGATGTCGCCCGGTTCTTGGCTTGCCGTCGGCTAGGGTCTGCTCTGACCGCAATACGCCAACGAGAAGGCAGGGACGCCGTTATGCCGCGCTACACGATCGGTGCTCAGCCGACCAAGGACGCATCCGGGAACCCCGGCGCACCCCAGATGGTGATCATCGAAGCGGACACCTACGTGATCGACAACAACTTCGTGACGTTCCTCAAGGACCGCAGGCCGATCATCAGCGTGCCGTTCCTGAAGATCGGGATCGTCGCCGAACTCGATGCGAACAACCAGACCCCGCTGAAGACCGCGAATATCACGCAGCAGCCGTTCATCTAGGTGCGCGTCCTGGTGCAGCGCGTGACGTCGGCCAGCGTCACCGTCGACGGCACCGTGGTCGGCGCGATCGAACCGGCCACCCAGGGGCTGGTCGCCCTGGTGGGCGTCACGCACTCCGACTCACCTTCGATTGCCGGTCGGATGGCCGAAAAGCTTTGGCAGCTCAGGATTCTCGACGACGAGCGCAGCCCCGCAGATATCGGCGCCCCGATCCTGGTGGTCAGTCAGTTCACGCTCTACGCCAACACCGTCAAGGGCCGGCGGCCGTCCTGGAACGCCGCGGCGCCACGTGAGGTGGCCGAACCACTGGTGACGGCGTTCGCCGATGCGTTGCGCGAACTGGGCGCCGCGGTAGCCACCGGGGTGTTCGGCGGGGACATGCAGGTGGCCCTGGTCAACGACGGCCCGGTGACGGTGCTGCTCGAACTGTGATGACCGTCCGCCAATCTGCTCCGCACTCCCTGCGACCCTCACTCGCAGGAGCTTCTGAGGGAGAGCGCACCCGAATCGTGACCGCCGGTTCACCCGCTCCGTAACCGGGTCGGGCTACCGTCCGGGAATGAGTCAACTCGGCGCCCGCTTGAACGGGCTCACCTCGACTGTCTTGAGTCTGTTCCGGATCGTCTTCGGCCTGTTGTTCTTCGTACACGGCACCGCCAAGCTGTTCGGCTGGCCGGTGGGTCCCACCGTCCCCAGCGGTTCACAGTTCTGGTGGGCCGGCATCTTGGAGATCGCCCTGGGCGCGCTGATCACCCTCGGGTTGTTCACCCGCGCGGCGGCGTTCATCGCGGCCGGTCAGATGGCGGTCGCGTTCTTCACCCAGCACTTCCCCGACGGCTTCTGGCCGATCGCGAACAAGGGCGAATTGGCCGCGCTGTACTGCTGGGCGTTCTTCCTGCTGGTGTTCACCGGGCCGGGTTGGCTGGCGATCGACAGCGTGCTGGGTCGTCGTCGTGGCGACAAGGTGGAGGTGCCGCCGGTGGAACGCGTCTGACGTCAGCCGTCCCACGCATCTACCCTTTGATACGGTCGCTTACCAGAATGTCGAAATCACGGAGCCTCTCTTGAACTACCCGATGCCGGGTCCGGTTGATCCGGGCCGCAACTATCCGGAGTACCCACCTGGGGGCCCGCAGCGGCGGACAACCTGGTTGTGGATCGCGCTGGTGATCGCCGCCGTGATCATCGCTGTCCTGTCCACGGTGGTGATCATGAAGTTCACCGCCGACGACTCCAAGACGCCGGCACCCGCCGGGCCGGTTCCTTCGACGACCAGTCAGCCGTCGCAGACCGCCACCGCGCAACCCACCCCGGGCGGTGCCGGCGGCTCGGCGATGACGTGTGACGGGTTCACCGCATCAGTCGACGAGAACTCCCAGCCCGGCTGGCATGCCACGATCAACCGCCTCGGTTTGGCCTATGCCGTTCCCCCGGACTGGAATGTCGCCGCATGCGGCGTCCGCACGGGCTGGGCCAAGCCCTGCCCGCAGGGCCAGTGTGTCATTCAGGATCTCGGCGCGGTGTCCACCGTCGCCAACCCGGCGTGCGAGAAGCAGAACCTCGCGATCGCCGGCGTCACGAGTTCGAAGAACCCGGACATCCGGGCCGCACTCGACGAAGAATCCGCAAAGGTGCCGCTCATCTACACCCAGAACGGACAGGTTCCCAACGTCGAACCCGGGCAGGTACGCGAGTTCGCCATCGGCAATCATCCCGCGGTGCAGATGGTGACCACGGTGAAAGGCATTGCCGCTGATGCCTGCACCGGCCCGTCGGCATTCCACAGCATGGTCGCCACCACGGTGCCCAACGTCGAGGGATCCGTGATCTTCATCATCTCACTGCGCGAGGGCGCCAACGTGACGCCCAAACCCGACGTGATCAACATGATCGTCGACACGTTGCGCAGCCCCGCCTGAATTCCGTGCGCCAGTTCCGACGTCAGCCGTCCAGCCGCATGTCCATGCGGAACCGCTGCATGCCGTCGACTTTCTGCGCCAGGGTGGAATCCGGGCCGGTGTAGAACATCCACGGCATGGTGACGATCCCGGTGATCCCGCCGGCTTCGGCTCGTTCGTAATGTTCGGGGGTGAACGCGTCGACCAGCGGTGTTATGATCTCGAAACCGTCCATGCCCGAACCGTTTTCGGCCCGCAGTTCGCGCAGCTTGGCGACGCGTTCCAGCGCCTTGTCGGTGGTGATGAGGTCGCCGATCCAGCCGTCGTGGCGGGCGGCACGTCGCAGCGCGATGTCCGAGAGCCCGCCGACATAGATCGGAATGGGTGGCGGCGTGGGCTCCATCTCCAGGCGCGGCACCCGATAGAACTCGCCGTCAAATTCCGTCCAGCCGGGTGCCCACAGTTCTTTCATCAGGGTCAGCATCTCGTCGGTGCGCCTGCCGCGGCGCTCGAATTGCCGGCCCAGCAGCTCGAATTCCTCCCGGCACCAGCCGACCCCGATGCCCAGCTCCAGCCGCCCCTGCGCCAGGACCGCCGCGGTGCCAATGGCTTTGGCGGCCGAAAACGGATCACGCATCGCGGGCAGGTAAACGGTCGTGACGAACCGCAGCCGCTGCGTCACAAGCGCGATGGCGCCGATCATCACCCACGGATCGGGCCAGTCGGTGAACGCCTCCCAGCGTCGGTTGCCGTCCTTGGTGTACGGGTACGGCGTCTGCAGCGTCTCCAGGTTGATCACATGGTCGGGAATGCCCATGCCGTCATAGCCCAGTTCGTCTGCGGCCCTGGCAACTTCGACGGCCTCGCGGGTGTCCAGGAACGCGGTGCTGACGTAGAACCGCACTAGCGGGCCCATTGCGGCTGGATGAACACGCCCTCGGCCTCCACCGTCGGCCCATCGGCGTCGGCAATGAATCCCTTTGCGTACGTTTTGATTCCGTCGACCCGGTCCACCCAGGTCTCACAGCGCAATGCACCCAGCGGCGTGCCGCGCAGATACCGGCAGGAGATCGTCCCGGTGAAGATCGGCTTGATGCCGCCGAGGCTGGCCACCTCCCCCAGCATGTGGTCGAGGATCAGCGCGCTGACCCCGCCGTGCACGTGATCGGGTGGGCCCTCGTAGGCCGCGCCCAGGGTGAACTCCGCCCAGCAGCGGCCGTCCTCCTTGTTGACCACCACCGGCGGCGCAAACGCGTTGTGCACACCGATCACCGGGTTGCCCCACGTCATGCTGCGACCGTCGGCGGTGAAGCCGACGCCCCGCGGGCCCTCGAGTTGCGTGGCACGCAGGGACGCGGTGACGGCTTGGACGGCACTGACGGCCGCGGCGACGGTGTCGGCGTCGGCCTGGGTGCGGATGGTGGCGTCCAGCAGTTCCCGGACCGCTTCGGCCAGCGGTTCGTACAGGTCGCGCTGGCGGTCGAATTCCTCGGCGTCCATCACCTCGACGGAGAACTTCATTAGGTGTTCATAGCATTGGAGGATCCGCGAAACGGTGCCGGGTCGGTGAACCCGGAAAGTGAGCGTGCGCAGCGGTACACCCATCGGCGGCGCGTCGCGTACCAACACGCACGTTCGCGCGGGAGATCAGGCCCCGAAAACCTTACGCACCACGGCTTTCGCCCGCCGGGTGACCCGCAGATAGTGGTCCAGGAACTCACTGCCGTCGTCATTGCGCCAGCCGGCCGCAACCGCCACCGCGTTCAACTGCCGCCCCGGGCCGGGCAATTGATCCACCGGCTTGCCGCGCACCTGCACCAGAGCATTACGCGCCCGCGTCGCCAGCAACCACGCGTCCCGCAACTGATCCACATCCTCCTCGGCGATCAACTCGGCCGCCCCGATGGCGTCCAACGTCTCCAGCGTCGAGGTGTTGTGCAAAGAAGGGATCTTGTCGGCGAACCGCAACTGCAGCAGTTGCACGGTCCACTCGACGTCGGCCAGGCCGCCGCGGCCCAGCTTGGTGTGCGTGTTGGGATCGGCCCCGCGGGGCAACCGTTCGGCATCGACACGGGCCTTGATGCGGCGGATCTCCTGCATGGTTTCGGCCGAGATGCCCCCGGCCGGATAGCGCACCGCGTCGACCATCAACAGGAACCGCTCCCCCAGATCCAGGTCACCGGCCACCCGGTGCGCCCGCAGCAGCGCCTGCACCTCCCAGGCCTGCGCCCACTGGTTGTAGTACGCCTCGTACGACGCCAGGGTCCGTACCAGCGGTCCGTTGCGGCCCTCGGGCCGCAGGTTCGCGTCGACCTCCAAAGGGGGGTCGACACTTGGTGTTCCGAGCAGCGCGCGCACCTGCTCGGCCACCGACACCGACCACTTGACCGCGACGGTCTCGTCGACACCGGAGCCGGGTTCGCACACGAACATCACGTCGGCATCCGAGCCGTAGCCGAGTTCGCCGCCGCCGAGGCGTCCCATGCCGATCACCGCGATCTTGGCAGGAGAAACCCCATCCTCGAGCAGGTTCTCCCGGATCACCGCCTCCAGCGCGGCCTGCAGGACGGCGACCCAGATCGACGTCAGCGCCTGACACACGTCGCGAACGTCGAGCATGCCGAGCAGGTCCGCCGAGGCGATCCGGGCCAACTCGCGCCGGCGCAGGGTGCGCGCCGCGGCGATCGCCTTGACCGGATCGGGCTGCCGGCCCGCCGCGGCCACCAGCGCCTTGGCCACACCGTCCGGGTCGGTTTCCAAAAGCTTTGGGCCCGTTGGTCCGTCGGCGTAGGCCTGGATCACTTCCGGTGCGCGCATCAGCAGCTCCGGGACGTATGCCGAGGTGCCCAGCACGCGCATCAGCCGCTTGGCCACCGCACTCTCGTCGCGCAGCGTCTGCAGGAACCAGCGCTGATCGGCCAGCGCCTCCGACAGCTTGCGGTAGGCCAGCAGTCCGCCGTCGGGATCGGGGGTGTCCGAGAGCCAGTCCAGCAGGGTGGGCAGCAGCACGGTCTGCACCCGGCCGCGGCGCCCACTCTGAGTGGTCAGCGCCGCGAGGTGGGTCAGCGCGCTGTGCGGCGACTGGTAGCCCAGCGCGGCCAACTGGCGCTCGGCCGCCTCGCCCGACATGCCTGCGGCGAATTCCAGTGAGCCACCGAGAGATTCGAGCATCGGCTGGTAGAACAACTTGGCGTGCAGGCGGGACACCCGCAGGCTGTGGCGTTTGAGTTCCTCGCGCAGCACCCCGAGCGCGTCGTGGGTGCCGTCGGGCCGGATGTGCGCCGCGCGCGCCAGCCAGCGCAGCGCCTCGTCGTCGTCGGGGGCGGGCAGCATGTGCGTGCGCTTGAGCCGCTGCAGCTGCAGCCGGTGTTCGAGCAGCCGCAGGAACTCGTATGACGCCCGCATGTTGGCGGCGTCGTCGCGGCCGATGTAACCGCCCTGGGCCAGCGCCGCCAACGCGTCCAGCGTGGCGGTCACATGCAGGGAGGGGTCGTTGCGGCCGTGCACCAATTGCAGTAGCTGGACGGCGAATTCGACGTCGCGCAGCCCGCCGTAGCCGAGCTTGATCTCGCGGTCGCGCACATCGGCGGGCACGTTCTCGACGACGCGGCGGCGCATCGCCTGGACGTCGACGACGAAGTCCTCGCGCTCGCACGCCGTCCACACCATCGGCATCAGCGCGTCCATGTACTTCGCGCCGAGTTGCATGTCGCCGGCCGCGGGCCGGGCCTTCAGCAGTGCCTGGAACTCCCAGGTCTTGGCCCAGCGCTGGTAGTAGGCGATGTGCGAGTCCAGGGTGCGCACCAACTGACCCTGTTTGCCCTCGGGCCGCAGCGCGGCGTCGGTCTCGAAGAAGGTGTCCGACGCGAACCGCATCAACTCGCCCGCCACCCGGGTGGTGACGCCGTCGGCTTCTTCACCCACGAAGATGACGTCGACGTCGCTGACGTAATTCAGTTCGCGGGCACCGCATTTGCCCATCGCGATGACGGCGAGCCGCGGCGTTGGCACATCTTCCGTGCAGACCGTTGCCACGGCAACCACCAGCGCGGCCGCCAGCGCGGCGTCGGCCAGATCCGCCAGATGCTCACCGACCGTCGCGAATGCCGGCACGCGTTCGTTCTCCACGGCCGGGGCCACGTCCAGGGCGGCCAGCACCATCAGCCGGTCGCGGTAGAGCTTGCGCAGCGCACGCTGCACCTCCGGCAGCGGGGTGCTCGCCGCGCAGTCGGTGAACAACGTCTTCAGTTCGGCGGACGACGGCAACTCGACGTTGTGGTGCAGCAGCCGCCACGTGTCGGGATGAGCGACGAGGTGGTCACCGAGTGCCAGCGAGGACCCCAGCAGGCCGAAGAGCCGGCCGCGCAGCGCCTTGTCGGTCAGCAGCAGATCGGCCAGTTCGGGCCAGCCGGAGTCCAGGGCGTCGGCCAGCCGGACCATGGTGCGCAGCGCCGCGTCGGCGTCGGGTGCCCGCGACAGCGACCACAGCAGTTCGATGTGCGCGTCGGTGTTCCAGCCGAGCCGTTCGAGGTGGGCGGGAGCACTCGGTTCGACCAGTCCGAGCCGGCCGACCCCGGGCAGCGTGGGGCGCTGCGTCGCGGGTTTGGGCACGCCGGGTCTGGACACCACAGAACCGTAGCTCACCGGGATGGCCCTCCGGACAGCCGCCGAACTGAAGTAGCTACAGCGACAGGTACTGCTTGAGCTCGTACGGCGTGACGTTGCTGCGGTAGTTCTCCCACTCCGTGCGCTTGTTACGCAGGAAGAAGTCGAACACGTGCTCCCCCAACGCTTCCGCGACGAGCTCGGAGCTCTCCATGGCCTCCAGCGCATTGCCCAGCGAGCCCGGCAGCTCGCGGTAGCCCATCGCGCGGCGTTCCTCGGGGGTCAGGGTCCACACGTTGTCCTCGGCCTGCGGCCCGAGCACATAGCCCTTCTCCACGCCGCGCAGCCCGGCGGCCAGCAGCACCGCGAACGTCAGGTACGGGTTGCAGGCCGAGTCGGGACTGCGCACCTCCACCCGGCGCGAGCTCGACTTGTTGGGCGTGTACATCGGCACCCGCACCAACGCCGACCGGTTGGCCGCTCCCCAGGACGCGGCGGTCGGGGCCTCGCCGCCGTGCACCAGCCGCTTGTAGGAGTTCACCCACTGATTGGTGACGGCGCTGATCTCGCTGGCGTGCTCGAGGATGCCCGCGATGAACGACTTGCCGACGTCGGAGAGCTGCAGCGGATCGTCGGGGCTGTGGAAGGCGTTGGTCTCGCCCTCGAACAGGCTCATGTGGGTGTGCATCGCCGAGCCGGGGAATTCGGCGAACGGCTTGGGCATGAACGACGCCCGCACGCCCTCGCCGAGCGCGACCTCCTTGACCACGTACCGGAACGTCATGACGTTGTCGGCCATGGACAGGGCGTCGGCGTAGCGCAGGTCGATCTCCTGCTGGCCGGGCGCGCCCTCGTGGTGGCTGAACTCCACCGAGATGCCCATCTGCTCCAGCGCGTCGATGGCGTGCCGGCGGAAGTTGGGCGCCGAATCGTGCACGGCCTGGTCGAAGTAGCCGCCGTTATCGGCCGGCACCGGGGTCGAGCCGTCGTACGGGCCGGGTTCGAGCAGGAAGAACTCGATCTCGGGGTGGATGTAGCAGGAGAAGCCGAGGTCGCTGGCCTTGGCCAGCTGCCGGCGCAGCACATGCCGGGAGTCGGCCCATGACGGGGAGCCGTCGGGCATGGTGATGTCACAGAACATCCGCGCCGAATGGTGCTCGCCCTTACTGGTGGTCCAGGGCAGGATCTGGAACGTCGACGGATCGGGCCGGGCGACCGTGTCGGATTCCGACACCCGGGCGAAGCCCTCGATGGACGAGCCGTCGAAGCCGATCCCCTCGGTGAACGCGCCCTCGAGTTCGGCCGGCGCGATCGCCACGCTCTTGAGGTATCCGAGCACGTCGGTGAACCAGAGCCGGACGAAGCGGATGTCGCGTTCCTCCAGCGTGCGCAGCACGAATTCCGTCTGGCGATCCATGACCGCGAGCGTATGCACCGGCTGTTAATTCCGTGTTACGTACGGGTCGCCAATCTCTTGCCCACCGCGCACGCGCCCAGGGGCCACTTTGTGATCCTGTGCTGCCGGAAAAGTCACCCAAGTGGCTCCTCGACGACGGACCCCAAGCACCCCACGCGCCGAAAGACCACTTAGTGACCCCGACAACCCGGCAATGTCAAGCGGTTAGTGCAACAAGGCAGCTAGGCAGCTCGGTCGAGGAGGGCGGCGAGTCGTTGGGCCGGGGTGTCGAGGTCGAGCGTGGGTCGGGGCCGGGTGTTGAGTTTGTCCTGGA
>WBZP01001034.1_pt1 | contig 35585 bp, 28 predicted proteins | sample 5204301 | NCBI WGS metagenome assembly WBZP01 (sample SAMN12412401, study PRJNA552823) | activated sludge metagenome | isolation source: activated sludge from nitrification reactor of wastewater treatment plant... | place: USA: Pennsylvania | collected 2017 | reverse complement strand
GACACAGGAGGTGAACGAACAGAAAAACCTTTACACTCATCCACAGCCGACCCTCACCCGGTCGGCATTTATCACCGGCTCAATATTCGGTCGGCACGGTGGCTCAAATTTGGATCGGCGCCGACACCCTTGCTCTTCTTCCATCCCGCCATCGTTTCTTGCTCCCGTCAGTGATTGGTCTCGGCAACAATTCTCATGATCGCGCGCGCGATGGGAAGTACGCCGGTGGGTTATCGGTTACCAAACAACAGCGGAAAGTAGAAGGCGCTGGCCTGCGCCTCGAGATTCTCGCTGTCGCCCGAGCGCACGCGTCGCGCGTAGGAATCCAGCCGGTCGGCATCCTGCTTGCCGGCAAGCCGAAGGCAGGCGGCCTGATTGGCGATCTTCGCTTTCACGATCTCGGCCCAGGCACGCTTGGCCGCCGGCCGGTCGATATCCAGTTGCAGCCGCAGCATGCGCGTCGCGCGGCTGTGCGAGAGGAAAGGCACGAACACGCCGTTCGGTTGGTGGTTGTCGCCGGTCGAAAACAGCCCGATGCCGTACTCGCCGCAGGCCGACAGCACCGGATGCGTCAGCGTGATCTCGCGATGGTTGAGCACGATCACCGCGATGTCCTCGAACGGCACCCGCGCCGACCGGCCTTGCTCGACCACCAGCGAGAAGTGTTCGCGCTTGAGCTTGGCCGGTTGCGAGATGACGACACTACGCCAGACCACGGCGAGTCTCCGGCGGGGCGGGGTAGATGTTGCCTAGAACATCGACGTTGAACTTCGCCACAGACAGTGCCGTCTTTACGCCGATGCCGCGTATCAGGCCATCCTTCCCCACGCCCTGGTCGCGATCATGTGCCCAAACGCTGATTGCCCCTGTAGAGCGATCACAGCCCGCGTAATAGCCAAGCGGGGATTCCTTCTTCAGCGTTACCTGAACCAGATCGTTTGGATAGAGCGAGAAACAGAAATCGAAGCTGTCGTCAATTTGCGTCCATTCACTCTCATCCTTGAACGCCACGATCGCCCGGTCCGGCAGCGCCTTCGCGACACTGTGATGCGCGTACACCGGCACCAGATGGAACCTTCCGGCCTTGGTGAATACGTCCACCCGCAGCATCGTGTCGTTCTTTGCAATCCCGCCGCGCACCGGTATGCCGGACATCTTGTCGATCACCATCGTCACCGTGCGCACGATCGGGCCGGTGGGCTGGCCGTCGCGGTCGGGTTTTGCGCAACGGGTTGCCGGGCGCAAACGCCTTGTCGCCCCTGCCGCCGTGCGCTTCCAGGCGTGCGCGAATCGCGGCATAGAGCCTCTCGTTGCGGTGCGGATCGATCAACTGGTCGAGGTCTTTGAGCGTCAGGCTGGCGAGCGGCACTTTTTGCGTCACGCTGCTCTCGGCCTTGAGCCGTGGCGGCTGGGCATAGATGGTTTCCTTGTGCGCAGCGCCGCTGTTGCGCCGTTGCGGCGCGCGTGAGACGAACAACGGCTTGAGCGCATCCAGCGCTTCGGGTGGGTAGCTGCCCAGCCGCGCGATTTCCTCCCGCAGCAATGCGGGGTCGTCGAGTTTCAGGCGGGCCTCGATCTCGTGGCGGAAATGCGGCCAGGGTTCGGGGAAGTGGCGTTCCAGTTGTGCGAAGACAATCGGGTCGATGATCTCGCCGGTCTCAATGTCGACGAAGCCGGCACGCACCTTCTCCAGTTCCCGGCGTCGAGCGTAGTCGGACAGGCGCTTGACCATGCCGTGGCTGCACGCCGCCACCACAACCGCATCGAGCGCATGGTGACGGTCGCTGTCGGCGCGCACCTTGAGCAGACCCCAGCGGGCGCGCAGGAACGACGTCAATTGCCCGCTCACCACCACGCAGCGCTTGGCCTCGCTGCCCTCGGCCAAGCGCAAGTAGCGCTCGACGTAGTTCTTGAAGAAGCGGCAGATGTAGCGGGTGTCGTTGAGGTTGCGGTCGCGGAACTCGCTCGCTTCGTCCGCACCGAAGTTCTTGCGCAGCAGACGGCTGCGCTTGGCCTGACGGTAAGCCTTGTTGCCTTCGACGAAGGCGATGAACTGCCGCCATCGGTCGCCGTTCTCGCCGCCGGGAAACGAGGTGAGATACTCGCAAGGGGTACGATTTCCCTTGTCGCGGTTCTCTTTGGCGAGTGCCAGCACCTTGTTGTTCTTGCTGTCGTCGAAGCTGCGGGAGTAGGGCAGGGCGTGGTCGATTTCGACGTAGCCTTCCTCTAGCAGCCGGTGCAGGTCGAGGGCTTCGATCGAGTAGGCGCATTTGCCGTGCTGTTCCCGATACAGGCGGAACTTCTCGAACTCGGCGCCCTTGGGGGCGCGTCCGAATTTGTCGAAGAACTCTGCCTTCTTCCCTTCATTTTCGTCGCGTGCGTCTTTCTGCATCCTTTCGACGTCGCGGCGCCCTTCGATATATCGGCCACTATCGGCGAAGTGCCCCACGAGTGGTCTGGACAGGTCGCGCGCCATTTCGATATGCACCGCATGCGGCGCGCCGTATTCGCGCACCAGTGCATTGACCACCTTGCGCGCCTGGTTCAGCGCGCGCAGCACGACCGGGTTGCGCGGGATGTCGATATCCTGGCTGAACACCATTCGGCCGTCCTTGTCGCGCCTGTCGTAGAAGGGCGGCAGGTATTTGTGTTCCCCTTCGCCTGCCTTGTGCAGCTCGCTGTGGTGGTAGCCGGCGCGCTCGCAGGCCTCGTCATAGCGCAGGCCGTTTTCCATGTGCGGCACGATACGGCGCAGTGCTTTCAGCGACAGCGCGTGGAATTTGTCGAAGCGCAGGTCGAGCAGGGCGTCGATCGTCTTTTCGGCGGCCGGCAGAGGCAGTTTGCGAAGCTCGGTGGCGACCTCGTCGTCGTCCTTGAACACGCTCAGCACCCAAGCGATATCGTCGAGCAGTTGCGGGCGGCCGTCGATCGCCGCGCCCGCAACGCCTTGCCATTCGGTTTCGAGCCCGGCCTTCTTGAGCGTCAGGCGCAGGGCGTGCCAGGCGGGCAGTTTGACCAGCACGGCCGATTCGGGGTCTTTGGATTTTCCATCCGCAGTTTGGGCGTAGGCAAACCCGGCAAACCGGAACGATTCCGGCAGACACCCTGCCTTGACCAGCGCGTTGCGTAGCTGCTTGTGGGTAAGGTCACCTGCCTGCTGATAGGGCAACGGCAGAGCAATGCGCCGCTCGGCGTCGTTCAGCGGCCGGGTAACGCCATCGAGGAATATCCGCAGATTGTTGAGCCGGGTGAGCCAGACATGGCGCTCGGCGGTGAAGCTGGCCTTTGGCGCGCGATACTCGGCCTTCTCGAACGTACACTTTCCAAGCATCTTCAGCAGATCGGCACCCGCCAGCGCAGGTTTTTGTGCCCAGAGAATCCCGCTCTTGCGGTCGCCGTTACCGAGAACGGCGTGTTCGAGTTCCGTGTGGGCATGTGGGTTGCCCAGCTCGCGTTGCCGGCGGAACAGGAGTGCCAGTTCTTCTCCAAGCAGTGTGCGGGCCAGCGCCTTGCCGTAGTCGCCCTGCTTGTTGCGCTGAGCTTCCGGGAATTCGCTCAGCACCATCTCGGCGGCGCTTCGATAGTTCTGTTCTTGCATCAGCTTCGCGGTGCCGGCCAGCCCCTGCTTGACCTTGCCGCTTTCGCCCTTGCTGTCCGCATCGGCCTGTTTCTCTTCGGCGCGGCTGGTCCAGTGAAATCCGCGGTGCTTGCACAGGTGATAGATCACTCGCGCCCACTCGTCGGCATCCAGTCGGCGATCGAGGCCCTCGACGCGCAGTTTCCAGATCGACCGGGGCGCGGGTCGATGCGGCTTGAATGCGTCGGCGGAGTCGACCAGCCCGTGGCGCCTGAGAAGGCGCGCCAGCTTGACGAGCCTCCAGGCACGTCTTCTCAGCCGCCGGCGCGTCAGGCGAGCCGTTCGCCGAATCAGGTTCAGCGAATCGCCTTCCTTTGCCGTTTCCGCCTTGTCGAACGCCCGCACGCCGAGCGCCACAATCCGGTTCGGCGCCAACACCGCCCACCCGACCGATGCGATGCCGATGTCGAATCCGAAAGTCAAGGGTCCGAGCTGGTGCTTGTCCTGCATCGCGTCCTCCGCTATAGTTCGATGCGTTGTGGCTATCCGGGGTGAGAGCCGTTGCTACAATAAGGACGGGTCGAAAGACCTGTTCCGTATCCAGGCCCGGGGCGGCAACGCCCCGGGCCTTTTCATTCCCCCGTATTATGCCGATGAAGTCGGTGCGGCGTGTGACGGATCGCGCAACGCCCCGGCGATTGTCCGCTTTGGCTCGCGTTGCCAGACATGGTGGTGCCCTGTAGGCCGCATGGATTGGCGGTCTGCAGCCTGATGCGGCTGCAAGGCGCATGCAATGGCGCTCTCGGGGATGGCAGCCCGAAGAACGCCGTCCTGCGCGGCTCTCCGAGCAGTAAAGTCGGAACGTCTGCGCCGGCGTCGGCCGGCTACTCGCGCGGGCGATTGACCAGTTGCCGCACTTTGCGCAGGAAGGTGCGCGGGGCAAGCGGCTTGTGTTCGACCGGGTAGCTGCAGCGCGAGAGTTCTTCGATGCGCTCGGGGTCGGTGTCGCCGGTGACGATCATCGCCGGTAGCTGGCGGCCGTGCGCGCGGGCGATGACTTCGATCGCCTGTATGCCGGTGCGATTATGGGCGAGGCGGTAGTCGGCGATTATCGCGGCGACCTGCTTTGCCTTCACCGGAGCCAGCGCGAGCGCATCTTCGGCGCTGCGGGCGATCAGCACGCGGTAGCCCACCTGTTCGAGCAGTTCGCGTTGCGATTCGAGCGAATCGTCGTCGTCGTCGATCACCAGCAGATAGCCGGCAACCGCCGGGCTGAATGCGGAAAGGGTAAGCGGACCGAGGGTCGGATTTTCCAGCTCCGGCTCGCACAGCGGCAGCGCGAGAGTGAAACGCGAACCCTTGCCGACCCGAGAGCACACCGTCACCTGGTGGCCGAGCAGTTCGGCCAGTTGCTTGACGATCGACAGGCCGAGTCCGAGACCGTGTTCGCCGCCGGGTTTGGCCGGTGGGGCATTGACCTGGTAGAACTCCTCGAAGATCTCGTCCAGTTCGTTGGGCGGAATTCCCTGGCCGGTGTCCCAGACCTGGATCAGCAACTGGCCGCCGCGCTGGCGGCAGCCGACCAGCACGCCGCCGCGGTCACTGTAGCGGATGGCGTTTTCCACCAGGTTGCCGAGGATGCGCTGCAGTCCCACCGGGTTGGAGCTTACCGACAGCACGCAGGGGCGCACCTTGAGCTTGAGCCCCTTGCGCCGCGCCCGCTCGGTGAATTGCTGGGCCAGCGTGACGAGTACCGGCTTGATGGCGATCGGTTGCAGATCGGCGGGCACAGTGCCGGCTTCGAGGCGCGAGAAGTCGAGCAGCGTATCGAGCAGACCGGTCAGACCGTTGAGCGTGCCCTGCGCCTGGCGGGTGACTTCGACCAGTTTGGCGCGTTCGGGCTGCGGGCGCTCGGCGGTCAGGCGCAGCGTTTGCAGGAAGAAGCCCAGCGCATGCACGGGTTGGCGCAGGTCGTGGCTGGCGGCAGCGAGGAAGCGCGATTTGGAGCGGTTGGCGGCGTCGACGCGCCGCTGCTCGACCTGCAGGTTCTCGGCCAGTTCGGCATTCTCGAAGCGCCAGCGGGTCGCTTCTAGCAACTGGCGCGAAAAGCGCAGCATCGAGGCCAGCATGATGCCGACGAAGGTCAGCAGCATGATCGCGATGGTGCCGTGCAGGGGATTGTCGCTGGTGACCACCCGCCAGATGGTGAGCAGCCAAGTGCCGAGAAAGCTCGCCACCACACAGCGGCGCAGGGCCGAATTGGTGAGCGCGCTGATGGTGGAAAAGCCGACCAGGAACATGAGCAGGATCGCCTGATACTCGAAGCGGTCGGCCGGCCACAGGATCAGCGCGCTGGCGCCCCAGGAGGCGCCGGCGAGCAGCGCCCGCAGGGTGAACGCCTGCATCCAGAATCCGTTTTCGGCGGTGCCGCGCGGCCGGCGCAGGTAGGCCAGTCCCATCGCAATGCCCAATGCATGAGCGAGACCGGCGATGATCAGCCACAGGATCACGCGTTCGCGCGATACCGCGTCCAGCATCGCATAGGCAACGCAGCCCAGCGCGACCGGCGAGGCCAGCGACACCGCCACGATCTGTTCCGAAAGTGCGCGCAAGCGGTCGACCATGATGCGCGACTGAAGCGGCGTGAAGTCGGCTGGGGCGCGGCGTTTCGGGAGTCGGGGCATGGTTGGCCTGTGAGTCGATTTTTACGGATTCTAGGCCGAGTTGCGCGCCTTGTAGCGATTCGCCGCGCGCCGGCCGGGCGTGGGGCCGGCCGAGGCGGGGGATCAGCGGGTCGTCGCGACGGCCGCCGTCAGTTGTGCCAGGCGCGCCTCGCGCGCGGGTTTGGGCAGCCCGGCGAGCTCGGCCACCCGGGCATAGAAGCGGGGCAGATCGCCGCCTTCCGAGGCCAGCAGCGCCTCGAACGCCGGCACGCGCTGGTGGTAGAGGCCGATCGAGGCGAGCACCGCGTTGTTGATCTGCTGGCCGAACCAGCGGTCGTAGCCGGCGTAGCCGCCCCAGGCGCCGTCGCGCAGTTGTCGGTATTCGGCCTGCAGCGCGGCCAGGATGCGCGCCTTGGCCGCACGCCTGGCGTCGACCGGGTCGTTCGATTCGAAGGCGCGGCCGAGCGCTTCGCGATGTTTGAGCACCAGGGTGGCGAACTCGTCGCGACGCCGCTGTGCGGCCTCGAATGCGTCGATTGCCGTCTGGCTGCCGTGGCGCGCCAGCCAGCGGCGTACGCCAGCGGTTTCCACCGTCATGGCGAAGGATTCGTCGAACTCGCTGTCGCCGCCGGCATAGACGCGCTGGTGCGCCAGTTCATGAAAGATCAGCCGCGCCAGCTCGGCGTCCGGGTAGTGCATGAAGGTACTGAGCAGCGGATCGTCGAACCAGCCCAGCGTGGAATAGGCGGGAACGCCGGCAACATATACGTCATGGCCGACGCGACGCAGTCCGGCGGCGAAGACCTCGGCATCTTCCTGCGCGAAGTAGCCGCGGTAGCCGACGCAGCCGGCCACCGGAAAACACCATTGCTGCGGCTCGATCGACAGTTCGCCGGTGGCGAACACGTTCCACACCACGTAGGGACGGCGCAGCTCGGCGTACTTGCGGTAGCTGCCGTTGTCGGGCAGGCCGAGTTCTCTGCTGGCGAAATCGCGGATCGCCGCGGCGAGGGCAAGCTTCTCCCGCAGATTCCCGGGCGTTGCCGAATCGTTGCGCGCTTCGTCGATCGGGCGCATCAGGCGCAGCAGTTCGAGTTGTCCGCCGACTGCCTGCAGATAGTAGCCGGGGGTGCCGCAGGCGCCGAGCAGGCTGGTGGCCGCCACGACAAGGGCGAGCAGCGCGAGGGTGCGCGGACGCAGCGCGGCGCTCACAGCTTGCCGCTGAAACGGCCGTGGCGCAGGAAGCGCGCGATCTCGCTCGCCACCCGCGACGACAGCAGCATGCCGGAGTGGCTGACCGGCAGCACCAGCCGGTCGCGCGCGCCGTCGATCAGGGTTTCATCGACGGTCACGGCGCCGTCGTTGGGCCGCGGCAGGTCGGGGGCGATCAGCCGGCCCATTCCCATGCCGCGCGAGCCGGCGATGACGCCGAGGGAATTGGTCACGCGCCAGTGCGGACGCGGATTGGCCAGCCAGTCGCCGAGGCAGTTGCCGCGTAGCGTCGCGCCCAGCGGCAGTTGTTCGAGTTGGCGGGCGGCCCGGCTGCCGCGCCAGGGCGTGCCAAGCAGCACCACGTTGCCCTGGCAGGGGTGCAGCAGCAGTCCTTCGTGCGCCACTACGCCGCCCAGGCTGTGCGCAACGATGTGGATCGGGTCGGCGCGCAGGCCGTCGAGAAAGCGCGCGAAGGCACGTGCGGTGCTCTCCAGCGGCGCGCGCACCGAGGCATAGCGGAAGGCGTGCACCGCGTAGCCTTCGGCGCGCAGGCGCGCACGCAGGGCGCCGAGTATCCAGGGGCCGGCCCACAGGCCATGCACCAGTACCACGGCGGGCGCGCTCAAGCGCCGGCTCCCGCAAGCTCGGCCAGCCGCTGGGCGGCAGCAGGCGGCGCGACGATGGCGATTGTGCCCAGTGCCCGGCGCCGGCGGGCGAGCGCCAGCAGGGCCTTGTCCTTGGTCACCAGCAGGCCGGCTGCGGCGTCGAGCGCGAGTTCGAGGAATTTCTGGTCGTCCGCATCCTTGCAGCGCGGTAGCGAGCGGGCCGGCGCGGGCGCCGTCTCATGCCACCGGCAGAGCGCGCGATAGCGAAGCGCCAAGGCCTGTCGGGCCGCACCATCGAGGCCGAAGCGATCGAGCCGCAGCACCTGCTCCAATTCCGCAAAGCAGCGTGCGTCGGTGACGGCGCTTGCCGTGCCGTCACCCAGCGCGGCGAGCAGCGGCGCGGCGGCGGGATCGTGCCAGTAAAGCAAGTCGAGCACGACGTTGGTGTCCAGGACCAGGCGCATCGAGTGGCGGGGGCGGCTGCGTTGGGCGCCTCATTATCCGCGAAATGCGCTGCCGGCCGCGGACGCTCGCCTCAACGGGTGGCCGGTGCCGGCAGGCATCTGGCTCAGGCCTGTTTGCGGGCGGGCTTGAACGGCAGGACGCCGGGCGGTAACAGCAACAGGCCGGCTTGCTCTGCCGGCATCGCGGAGCCGAACAGAAAGCCCTGCATCTGCTCGCATCCCTGCGCCAGCAGCAGCCTTACCTGTTCCGCATTCTCCACGCCCTCGGCGATCACCTTCAGTCCGAGTATGCGGCCGAGCGCGACGATGGCGTTGCAGATTGCCGCGTCGTCGCCGCCCATCGCCAGATCCTGGACGAAACTGCGGTCAATCTTCAGCGTGTCGAGCGGGAACCGCTTGAGGTAGGAGAGCGACGAGTAGCCGGTGCCGAAGTCGTCGATCGCAATGCGCACGCCCGACTGGCGCAGGCGGGTGAGGGTGGCCACCACGCTCTCCATGTCGTCGAGGAACAGGCTTTCGGTGACTTCGATCTCCAGCAGCGAGGGGCTGACCTGGGCCTGGTTGAGCGCCTGCTCGATCGTTGCAGCCAGCCGGGTATGCTGGAAGTGCAGGCTCGACAGGTTGAGCGAGACCGGCACCGCCTGGCCACCCTGATCCTGCCAGGCGCGCAGTTGCCGGCAGGCCTCGTGGATGACCCATTCGCTAATCGGAACGATCAGGCCGGTTTCTTCGGCCAGCGCGATGAATTCGCCGGGCGCGACCATGCCGTATTGCGGATCGTTCCAGCGCAGCAGGGCCTCGAAGCCGACCAGCGTGTTGTCGCGCGCATCGTACTTCGGCTGGTAATAGAGCATGAATTCCTTGCGCTCGATCGCGCCGCGCAGGCGGTTTTCCAGCGCCAGCTTGCTGTAGGCCGACTCGCTCATCGCCCGGGTGTAGAACGAGAAGGTGTTGCGCCCGCGCTGTTTGGCGTTGTACATCGCGGTGTCGGCATTGCGCAGCAGTTCGTCTGCGCTGCCACCGTCGAGCGGGTAGTAAGCAATGCCGACCGACGGGCTGACGCGCACCTTGTAGATGTCGAGCACGAAGGGCACGGCGAAGGTCTCGATAATGCGCTGCGCGACATGGGCGGCGTTGAACGAACTGCCGACATCGTGCAGCAGCACGGTGAATTCGTCGCCGCCCAGGCGCGCGACGCGGTTGCCGCCGTCGCTGCCGGCTGCGCCCTTGCGCACCATGCTGGCGAGCGAATCTTCCGAGCGGATGCAGCCGGAAAGGCGTGTCGCCGCCTGGCGCAGCAACTCGTCGCCCATGTTGTGGCCGAGGGTGTCGTTGATGCGCTTGAAATTGTCCAGATCGATGAACATCACCGCCAGGCGCGAGTTGCGTCTTTTCGCTTCGGCCAAGGCGCGCTCGAGATCGGTCTTGAACAAGGTGCGGTTGGGCAGTTTGGTTAGCGCATCGTAAAACGCCACTTCGCGGATCAGTTCCTCGCTGCGCCGTCGCTCGGCGATCTCGCCTTCGAGATCGCGGTTGGCAAGGCGCAGTTGCTCGGTGCGTTCATCAACTTTCCGCTCGAAGGCGTCGCGCTGCGACTCGAGTTCCTGCTGTGCCAGCAGGCGCTCGCCCTCCTGCTCGCGCAGCAGGTTGCGCGCCCGCCCGGCGGCGAACATCAGCAGCGCGAACAGGGCGGAAAAGCCGATCAGCACGCCTGCCGCGAGCATCCGCTGCGCGCGCGAGACCTGCTCGGCAAGCGCGTCCAGTCGCCAATCGAGTGCCAGTGCGCCGAGCACGTCGCCGTTGCCGTCGCGCAGCGGCAGCCAGACTGCGATCGTGTCACCGGGTTCGACGGTGTACTCGGTCAGCCAGCGGGTGTCGTCGGCGACCTTGCCGATGCCGGCGCGGCCGGCCAGGGCCTCGCGCATGCGCGTATCGTCGCCGCGCGGGCGGGATTCGGCAGCGTCGCGGCGAAACACCAAGTCGCCGTTCCGATCGGCGATCCATATGTCCTTGACGTCGGGCTCGACGGCCAGCCGATCGATGCTGCGGATCAGTTCGTCACGGCCGGCGGCGTCCGGCGCTGTTGCGCGCAGCAGGGAGATCGCCTGCGGCTGAATCGACTGGGAATAAGTTTGCGCCAGTGCGAGGACGTGACGTTCTTCCTGACGGACCATCTCGCGCGAAGTGGTCGTGCGGTAGAAGAACGATACCCAGGCCGCGATCACCACCGTCAGGGCGAGACAGGCGAGGGTGAACTGGCGAAACGTACTCTGCATGAACGGATGCGGCGCCATCGGCCGCCAAGGATTCCTTGTGGAACCGATGCTAGCGGGGATCACCGCGAGGGCCGCGTGACCGCTGCCACGCTCCGTCGTGATAGCCCGACAGTAAGTGTGATTTTGTGCGACGGAGGACGAATTTGTCGCCGGCAGTGCGCGGCCGCTTACCCCTGAAGGCTGCGCGCGACCACTTGCGCGATCGCCAGGCTGGCGGTCAGCCCGGGCGATTCGATGCCGAACAGATTCACCAGGCCGGCAACGCCGTGATCCGATGGCGCCTGAATCAAGAAGTCGGCAGCCGGCTCGTCGGGACCGCTGATCTTGGGCCGGATACCGGCGTAGGCCGGTGAAAGCGCGCCATCGCGCAGCGCGGGCCAGTATTTGCGAATCTCGGCATAGAAGCGGTCGGCCCGGCTCGGGTCGATGCGGTAGTCGATCCTGTCGATCCATTCGACATCCGGTCCGAAGCGCCCCTGGCCGGCCAGATCCAGCGTCAAGTGCACACCCAGGCCACCCGGCTCGGGCAACGGATAGACCAGACGGGAAAACGGCGCCCGACCGCTCAACTGGAAGTAGTTGCCGCGCGCCAGACGGGCGGTCGGCAGATGCGAGCGGGGGAAGCCGTCGATGCGACCGGCGGTTGCGACCGCCTGCAGCCCGGCCGCGTTGACCACGGATTTGGCGCACAGGACGGTCGGCACTTCGCCGCCGGTTTCGATCTCGATCATGTTGTGGAAGGCACGGCCAGCAACCGCCGGCGTGTTGACCGCGAGCTGGGCACCGTGGGTTTCGGCATCGCCGAGCAGCGCCTGCATCAGCGCGTGGCTGTCGATGATGCCGGTCGACGGCGAGAGCAGGGCGGCGGTGCAGTCGAGCGCCGGCTCGAGCGCGCGTGCCTGCTCGCGGGTCAGCCGCTCGACGTCGCCGACGCCGTTGCGCGCGGCCTGCTGCGCGAGTGCGTCGAGCTTGTCGTGCTGCGCTTCGCCGGTGGCGACGATCAGCTTGCCGCAGCGCCGATGCGCAACGCCGAATTCACTGCAGAACTCGTACAGCAACGCGCGCCCGGCCACGCACAGCGTCGCCTTGTGCGAGCCGCTGTCGTAGTAGAGCCCGCCGTGGATGACTTCGCTGTTGCGCGAACTCGTCTCCAGGCCGATGGCGTTGTTGGCCTCGATGATCACCACCTCGCGCCCCTGCCGGGCCAGTTCGCGGGCGCAGGCCAGCCCAACCACGCCGGCACCGATTACCAGTACGTCGGTTTCATAACGCTCGCTTCGCATCAGCCAGTCCAGTACCAAAGAATCGTCGGTGGAGTGTAGCGAACCGCCCCTTGGCGGACGCGGAATTATTTGATATTCGCGGGCGCAGGCCGCGGCCGGCCGCCGATCCCGGCTGCATGCGATCTGTCGGGCGAAGCCGACGCACGGTGCCCCGCGGCGGCCGGTCGATCGTCGCCATCCGGTTGATCCGGAATGGATGTTCTCGATGGCACGTTGCGTGCGTGGGCTGAGCACAGCGCTTTTTGGATTTGCACAAGACTCCTCCCCTCGTTCTCCGGTGTGAAGGCGCGCCGGAAGGAACGCCGAGCCGGCATGCCGGCTCGTTTTTTTGTCCGCGACGCGACCGGACTATCATCGGCGGACCATGAACCCGCTTGTAACGGCCGCCAGTTCTTGCACCGCTTGTGGCGCTTGCTGCGCGCGTTTTCGGGTCGATTTCGATCGCGCCGAGCGCGACGACGCACCCGGCGGTTTCGTGCCGGCCGGCCTGGCTGACGCGCTCAACCCCCGGCTGTGCCGCATGAGCGGAACCGACCGGCTGCCGCCGCGCTGCGCGGCGCTCGCGGGCAGTCTCGGCGTGCAGGTGCGCTGCGGCATCTATGCGCAGCGTCCGTCGCCATGCCGCGAGTTCGAGGCCGGCTCGATGGCGTGTTCGCAAACGAGAAGATTCCACGGTCTTCCACCGCTTGCGTGACTTCGTCTGTTGGCAGGAGAGTATCGCACCGCGGAACGCCGCTTTGACTGGCGCTCCCCGGATGGCATGCCCGGAAACCCGCATGGAATGGACCTCACAGCCATGCCATGGCTGCGAGGCCCGTCCTTGCTGGCTTGCAGGGCAGGTGCCTGCAGGATCGCGGCCCAATCCGGCGCGGCCGGTGGCCGGCGGCGGTACAATCCGCGGGTGCGGCGCGACGGTTCGCCGCGGCGAGATCGAGGAATGGAGAACGGAACGCCCATGAATTCGTTGCGCAGACTGCTACTCAAGGGCGGCGGCGCAAGTGCCGCGCTGCTGGCGGCACTTGCCGCCGGCGCGCTCAAGCCGCGGCAGGTGCTGGCGGCCGAGTGGAATGCCGCCGCGTTCGAAGCCAAGTCGCTGGCCGCGGCGATGCGCGGCATGGACATCGTCAATCCGCAGGAGAGCAGCGAGGTGTCGCTCAAGGCGCCGGACATTGCCGAAGACGGCAAGGTGGTGCCGATCGAAGTGGCGAGCCAGCTGGCGGGCACGCAAAGTCTCTCGATCTTCATCGACCGCAATCCGAGTCCGCTCGCGGCGCACTTCGACTTGGCGGCCGGCGCGCTGCCGAGCATCGGTTTGCGCGTGAAGATGGCGCAGACCTCGATCGTCCGCGTCGTGGCGCGGGCCGACGGCCGGTTCTATTTCGCCGCACGCGAAATCCAGGTCACCGAGGGCGGCTGCGCCGCCTAGCTGCTACGGACGAGGCCCGCAAAACATGGCAGCGCCGATGAAGATCAAGGCCCGCATGCAGGGCGACACCGCCGAGATTCGCGTGCTGGTGAATCATCCGATGGAAAACGGCCAGCGCAAGGACGCTGCGGGCAACCTCATCCCAGCGCATTTCATCCGGCGCCTGACGATCAGTCTCGGCGAGCGCGTGGTGGTCGATTCGACGTTCGGCACCGCGGTGTCGCGCAATCCGCTGTTTGCCTTCAAGCTTACCGGCGCCCGGCCCGGCGAGCGGGTGATCGTGAGCTGGAAAGACAACCGGGGCGAGAGCCGGACCGACGAGACCGTGATTGCCTGATCCGGTTGGGCCGGATCACAACACCGGCGAACGCTGCACCAGCCGGTAAACGGTGATCGCGCCCGGCTCGAAGGTATGGGTCTCGACGGTGACCCAGCCCTGTGCCCGCAGGTAGCCCAGCACCGCGTTTTGCGGATCGTAGGAGTTGTTGCGGCGGGTGATCAGGAAGGCGAGCTTTTTGCCGCCAATGGCATTGGCCGCCGGCGCGAGATCCATCCCGGCCACCGACGGGGCGCATTTTCCCGACGGGTATCGTGCGCCGGCAACACCGGGTTGCGGATAGTCGCCCGGGATGCCGTGCATCGGCATTTCCACGTTGGTCGACTTCAGCGCGTGGCGCAGCGGCAGCACCATTTCGTTGGGCACGGTGAGCACCATCGTTTCCGTGGTCACCGCGCCGGCCGCCTCGACGTCTTCGGCGATCTGGTTTACGACGCGGCCCCAAGGTTCCTTGCGATCGGTCGCGCCCTGCATCGGTAGTGCCAGCCACAACTGGTAGCAGATCAGCAGCGCCAGCGCGATCGGCATCGCGTGGCGCCACGGCAGGGTTGCGAACGCGCAGGCAAGACCGACCGCGAACGGCGGCCCGATGCCGATCAGCGCGCGGGCCAGGAAGATCGGCGTCGCCACATGGCTGACGACGAAACTCAGTAGCACCGGCAGTGCCGCCAGGCAGCCCAGCAGCAGCGCTGCGCGCCCGCGGCCGGCGCGCGCCAGCAGCACGATGCCCAACGCCCACAGCGCGACGATCACGCCCAGCGCGGCATTGGAATGCACGCCGAGCGTCCACCGCAGTTCCTGGCGAAACTGCCACCAGCCAGGACGCTGAATCCAGAAGTCGGCACTGATGCCGCGCGCCTGTTCGATGAAGGTCGGCAGGTAGGGCAACCAGAGCAGGCCGATCAGCAGCGCGGCGCCGAGCAGCGGCAAAAAGGCGCGCCGCGCGTCGCGCTCTGTCGCCATCAGCGCCAGGGCCGCGATGCCGAAGGCGCCCAGCAGCAAGCCCGCGGTGTTGTTCAACCACAGCATCAGTGCCCCGCCGACGACCAGCGCCGCCCAGGCGCCGGCGGTCCGCTGACCGCCGTGGCGGGAATGGCCGAGCAGGCGCAGGGCGGCGAAGCACAGCATGGACGAGGCCAGCGCCAGCATCGCGTAGGGTCGCGCTTCCTGCGAGAACTGCACCTGGAACGGCGCGGTCGCGAAGATCAGGCCGGCGATCAGCGCGTGGCGCAGGCCGATTTCGCGCGCGGCGAGCATGACGAAGCCGGTACTGATCACGCCGCCAACCGCCGACAGCGAGCGCAGGGCGGCGGTGCTGTCGCCGAAGGCGTCGACCCACAGCTTGAGCAGCATCGCGTACAGCGGCGGGTGGGGGTCGCATTGCGGTACCAGCGTCCACAAGTCGGTGAGCGGCTGTTGCGCGTCCCACCACGAGTAGCCTTCGTCCAGCCACAGCGGCAGCACGCCGATGTTGGCGAAACGCATTGCGGCGGCCAGCAGCAGGATCAGCGCGAAGGCCAGCCGGATGTAGGACGCGTCGCCGAAATGCAGCGACCCCTGTTGCGAAAAATACGGGTTCATGTGCGATGCAACAGGCAGTTCGACTCGACGTTGGAGGTTGCGATCCGGTCGGCGAACGGGCGCACAAGACCGGCGTGGGCCGGAGGATAGTCCGGAATCGCGAACGCGCGCGTGCGCTTATCGACAGCTCGGCGCAAATAGTCGGATCAGCGGGCAATCGCGGCGTTGCCGCGTTCAGCCCAGGTGATCGAGATCGGCGGGGGACAGTTTGTGCCAGTTGCCGCCGACGCGGCCTTCGATCGGCTGAAAGCGCGCCTTGTAGGCCATCTTGCCGCTGTCGCGAATCCAGTAACCGAGGTAGAGGTAGGGCAGGTTGAGCAATCGGCATTGCCCGATCTGCCAGAGGATGCCGAAGGTGCCGAAACTGGCGCCCGGGAGATCGGGATCGTAGAAGGTATAGACCGAGGAAAGGCCGTCGGTCAGCACGTCGATGATGCTGACCATGCGCAGCACGCCGTTGTCGCGGAATTCGACCAGGCGGGAATCGACGTGGCTTTGCAGCAGAAAATGCGCATATTGCTCGCGCGAATCCTGGTCCATGCCGCCGCCGCTGTGGCGGCTGCTCTGGTAGCGTTGGTACAACGCGTAGTGTTCCTCGCGAAACGCCAGCGGCAGTTCGCGCGCTTCCAGATGGGCGTTGCGCGCCGTGGTTCTCCGCTGGCTGCGATTGGCGACGAATCCCTCGACCGGCACGCGCACCGGCACGCAGGCGCGGCAGGCATCGCAATAGGGCCGGTAGGTGAAGACGCCGCTGCGGCGAAAACCATTGCGCACCAGTTCGCCGTAGAGCAGCGCATCGATCATGTGCGACGGCGTGGCAACCTGCGAGCGCGCCACCCGGCCCGGCAGGTAGGAGCAGGAATAGGGCGCCGTCGCGTAAAACTGCAGCAGCGTGTAGGGCAGATCCTTGAGCAGCGTCATCCGTCGATCGATGTTGCGGTGCGAAAGAGGTTTGCCATGACATCTGCCGGCCATCGCGCCGGCGCGTCGCCCTGGTTGGTCCATCGCGCCAATCCGGCGACGAACGCATCCCGCGGAATTTCATGTGCACCCAGCGACGCCAGATGGGCGGTGTTCATCTGGCAATCGACTACGGCAAAATTTCGGTGCACAAGATAGCGTGCGAGATGGGCAAGTGCAATTTTGCTTGCATCGGAGACACGGCTGAACATCGATTCGCCGTAAAACGCCCGGCCGATTGCCACGCCGTAAAGTCCGCCAGCCAGTTGTCCGTCGATCCAGGTTTCGACACAGTGCGCGTAGCCGAGTTCGTGCAGGCGCGCGTAGGCGGCCTGCATGTCGGGCAGGATCCAGGTGCCGGATGCGCCGGCCCGCGGCGCAGCGCAGGCGGCCATCACGGTGCGAAAGGCGCTGTCGCAGCGTACCGTGTAATCGCGCTTGTTCAGCCGCTTGCGCAGGGAGCGGGAGAGGCGAAAGGCCGACGGGATCAGCACCATGCGCGGATCGGGCGACCACCAGAGCAGCGGTTCGCCCTCGCCGTACCAGGGAAAGATGCCGTTGCGATAGGCCGCGAGCAGGCGCTGCGGCGACAGGTCGCCACCGGCGCAGAGCAGACCATTGGGTTTCGCCAACGCCCGCGTCAAGGGCGGGAAGGCGATCTCCGGTCCGAGCCAGGGAATCAAGATCCCGTCAACCGTCAGGCGCGATGCAAAATGGCGGCCGGCCGGGGCGCAGCGATTGCGTCGGCCGGCAGTGGGTTGGTGGCATGGCGGAAGGCAACCACATGATCGACATCCAGGCGAATGCCGATCTGTTCGCCCAGTGCATGGTTGTGGTGGGACGGCACCAGCGAGAGCACGCGCGCGCCGCTGGCCAGTCGCAGGGAGTACAGGATCTCGGCGCCGCGGAACGCCTTGTTGACGACCTCGGCCTTCATGGCGCTGCTGTCGTCGTGAATGATGTCGTCGGGACGCAGCAGCACGTCCACCTCGCAGCCCTTGTCGCAGCCGCCGCAGCCCCGGCTGCATTCGATCGGCAACTGGCTATGCAGGAGGCCGAGTTCCACCTGCACGGTCTCGGTGTCGAGCACAATCCCCGGCATGAAGACGCCCTGGCCGACGAAGTCCGCGACGAATCGATTGCCCGGCCGGTGATACAGGTTGTAGGCGCTGTCCCACTGCTGGATGCGTCCTTCGTGCATCACGCCGATCTCGTCGGCGATCGCAAAGGCCTCGTGCTGATCGTGGGTGACCAGAATCGCCGTGGTGCCAGCCGCCTTAATGATCTCGCGCACCTCCATGGCGAGTCGCTCGCGCAGGTCGACATCGAGATTGGAGAACGGTTCGTCCATCAGCAGCAGATTCGGCCGCGGCGCCAGTGCACGGGCGAGTGCCACGCGCTGTTGCTGGCCGCCGGAAAGCTCATGCGGGTACTTCCTGTCTTGTCCCGCCAACCCCACGGTTCGCAGCAGATCGTAGACCCGCACCTGGGATCCCGCTTCGCCACGCACGCCGAAAGCGACGTTCTGCGCGACGGTCAGATGAGGGAACAGCGCGTAGTCCTGGAATACCATGCCGATGCGCCGTTTTTCGGCGGGAATATGGACGCCCGGTCCGCTTACCGTGACATCTTCGAGCCGGATCGTACCGTGCGAGATGGCTTCAAACCCGGCAATGCAGCGCAGCACGGTGGTCTTGCCGCAGCCCGACGGGCCGAGCAGGCAACCGATGCTGCCGCGTTCGAGGGCAAAGCTCATGCGCTCCACAACCCGGTGGTCGCCGTAGGATTGTTCGACGTCCTCCAACTCAAGCATGGCCATGGTCTCGATTCGCGGCGATGGGATCGCGGGACTTGTATTGCGGTCGATTATAATTCGCGTCCCGGGATTGCCTCTGAAATCCCGGGCTCGATCGTTCGATGTCAACGCCCTGTTCCGGCCCATCCACTTGAGTTCCATTTTCCGGGTTGCGGGTTCGCCGATGCGCCTGGCGCGAGCCGGGCCTCGCCTGCCCGCACTCGTGGCGCTCGCGCTGCTGATTGCCTTGCTGGTGGCCGCGCCGGTGCTTTCGGTCGGCTCCAATGTGTTTCTCGGCGGGACCGGCGATACCTGGCATCACCTGGCCTCGACGGTGTTGCCCGAATACATCGTCACGACGATCTGGCTGTGCATCGGTGTCGGCGCCGGCACGGCGGCAATGGGTGTCGGCGCCGCATGGCTTACCACCATGCTCGATTTTCCGGGTCGGCGGCTGTTCGACTGGGCGCTGGTGTTGCCGCTGGCGGTGCCGGCTTACGTGATGGCCTACACGTACACCGATCTGCTGCAGTTCGTCGGGCCGGTTCAATCCTGGTTGCGCGAGACCTTTGCATGGCGCCGCGATGACTACTGGTTTCCCGACGTGCGCACGCTCGGCGGCGCGATCGTGATGTTCGTGCTGGTTCTCTATCCCTATATCTACCTGCTGGCGCGCACGGCGTTCCGCGAACGGGCGGGCGGCATGATCGAGGTTTCGCGCTCGCTGGGTCTTGGAGCCTGGGCCAGCTTCTTTCAGGTCTCGCTGCCGCTGGCGCGTCCGGCAATCGTTGCCGGCGTGGCGCTTGCGCTGATGGAAACGCTCGCCGATTACGGAACGGTTTCCTACTTCGCCGTGCAGACCTTCACGACCGGCATCTATCGAGCCTGGTTTTCGCTCGGTGATCGGGTCGCGGCGGCGCAACTGTCGATGGCGCTGCTGACGGTTGTCGTGGCGGTGCTGACGCTGGAGCGCGCGTCGCGTGGTCGCGCGCGCTTCAACAACACGACCGGTCGCAGCCGCCCCTATCCCGGGCGACAGTTGCGCGGCTGGCGCGCCGGTGCTGCGATGCTCGCCTGTCTGGTGCCGCTCGGACTGGGGTTTCTCCTGCCGGCCGGCCTGTTGCTGAGGATGGCTTTGTCCGAGGGCGACGCGCAGTTCGGCAACCGCTTCGTGCATTTAACCGTCAACAGTTTCACCCTCGCTGCCGCGACCTCGGTCATCGCCGTGGCGCTGGCGATCCTGCTCGCCTATGCCGGAAGGATTCACCGCGGAACACCGACCACACTGGCCTCGCGCGTGGTCGGACTCGGCTACGCCGTTCCCGGCTCGGTGATCGCGGTGGGCGTGCTGATTCCGGTTACCCGGCTCGACAACTGGCTGGCCCGGTTCATCGAGGGCGTATCCGGCACCAACCCCGGACTGTTGCTAACCGGCGGCATTGCCGCGCTGGTATTTGCCTATCTGGCGCGCTTTCTTGCCGTCGCGCTGCAGGGCGTCGAAGCCAGCCTTTCCAAGATAACCCCGGGCATGGACGATGCCGCTCGCAGCCTCGGTCACAATCGGGCGCAGACCTTGCGGCGCGTGCATGTTCCGCTGTTGCGCGGCAGCTTGCTGACGGCGGGCCTGCTGGTGTTCGTCGATGTGATGAAGGAACTGCCGGCAACGCTGGTGATGCGGCCGTTCAACTTCGACACGCTGGCGACACAGGCCTACACGTTGGCCGCCGACGAGCGGCTGGCGGAAGCCTCGACCGCGGCGCTTGCCATCGTGGCGGTCGGCCTGTTGCCGCTGATCGTGCTGTCGCGGCAGATCGCGCTCTCGCGCCGGCAATAGCCCGCCGCGCAGAAGCGCAGGGCGGCGGGCCGCGCGATTGGGGTCAGCGGAAGCCCGCCCGGTCGAAGATCTTCTGCGCCAGAGCGGTGTTTTTGGCCAGCTGGCCGATCGGCAGGGCGTCGGGCTTGAATCGGCCGAGCGCCTCGAGTTCCGGGTTCCTGACGACGACGGTTTTGACCACCGGCCATTCGTTGTTGCCGTTGGCGAAATAACCCTGCGCCTCGTCGCTCGCCAGATACTCCATGAACTTCAGCGCGGCATCCTTGTTCGGCGCGCTCTTCAGTATGCCGGCGCCGGAAATGTTGATATGCGTGCCCCAGGTGTTCTGGTTCGGCCAGACGATTCCGATCGATTGCACGACCTTCTTGTCCTCGGGCTTGTCGGAGCGCATCAACCTGACCAGGTAATACGTGTTGGAGATGGTCACGCCGCATTCGCCGGCCGCAACCGCGCGAATCTGGTCGGTGTCGCCGCCCTTCGGGCCGCGCGCGAAGTTGGCCACCAGGCCCCGCGCCCATGCCTCCGCCTTGGCCTGGCCGTCGTGAGAGATGATCGCCGAACCGAGCGACAGGTTGTACGGGTGTGCGCCCGAGCGCGAGCAGACTTGCCCCTTCATCTTCGGGTCGGCGAGATCCTCGTAGGTCTGCACGTCTGCCGCCTTCACCGCGACCTTGTTATGGACGATCACGCGTGCGCGGGTGGAGAAGGCGATCCAGGTCGGCGTGCGCAGGTTGGCAGGCACCCGTTGGTCGAGCAGGCTCGATTTCACCGGGGCGAAGAGCCCGAGGCTGTCGGCGATCTCCAGTCTCGCCGCATCGACCGTGACGAATACGTCGGCGGGACTGTTGGCGCCTTCGTTCTTGATGCGTTCGAGCAGTTCTTCTTCCTTGCCTTCGATTCGATTGACCTTGATGCCGGTTGCTTTGGTGAAGTTCGCGTACAACGCCTCGTCGGTCTGGTAGTGACGCGCCGAATACAGGTTGAGCACCTTGTCTTCGGCATTTGCCCGGATCGAAACGACTGCGGCCAGGCACAACAGGGCGAGCGAAACGGCGCGGCGATTCATCAATTCGGCTCCCGGTTAACTGGATCGGAACAGGTCGCCGATACTTTAACAAGAATGATTGCTAATTGCAACGCATTCTCGTTTGGATAGCGCGATAGGGGTATTGACGTGCGTAGTGCCGGGGAACTGAACGGCGGGGGCGTTGGCGATCAGCCTGCAGCATGGACGCCGCGTGGCGCCCGCCGGGACTACTGCAGTTGCGTTTCGATCGGCAGGCGGCGGGCGCCTTCGAAGCGGGCGACCCAGTAGCGGTTGTTCAGGTCGTCGATGCGAACCTGGCCTCCCGAGGACGGCGCATGCACGAAGCGGTTGTCGCCGAGGTAAATGCCGACATGCGAAAACGCGCGCCGCATGGTGTTGAAGAAGACCAGGTCGCCGGGTTTCAGGTCGTCGAGCGGGATGCGTTTGCCCAGTTGTGCCATGTCGCGCGCGGTGCGCGGCAGATCCAGGCCGAGGGCGTTGCGCACCACATGGCGGACCATCCCGCTGCAATCGAATCCGCTCTCCGGCGTGTTCCCGCCGTAGCGGTAGTTGATGCCGATCACCGAAAGCGCGTTCATCGCCATCTCGTGCGCGCCACCCGCCACCCGTTCGATCAGGCTCGGCGGGGCGGGCACGTCAATCGGTTCTTCTGCCCGGGCGACCGGTACCAGCAAACCTGCAAGCAGGCAGGCCGAAGCAGACTGCTTCAGCAAGCGGCGTGCCGCGATGGCGGTAATTTTCAGCATGGCGCGCACTATATCGGCAGGAACAGTCCAAAGTAAACCCCTGTGACCCAAGGAGTTGCAATGTTTTTCTCGGACGCCGGTTGATGTTTCGTGCAAACTTGTTGCCTGATTAGATGGTTATAATTGCCCCCTCGTCAGGTTCGGTGTGCCGTATCCTTCGTCGAAACGATTGCTGACCCACCAATGAGCGACACTCCCCCGGCCCTCCCGCGCGTCCTCATCGTCGATGATTCGCGCATCGTGCGCGCCTCGATCATCAAGCACCTCAAGGGTGCCTACGATTTCCGCGAGGAACCGGACGGCGAGGCTGGCTGGCAGTCGCTGCTACTCGACCCGTCGATCCAGGTCGTCATCTCCGACATCGGCATGCCCAAGCTCGACGGTTTCGGGCTGCTCGAGCGCATACGCGGCTCGAAGGTGCCGCGGGTCCAGGAAGTTCCGATCATCATCATTTCCGGTGACGAGGACGACGCGGCACGGATCAAGGCCAAGGAACTCGGCGCCACCGACTTCATTGCCAAGGGCATCGGCAACGTCGAATTGCTGGCGCGGCTCGATGCGCTGAGCCGGCTCGCCCAGACCCGGCGCGAACTCGAGGAAAGCCGCGAGGCCCTCGCCAAGCAATCGACCGTCGACCCGGGGTCCGGGCTGGCAACCACGGGCTACCTGCAGCATCAGGGCGAACAGGCGCTGGCCCTTGCGCGGCGGCACAACAGCGAGCTGTCGGTGATGGTGATCGACGTCGATCGATTCGACGAACTGGTGGCGCGCCATGGCCGCCAGGTCAGCATGTTGATCGTGCGCAAGCTGTCTAAGATCTTGGGCACCCGGGTCCGCCGAGAAGACACGGTGGCCCAGCAGGGCGAGTCGCAGTTCGTCGTAGTCTCGCCGTCGATCAATCTCGAAGCCTGCGGCGCGTTCGCCAACCGGCTGCGCCAGGCGATCTCCGGCCTGGCGATGAATTATCGCGGAGAGCTGATCCACATCAGCCTGACTGTCGGTCTGGCCAACAGCGTTGCCGACAAGACCGCCACCCTGCCGGAGCTGATCGCGGTCGGTCAGGAACGGCTGGCCATCGGCCGCAACGCCGGCGGCAACCAGGTGGTCGGGTCGGGCGGCGTGGTGCGATCCGGCGGTCGTGCCCGCTATGCTGTGGGAATAGAGCAGGCTCTCGTCATGCTGCGTTCCGATGCGGCCGACGAGGTCAGGGCGCAGCTGCCCGACCTGCTGCGGGATCTCATCCCCTTGCTTCGGCTGGCCGAACAGGAGTACAAACTCGGCTTGCCGATTGCAGCGATCGAGGCAAAGACTGTCGTCGTTGAAGCAGAGGCCGGTGCCGGCGGTAGCTGAAGCATCGCGCCTAGAGATCCTCATGCAGAGGAACCCACAAAATCATCAGAGGAGGGGAAGATGAACTACAAGGAATTTCACCGCAAGTCGATCCAGGAGCCGGATGCGTTCTGGGGCGAGCAGGCGAAACTGGTGCACTGGAACAAGCCCTTTACGTCCGTGCTCGACTACTCGAGGCCGCCGTTCAGCAAGTGGTTCGTCGGCGGTGAGACCAATCTTTGCTACAACGCCATCGACCGCCATCTGGCCGAGCGGGCAGACAAGCCGGCGTTGATTTTCGTTTCGACGGAGACCAACACCGAGAAGGTCTACAGTTTCCGCGAACTGCATGCCGAAGTGCAGCGCATGGCCGCGGTGCTGCAGCGTCTGGGCGTGGGCAAGGGCGACCGCGTGTTGATCTACATGCCGATGATCGCCGAGGCGATCTTCGCCATGCTCGCCACGGTGCGCATCGGCGCGATCCATTCGGTGGTGTTCGGCGGCTTTGCCGCCAATTCGCTGGCCACCCGTATCGACGACGCCCAGCCGAAGGTGATGGTCACCTCGGACGCCGGCATGCGCGGCGGCAAGGCAGTGCCGTACAAGCATCTGGTGGACGAGTCGCTGCGCCTGTCGGCCACGCCGCCGGCCAAGGTGCTGATCGTCAATCGCGGGCTGGACAAGGACATGCCTATCGTCGCCGGCCGCGACCTGGATTACGCCACCCTGCGCGCGCAGGAGATGGACACCAAGGTCGACTGCGTGTGGGTCGAGTCCTCGCATCCGTCGTACATCCTGTACACCTCGGGCACCACCGGCAAGCCCAAGGGCGTGCAGCGCGATACCGGCGGTTATGCCGTTGCGCTGGCAGCGACGATGAAGTACATCTACTGCGGCAACGCTGGCGAGACCTATTTCTCCACCTCCGATATCGGCTGGGTGGTCGGCCACTCGTACATCGTCTATGGCCCGCTGATCAGCGGCATGGCGACCGTGTGCTACGAGGGTCTGCCGATCCGTCCCGACCCCGGCATCTGGTGGAAGATCGTGCAGGACCACAAGGTCACGGTGATGTTCTCGGCGCCGACGGCGATCCGCGTGCTCAAGAAGCAGGATCCGGCCTTCATGAAGAAGTACGACATCTCCAGCCTGCGCCACGTGTTCCTGGCCGGCGAGCCGCTCGATGAAACCACCCACCGCTGGATCGAGGGCGAACTCGGCCTGCCGGTGTACGACCACTACTGGCAGACCGAAACCGGCTGGGCGATTCTCTCCGCCCAGCCCGGGGTGGAAAAGGCGCCGACCAAGCCCGGCTCGCCGGCCTTCGCCGCGTTCGGCTACAACGTCAAGCTGCTGCAGGAAGACGGTACCGAGATCACCGCGCCCGACGAAAAGGGTGTGGTGGCCGTGGTGCCGCCGCTGCCGCCGGGCTGTCTGACCACCGTCTGGGGCCAGGACGAGCGCTATGTGCAGACCTACTACACCAGCTTCCCGAATGCCCAGTACTACTCGACCTTCGACTGGGGCATCCGCGACAAGGACGGTTACTACTTCATCCTCGGCCGCACCGACGACGTGATCAACGTTGCCGGCCACCGCCTCGGCACGCGCGAAATCGAAGAGGCGATCGGCAGCCATCCGGCAGTTGCCGAATGCGCGGTGGTCGGTGTGGCCGACCAGCTCAAGGGTCAAATGCCGCTGGCGTTCGTGGTGGTGAAGGATCCTTCCAAGGCCGAGACTGCCGAACAGCGCGCGGCGCTGCAGAAGGAGATCATGGGCAAGGTCGATAGCGCTCTCGGCGCGATCGGCCGTCCGTCGCATGTGCACATCATCAACCAGTTGCCCAAGACGCGTTCCGGCAAGGTGCTGCGCCGCTCGATCCAGGCGATCGCCGAAGGCCGCGATCCGGGCGATCTGACCACGCTGGACGACCAGGCGGGTATCGAGCAGATCAAGGGTGCGGTCGCCGCCGCCGCCAAGAAATAAGCGTTGCGACAGCCTTGCCGGTTCGCCGGCAGGCAATCCTTCAGAGGCCGCGGCATCCCCGCGGCCCTTTTTATTGCCCGGCTGCAGACCGCATGGATTGGCGCTCTGCAGCATGGCATGGCTGCGCGCAAGGCGTAGCAAGGGTTCTGGCATGGCATGGCTGGAGAACGCCTATCCATGCGGCCTGGCGGGCAGTGCCGCTCAGGCGACCAGGCGCCGGGGCGCCGAATTCGGCCGATTTCTTTTCGGCGGGCGGGAACGCAATCGGGTGCCGCATCTCCAACCCCGAATCACCCAACCCGATCGGGAGAGGCGGCGATGCCGGATTCGACCCTGCTTGCTTATCTGCTTTCCGCTGCCGCCAGTCTCTCCGGCTATCCCGCGCCCGCCGTGGAGGATCTGCCGCCCATCGTCAGAATGTCGGTTGCCGAGATGCGCCGCGAAGTCTGCGGCGACGGGCAGCGCAGTTGCGCCAACCTGGCGGCGCTGTTCGACAGCGACGGCAGGCGCATCCTGCTGCGCGACGACCTCGATCTGGACAACCCGGGCGACAACTCGTTTCTGGTGCACGAACTGGTGCATGTGCTGCAGCACCGCCAGCGCGGCGAGCGCACTTTCGCCGGCTGCCACGAGACGCTGCGCAGCGAGCGCGAGGCCTACCTGGTACAGAACCGCTACCTGAAGCGCGAAGGGGCATTTCTGCGCTTTGGCGAGGGACTGGTTTTCATGCGCTGTGCCGATGTTCAGCCGACCTCGGCCAGCGGTGAGGTCACGCTCGACTACGTCGGGCAATAGGGGCGCGGCGGATGCGCCCGCCGCTCAGCGCGCCGCTGCGGAGAGGCGGATTTCGCCGGCGGTGGCCGACCCGATCACAGTATCGAAAACGCTGTCGGGCATGCGCGCCTCGCTGGCCGAAATCGGCGTGCGCCCGGCCATGATCTCGGCCCTGGCCTGCGGCAGCAGCGGCTGGCGATCCGGCTCGGCGTAACCGTCGGGGAGCAGCGGCAGGTTGGTCTGCGGGTCGTACTTGTCGCTGGCGCCCAGGGTGTGCAGCAATTCGTGCGCGATCACCAGGTTGTTCTGCGCCGCCTGGGCAGGCGAGGCGAAGGCGTGCACCACGCCGATCAGTCCCTTCTCGAGTCCGAGCGAATGCGGCACGGCGACCTGCCTGGCCGGGTCGTGGAACACCACGTAAAGCTTGACCTGCGGCGCCGGGCGATGGTTCTGGTCGTTGCGCCACGCCCAGTAGCGCAGTTGCAGACTCCACCAGGCGACCTGCAGCGCATTGCCCTCGCGCGGCGGCGCCGGGGGCAGCGCATCGACGCGCCGCGCCAGCGAGATGTCCACCGGGCGCAGCAGGTCGATGCCGTAACGTCTGGCCTCGGCCTCGATCCATGCCTCGATATCCTCGTAGGAGGCGTCGGACAGTCCGGCGATGTAGTCGCGCGCCCGCGGCGAATCGTCGGCAGCGATCGGGTAGATCGCCACCAGCAGCGACGAACGCCAGTCGGTCGCCCGCGCCTTGGCCCGCCAGGCGCCGAGCGCAACCGTGGCGAGAATGAACAGCAGCAGGGCGATGCGCAGTTTGCGGAACATGGCGGCAGGATAGCAAAGCCGGCGTGGCAAAGTTGGCTGGAAACAGCCGGCTGGGCTGGAGCGCGCGGCGGATTTTCGGCTATGATCCGCGCTGCGAAAATCGCAGCGAAAGCGAAACTGCAGTCGCGCCCGGGGGCTGCATGCTTCGCCATCCGACATTGCCCGGTTGCTGGAGAAAAAAATGAAGAGGTCAGCAGGTTTGCTCGGCGCGCTTTGGCTGGCTTTTGGCGCGGCCGCGGCGATCGGTGCCGAACCCGATACCGACAACATCATGGTGCGTCGCGCAATCCATGTCTGCGCCGCCTGCCACGGCGAAGGCGGCGACAGCAAGATCGCCGTCTATCCCAAGCTGGCCGGGCAGCAGCCGGCTTACACTGTCGCGCAGCTCAAGGCCTTCCGCGACCAGAAGCGCTTCGAGACCGACATCCAGGCTTACATGTGGGGCATCTCGGCGCTGCTCGACGACGCGGCGATCCAGGGGCTGGCCGATTACTACGCGGCCCAGCCACCCGCGCCGGGCAAGGTCGGCAATGCCGCGCTGGTCAAGCAGGGCAAGAAGATCTATCACGAGGGCATCGCAGCCAAAGGCGTGCGCCCGTGCGCCTCGTGCCATGGCGACGATGCCGAAGGCGCCGCGGTGTTTCCGCGCCTGTCCGGGCAGCATGCCGACTACGTCGCCAACCAGCTCAAGGTGTTCCGCACCAAGCTGCGCCCGCACGGCGTCGTGATGGCCGGCCAGACCAAGGCGCTCTCGCCGGCAGAGATCCAGGCAGTCGCGCACTACGTGCAGTCGCGCTGAAGCCGTCCCGCCGCCGGGCCTGGAACGCGGCGCGCGTCGAGGCCCGCGCATGACTGCCGGGTGATCGACCCGATCCGGTAGCCAACCGCCTTCCCCCGCGCCAGAATGGCGCAAACGCGCCCGGGCGATAGCTTCGAGTCGTCCTGCCCGGGCGCGGCATTACCGTTCAACCTTCCCGGAATGCCGTCATGAACCCGAAACCCCTTTGCGGCGTGCGCGTGCTCGACCTGACGCGGCTGCTGCCCGGCCCGCTCGCCACGCTGCATCTTGCCGATCTCGGCGCCGATGTCGTCAAGGTCGAAGACACCGGTGCCGGCGACTATGCGCGCGATGCGTATCCGCGCCACGGCGACATGAGCTACTACTTCAAGATCATCAACCGCAACAAGCGCAGCCTGCGCCTCGACCTCAAGCAGGCAGAAGGGGTGGCGGTGTTCCTGCGCCTGGCGCGCGATGCCGACGTGATAATCGAGAGCTTCCGTCCCGGCGTGGTCGACAAGCTGGGCATCGGCTACGAGGCGGTACGGGCGATCAATCCGCGCATCGTGTACTGCGCCATCACCGGCTACGGCCAGAGCGGCCCCTATGCGATGCGCGCCGGCCACGATCTGAATTACATCGGCTATGCCGGCGTGCTGGACCAGATCGGCGTGGCAGGCGGCGCGCCCGCGCTGCCCAACCTGCAGATCGGCGACATGCTCGGCGGGGCGATGAGCGCGCTGGTGCCGCTGCTCGCGGCGCTGCTCGCGGCGCGAGCGACGGGGCAGGGCGACTTCATCGACGTGGCGATGACCGACGGCGTGCTGGCGCATGCGATCTTTCCGCTGGTCGCGCTGCGCGGCGGCGGTCGGGCGCGCCAGCGTGGGGACGACGTGCTCACAGGCGGGCTGGCATGCTATGGCGTCTATGCCACCGCGGACGGACGTCACCTGGCAGTCGCCGCGCTGGAGCCCAAGTTCTGGCACCTGCTGTGCGACACGCTGCAACGGCCCGACCTGAAGCCGCTGCAGTATGCCGATGGCGAGCAGGGCGCCTTTGCCAAGGCGGCGTTGGCGCGCATCTTCGCCGGCCACAGCCTGCGCCACTGGACCGACATCTTCGATGGCATCGACTGCTGCGTAACGCCGGTGCTCACGCTCGAGGAGACGCTGGCCAACGAGCAGATCCAAGCCCGCCAGATGCTGATGGAGGTGGACGGCGTGCCGCAGTTCGCCTCGCCGTGGAAGCTCCGTCACACTGCGGATGGCGCCGCAACGCCGGCGCCGCATGCCGGTGAGCACAGCGCCGAGGTGCTGCGCGAGGCCGGCTACGCCGAGGCGCAAATCGAGGCGCTGCGCCAGGCTCGGGTGATCTAGCGGAGGTTCGCCGGCAGGCGCTGCCGCAAACCGCACCGGCTGGCGCTTCGAGGGGTGGCTGGTCTGCAAGCCGCATGGTTGCTCGCTCGTGGCGTGGCATGCCCCAGGAGCGCCTATCCATGCGGTTTTCGGGCCGGTGCCATGAAAAAGGGCCGCACTTGCGGCCCTTGGTGTTGGTAACGCTTGTGCGATCAGCCCACGGCAACCGGGATCTTGCCGATCTTCGCCTGCCATTCCTTCGGCCCGGTCTGATGCACCGACGTACCTTTGGAATCGACGGCGACGGTGACCGGCATGTCCTGCACCTCGAACTCGTAGATGGCTTCCATGCCCAGGTCGGCGAATGCCATCGTCTTGCTGGCCTTGATCGCTTTGGAGACGAGATAAGCGGCGCCGCCGACGGCCATCAGGTACACCGCCTTGTTGTCGCGGATGGCTTCGATCGCGATGGGGCCGCGCTCGGCCTTGCCGACCATGCCGAGCAGGCCGGTCTGTTCGAGCATCTGGCGGGTGAACATGTCCATGCGCGTCGCGGTGGTCGGGCCGGCGGGGCCGACCACTTCATCGCGCACCGGGTCGACCGGGCCGACGTAGTAGATAAAGCGGTTGGTGAAGTCGACCGGCAGTTTTTCGCCCTTGTTCAGCATGTCGGTCATGCGCTTGTGTGCGGCATCGCGGCCGGTGAGCAGCTTGCCGTTCAACAGCAGCACGTCGCCGGGTTTCCAGCTCGCGACTTCTTCGGGTGTGACGGTGTCGAGATTGACACGCTTGCCCTTGCTGCTGTCGTAGGTGAGCTTGGGCCAGTCGGCCAGCGACGGCGGTTCCAGCCTGGCCGGGCCGCTGCCGTCGAGATGGAAATGCACATGGCGTGTAGCAGCACAGTTGGGGATCATCGCGATCGGCAGGCTGGCGGCATGCGTCGGGTAATCCATGATCTTGACGTCGAGCACGGTGGTGAGACCGCCGAGCCCTTGCGCGCCGATGCCAAGCGCATTGACCTTTTCCAGCAGTTCGAGCCGCAATTCGTCGATCCGGCTAAGTGCGTCGCCCTTGTCGGCCCTGGCCTTGAGTTCGTGGATGTCGACCGGCGCCATCAGCGATTCCTTGGCGAGCAGCATGGCCTTTTCCGGCGTGCCGCCGATACCGATGCCGAGAATGCCAGGCGGGCACCAGCCTGCACCCATCAGCGGCACGGTCTTGAGCACCCAGTCGACGATCGAGTCGCTCGGGTTGAGCATCACCATCTTGGTCTTGTTCTCGGAGCCGCCGCCCTTGGCTGCGCAAATGACTTCGAGGTGATCGCCGGGCACGATCTCGATGTGCACCACGGCCGGCGTATTGTCCTTGCTGTTGGTGCGCTTGCCGGCCGGGTCGAGCAGCACCGAGGCGCGCAGCTTGTTGTCGGGGTGGTTGTAGGCGCGGCGCACGCCTTCGTTGCACATCTGCTGCAGCGACATGGTCGCGTCCCAGCGCAGGTTCATGCCGACCTTGAGGAAGATCACCGCAATGCCCGTGTCCTGGCAGATCGGGCGCCGCCCCTCGAAGCACATGCGGCTGTTGATGAGGATCTGTGCGATGGCGTCTTTGGCGGCCACGCTCTGCTCGCGCTCGTAAGCGGCCCCCAGCGCCTTGATGTAGTCGGCCGGGTGGTAGTAGCTGATGTACTGGAATGCGTCGGCGATGCTCTGGATGAGGTCTTCCTGGCGGATGGTGGACATGGTTCGGTTCCCTCGTGCGAAATGCCTTGCCGGTATGTCAGTGCGAACTCTTCGCCATGATCAGCGAACTGGTCATGACCTTGTCGGTGTAGGCCATCGCGATCGCCGACACCACGAACGTCATGTGGATGATGACCTGCCACATCAGCGCCTTTTCGCTCATGTGCTCGGCGTTGATGAAGCTCTTGAGCAGGTGGATCGCCGAAATGCTGATCAGCGCCGTGGCCAGTTTGACCTTGAGCACGCCGGCGTTGACATGCGACAGCCATTCGGGTTGATCGGGATGGTGATCGAGATCGTCCAGTCGCGATACGAAGGTCTCGTAGCCGCCGATGATGACCATGATCAACAGATTGGCGATCATCACCACGTCGATCAGCCCGAGCACGATCAGCATGATTTCTGTGTCGGACAGCGAGCCGGTCTTGGCGACCAGGTGCGTCAGCTCGACGCCGAACTGGAAGACGTAAACGGCCTGGGCGACAATCAGGCCGACGTAGAGCGGCGCCTGCAGCCAGCGGCTCCAGAAGATCAGGTATTCCAGCGGTCGGGTGTAGCGGTTGCTCATGGGGATCGCGATGTCCGTGGGAGAAGGGCAGATCGGGCGGCCGGCCGGTATTGCCTGGCAGCAAATTCTACCATCGCGCAATCGACGGCGCGGGCCGTGGCGCAGTGCAGGATCGGTCTGTAAGTCGCGCGTAAGGAAATTTCCGCCTAATGGGCGAAATCTCTTAGAATGCGCAAAAACGAACGGCGCTTCGGCATACCTGAGAATTCGAACCGTTCAAGAGGCCCGACCCAACACCTAAGGAGGAAGCAGCCAGTTGACGCCCCGCAACCAGGGGGCGCGTACCCGGATGTCTTGCAGCACCATTCCGCCACAGACTCATACTGACTCAGCTAGAGGAGAGGGAAAGCATGTCCGCCAACGATTCCGCAGAAACACGGCTCTATCCGCCCCCCGCCGAATTTGCCGCCAAGGCCGCGATCTCGGGTATGGCAGCCTACAAGGCGCTGTGCGACGAGGCCGATAAGGATTACGAGGGTTTCTGGGCGCGCCTGGCGCGCGAACACGTGGTCTGGAAGAAGCCGTTCACGCAAGTACTGGATTCGAGCAATGCGCCATTCTTCAAGTGGTTTGCCGACGGCCAGTTGAATGTCTCCTACAACTGTCTGGATCGCCAGGTGGAAGCCGGTCTCGGGGACAAGACGGCGATCATCTTCGAAGCCGACAACGGCGACGTTACCAGGGTGTCCTACAAACAACTGCTGGCAAAGGTCAGCCAGCTTGCCAATGGCTTGAAGAAGCTCGGCATCAAGAAGGGCGACCGCGTCATCATCTACATGTCGATGGGCGTCGAGGGCATCGCGGCCATGCAGGCCTGTGCGCGCATCGGCGCCATACACTCGGTGGTGTTCGGCGGCTTCTCTGCCCAGTCGATTCGTGACCGCATCAACGACGCCGGCGCGGTGGCGGTAATCACAGCTGACGAACAGTGTCGCGGTGGCAAGAACATTCCGCTCAAGCCTGCGGTGGACGAGGGCATCGGCCTGGGCGGTTGCGAGTCGATCAAGAACGTGATCGTCTTCAAGCGCACCGGTGGTCCCTGCAACATGGTGGCCGGCCGAGATGTCTGGTGGCACGATGTGATTGCCGGCCAGTCGGAATCGTGCGAACCGGAATGGGTCGATTCCGAGCATCCGCTGTTCCTGCTCTACACCTCGGGTTCCACCGGCAAGCCGAAGGGCGTCCAGCACTGCACCGGCGGCTATCTGCTGCACGCCATTGTGACGATGAAGTGGGTTTTCGACATCAAGCCGGAAGACACTTTCTGGTGTACTGCGGATATCGGATGGGTTACCGGCCACACCTACATCACCTACGGCCCGCTGGCCTGCGGTGCGACCGAAATGGTATTTGAAGGCATCCCGACCTACCCAGATGCCGGCCGCTTCTGGAAGATGATCCAGGATCACAAGGTCAACATTTTCTACACCGCACCAACGGCGATCCGCTCGCTGATCAAGGCCGGCGACGTGAATCCCGCCGTGGCACCGACCAAGTACAACCTGTCTAGCCTGCGCCTGCTCGGTTCGGTTGGCGAGCCGATCAACCCGGCGGCCTGGACGTGGTATCACCGCAGCGTCGGTGGCGGCAGATGCCCGATCGTCGATACGTTCTGGCAAACCGAGACCGGCGGCCACATGATCACGCCGCTGCCGGGTGCGACGCCACTGATCCCGGGGTCATGCACGCTGCCGTTGCCGGGAATCATGGCTGCGATCGTCGATGAAACCGGCACCGACGTGCCCAACGGCAACGGCGGCATCCTGGTGGTCAAGAAGCCCTGGCCGGCGATGATTCGCACCATCTGGAACGACCCGGACCGTTTCAAAAAGTCGTATTACCCGGCGGACTTCCAGGGCAAGTATTACCTGGCAGGCGACGGCGCGATACGCGACAAGGACAGCGGCTACTTCACCATCACCGGCCGCATCGACGACGTGCTGAACGTCTCGGGTCATCGGATGGGAACGATGGAAATCGAGTCCGCGCTGGTGGCGCATCCGAAGGTCGCCGAAGCGGCAGTGGTCGGCCGTCCGGACGAAATGACCGGCGAGGCGATCGTGGCTTTCGTCGTGCTGCGCGGCACGCGTCCGACCGGCGAAGATGCGAAGAAGCTGGTTTCGGAATTGCAGGCGTGGGTGGGCAAGGAGATCGGGCCGATCGCCAAGCCGAAAGACATTCGCTTCGGCGAGAATCTGCCGAAGACGCGCTCGGGCAAGATCATGCGTCGCCTGCTGCGCTCGCTGGCCAAGGGCGAAGACGTCACGCAGGATACTTCGACGCTGGAGAATCCGGCCATCCTCGAGCAGCTCAAGACCTCGGTCTGAGCGTCCAACGATTAGGCAAAAAGCGCCGGCCCACAAGGCCGGTGCCCTGGGAGGGGGAGAGGGGCGCACTCGCGCCCCTCTGTTTTTGAGGGGCGTGGGTCGCGCCGACTGACCGTATAATCGGCGACGGCGCAGTTCCACGGCCGTGCCGGGCAGCATGATGTTCGGGAGGAGGCACCTGCGATGAACCGCTACAGTCTGACCGGTCAGAGGCTCGCTGCAATCTTCTTGCTCGGCTCCGTCCTGCTCAATTATCCGATCCTCTACCTGTTCAACACGCCTGCCGAGGTGTTCGGGATACCGGTGCTCTACGCGTTCCTGTTCGGCGCTTGGGCGCTGCTGGTCGCGCTGATGGCGTTGAACATAGAGCGGCGCGGCGACTGATCGCACCGGCCGGCCATGCTGCAGGGATCGACGATCATCGCCGTATCGCTGGCCTACCTCGGCCTGCTGTTCGCCATTGCGCACTATGGCGACAAGGGCGCCGATCGCGGCCGTTCTCTGATCGCCAATCCGACGATCTACGCATTGTCACTGGCAGTCTATTGCACGACCTGGACCTTCTACGGCAGCGTCGGCCGGGCGGCGGCCACCGGCATCGGATTCCTGCCCATCTATCTCGGCCCCACGATGATCGCCGCGCTGTGGTGGTGGGTGCTGGTGAAGATGATCCGCATCGCCAAGGCCAACCGCATCACCTCGATTGCCGACTTCGTCGCTTCTCGCTACGGCAAGAGCCAGCTGCTCGGCGGGCTGGTCACGATCATCGCCGTGATCGGCATCATTCCCTACATCTCGCTGCAGTTGAAGGCGGTTTCCAACAGCTTCAACATCCTGCTCGGCTATCCGGAAATCGTCATGCCCTCGCGCGCCGGAAACCTGCCCATTTGGCGCGACACCTCGCTGCTGATCGCACTGGCAATGGCGGCGTTTACCATCGTCTTCGGCACCCGGCACCTCGATGCCACGGAACGCCACGAGGGAATGGTGGCCGCGATCGCCTTCGAATCGATCGTCAAGCTGGTCGCCTTTTCTGCGGTCGGCCTGTGGGTCACATTCGGACTGTTCGACGGTTTTGCCGACATCTTCGATCGCGCGGCTGCCAATCCGGATCTGGCGCGATTGATGCTGGTCAGCAACTCCGCATCGAGCTACGGTTCTTGGGCCTCGCTGACCTTGCTGTCGATGCTGTCGGTGATGTTCCTGCCGCGGCAGTTCCAGATCGCCGTGGTGGAGAATGTGGACGAGAACCATGTGCGCAAGGCGATCTGGCTGTTCCCGCTTTACCTATTGCTGATAAACATTTTCGTGCTGCCGATCGCGCTTGGCGGACTGGTGCATTTTTTCGCTGGCGGAGTCGATGCCGACACCTTCGTGCTGACGTTGCCGATGGCGGAGAAGCAGGAGGCGTTGGCGCTGCTGGTGTTTATCGGCGGACTCTCGGCCGCGACCGGCATGGTCATCGTGGAGACCATTGCCTTGTCCACCATGGTCTGCAACGACCTTGTCATGCCGCTGCTGTTACGCAGCGACTGGTTCAGACTGCACGAGCGCCGCGATCTGTCCGGCCTGCTGCTGGCGATCAGGCGCGGCGCGATCGTCGTCATCCTGTTGCTCGGCTACATTTATTTCCGCGCCGCCGGCGAGGCCTACGCGCTGGTCGGCATCGGTCTCATTTCGTTTGCTGCGGTCGCGCAGTTTGCGCCTGTGATTTTCGGCGGCATGTACTGGAAGGGCGGCACGCGGTCAGGTGCGCTGGCCGGCCTGTTTGCCGGATTCGCCGTCTGGGCCTACACCTTGTTGCTGCCTTCGTTCGCCAAATCCGGCTGGTTGCCGGACGGCTTTCTGCAGAATGGCTTGTTCGGCCTGTCGCTGCTGCGCCCGACCCAACTGTTCGGTCTGGTCGGCATGGACGAAATCACGCACTGCCTGTTCTGGAGCCTGCTTGCCAATATCGGCGCCTATGCCACAGTTTCACTAAGCGGTCGGCCGGACGCTGCCGAGACAAGCCAGGCGACGTTGTTTGTCGATGCGATGACCCTCTCCACGCAAGGCGCGGGATCGCGCTTCTGGCGCGGTAGTGCAAGGGTGGATGAACTG
>WBZP01001033.1_pt1 | contig 35587 bp, 32 predicted proteins | sample 5204301 | NCBI WGS metagenome assembly WBZP01 (sample SAMN12412401, study PRJNA552823) | activated sludge metagenome | isolation source: activated sludge from nitrification reactor of wastewater treatment plant... | place: USA: Pennsylvania | collected 2017 | reverse complement strand
CCGCTGTCGATCTGCCCCTGCTCGACCACGAGCGGCTGCGACAGGAAGGGTTCGATCTGGTTGGGCGGGATGCTCGGGATTGCCTGCTGCGACGGGTCGGAATAAATCTGCGGCTGGAGTTTGACGGTTCCGCCACCCGACTTGACCGGCTTGCCGAGGCGCAGGCGCGGGGTCTTGCCGGAGCGATCCAGGTAGACCACCTGTCCGGGATAGATCAGGTGCGGATTCTTGATGTCCTCGCGGTTCATGTTCCAGATTTCGGGCCAGCGCCACGGTTCCTTGAGGAACTTGCCGGAGATTCCCCATAGCGTATCCCCGCGCACGACGACGTGGCGGTCAGGGGGGTTATCGACGAGCTTAAGGGGCTCGGCGGCCGATGCGCAAACGGCCGTCACGGCCAGGATGAGCGCGGATATAATGCGTACCATAGTCGTAACCTCACGTGCCGACGGAACACGGCGTAGCTTGCATGGTCTGATCCACGTCAGGCAAACCGGTCCCATATCTCTGGAATCGCTTGAGATTCTGCACGTAATAACTTAAGCGAGCAAGCTTTTTTCGGTATTTCCCATGGCTCTACTACCCATTTTGCGTTTTCCCGATCCGCGCTTGAAGAAGATTGCGGTGCCGGTGGTCGAGATTGACGATTCTGTCCGGCGTTTGATCGCCGATATGGCCGAGACGATGTACGAGGCGCCGGGCATCGGCTTGGCGGCAACCCAGGTCGATGTGCACAAGCAGATCGTCGTCATCGACGTTTCGGAAGGCAGGAACGAACTGCTTGCCCTGATCAATCCGCGCATCGACGACCTCCAGGGGCAGCAGGAGGCCGAGGAGGGCTGCCTGTCGGTGCCCGGGATCTACGAAAAGGTCGAACGCGCCGAGCGGGTGAGCGTCCACTTTCAGGATGGCGAGGGCCAGCATCAGACGCTGGTTGCCGAGGGGCTGCTCGCCGTTTGCATCCAGCATGAACTGGACCACCTGAACGGCAAGGTCTTCGTCGATCACCTGTCACAGTTGAAACAGACACGCATCCGCAACAAGCTCGCCAAACAGGCCCGGGTCACTGCATGAGGGTGGTCTTCGCCGGGACCCCCGATTTTGCCGCACTGGCATTGCAGGCGATCCTGACGGCTGGGCACGAGGTGCGCCTGGCCCTCACCCAGCCGGACCGGCCGGCGGGGCGCGGCATGAGCCTGCAGCCTTCGGCGGTCAAGCGGCTGGCGGCGGAGCGCGGCATCGAGGTGTTTCAGCCGCTGACGTTGAAGGATGCGGCGGCGCAGGCAAAAGTCGCCGGCGAACGGCCGGACGTCATGGTGGTCGCCGCCTACGGTCTCATCCTGCCGCAGGCGGTGCTCGACATCCCGCGCTTCGGCTGCATCAATATCCACGCGTCGCTGCTGCCGCGCTGGCGCGGGGCGGCGCCGATCCAGCGGGCGCTGCTCGCCGGCGATCGCGAATCCGGTGTCTGCATCATGCAGATGGAGTCGGGTCTCGATACCGGGCCGGTCCTGCTGCGGGGTAGCTGCGCGATCGAATCCGGCGACACGAGCGCAACGCTGCACGACCGTCTGGCCGACCTTGGCGCGCGACTGGTGGTCGAGGCGCTGGCCGGACTGCCCATGCCGGCGACCGCGCAGGCCGCGGAAGGCGTGACCTACGCAGCGAAGCTCGGCAAGGCCGAGGCGCTGATCGACTGGTCGAAGAGCGCGCGGGACCTGGATCGCCATATCCGCGCCTTCAATCCGTTTCCCGGAGCGCAGGCCCGGCTCCACGGGCAGCCGGTGAAGCTATGGCAGGCCGCGGCGGTTGCCGGAACGGGTGAAATGGGGCGGATATTGAGCGTTGACCGCGACAGCATCGTCGTTGCCTGCGGAGAAGGGGCGCTGGCGGTCACCGAGTTGCAGAAGGCGGGAGGCAGGCGCCTGGCGGTGCGCGAATTTCTGGCCGGTCATGCGCTCCGGGCGGGCGACCGGTTCGACGTTGCGGCTTGAAATCGGCAGCCCTGCCAATACCTATGGGCTAACGCGACTGTTTCGAAGAGGCTTCACGATGTTCAACTGGGTCAAGACGGCGCTGCTGATGGCCGCGATCATGGCGCTGTTCGGCGTGGTCGGCGGCATGATCGGCGGCGAATCGGGCATGCTGCTGGCGCTCGTCTTCGGCGCTGCGATGAATGTCTTCTCGTACTGGTTCTCGGACAAGATGGTGTTGAAGATGTACAACGCCCGGGAAGTCGACGAGACCAGCGCGCCGCAGTTTTACGGCATGGTGCGCGAGCTGGCGCAGCGCGCCGGCCTGCCGATGCCGCGGGTGTATCTGATCGACGAGGATCAGCCGAATGCCTTCGCCACCGGCCGCAGTCCGGAACACGCCGCCGTCGCGGCGACGACTGGCATCCTGCAACTGTTGCCGGCGCGCGAACTGCGCGGTGTCATGGCCCATGAACTGGCGCACGTGGCCCATCGCGACATCCTGATTTCGACGGTCTCGGCGACCATGGCGGGGGCCATTTCCGCGCTCGCCAATTTCGCGATGTTCTTCGGCGGGCGCGGCGGGGACGGGCGTCCCGCCAACCCGCTGGCCGGCATTGCCGTCGCCCTGCTGGCGCCGTTGGCCGCGAGCCTGATCCAGATGGCCATCTCGCGCGCCCGCGAGTACGAAGCCGACCGCGGCGGCGCCGAAGTCAGCGGCGACCCGCATGCCCTGGCTGACGCGCTGGGCAAGATCCAGAGGTACGCCGAGGGCCGGATTCCGCTGGCGCCGGCCGAAGCGCACCCGGAAACGGCGCAGATGATGATTCTCAACCCGCTGTCGGGCGGCGGGATCCGCGGCCTCTTTTCGACGCACCCGCCGACCGGGGAAAGGATTGCCCGTCTGCGGGCGATGGCGCGCTAGGCCGGGCGAGGCGCCGGCAGGCAGCCGCGGGCGACCTCCTTCGTTTCCAGCCGTTGCGGGGCGAAGGCGGCGATGACGTCGGCGAACAGTGCGTGGGCGCGATCACTGTTGTCGGCGCTGAAGTTGCAGACGTAGACATCGAGCGTCACGCCGGCGATTTCCGGCCAGGTGTGGACCGCCAGGTGCGATTCGGCCAGAACGACGGCGCCGGTGACCCCCGCCGGGTTGCCCGCCGCATCATGGAAAGCGTGGAAGAGACGGCCGACGACCGTCAGCCCGTGCTTCGCGCATGCCGCGGCGCAGAACGCTTCGAGTTGCGGGGCGGCGAACAGGAAGTCGGCCGGGCAGCGGCAGTCAAGGAGGTCGGCGATCAGGTGCAGGCCATTCATGGCGCGATTCTATTCTGTTTCACGTGAAACGCGAGCGCCGATGCTCGCTTCGAGCAGACGTCCGAGCCGGTAGCCGGCGTCGACGATGCGCCGTTCGGCGATGGCGTGAGCCCGCCGGTCGAAGTCCTCGGTGATGGTCGGCGGGACGCTGCCGACGGCCTCCGGGTAGGCCGACGGCAGCAGGCGATGGCTCTCGTCCCGCCACAAGGCAATGCTGCCCTGGCGCGGCGCGGGATGTTCGGCGATCAGGCGCCGCGCCTTGTCGTCGAGTCGGCGACCGCGCAGCCAAGGCGGGCCGGGCAGGTCGTCCCAGTAGATGTGCAGGCTGGTGACGGGGAGGCGCTTGTTGAACGGGTTCTCGATTGCGGTCGCGGTTGCGCCTTCGTCATCGGCGCGACCGGCGTGCAACGGCTGGTGGATGTCGGCGACCAGATGCACCAGCCACGGGATGGCATAGGAAATCTCGTCCTTTTTCGTGGTCGACCGCAACAGGCGGCCGAGGCGCTCGATCTGGCGGTCGACCGCTCCCCTCACGGGTCTTCCCTGCTCGTCGATGTCGACGTAATGCCAGTCCTTGTGCCGGGCGCTGTCGGGAAAGCCGGGAAGCGCCGGGGTGGGGGCGGCCTCGCCCTCGTCGTGAAAGCGCGGATCATTGCGGATGTCGTCGGGCCAGGTCGCCGCTTCGATGAAGATCGCGCCGGGTTCCGCCGACCGTGCCCTGGCGACCCAGCGCTCATGGTCGGGATGGCGGGCAAGCGCTTGCGCGACGAAATCGCGGCTGGGGAGCGAGATCTGCTGCCAGGCGATCGCCGCCACCAGCCGGTGACCGGCGGCGTTCCACGCCGCGGCGAGGGGCGGAAAGAGCAGGAATGGCAGGGCGATGAGATAACGGCGCATTGCGCCATTATGCCGCGTGCGATAATTGCAACCCATGTCCGATCTGCCCGCCACTTCCCTGGCCTTCGCTTTCGTGCAGGCAGCCCGCATCGACGCCGCCGTCTTCGCCGGGCAAAGTCTCGCCGATGGCCTGCTTGCGCGCGTCGATGCCGTCGCGCGCCCGGCGGTGCGGGACCTCGTCTATGGCAGCCTGCGCTGCTATGGACGCGGTGATTTCTTCCTGAGCCGCCTTCTGGCCACTCCGCTGCCGGCCGAGGAGGTCCGGGCGCTGCTGCTGGTGGCGATCCATCGACTGGAAACCCGGCCGGAAGCGGTGCATACCGTCGTCGATCAGGCCGTCGCGGCAGCCGGTGAACTGGCCGAGGGGCGCTTTCGCGGGCTGGTCAATGGCGTCCTGCGCAATTTCCTGCGGCAGCAGGACGCTTTGTGCGCCGCGGCGGCCAGCGATGCCGTGGCGCAGGCGCAACATCCGGGCTGGTGGCTCGCGCGTCTCCAGCAGGCATGGCCCGGCGATTGGCAGGCCATCGTTGCCGCCGGCAATGCGCCGCCGCCGATGGCCTTGCGCGTCAATCGCCGCCGCATTGCGCGCGAGGAATACGGGGCGCGGCTGGCGGCGGAAGGGATCGTCGCGACGCCGGTCGGCGAAGCGGGGCTCGCGCTCGCCAAGCCGGTCCCCGTCGAACGGCTGCCCGGGTTCGCCGCCGGTCTGGTTTCGGTACAGGACCCCGGGGCGCAGCTGGCGGCGACGTTGCTCGACCCGTCGCCCGGAAGCCGTGTCCTCGATGCCTGTGCCGCGCCGGGCGGCAAGACGGCGCATCTGCTGGAACGGGCCGAACTCGACCTGCTGGCGCTTGACGTGAAGGCTGCGCGCTGCCGGCGCGTCGCCGAGAACCTCACGCGGCTCGGCCTGCACGCCGCGCTTCAGGCGGCCGACTGCGCCCGACTCGATACCTGGTGGGACGGCCGCCCCTTCGACGCGGTCCTTGCCGATGTCGCCTGCACCGCCAGCGGTGTCGTGCGCCGCAACCCGGACAGCAAATGGTTGCGCCGCGAGGCCGACATCGCCGGCTTCGCGGCCGCCCAGTCGCGTATTCTCGATGCACTGTGGCGGGTTGTGCGGCGCGGGGGTAAACTGCTTTACGCGACCTGCTCGGTATTTCCCGAGGAAAACGGCGAGCAGATCGATCACTTTGTTGCCAACCGTCCCGATGCGCGCCGCGCCCACGAGGAACAAATTCTGCCAGCAGCAGCCCACGATGGCTTCTACTATTGCCTCCTCGAAAAGCATGCTTGAGCGATTCCGGTCCTGGGTGGTCGCCGTTCTGGTCATGCTGCCGGTGCTGGTGCTGGCGGCCGAGATCGACATCGCCAATCCGCAGATCACGGCGAGCGAAGACGGCTTCGTCGTTTCCGCGGATTTCGGCTTCGAACTGAACGAGCGCCTGGAAGAGGCTGTGACCAAGGGTGTCGTGCTCTACTTCGTGACCGAGTTCGAAATGACGCGGCCACGCTGGTACTGGCTGGACGAGAAAGTGGTCAGTCGACATCAGACCCATCGCCTGTCCTACCATGCGCTGACGCGCCAGTATCGCCTGTCGACGGGCGGCCTCCATCAGTCCTTCGACACCCTGTCGGAGGCGTTGCGCGTTCTCTCGCGCCTGCGCAACTGGCTGGTGACCGACGGGCGCGGCGAGAAGGCCGGCGTCCAGGCGGGAGATACCTACATGGCCGCATTGCGCATGCGCCTCGACATCAACCAGTTGCCGCGCCCCTTCCAGATCTCCGCCCTCGGCAACAGGGACTGGAGTCTCGCATCCGACTGGAAGGTGTGGCAGGCGACGCTGCCGGTGGAGGCCAGGTGAAGCGCTTCGTAGCCGCAGGCGGGGCGCTGGCGGCGGCGCTGGGCGCCATTCTCTGGTTCCTCCTGCTGATGTCCACGGCGGCCGACACTGCCATCTTCACGCGTCACTACCCGCTGCTGATCGGTCTCAACGTCGTCCTCGCGCTGGCCATGGTCGGGCTGGTGAGCTGGCAGCTCCGCTCCTTGTGGCGGGACTATCGCGCCCAGGTATTCGGGGCGCGGCTGAAGCTGCGCCTGATGATGATGTTCGGGATCATCGCCGTGTTGCCGGGGGCGCTGGTCTATGGCGTATCGGTCCAGTTCGTGACACGCTCGATCGAAAGCTGGTTCGATGTCCGGGTCGAGAAGGCGCTGGAGTCGGGCCTCCGTCTCGGGCGCTCGGCGCTCGATTCGCTGCTGGCGGACCTCACCCAGAAGGCCCGTGGCATGGCCAATGAACTGTCCGATCTCAGGGAGTCCGGGCGTCGTTCGGCGCTGTTGCGTTTGCGCGAGCAGCAGGGGGTGCAGTCGGCGGCGCTGTTTTCGGTCGGCGGCCAGTTGCTTTCCAGCGCCAGCAGCGAGATCGGCACCCCGTTGCCCGACCTGCCGACGCAGGCCCAGCTCAAGCAGGCACGCAGCACGCAGGCGGTCACCGCCGTCGACGGCGCGGGCGGACAGCTCAATCTGCGCGTGCTGGTGCCGGTTGCGGCACAGAGCGTGTTCGAGGAGCCGCGCATCCTGCAGGTGATCCAGTCGGTTCCGCCATCGCTTGCCTACGATGCCGACGCGGTCGAGGGGGTGTACCGCGATTATCAGGAACTGCAGTTGGCGCGCCAGGGGCTGACGCGGATTTATGCCCTGACATTGACGTTGACCGTACTCGTTGCCCTGTTCGGCGCCTTTGCGCTGGCGTTTGTCATGGCGCGCCGCCTCTCCGCGCCGCTGTCGATTCTCGCCGAGGGTACGCAGGCGGTCGCCCAGGGCGACTTCTCGCCACGCCAGGCGGTGTACAGCCGTGACGAGCTGGGCATCCTCACCCAGTCCTTCAACCGCATGACGCGTCAGCTCGACGATGCCCGCCGCGACACCGAGCGCCACCGCATGGAACTGGAGTCGGCACGCGGCTACCTGGAATCGGTCCTCGCCAACCTGTCGGCCGGTGTCCTGGTCTTCGACCGTCATTCCGTGTTGCGGACGGTGAACGAGGGTGCGCGCAACACGTTGGCCGACGACTTCACCGGCCTGATTCACGAGGGCATTGCCGACTGGCCACGGCAGAAGGAATTCGGCAAGTTCATTCGCGACAACTTTGCCCGGGTCAAGGATGTCGAATGGCAGGCCCAGGTCGAACTCGAACGGGCGAACGGGATGCCGCAGATCTTGCTGTTGCGCGGTTCGCGCCTGCCGGAAGCGAGTGGTGGCGGCGAGGTGGTTGTCTTCGACGACGTGACCCGCATTGTCGCCGCACAGCGCAGCGCGGCCTGGGGCGAGGTGGCGCGCCGGCTGGCGCACGAGATCAAGAATCCGCTGACCCCGATCCAGCTTTCCGCCGAGCGCCTGCAGTTCAAGCTGGCCGGCAAGCTGGAGACTGGTGACAAGGAGATGCTGGCGCGCGGCACGCAAACGATCATCAACCAGGTACAGGCGATGAAGCGCATGGTTGACGATTTCCGCGACTATGCCCGCCTGCCGGCACCGGAGGTTGCCGCCCTCGATCTCAACGCGCTGATCGGCGAGGTGCTGGGGCTCTACGAGAGTTCTTCGGCGGCCATCGAAACGAGTCTTGCCGGCGACTTGCCCCCGGTGCTCGGGGACTCGACGCAGTTGCGGCAGATCATCCACAATCTCCTGCGCAACTCGGAGGATGCCCTCGAAGGGCGTCATGGAATCGTCAAAGTCGTCACCGAGCGCGCCGGGCACCACGCGCGGCTGCTCATCTCGGACAACGGTCCGGGATTTCCGGTCGAGCTGCTGTCGCGCATCTTCGAGCCCTACGTCACCACCAAGGCCCGCGGCACCGGTCTGGGACTGCCCATCGTCAGGAAGATTGTCGACGAACACCACGGCACCATCGAAATCAGCAATGCACCGGAGGGTGGCGCGCGGATCGACATCCGCCTGCCCTTGGGAAAGGAGGGAGAAAAGCATGTCAATCATTCTGGTCGTTGACGACGAGGTCGGCATCCGCGAGTTGCTCTCGGAGATCCTGATCGACGAGGGCTACGATGTTCGGCTGGCCGAGCACGCCACGGCGGCGCGCCGGGTACGCGGCGAGCTGCGCCCCGACCTTGTGCTGCTCGATATCTGGATGCCCGACACGGACGGCATCTCGCTGCTCAAGGAGTGGCATGCCGCCGGCCATCTCAACATGCCGGTCGTGATGATGTCCGGGCATGGGACGATCGATACGGCAGTCGAGGCCACCCGCTTCGGCGCCTTCGATTTTCTCGAAAAACCGATCGCCTTGCAGAAGTTGCTGGCGACCGTGCAGAAGGCGATCAAGCACGACAACCTGTCACAGCGTCCGCCGCTGACCCTGGAGTCATTCGCGCGCTCTTCCATGGCCAAGGAGTTTCGGCGGCGGTTGGAGCAGGCGGCCGCCAAGACGCCGCTGCTGTTGCTCAAGGGGGCAACGGGCGGAATGGCGGAAATCTGCGCCCGGACATTGCAGGCGCCGCGCTCGCCCTGGCTCGATCTGTCCGGGCTGAGCAGCGCTCTGACCACGGAAATGTTGGAAAAGGTCAGTGGCGGCACCCTTTTCGTTCCCGACCTGGCGGCGCTCGGCAAGATGCAGCAGATGAACCTGGCGTTTGCGGTCGACCGCCTGGAGCGCATGAATTTGCGGCTGATCGCTGCCACCGCGACGCCGCTGGCGACACTGGCCGAGGCGGGCTGGGACGCCAAGTTGCTGACGCGGCTCGGCGACATCTGGGTCGCCATGCCGTCGCTGGTCGGCCATGGCGACGAATTGCCGGAAATCGCCGGTTTGCTGCTGACCAACTTTGTCGAGCGCGGGGAGGTGCCGCCGCGGCGCTTCTCGACCGGTGCGCTCAACGCCCTGCGTGGCGTGTCCTGGAGCAGTGTGACCGAAGCGCACTGGAACGAGCTCTTCGCCCTGGTACGCAATCTGGCGCTGACGGCGCTCGACGAGGAAATCTCCGCCGAAGACGTCAGTCGCGTGGCGCCGCGGGAAGAGGAGGGCAGTCAGGAGCTGGCCTCGCTCCTGCCACTACTGGATCAGCCGTTGCGCGAGGCGCGCGATGCTTTCGAGAAACTTTATTTCGAGCACCATCTGCGGCTCGAAGCTGGCAACATGACCAAGCTGGCCGAGCGCTCGGGACTCGAACGAACCCATCTCTACCGCAAGCTCAAGCAACTCGATGTCAGGCTCGGGAAGCGCGGAGACGAATAGGAAGGCAGAATTCCGGGAACAGAACCCGGGGGGGGGAACCATGAAAATCATCATTCTTGGGGCGGGCCAGGTCGGCGCGAGCGTCGCCGAAGGCCTCGTTTCGGAGAAGAACGACATAACGATGGTCGATTACGACGGCGAGCGCCTCGCCCAGTTGCAGGATCGTTTCGATCTGCGCACGCTGGTCGGCAACGCAGCGGCGCCTTCGGTGCTGCGCAGCGCCGGCGCCGAAGATGCCGACCTGCTGATTGCCGTGACCCAGAGCGACCAGGCCAACCTCGTCGCTTGCAAACTGGCGCACAGCATGTTCAACGTGCCGACCCGTCTTGCGCGCCTGCGCTCCGTTGACTTCCTGGATGACGCCGAGCTGCTGTCAACCGCGAATTTTGCCGTGGACTTCGCGCTTTGCCCGGAACAGGTGATTACGGACTATATCGGGCGCCTGATCGAATTCCCCGAAGCACTGCAGGTTCTCACCTTCGCCTCCGGGCGTGTCAGCCTCGTTGGCGTGCGCGCCTTCGAGGGCGGCGCGCTGGTCGGCAGGCCGATCAGAGACCTGCGCAAGCTGCTGCCGCTGGAGATGGATGCCCGGATTGCGGCAATCTTCCGCCGCGATCAGCCGGTGCCGCCGGAGGGCGACACCGTCATCGAGTCGGGCGACGAGGTCTTCCTGGTGGCGGCCGCCGAGCATATCCGCCCGGTCCTGCACCAGTTGCGGCGGATGACGACGCCGGTCAGGCGAATCATGATCGCCGGCGGCGGCAACATCGGCCTGCGCTTGGCGCGGGCGTTGGAAGGAGATTACCAGGTCAAGGTAATCGAGGTCGACCGCCATCGCGCCAATCTGCTCGCCAGCGACCTGCGCAAGGCGCTGGTGCTGCTCGGCGACGCCACCGACGAGGATCTGCTCGAACAGGAGAACATCGCCGAGATGGACCTTTTCCTCGCCGTGACCAATGACGAGGAGGATAACATCATGGCCGGCAGCCTGGCTAAGCGCCTCGGCTGCAACCGGGTGGTGGCGCTGGTCAACCGCCGCGCCTACGCCGAGATGATCGAAGGCGGGCCGATAGATATCGGGATTTCCCCGGCGCACGTCTCGATCGGCAGTTTGCTGGCCCATGTCCGGCGGGGTGACGTCGCCGAAGTGCACTCGCTGCGTCGCGGCGCAGCGGAGGCCCTGGAAATCGTCGCACATGGCGACGAAAAGACATCCAAGGTGGTCGGCAAACGCATCCACGAGATCGACTGGCCGCCGGGGGTGACGGTTGCCGTGCTGGTCCGCAATCTCGACCGCAAGGTGGTCATCGGCAAGAACGACAACCTGACTTCGATCATGGGCAATGGCGAGGTGATCATTGCCCACCGCAACACGGTGATCCGGGCGGACGATCACGTCATCGTCTTCTGCATTTCGCGAAAGGTGATCAGGAAGGTCGAGAAACTGTTCCAGGTCGGTTTCCATTTCTTCTAGGAGATGGCCATGACGCGCTTCGCGCCGGTCTATCACGCCTTCGGCATAATCGTCATGCTTTTCGGCCTGACCCTCTTGGCGCCGCTGGCGCTTTCCTATGCCGCGGAAGACGGAGCGCAGACTGCCTACGACGAGGCCTTTGCCCTGACCATGCTCTCCGGCGCCTACCTCTGGTACCGTTATCGCCGCGGCAAGCGCGACCTGCAGATCCGCGAGGGATTCCTGCTGGTGGCGCTGGTATGGACCGGGCTGCCGGCGTTTGCCGCGCTGCCGTTCGTGCTCCAGGTCGGCATCTCGTACCAACACGCCTACTTCGAGGCGGTCGCCGGGCTGACGGCGACCGGGGCGACGGTGATGGTCGGCCTCGACAGCCTACCGATGTCGATCAACCTCTGGCGGCACCTGACGATGTGGCTCGGCGGCATGGGGCTGATTGTCTTGGCGGTGGCGATCCTGCCGATGCTTGGTATCGGCGGCCGTCAGATGCTCAAGGCCGAGTTGCCGGGGCCGATGAAGGATTCGAAGATGACGCCGCGCGTCGCCGAGACGGCGAAGAACCTGTGGCTGGTGTATATCGGCATCACCCTTCTCTGCATCCTCGCCTATCGCTGGGGCGGGATGACCTGGTTCGATGCCATCTGCCACGCCTTCTCGACGGTCTCTCTCGGCGGCTTCTCGACCCACGACGCGAGCTTCGGTCATTTCGATTCGCCCTTGCTGGAGTGGATTGCCATCGCGTTCATGTTGTTCTCGGGGATCAACTACGCGACGCATTTCCTCGCCCTGCACGGCCGCAGCATGCGCCCGTACCGATTCGATCCGGAAGCGCCATGGTTCGTCGGCGTTCTGCTCGGCAGCACCTTCCTGCTCGCCCCCTACCTGTGGTGGGAAGGCGCGCACGATGACATGGCCACCGCTTTCCGCCATTCGCTGTTCCACGTCGTCTCGATAGCGACCACCACCGGGTATGCCACGGTCGACTACGGCCAGTGGCCGGTTTTCGCCGGGCTGTGGCTGCTCTTCCTCGGCAGCTTCGCGACCAGCGCCGGCTCGACCGGCGGCGGCATCAAGATGATGCGCGCCTTGCTGCTCTACAAGCAGGTGTACCGTGAGCTAATCCGTACCATGCATCCGGCCGCCGTGTACCACGTCCGCCTCGGCGGCGCGGTGGCGCCGCAGTCGATCCTGTTCGCCGTCCTTGCCTTCGGTTTCATGTACATGGTCAGCATCGTCTCGGTGACCCTGCTCCTGACGCTGACCGGACTCGACGCGCTGACTGCCTTCTCGGCGGCGGTGGCCTGCGTCAACAATACCGGCCCGGGGCTGGGTGGCGTCGGCCCGGCGGGGAACTATCTTCTCCTCAACGATTTCCAGACCTGGCTGTGCAGCTTCGCGATGCTGCTCGGGCGCCTGGAAATCTTTACCTTGCTGGTGGTGTTGACGCCGGCATTCTGGCGGCGCTGACGGAGATTCGCGGCATCTCGACGCACGACGTGAACTTCGGCTTCTTCGATTCGCCGGAAATCGAGTTCGTTTTGATCGTCTTGACGCTGATCGCCGGTATGAATTTCGGCACGCTCCTTCTGGTGGTGACCGGTCGTTCGCTGCGTTACTCGGCTTTCCATGTCGTGTCAATCGCCGCCAAGACCGGCTATACCAGCGTCGATTGCGCCCTGTAGCCAATCTTTTCGCCATTGTGGACGTTGTTCCTGTTCGGCGGACACGTCGCCCAGTAACCCATACTGTTGGTGGTACTCGCCTTCGGTTTCATGTACATGGTTAGTGTCGTCTCGATAACGCCGATTCTCGCCTTTACCGGCCTGGATATCCTCTCCTTCTTTACGGCGGTGGCTGCCAGTACCGACAATATCGGTCCGGGCCTCGGCGTCGTCGGGCCGGCGACGACCTACGAGGTTCTGACCGACTTCCAGACCTGGGTGTGTGCCTTTGCCATGCTGCTCGGCCGGCTCGAGATCTTCACTGTGCTTGTTCGTCCTGAGGCCCGCGTTCTGGCGTCAGTGACCGGGAGGCCGGAAAGACGGATAATTCCCACTTTCCGATTTTCCGGCGGAGTCCTCCGTGAGCCGACCAAAGAACGACACTTTCCTGCGCGCCCTGCTCAGGGAGCCGACCGAATACACGCCGCTGTGGCTGATGCGCCAAGCCGGTCGTTATCTGCCGGAATACTGCGAAACGCGCAAGCGTGCCGGCAACTTCCTGAGCCTGTGCAAGACGCCGTCGCTGGCCTGTGAAGTCACGCTGCAACCGCTCGCCCGCTACGACCTCGATGCGGCGATCCTCTTTTCCGACATTCTGACCGTGCCCGATGCCATGGGCCTCGGGCTGTATTTCGAGGAGGGCGAGGGCCCCAGGTTCGAGCGGCCACTGCGCGACGAATGGGAAATCAACGACCTCGCCGCGCCTGATCCCTACGACCATTTGCGCTACGTGATGGATGGCGTTTCCGAGATCCGTCGTGCGCTGGACAACTCGGTGCCGCTGATCGGCTTCTCCGGCAGCCCGTACACGCTGGCCTGCTACATGGTCGAGGGGCAGGGTTCGAGCGATTTCCGGCATATCAAGGGCATGCTCTACAACCGCCCGGATCTCCTGCACCGCATCTTGTCGGTGACCGCCGACTCCGTAACATCCTACCTCAATGCCCAGGTCGACAGCGGCGCCCAGGCGGTGATGATCTTCGATACCTGGGGTGGCTCGCTTTCGGCCGCGGCGTATCCGGAATTCTCGCTGCACTACATGGAGCGCATCGTCGCCGGGCTGAAGAAGGAAAAGGACGGTCAGCGTGTCCCGAGCATCGTGTTCACCAAGAATGGCGGGCTGTGGCTGGAAAGGATTGCCGCCATCGGCTGTGACGCGGTCGGCCTCGACTGGACCATCGACATCGGCGAGGCCCGCGAGCGCGTCGGCGACAAGGTCGCGCTGCAGGGCAACCTCGACCCGAACGTCCTGTTCGCCGCTCCGGAAGTCATCTCCGCCGAGGCGAGGAAGGTCCTCGACGGCTTCGGACATGCCAACACCGGTCACGTCTTCAATCTCGGCCACGGAATTTCGCAATACACGCCGCCGGAGAGCGTCACCGCCCTCGTGGAAGCCGTGCATACCCATGGCCGGGCATTGCGCGCCGGGGGTTGAAGGCCGCGACGATAATGATCGACTTATGCACAGACCGGGCCATTTTCCCGCCGACTCTCGCGAAAATCGCTTGACATCCGCGGATTTTCGTAACTTATTGAATTCATGCGATTAGTTGAATTGCCCGTTTTTTCGGCAAGGCACGAAAGTCCTTAATATTTCGCCACTTAGCGCGATCATCCGAAAGCAATCCACAGAGTTATCCACAGCTTTGCCGGGCCAGCTTCCGGTTGCGGATTGCCAACGGGTTTGTCGAACACTCCGGGAAGCCGGCCATGCCAGTCCTTCGCGTCGCACTTGACCTGCCGTTGCATCGGCTGTTCGACTATGTCGCCGAAGCGGCATCGCCTGCCGATGTCGGGTGCTTGGTCCGCGTGCCTTTCGCCAAAGGGGAGCGGGTCGGCGTTATCGTCGAGGTCGCCGACGCCAGTGCCTGGCCGCCGGCGCAGTTGCGGGAGGCGGGCGACATCCTGCGCGATCCGCCGCCGCTTCCCGGCGATCTTCTCGATCTCTGCGAATTCGCCAGCGCTTACTATCAGGCAGCCTTCGGTGAGGTGCTGATGCAGGCGCTTCCCGCCGGACTGAAGCGGCTCGCCGCGCCGGCCCGGCGCAGCGGGCGGACCGCGAATCCGCCGGCGCCGGCCGCGCCGGCCCCGGAACTGACGGCGGAGCAGTCCGCCGTCCTTGCCGCCATCGACCTGCACGCCGGATTTTCCGCGCATCTGCTCCATGGAGTGACCGGCAGCGGCAAGACCGAAGTGTATCTGCGCCTGATCGAGCGGACGCTGGCGACCGGCAGGCAGGTCCTGCTGCTGGTCCCGGAAATCAACCTGACGCCGCAGCTCGAGGGAAGGGTCCGGGGGCGCTTTCCGGAAAGTGTCGTCGTCTCGCTGCACAGCGAGCTGGCCGAAGCGGCACGCGAGCGCAACTGGCGGGCGGCATTTTCCGGCGAGGCGGACATCGTTCTCGGGACGCGACTGGCGATCTTTGCGCCGATGCCGCGGCTTGGCCTGATCGTGGTCGACGAGGAGCATGACCCTTCGTTCAAGCAGCAGGATGGCATGCGCTATTCGGCGCGCGACGTGGCGGTCTTTCGTGCGCACCAGCGGGGCATTCCCATCCTGCTAGGCTCGGCAACGCCGTCGCTGGAATCCTGGGCCAATGCCCAGGGTCGCCGCTACGGCCTGCTGACACTGCGCGAGCGAGCCAACCCGGAAGCGAAGCTGCCGGCGGTTCATCTGCTCGATACCCGAAAGCTGGTCGTGCACGACGGCGTCAGCGAACCGCTGATCGCCGCGATCGGCGCACGGCTGGAGTGCGGCGAGCAAAGCCTGGTCTTTCTCAATCGCCGCGGCTATGCGCCGGTGCTGGCCTGTGCTGCGTGCGGCTGGGTGTCGCGCTGCCAGCGTTGCGCCGCCAATCTCGTCCTGCATCTGGCGGATCGACGCCTGCGCTGCCATCACTGCGGATTCGAAGCCCGCGTGCCGAAAGCCTGCCCGACCTGCGGCAATCAGGACATCCATCCCTTCGGCCGCGGCACGCAGCGGCTCGAAGTGTGGTTGCACGAGCATTTCCCGGACGCGCGCATCCTGCGCGTCGACCGCGACTCGGTGAAGAGTCGCAAGCAGTGGGAGACGATGCTCGAACGCATCCATGGCGGGGATGCCGACATCCTGGTCGGCACGCAAATGCTGGCCAAGGGCCACGACTTTCCGAAGCTGACCCTGGTCGGCGTTCTCGGCGCCGACGCTGCCCTGTTCGCCGCCGACTGGCGCGCGCCCGAACGCCTGTTTGCCCAGTTGATGCAGGTGGCGGGGCGGGCCGGGCGCGCCGAACTCGAGGGTGAGGTACTGATCCAGACGCAGTACCCCGATCACCCCCTCTATGCGGCGCTGGTCGCCCACGATTACCAGGGTTTTGCTGCTGCACTCCTGCGTGAGCGCGAGCAGGCGGGATTCCCGCCCTATGCCTTCCAGGCCATGTTGCGTGCCGAGGCGCCGGAGATGGCGGCGGCGATCGCCTTCCTGACCACAGCCTGCGCCTTGCCGGTCGTGCGCGAGCATGGCGGCGTCGTCCTTTACGATCCGGTTCCGATGAGGCTGTCGCGGCTGGCCAATCTGGAGCGCGGGCAGTTGCTCGTCGAATCGCAATCGCGTCCTGCCCTCCAGGCCTTCCTGCCACGCTGGCGGGAAGCCATCGAAGCGATCAAGGCCCCGGCGAAGCTGCGCTGGCACCTCGAGGTGGACCCGCTGGAGTTGTGAACCCGGGGCTCAGTTCCTCTTGCGGGATGCAAGCAGCCAGACGAAGGCCGTAGCCTGCCCGGCAAGCAGGGCGAGAAATGCGGTGCGATACGCAATCTCGGCTGGCCAGCCGGCGGACTGAAGCAGATCGACAAGGATGCCGAGACCCCATTGCAGGCCGAACGCACCGGCGAAGACGAGCAGATTGAGCGCCGTGTTGACGCGCCCGGACAGGCCCGGCGGAAAGCCCTGGGCAACCAGCGCGTAGGCGGTGTTCGACAGCGAGAAGCAGACGCCGAGCAGCGGCCACAGCAGGTCGCCGCCGCGGGTGGGGAACAAGGCCAGCGAGGCCAGTCCGGCAATCGCCGCCAGCATCGCCACGAGGTAGACATTCTCAAGCCTGACGCCGCGTCGCACCAGTCCGGTGGCGAAAAAGCCCATAAACAGGAAGCCGGCCAGCATGGCGCCGCTGATCCAGGTCAGCCGGGCGGCGATGGTGGCACGGTCCATGTGCTCGATGACGTTCATCCAGCGCGCCGCCCACAGTCCCTGCACCGCCATGAAGCCGCCGGTCAGCCAGAACGCCAGCGGCCCATAGCGCCAGAAATGGCGGCTGAAGAATATCTGTCTGACACCGGCGAACTGCTCGGCGAGGCTGGCACCCGTTTCGGCAACCGGCTTGTCGGGCACAAAGTACCACAGCGCGGCGGCAACCAGCACGGTGATGACGGCCAGGGCGAGAACGATCTCGCGCCAGCCGGCGATGCCAAGCGCCAGTTCGAGTGGCTTGGCCGCGGCGAGTGCGCCGAGTCCGCCGGAAGCCATGATCCAGCCGGTCAGCGACGCCTGGCGCTCCGGCGGGAACCATTGCGAGAAGGCCTTGAACGAGGCCATCAGGCAGGCGGAGACGCCAAGGCCGATCAGTGCGCGCCCGATCGCAAGGCCGGCGAGCGTCTCGGACATGGCAAAGACCGCTGCTCCGGCAGCGGCGATGAGCAGCAGGGCGGCCTCGACGCGACGCGGACCGAAGCGGTCGAGCAGTATGCCGAGCGGCAACTGGGCCGAGCCGAAAGCGAGGAAGTAGGTGCTGGTCAGCAGCCCGAGCGCGTTGTCGGCAAGACCGAGGTCGCGGGCCAGAACCGGGCCGATGACAGCGTTTGCCGTCCGGAATACATAGGACAGAAAATAGCCGGCAGCGAAGGGCAAAAACAGGCGCAACCACAACTGGCGGGAGTCGGTCCCCATCAATTCCGCTCCCGTTTCACGTGGAACGCAGGCGGTAGGGACGGCTGCGCAGCGTGCCTTTCCAGCCAGTCGGCACGTTCGACGATCTTGCGCTGCCAGTTCTCGGCGATACCGGGTGTGGCCGCGAGCTGGCGCAGCGCCAGCGGCGTCGGGCGATGCGTATGCCAGAGTCGCTGCGCTTGCGCCAAGCTGAGCTCGTCATCCCCGGGCTCGGCCAAATCGAGCGTGTCGCCCGGGGCGACGACGCCTGGCAACAGCACGCGGAAATACCAGCCGGTCAGATGGTGTTCGGCGATGTAGGCGGCCATGCCGTCGACCCCGAAGCGCGCATCGATCTTCCAGCACGGGTTGCGTGGCTGGCAGACCTGGAGCAGGGCCACGCCTAACCGGAAGACATCACCTATTCGCACCAGCGACTCGTCAAGCCTCGGGCTCGAAATGTTCTCGCCGAGGCTACCTGGCTTTAACTGGCTGGCGGCCTCCGGAAACGCCTGGGCGAGACGCCCATAGTGAACTGCCGGATAGAGATGCACGGCCTTGTCCGGGCCGCCATGGACGCGGCGGTCGGCCTGCTCGTCGCCGGCGAAACCCTGGTCGCCGAGTTGCAGGGAGTCGCCGACCGGGTACTTGAACATGCCGGTCGGCCGGCCGCTTTCGGGCAGAGGGGCGATGCCGCCGATGAAGAGGGATACTTTGCTCATGGTGGTGAGATTGTGCCATCAATCCCACAGCCACGCGGCACCGCGCACACCGGAGGAATCCCCGTGTGCCGGCGGCACGATTTGCGTCTGGAAGCCGTCGGAAAAGACATGTGGACCGCAACAGGCCGGCACGTTGCGATACAGCCGTCCGAGGTTTGCTAGCCCGCCGCCGAGGACGATGACCTGTGGATCGAGGATGTTGATCACCCCGGCCAGCGCGCGTCCGAGACGGGCTTCGTAGCGTCGCATCGTGGCGTCGCAGGCAGCGTTGCCGGCAGCGGCGCGGGCGTCGATCGTGGCCGGAGAGAGATCTTCCGCTGTGCGCGCCGCATGGTCGCGCGCCAGCCCCGGGCCGCTGAGATAGGTTTCGATGCAACCGCTGCGCCCGCAATAGCACGGGGGTAGCGGAAGATCCTCGGCGCCGGGCAGCGGGAGAGGGTTGTGTCCCCATTCGCCGGCGATGGCATTGGCGCCCGTGAGGACGTGGCCGCGAACGACGATTCCGCCACCGACCCCGGTGCCGAGAATGACTCCGAAGACAACCTCGGCATCGCGGCCGGCGCCGTCGCTGGCTTCGGAAAGCGCGAAGCAGTTGGCATCGTTGGTCAGGCGGACCTCACGTTGCAGGAGCGCCTCGAGGTCGGTGCGCAGCGGCTGCCCAATCAGACACGTCGAGTTGGCGTTCTTGATCAGTCCGCTGGCCAGTGATTCGGCGCCGGGAATGCCGATGCCGACCGTTCCGCGCCGGCCGAGTTCGTTCTCGACTGCCACGACCAGCGCCCCGACCGCCCGCAATGTCGCGGAATAGTCTCCGCGCGGGGTGGCGACACGGCGGCGCAACAATTCCCTGCCATCGGCGTCGATCGCGATTACCTCGATCTTTGTGCCGCCAAGGTCGACGCCGATGCGCAGCCGGCTCATCCGCGGACCGCCATGCCGCTCACGTTACCGCGCTTGGCAGTCATCGTGTGCTGATCGCTGGCATGACGGAGAGCAGCACGCGCTGTTCCTCCACCGGCGCCTCTCGCGCTCCCCGAGCGTACGGTGATTGAGTTCGCTAATTCCTGTCTCAGGAGGATTGGCGGTAATATTTGTCTGTAGGTCAATTTATTCCCCAGCGACCATTCTGTATGAAGCGCCGGCGATCTGGCAACCGGCGGGGCGCACACAATCGAGGAGCCATCGAGATGTTGGTCAAGTTCATTTCCAGTGAGACCGGTGAACTGATGATGTTTGCCGACATGGCATCCCAGCTGTTGCGGGCGGTCGGCAAGGAGACCGTCCGGCGTGGCACGTTCACCCGCGAGGAGATGCTGCCTGCCGCGAAGCTTCTGCGCGAAGCGGTGGCGCGCGGCGAGGCGAGTGCCGGCAAGGCGGATGATGACGACGACGGCAAGGACGCGCCCGTGGCGCTCGGTCCCCGGGCCTGGCCGCTGATCGACATGCTCGAGCGCAGCAGCAAGGGCAATGCGCACGCCAATATCGTCTGGGAAGCGGCTGCCGATTTCTAGCCGGCTCTTCCCGGCTGTGCTTCGCGCATGCCAGCGGGTTGCCGCCGCGAGTGGCTCGTGCCCTGTGCGCAAGCGAATCGCCCTGCCGATCGTTGTTGCCTTCCTTCTGCTGTCGACCGCGACTGCCGGCACGCCGCGCCGGGTTGCCGTCGATGTCGGTCATACCTTGGCCGAGCCCGGCGCCGTCAGCGCGCGCGGGCGAAGCGAGTTCGAATTCAACCGCGAGCTTGCCGAGTTGCTGGTGCTGGCCCTGCGTGCCCGGGACGTGACGGTGCGCGAGGTCAATTTCGCCGGCACCATCGGCAGCCTGGCGGAGCGGCCGGAACAGGCGCGCGGCAGCGATTTTTTCATTTCCATCCATCATGATTCGATCGCGCCGGAGTATCTGCAGTTCTGGGATTGGGATGGCAGCGAGGAAAGTTACACGACACTCAAGCGCGGCTTCGGCATCTTCGTTTCGCGGCGCAACCCGGAGCTGGCGGCCAGCCTGCGCTGTGCGTCGACGATCGGCGCGGCGCTGCGCCGTGGCGGTTTCGAACCGACGCCATGGCATGGGCGCAAGCATCAGCCGGCGGACGCCGGGAATGGCGTCTGGTATTACGACAATCTCGTGGTCCTCCACAAATCCACATTCCCCGCAATCCTTTTCGAGGCCGGGGTCATCAAGCATCGTGAGGAGGAGCTGGAACTGCTCGACGGGGATCGCCAGGCGCGCATGGCCGATGCGCTGGCCATGGGGATCGCCGCCTGTCTGTTCGTTACAGAAAGATCGGCTCGGCGGTGAGCGCGACGCCGAATTTCTCCCGGACGGCGGCCTGAACGGCAGCCATCGTTCGCCGCACGTCGGCAACCGTGGCGCCACCGCGGTTGACCAGGACCAGCGCCTGCTTTTCATACATGCCGACCGGGCCAAGGTTCTTGCCCTTCCAGCCGGCCTGCTCGATCAGCCAGCCGGCGGCGAGCTTGACCCGGCCATCCGGCTGCGGGTAGCCGGGCAATGCCGGATGGGCGGCCTGCAGCCGTTCAGCGACGGCCGCGGCGACCAGCGGGTTGTGGAAGAAGCTGCCGGCGTTGGGAACGACGGCCGGGTCGGGCAGCTTGCGGCGACGGATGGCGATCACCGCGTCGGCGATGGCGCGGGGAGTCGGGACGCCGACGCCGCGCGCCGCCAGCTCGCCGGCGAGGTCGGCGTAGGCGCAGTTGGGTTGCCAGACCCTGGGCAGGCGGAAGACGACCGAGGTGATCGCGACCCGCCCGTCGCGGTGCCAGCCCTCCTGCTTGAACAGGCTGTCGCGGTAGGCGAAGCGGCAGCCGTTGCGGTCGACCTCGAAAAACGCGTGTTTTTCAAAGTCCCAAGCGGTCAGGGAATGGAAGCGCTCGGCGAGTTCGAGCCCATAGGCGCCGATGTTCTGCACCGGCGCCGCGCCGACCGTGCCGGGGATCAGCGACAGGTTCTCCAGCCCGGGCCAGCCCTGCGCCAGCGTCCATTGCACGAAGTCATGCCAGTTCTCGCCGGCGCCGGCCTCGACGTAGAAGGCATCGGCATCCTCGCGCAGCAGGCGCCGGCCGGGGATGGCCATGTGCACGACGAGGCCGTCGAAATCACCGGTCAGGACGAGGTTGCTGCCGCCGCCGAGGACGAAGCGGCGACCCTCGCTGCCCGCCGCGGCGAGCTGCCCGGCCCCGGTGACCCGCAGGTAGCGCGCGGCGCGGCCGGGCAGGGCGAGGGTGTTCAGCGGCCCGAGGTCGACGTCGGGAACGCCTGCGCTCATCGCGGCATCCGGATGACCAGGCGGCCATCGTCGCGGCGAACGGGCATGGCGAAGGCGTAACGGTCGGCGTCGGCGGCAATCTCGAGGTCGCCTGGCGGCAGGTTCGGCGAGGCGCCGGCGGCGAAGCGGCGGCCGAAGTCGGAAGCCCGCACGCGCCGGGCGAATTCCCCGGCATCGGCGTCCCGGCCGCGCAGCAGCGCCTCGATGTAGTCGGCGCAGGCGATGTCCTCGTCGCCGTCGCGGTCCACCCATTCGCCGGTGATGACGAAGCAGACCGCGCGGGCGCGGGCGGCACGGATGGCCTCGGCGGTGGCGCGGGCGCAGACGAGGCTGGCGGCGAACAGCCGGCGCGCGCCGTGAAATCTCTGCAGTCCGCGCACGCCGGCAGCTGTGGTCAGCACCACCGGGCGGCCGGCGACGTCCGCGCTTGCCAGTTGAGCGGGCGAGTTGCCGAAGTCGAAGCCCGGCACCGGGTCGCCACCGGCGATGGCGCCGACCGAGACCGCACCGGCGAGTCGGGCTGCGAGTCCCTGCGCGGCGAGGGCGCCATCGACCGGGTAGACCGCGCGCGCGCCGCGGTCGAGTGCGACGGCGGCGGTGGTGAAGGAACGCAGCGTGTCGATGACGACGACCGTATCGTGCGCCTCCGGCAGATCCTGCAGGCGGTTCAGGAAGAGGCGGGTGAACTTCATGGCCGGCCCAGGCGGGCGGTCAGAGCAGCGGCGCCAGCCAGTATTCGGCATCCCTGGTGCTCATGCCCTTGCGCCTGGCCCAGTCTTCCAGCTGGTCGCGGCCGATTTTCGGAATGGCGAAATAGGCGGCGGCCGGGTGGCCGATGTAGAAGCCGGAAACCGAGGCCGCCGGGGTCATGGCGCAGGACTCGGTCAGGCCCATGCCGATCGCCGGGGCGTCGAGCAGGGCGAACAGGTCGCGCTTGGCGGTGTGGTCCGGGCAGGCCGGGTAGCCGGGGGCAGGGCGGATGCCCTTGTATTGCTCGGCGATCAGCGCGTCATTGTCGAGGGATTCGCCCTTCGCGTAACCCCAGAACCCGGTGCGCACCTTCATGTGCAGCCACTCGGCGGCCGCTTCGGCCAGGCGGTCGGCCAGCGCCTTGAGCATGATCGCCGAGTAGTCGTCGTGGGCGGCTTCGAAGGCGGAGACGCGATCGTCGATGCCGAGGCCCGCAGTGACGGCGAAGGCGCCAGCATAGTCCTGCTCGCCGACGAAATCGGCCAGCGCGGTATTGAAGCGGCCCTGCGGCTGTTTGATCTGCTGGCGCAGGCCGACCCAGCGGGCGGCTTCGGTGCCGCGGCTCTCGTCGGTGTAGAGGACGATGTCTTCATTCTCGCCGCGGGCCGGGTAGAGGCCGAAGACGGCTCTCGCGGTCAACCAGTTTTCGGACACGATTATCGCCAGCATCGCCTGCGCGTCGGCGAACAGTTGGCGGGCGGTTTCGCCGACCGTCTCGTTCTGCAGGATGGCCGGGTAGCGGCCGGCCAGGTCCCAGCTCTGGAAGAAGGGCGACCAGTCGATGAACGGCACGAGATCGGCGAGCGGGATCGTCAACTCGTGGCGGCCGGGCTGCGCCGGTTTGACCGGCGCGTAGGGCTGGTTCCACGTGAAACGGTTGGCGCGGGCATCTTCGAGTGAAACCAGCGTGGCGCCCTTGCGGCCGGCGTGCTCGCTGCGCAGCGCCGAATATTCGGCAGCGATTTCACCGACGTAGCCGTCGCGCTGCTCGGCGGAAAGCAGCTTGGTGGCGACGCCGACGGCGCGCGAGGCGTCCGGCACGTAGACGACGGCGCCCTCATAGTTGGGGGCGATCTTGATCGCGGTGTGGGCGCGGCTGGTCGTCGCGCCGCCGATCAGCAGCGGTTGCTGCAGGCCCTGGCGCTGCATTTCGCCGGCGACATGCGACATTTCCTCCAGCGACGGGGTAATCAGGCCGGAGAGGCCGATGAGATCCACCGCGTGTTCGCGCGCCGCGTGCAGGATGTTCTCGCACGAGACCATGACGCCGAGGTCGATGACGTCGTAGCCGTTGCAGCCGAGGACGACGCCGACGATGTTCTTGCCGATGTCGTGCACGTCGCCCTTGACCGTCGCCATCAGGATCTTGCCCTTGCTGCCGAGGCCGGTGCGGGATTTCTCGGCCTCGATGAAGGGCAGCAGGTGGGCGACCGCCTGCTTCATGACGCGGGCCGATTTGACGACCTGCGGCAGGAACATCTTGCCGGCGCCGAAGAGGTCGCCGACGTGGTTCATGCCGGCCATCAGCGGGCCTTCGATGACGGCGAGCGGCGGCTTGCCGGCGGCTGCGAGTTGCGCCCGCACTTCCTCGGTATCGGCGACGACGAAATCGGTGATGCCCTTGATCAACGCGTGTTCGAGGCGCTTCTCGACCGGCTGCTCGCGCCAGCTGAGGTCGGGGCCGCTATCCTTGCTCTTGCCTTCCTTGACCGTCTGGGCAAACTCGACCAGCGCCTCGCCGGCTTCCGGGTGGCGGTTCAAGACCACGTCCTCGACCTTCTGCCGCAGGCTCGCTTCGAGATCGTCGTAGATGCCGAGCATGCCGGCATTGACGATGCCCATGGTCATGCCGGCCTTGATCGCGTGGTAGAGGAAAACTGTGTGGATCGCCTCGCGCACCGGGTCGTTGCCGCGGAAGCTGAAGGAGACGTTGGAGACGCCGCCGGAAACGTGCGCGTGCGGCAGGTGCTGCTTGATCCAGCGCACCGATTCGATGAAATCGACGGCGTAGTTGTCGTGCTCCGGGATGCCGGTGGCGATGGCGAAGATGTTCGGGTCGAAGATGATGTCCTCGGCCGGAAAGCCGATACCGGTCAGCAAGCGGTAAGCCTTGGCGCAGATTTCCGTCTTGCGCGCCAAAGTGTCGGCCTGGCCCTGTTCGTCGAAGGCCATGACGATCACCGCGGCGCCGTAGCGGCGGGCCAGCCGGGCCTGTTCGATGAATTTGGCCTCGCCTTCCTTCATCGAGATCGAATTGACGATGCCCTTGCCCTGGATGCACTTGAGACCGGCCTCGATGACTTCCCATTTGGAGGAGTCGATCATGATCGGCACGCGCGAAATGTCCGGCTCCGACGCGATCAGCTTGAGGAACTTGTCCATCGCGGCGAGCGAATCGAGCATCGCCTCGTCCATGTTGATGTCGATCACCTGCGCGCCGTTGTCGACCTGCTGGCGGGCGACGGCGAGCGCATCGTCGAAGCGGCCTTCGAGAATCATCCGCGCGAAAGCCTTGGAGCCGGTGACGTTGGTCCGCTCGCCGACGTTCACGTAGAGCGATTCCGGGCCGACGTTGAACGGTTCCAGCCCGGACAGGCGCAACTTTCGTTCGATTTTCGGCACTTTTCGCGGGTCGACCGCGGCAACCCGTTCGGCGATCGCCTTGATGTGCTCGGGCGTGGTGCCGCAGCAGCCGCCGACGATATTGACGATGCCGGTCTTCGCCCAACTTTCGATCTCGTCGGCCAGCATTTCGGCGGTCTCGTCGTAGCCGCCGAAGGCATTGGGCAGGCCGGCGTTGGGGTGGGCCGAAACGTAGCAGTCGCAGACGCGCGACAGCTCCTCGACGTACTGGCGCAATTCTTTGGCGCCGAGCGCGCAGTTGAGGCCGAAGGAGAGCGGCTGGATGTGGTTGAGCGAATTCCAGAACGCCTCGGCGGTCTGGCCGGACAGCGTGCGGCCGGAAGCGTCGGTGATGGTGCCGGAGATCATCACCGGCCAGCGGCGCCCCGCGCGCTCGAAGAAGCTTTCGATGGCGAACAGCGCGGCCTTGGCGTTAAGCGTGTCGAACACCGTCTCGACCAGCAGGATGTCGGCGCCGCCCTCGACCAGGCCGGTGATCGCCTCGACGTAGTTGGCGACCAGTTCGTCGAAGGAGACGTTGCGGTAGCCGGGGTCGTTGACGTCGGGCGAGATCGAGGCGGTGCGGCTGGTCGGGCCGAGGACGCCGGCGACGAAGCGCGGCTTGGCCGGGTCGGCGGCGGTGAATTCGTCGCACAACACGCGGGCGAGGCGGGCGCCCTCGAAGTTCAGTTCGTAGACCAGTTCGGACAGGTTGTAGTCGGCCTGCGAAACGGCGGTCGAATTGAAGGTGCAGGTTTCGAGAATGTCGGCGCCGGCTTCGAGGTATTCGCGGTGGATGCCGGCGACGATGCCGGGCCGGGTCAGCACCAGCAGGTCGTTGTTGCCCTTGAGGTCGTGCGGGTGATCCTTGAAGCGTTCGCCGCGGTAGTCGGCTTCCAGCAATCCGTGGCGCTGGATCATTGTGCCCATGGCGCCGTCGAGGACGAGAAGGCGCCGGGCGAGGAGGGCGGAAAGTTCTGAAGTGCGGTCGGGTTGCATCGGAAATTTCCGTGAGCGGGAAAACCCCGAATTATATCAAGGAGCTGCGCTCAACCCACCGCTTCGACGCGCTTGCCCGCCTTCTTGACCAGGCCGCTCCCGGTATCGAAATAGACATTGAAGAAGGTCGGCTGGTTCGGCGGCACGCCTTCGATCTTCCACTCCCAGACTTCCTCGCGCAGGTTGTCGAAGACCATCTTGTTGGCCGGCTTCCCGAGGAGGCGGCGAACCTGGTCGCGAGTCATCCCCTCGCGGGCCTTGGCGTAGCTGCTCTCGTTCAGGACCTGCTCGAGCTTCCAGACGACCTGATCCGGCCCCAGGGTAATCATGTAGCAGTGAACGCCTGCCGGCTGCCGGGTGTATTCCCAGGTCACGGTCCCGTCATCGTTCGTGAATTCGAAGCCTGGGTTGCCCATCTTTGCCCGCACCTCGACGGCCGTCGTGATGCCCGGCTTGATCTCCGGCAGGACAACGATGTCGCATGCCGGCAGAATGGCGGCGGTAATCGCCGCGAGCGCGGCCGAAATCCAGTTGGTCTTTTTCATGCGGCAAGTTTACCCTGTTCGCACCCTGGCTTCATAATATCGTCGCGTTCAAATCCCCGGACAGGCAGATGCAGAACCTTGATCCAGTCGCCGCCTTCAGTTTCCTGGAAGCGAATCCCGAGGCCTTGCTGGTCGATTGCCGTACCGAGGTCGAATACATGTGTGTCGGCCATCCGGTTGGCGCCGAACACATCGCCTGGCAGGAGGCGCCGAACTGGCAAGTCGACCCGCATTTCGCGGACAAGGTCAGGCATCTTCTCGTCGGGGACATGTCGCGACCGGTCTTGCTCATCTGCCGCAGCGGAATCCGCTCGCGTGATGCCGGGGAAGCGCTTGAAGCGGCCGGATTCATCAACGTGATCAACGTCAGCGAAGGCTTCGAAGGGCCGCTCGACGACCATTACCATCGCGGGACGCTCGGCGGCTGGCGTTTTCACGGCCTACCCTGGCAGCAGAACTGAGCGCCGGTAGAGCAAAGCGGACAGCGACCCGAGAACGAGGAGCCCGCTCATGGCGAGCGCCAGGGTGAGCGTCGATCCCCAGACCGCCGGCGCGATCATTGCCGCGACCAGGCTGTTGAATCCGGACTGCATGAATGTCTGGCACGAAGCCGCCATCCCCCGGTTGTCGGGGAAGGGATCGAGGGCGAAGAGCGTCAGGTTGGGCATGGCCAGCGACATGCCCAGGGTGTACAGGAAGAGGGGTGCGACGCTCCACGGCAGCCCGGCCGGCAGGACCAGATTCAGGCTGACATTGAAAAGCGCGGCGGCGGCCATGACGCCGTAGCCCAGCTTCACCGTCGCTGCCGGCGAGCGCCTTCCGGCGAGCCGCCCGGCCAGCCCGGAACCCAGCATCAACCCGCCCATGGCCGGGCCGAACAGCCAGAGAAAGCTGGTTTCGGAAACTCCGAGGAGGGTCATCAGGAATACCGGCGCCGACATCACATAGACGAAGAAGCCGGCGAAATTCAGCGACAGGGCGCCGCTGGCGAGCAGGAACGGCGGCGAGGTCAGCACGTTCCAGTAGGCCTTGCCGAGGTAGGCCGGATGGAGCGACTGGCGCTTTTCCGGCGGCAATGTCTCCGGCAGGAGCTTCCAGCAGGCGATCCAGAGGGTTGCGGTCGACAGCACCAGAAAGGCAAAAACCGAACGCCAGCCGAACCAGGTCTGCAGCCAGCCGCCGATCATCGGGGCGATCGCCGGGGCCAGCGCGAACATCATCGTGATCTGCGCAATCAGGCGCTGCGCCGGCGGGCCGTCGAACAGATCGCGGACGATGGCGCGGGTGACGACCATGCCGGCGCCGGCGGTCATCCCCTGCAGCCCCCGCCACAACCAGAGCTGGGCGATCGAGGTGGCGAAGGCGCAACCGGCCGACGCGGCGCCGAAAAGGGCAAGGGCAACGAGGATGACGCGGCGCCGGCCGAAGCGGTCGGACAGCGCGCCATGCCAGAGCGTCATCACGGCAAAGGCCGCCAGGTAGACCGAGAGCGTCTGCTGGACTTCGAGGGGAGTCGCCTTCAGGCTCTGCCCGATGTCGTGAAACGAGGGCAGGTAGGTGTCGATCGAGAACGGACCGAGCGCCGCCATGCTGGCCAGCAGAAAAGCGATGGCGCGGGTGGAACGCCCCTGCTCAGCCACCGGACAGGCGCCGGTACTGGATCGCCTCGGCCACATGCGGAGCCCGTAGCGAAGCGCTGCCCGCGAGATCGGCGATGGTCCGGGCGACCTTGAGAATGCGGTGCCAGGCGCGCGCCGACAGATCCAGCCGCAGGCTCGCCTGCTTGAGCAGCCTGGCGCCGGCTTCATCCGGCTGGCACAGGGTATCGACTTCCTTCGCCGTCAGGCGGGAATTTGTCTTGCCCTGGCGCTCCCGCTGGCACGCCAGCGCCGCCTCGACCCGGCGGCGCACGGTGGCCGATGATTCGCCGTCGCCCGTGCCGCCAAGCGCATCGACCGGCACCGCCGGAACCTCGATCAGCAGGTCGATGCGGTCGAGGAAAGGGCCGGAAATCCTGCCGCGATAGCGGGCTATCTGGTCCGGGGTGCACCGGCACTTGCCGTTGCTGTGCCCGCTGTAACCGCAGGGGCATGGGTTCATTGCCGCGATGAGCTGGAATTCCGCCGGAAATCGGGCATGCCGGGCGGCGCGGGCGATGTGGATATGCCCGGACTCGAGCGGCTCGCGCAGGGTTTCCAGCACCTTGCGGTCGAACTCGGGCAACTCGTCGAGGAACAGCACGCCATGGTGGGCCAGACTGATCTCGCCCGGGCGCGGCGGGTTGCCGCCGCCGACCAGGGCGGCGGCCGACGCGGTATGGTGCGGCTGGCGATAGGGGCGAACGCCGAAGGCTTCGGGCCGGAACTGCCCGACCAGCGAAAGGACGGCGGCCGAGGACTTGGCGGCTTCGCCGTCCAGCATCGGCAGCAAACCCGGCAACCGGGCGGCGAGCATCGACTTCCCCGAGCCTGGCGGGCCGATCATCAGCAGCGAATGGCCGCCGGCGGCGGCGACTTCCAGCGCCCGCTTGGCCTGACTCTGGCCGCGAACCTCGTTGAGGTCGGGGATTATCGGCTGATTTTCGCTGTCGACCGCAGCCGGTCCCGGCAACATGGCCTGTCCGGATATGTGAGCGCACACTTCCAGAAGGGAGCGCGCGGCTAGGATGTTTTCCGAACCGATCAGCGCCGCTTCCCGGGCACTGTCTTCAGGCAGGATGAAGGTCTTGCCGCTGCCGGCGGTCTGCAAGGCCATGGCCAGTGCGCCACGGATCGGGCGCAGCTCTCCCGACAGCGACAGTTCGCCGGCGAACTCGCAGCCGTTCAGCGCCGCTGCCGGAATCTGGCCGCTGGCGGCGAGCATGCCCAGGGCGATCGGCAGGTCGAAGCGGCCCGACTCCTTGGGCAGGTCGGCCGGGGCGAGGTTGACGGTGATGCGCTTGCTCGGGAAGTCGAAGCCGGAATTGACGATGGCGGCGCGGACGCGGTCGCGCGCCTCCTTGACCTCGGTATCCGGCAGGCCGACCAGGGTGAAGGTCGGCAAACCGCTGGCCAGATGCACTTCCACCGTTACCGGCGGCGCACTCAGGCCATCGAGTCCCCGGCTGTGAGCGATGGCGAGCGCCACCGTGGCCCTACGTTGCCGACCGCGCTTTTTCCAGCGCCTCGACGCGCGCTTCGAGTTCCTTCAGCCTCTCGCGAGTGCGGGCCAGCACCTGCGACTGGATATCGAATTCCTCGCGGGTGACGACGTCGAGCTTGGCCAGCAGGCCGCTCACCGCCGCCCGGGCATTCTTCTCGAGATCCCTGGCCGGCGAATTGGCGAGCAGGGCGTTCATCTTGTTGCCGATTTCTTCAAGTGTTTTCGGGTCGAGCATGGCAGTCCTCCGTGACGGAAAAGTGTAACACAGCGCCCGCTCGTCGATTCCGGGCGCCCTGCCTGTCCGTGGTGCGCGGGCCATTCAGTGCGCACCAGATTGGTGCATCAGGTGGCGATCTCGGGCAGCGACAGGCAAAAATCGCTTGATATTCATCAAATAGGAATTCTGGCACGGGTCGTGCTAATGCTGTACTGCACAAATTCCTTTTCACTCTTACAGCAGGAGAAACATTATGAACAAGTCTCTGATTGCCCTTGCTCTGGCTGGCGCTTTTGCTCTTCCCGCCCTCGCCCAGACGGCTTCGTCGGAACGTGGGGAGGCACCGTCGGCCGAAGCGGAAGCCACTCCGCACACCTTTACCGGCAACATGACCATAGCAACCGATTACCGGTTCCGCGGCATTTCCCAGACCTTCGGCAAGCCGGCAATTCAGGGTGGCGTCGATTACCTTCACGAGAGCGGCATCTATGTCGGCAACTGGAACTCCAATGTGAACGAGGCGACCGGCTTTCCCGGCGGCAGCGTCGAAATGGACTTCTACGGCGGCTGGAAGAAATCGTTTGACGACTTCGGCGTCGATATCGGGGTGCTGTACTACTACTATCCCGGAACCGGTACCGGTTTCTACTCGCCGTGCAATTTCAAGACGGTTCCTTTTTCTTGTGCCAGCGGTCGCGTGGACAACACGGAGATCTACCTCGGCCTGAGCTGGAAGACGCTTTCGTTCAAGTGGTCGCATGCGCTGTCCGATTACTTCAGCATTCCTGACACCTCGGGCACCAACTACTTCGACCTCTCCGGCAGCTACGACCTCGGCGATGGCTGGGGCATCAATGCCCATGTCGGCTACACCGATCTGCGCGATTTCCGGAGCCCTACCGGCAACGACGGCAAGTACACCGACTGGAAGATTGGCGTGACGAAGGACATAAGCGGCTGGGTCATCGGTCTGGCCTATGTCGACACCAATGCGAAGGGCTCGGCGCTGGGTGATCCCTACCGCTACGTCAACACCAACGGGAAAGAGCTTGATGCCGGCAAGGCGATCGCTGTCCTCTCGGTCTCCAAGACCTTCTGATCCAGCTTCCACTTTCCCGCCGGTGACTTGACTGGCGCTGGCGGGGAAATGCCAACTTCAATTTTTTTCGGGGAACTACTCATGAAATTCGTTACCGCCATCATCAAGCCGTTCAAGCTTGACGAAGTGCGTGAGGCGCTGTCCGCCATCGGCGTGCAGGGCGTCACGGTCACTGAAGTGAAAGGTTTCGGCCGGCAGAAAGGGCACACCGAGTTGTACCGGGGCGCCGAATATGTCGTCGATTTCCTGCCCAAGGTGAAGGTCGAGGCCGCAGTCAAGAGCGAGCAGATCGACCAGGTCATCGAAGCGATCGAAAAGTCCGCCAGCACCGGCAAGATCGGTGACGGCAAGATCTTCGTCTTCGACCTCGAACAAGTTATCCGTATCCGTACCGGCGAGTCCGGTATCGATGCCCTGTAAGGAGCGAATCATGAAACGCGTATTTGCTTTGCTGGCACTGATCGGCGCCGTCGCCCTCGGCGCGCCGGCCTGGGCCGAGGAAAAAGTGGCGGCTCCGGCGCCAACCGCAACCGCTGCCGCGCCAGCCGGAATGGCTGGCATGAGTGGCATGGCAGCCGAGGCCACTCCGGCCGCTGCCGCCACACCGGCGCCCGTCGTCAACAAGGGCGACAATGCCTGGGTGATGATGAGCGCCGCTCTGGTCATCCTGATGTCGATCCCCGGCCTGGCACTGTTCTATGGCGGCCTCGTCCGCACAAAAAACATGCTCTCGGTGCTGATGCAGGTGTTCACCATCTTCTCCCTGATCACGGTGCTGTGGGTGGTCTACGGATACTCGGCAGCGTTCACCGAGGGCAACGCGTTCGTCGGCGTACTCGACAAACTCTTCCTGAAAGGGGTCACCGTTGATTCGGTTGGCGCGACCTTCACCAAGGGCGTCGTCATCTCCGAACTGGCCTTCGTGATCTTCCAAGGCGCCTTTGCGGCAATCACCTGCGGCCTGATCGTCGGCGCCCTCGCCGAGCGCGCCAAGTTCGCTGCGATCCTGCTCTTCATGGTGATCTGGTTCACGCTGTCCTATATCCCGATGGCACACATGGTGTGGTACTGGGCCGGACCGGATGCCTACATCGATGCGGCTGCCGGCGAGGCAGCGGGCAAGACAGCGGGCTTCCTGTTCCAGAAGGGCGCTCTCGACTTCGCCGGCGGCACGGTGGTGCACATCAATGCCGCGATCGCCGGTCTGGTCGGTGCCTACATGATCGGCAAGCGTACCGGTCTGGGCAATGTCTCGATGGCTCCGCACTCCCTGACCTTCACGATGATTGGCGCTTCCCTGCTGTGGTTCGGCTGGTTCGGTTTCAACGCCGGCTCGGCTCTCGAGGCTTCCGGCGGTGCCGCCCTGGCGATGGTGAATACGTGGGTAGCGACAGCCTGTGCCACGCTATCCTGGATGCTGGCGGAATGGATCTTCAAGGGCAAGCCCTCGATGCTGGGTGCTGCTTCCGGCGCCGTTGCCGGCCTCGTGGCGATCACTCCGGCGGCGGGCTTTGTCGGTGTCATGGGCGCAATCGTGATCGGCCTGCTGGCTGGCATCCTCTGCCTGTGGGGCGTCAATGGCCTGAAGAAGATGCTGGGCGCGGATGACTCGCTCGATGTCTTCGGCGTCCATGGCGTCGGTGGCATTCTCGGCGCCATCCTGACCGGTGTCTTCGTCGATCCGGCTCTCGGTGGCACGGGCGTCTATGACTACGTGGCCAACAAGGTCGGCGACTTCGACATGACCGCCCAGGTGATCAGCCAGTTGTGGGGTGTCGGCACCGTCATCGTCTGGTCCGGCGTGGTTTCGATCGTCGCCTACAAGCTGGTGGATATCGTCGTCGGCCTGCGGGTGCCGGAAGAGGAAGAGCGCGAAGGCCTCGACCTGACCTCCCATGGCGAAAGCGCCTATCACCACTGAACAACGAATCCCTGATGTCTCTCTCCCTTCGGGCACCTTCGGGTGCCCATTTTTTTTCCGGCACCCGGCAAGCCGGTAGCCAAATCCACTCGTCCTCGATAACGGCACCTGTCATAATTACCAGTTTAACTTGCCTGACCTTTAAGCAAAATCTCGCGTTGCATTGGAACACCAGAAAATGAAAGTGAATAAACCCAGCGGGCGCGTCGGTGCGCTCTTTCTCGTGGCAGTGGGCAGCGCCGGTGCTGCGCTAGCCCAAACGCCTCCTTCCAGCGTAGCCGACTGTCGTGGCATCGCGGCGAGCATGGAACGCCTGGCCTGCTACGACGCCGTCAGCGGACGTGCCGCGGCTATGCCCAAGGGAACAGCGGACGCGCCAGCCGCCGCCACCGCAGCATCCACCTCGTCCGCGGAAACGAAGCGCGCGGACAGCGATGCCGTGGCGCGCCCAACCGCGACATCGCTGATCGATACCGCGTGGGGCTTCGATCCGGCCTCGCCACCGTACGACATCCGCTTCCATAACGCGAACTACCTGCTCTTCGGCCGTTATTCCGACAACGTCAACAATGCGCCGTTCTCGCCCCTGGTTCAGGCTAGCGGGCGCGAGCAACTGGACCTCAACAGCACCGAGGCGAAATTTCAGATCAGCTTCAAGGCGCGCGTGTGGACTAGTGACGACCGGCGCTGGGGCCTGTGGGCCGCTTACACCCAGCAAAGCCAGTGGCAGTTGTACAACGGCGACACGTCACGCCCGTTCCGCGACAACAACTACATGCCGGAGCTGTTTGTGAGCTACCGGCCGGATGTCGATCTCGGTGGCGGCTTCAACTGGAAGCTCCTGAATGTGGGTTACAACCACCAGTCCAACGGTCGCTCCGATCTTCTCTCCAACGGCACCAACAACGGACTGTCGCGGAGTTGGGACAGGCTCTTTGCCGAATTCGGGGTCGAGCGCGATAACCTGGCGCTGTTTGGTACGGTCTGGTATCGCCTGCCGGAGGACTCGAACAAGGATGACAATCCAGACATCACCGATTACTACGGCTATGGCAAGCTCAGCGTGCTCTACCGCTGGCGCGGCAACACATTCTCGGGCTCGGTCCGCGGCAACCTGAGGACCGGCAAGGGCGCCGTCGAGGCCGGCTGGTTCTCGCCCCCCCTCCTTGGCCCTCTGCGCGGTTACGTGCAGGTCTTCTCCGGCTACGGTGAAAGCCTGATCGACTACAACTGGAACCAAACCACGATTGGCGTCGGGGTCGCATTGAGCGACGGGCTGTAGGCGGGCCCCGACGACCACAGGCGTCTCGGCGCTTTTTGGCATTGGCGCCAGCGGCGCGGGCGGGCGACTATTGGTTTTCAGGCAAGGGACGGATGCAGTTTCGTCCGGCCGCCTTGGCCTGATAGAGCGCGTCGTCGGCATGCCCGGCGGCGATGTCGAGGGCGTCTTCGCCCGGCTGGCAGTGGGCAATGCCGATGCTGACCGAGAGCCTGCAGAGGCCGCGATGACTGCGCACGATGATCTTGTTGACTTCCGACCGGATGCGTTCGGCGACCAGGTGGGTGCCCGCGGGCGAGGTGTCCGGCAACAGCAGGCGGAACTCGTCGCCGCCGGCGCGCGCGAAGATGTCCTGTTCGCGCAGATTCTCGTGGACTACCGAAACGAACTGCTTGAGTGCGTTGTCACCGGCGGCGTGGCCCAAACTGTCGTTGATACCCTTGAAGTGATCGATGTCGATCACGACCAGCGCCAGTTCGCCACCGTTGCGGGCCTGGCGCGAAACCTCGTGGCGGGCGAGTTCGTAGAACGTGCGCAGGTTGTAGACACCGGTCAGGAAATCGGTCGCGGCAAGTACTTCCAGACGGCGCTCGAGCGCCTTGCGTTCGGAAATGTCGAGTATCGCGCCGACGATGCCGTCTGGCTCCCCGGAGAGATCGCGGAAGATTGCTTTGTGGAAGATAACGTCATGAAGACGGCCGTCGGCGTGACGGACCTGCGATTCATAGGACTGTGTTCCGCCCCGGGCGAGATGCTCGACATCCGCCCGGTCGTAGATGCGTGCCAGATTTTCGGGGGCGACGTCAAAGACGGTCTTGCCGACAATTTCGCCGGCCGAAAGGCCGAGGTATTCGGTGAACGCCTTGTTGCTTGCAGTATAGCGCCGGTTGCGATCCTTGATGAAGATGGGGATCGGCAAGGTATCCACGGCTGCCCGCAGGCTCAGCTCTTGGACCAGTTTGGAAGGCGCATTCGATGGCGGCTGCTCCGCGTGGGACTGGTGCTCAAGACGGGTGACCGCCAGCTCGATCCGCTCGAGATCGTCCATGGCGCAGCAGTCGGCTGCGTCGTCCTGGACGCAGCGACGCGCCAGTGTCGGGCTCCACGGATCGAGCAGGACGATGTGGGGGAAGCCGCTCGGGCACATCGGGTGAAAGTGTTGCCGCCACTCCGTATGGGCTGTTTCCCCGTCGATGGCGACGAGGATGGCCAGCGCCGTGTCGGCCTCAGCGCACTTGCCGGAGCAGGGGTTGGGGTTGACGACAACGAGGCCGGGCAATGCGGGCTGGGGGGCGCGCTTGCTGATGCGCAAGTCCAGGAGCAGCAGGCGGCAGGTGGGTTGCAGGACGTCCGGCATGGGTTCGTTCCAGATTTGACTGCTTGCATTCTGGAACCCGGCGACTGGCCGGGACAGGAAATATTCCGCACTTGCCGGGGAACCTCCGGGCTGATTTCCGTTCGCCGTGAAATATGTCGCGGATC
>WBZP01001032.1_pt1 | contig 35659 bp, 31 predicted proteins | sample 5204301 | NCBI WGS metagenome assembly WBZP01 (sample SAMN12412401, study PRJNA552823) | activated sludge metagenome | isolation source: activated sludge from nitrification reactor of wastewater treatment plant... | place: USA: Pennsylvania | collected 2017 | reverse complement strand
GACACGCTCATCCCGCCGGACCACGGCGTAGTTCTATCCACGCTTCGCCGGATCGACGCCATCAAGGACTTCGCCGAGGCAATCGGCGTCTCCCCAGGCGTCGTGGTGGGCCGGCTGCAACACGACGGCGTCATCGACTACCGCACCGGAAACGCTCTCAAGACCCGCTACCGGTTCACCGGTCACGCGCATTAGGAGGCGCCGCGCGCGAGCACGACCCGACGTCCAACAACCAGAGACCCACTGGAGAACTTATGAACACGCCTGATCGCACGTGGCACGTGATCATCAACGGCGAGCCGCAGCACGTCACTCACCAGACACAGTCCTACGACGAGCTGGTGGCTCTCGCCTTCCCGGACGGGCCGCCCACAGGACCCGACGTCCGAATCTCCATAACCTACAGCCACGGCAAGGACACCGGCACGGTCAAGCCGGGAGGCAGCCTGAAGGTCGAGAACGGCATGATGATCGATGTCACTCCGGCATATCAGTCATAACAAGGACATTCAGCAACTGCTCCGCGCCGGGCTTGGAGTCTCGACGAATAACGGGCACCTCCTCGTCAGTCATGTGCCCTTCCGCGACGCCTCAGGACAGATCTCCTACGGCACGCTCGTCAGCCCACTGGAACTCGCGGGAAACGACACCGTCCCACCCAAACGCCACGACGTCTTCTGGACCGGCGGCCAGCCCCACGACGAGTCCGGACCGCTACCCGGCATTGTCGCCAACGCGCAACCGCAAGATCTTGGCGGCGGCATGACCGCCCAGATGCAATTCTCCGTCCACCCCGGATCTCAGGCCGCACCCCAGGACTACCGCGACCTGTTCCACAAGATGACCACGTACATCGCCAGGATCAGCGGTCCGGCTCAAGAGCTGCAGCCCGACGTCACCGCGTACTGCTCCCCGCCGGTCGAAGACAACGACCCCGATTCCCCCTTCCTGTACCTGGACACGGCCTCAGCCCGCGCCGGCACGGACACGTTGAACGACCGAATCCGCGGGCAAGCGATCGCGATCATCGGCCTCGGGGGAACTGGCTCCTACGTCCTCGACCTCGTCGCGAAGGCCCCGGTCACCACAATCCGAATCATCGACGGAGACATCGCCCTCACCCACAACGCCTTCCGGTCACCCGGGGCTATGTCGCTCTCCCAGCTCGAGAACCAGCCGAAGAAGGTTGACCATCTCAACGGCGTCTACTCCCGGCTCCGAACCGGCATCGAGGCCCACCCGACGATGCTCGATGAGACTAACCTCCACCTCTTGGACAGCATCGACTTCGCATTCCTCTGCCTGGACAGCCCGGCCGCCAAACGACCGATCGTCCGCCGACTCGAGAGCACGGGCGTGCCCTTCATCGACGTCGGGATGGGCCTTCGCGTCGCGTCGGCCGGACTCACTGGGCACATCCGCACGACCCTGAGCGATCCTGGCGACCGCTTCACGTTCCACGACGTAGCCGGCTTCGGTGACCCGACCGACCACGACCACGTTTACGCATCCAACATCCAGATCGCCGAGCTAAACGCGATCAACGCTGCCCTCGCCGTGATCGCCTGGAAGCGATACAACTCGTTCTACTACCCGGGCCAGACCAGCCGCTCGTCGATGTACCACCTGACGTCAGATCAACTGGCTCATGACTGAACGCTCGGACTCGTTCCGCCTCGCCACCGTCGAAGCAATCCCTCGACAGTTGGATTCTTGGGTTCTGTATCACGCCCCGGAGTACAGCACTGCCGTCCACAGCTGCCCGTGCGGATGCGGGAGCCGGATCGTGACACCGCTGAAGGCCGGATTCTGGTCGCTAACAGTCGACACCAACGGCCAGCCCACACTCGATCCGTCGATCGGCGCCTACGACTATGGCTGCGGATCCCACTACTGGATCATCCACGGCACGGTTGCCTGGGGCGGCAGCATCTCGACGGAACGCCTCGAGCTACTCCGCCAAAGCCAACACGCGCTCCGTGACGCCCTCAACACGTCCCCACCGGGCACATCCGTGCGAGCCACCGCAGCGCGGCTCTGGGAGAGACTGACCCGCCTGATTCGACGATGATCATCCAGTACCAACCCTCGTGCTCGACGACCTCTTCCGAGCGCATCGGCCGCGGCTCAACTACAGCCGCTGCGCACGTTGCTCGACGGTGTGGCGAGTTGCTCGGACGCCCTGACCGGTAGTCGACATGCGGCGCTCCGGCGCGCGGCCACCACCCCGAACATCCACACGCACCCCACCAGGTAACCGACCAACAGGCCGACGGCGGCAGCCAGCGCGGCATCACCGCGCCCGCGCCCATGAGAACGCCCAAGCTAGTCACCGATGCACCGGCCGCCATCAGCATCGCCAGACCGCGCCGGCGGTGCCAGAGCGTCGCCTCACGGCAGCTGCCGGCGCGACGGGTGTGTCCGGCCCGTGACGTCCGGCCGAGCGCCGGTCGCCGCGGTCGACCTCAGCATTCCTGGGGCACGGCTCACGTCATGGTCTACGACGCGGCGATTACGGTCTTGACGACGGTCGAAGCGGCGCGGTCGGGAGCGGATGCGGGAACGCGATGAACATCAAGGCGTGCGGCCCGGCGACGAAGACTTGGAGGGTGCACTGCTCGGGCATCATCTCGGTGACCTTCTCGCGCGCTCTGCCCACGGACATCACCAACCGCCGCAGACATGTGCATCGTCGGCGACCGTCGCTACACTCGAAATCCGTTGGGGGACAACGGATATGCCGGATCGTGAGGGTCCGTGTCGGGTGGGGGTGGTCGATGCTTTCCAGTGCCAAGATAGGCCGTTCTTCGTGGCGGTACTACCAGGACACGGTGGTCGCGGGGGCGTGCGAGTACTACTCCGAGCGCGGCGACGCGCAGGGCCGCTGGCACGGTCACGGTCTGGCCGAGTTGGGCCTGGTCGCGGACGGTGTCGTGTTGGAGCGGGAGCTGGAGGCACTGTTCGGTCGGGGCCTGCATCCGGTGACGGGTGAGGCGTTGGGGCGGGCGTGGCGTCCGGACGCGGTCACGGGGCATGATCTGACGTTCTCGGCGCCGAAGTCGGTGTCGGCGCTGTGGGCGCTGGCCTCCCCCGCGACGGCGGCTGCGGTCCGCGAGGCGCACACCGCGGCGGTGCACGCTGCGTTGGATTACCTGCAGTCCCACGCGTCGTACTCGAGGCGCGGGCGCGATGGGGTGGAGCAGGTCGCGACTGCCGGGTATGCGGCTGCGCTGTTCGACCACACCACGTCCCGTGCTGGGGATCCGCAGCTGCACACGCACGCTCTGGTGGTGAACAAGGTCCGCTGCGAGGACGGGGCGTGGCGCACGATCGACGGGACCGAGGTGTTCCATCACAAGAAGTCCGCCGGCGTGGTCTACCAGGCCGCGCTGCGCGCCGAGCTCACGACCCGGCTGGGGGTGGCGTGGGGTGAGGTGTCCGAGCACGGGCAGGCCGAGATCGCCGGCATCCCTCAGGAGCTGATCGCGGCGTGGTCGAAGCGCACCGGTGCGGTGATGGCGGATGCGATCCCGACGATCGCCGAAGCGGAGGCGACGCTGGGCCGGGAGGTCACCCGTGCCGAGCGGGCGCGGATCATCAAGACCGCGGTGCTGGCGACCCGGCCGGCGAAGGATCACGACGTCACCTCGCCCGACCTCGCTGCCACGTGGCGGAGGCAGGCCGACGCGCTGGGTTGCACTCCGGCGCGCTTGCAGGAGTCCGTCGTGGCGGCAACCGACGGGCGCGCGGTTCCGGTCGCGGTGTCGCGGGAGTCCGTCATCTGGTCCGTCGCGACCAGCCAGCATGAGCCGACATCCACGGTGTCCGTCATTCCGTCCGTCGCGGAAATCGACCTGCGTGACTCGAGTGGTGGGGTGTCCGTCATCTCGTCCGTCGCGGGCCGCGACGCCGCAGGTCACAGCCCCGGGGTGTCGATCGTCGCGACCAGCGACGGGCCGGCCGGGCCGGCACCGACCGCGGAGCGGGTGCAGGAGTGGGAACGGGCGGTGCAGGCCCACGCGGTGCGGCGGGTGGGCCGGGGCAAGGCGGTGTGGTCGCGGGCGGACCTGGTCGCAGCACTGGGCCGCTACGTCCCGGTTGCCAATGCCGTGGCGCCGAGAACGGCGGTCGAGGCGGTGGCGTGGGTCGAGCGGATGACCACCGCCGCACTCGACACAATCGAAGCCGGGGCGGTGCCGTTGGGTCCGGATCCGACCGGGGTGACCGCGCGGGCGTCGGATGCCCGCTACGCGTCCGTGGACACGGTCCGGCACGAGGCGTTGATCATCGAGGAGGCGATCACGTTCGGGTTCCGCGATCCCGCCCCCATCGACCCGAAGCGCGCCGAGCTCCTGTGGACCGGCGACAACCAGCGCCTGTCGCGGCTGCAGCGCAAGGCCGCGCTGCGGCTGGCGACCTCCCTGGACCTGGTTACGGTGCTGACCGCGCCCGCGGGCGCTGGGAAGACCACCACCCTGGGTGCGGCCGCCAAGCTCTGGCGGGCGCAGGGACGCGAGGTGTTCTGCCTGGGCCCGTCGGCCCGCGCGGCGGCCGAGCTGGGTGCGTCGGTGGGTGCCGGGCGCGGCCGGACGGTCGCGAGCTGGCTGACCGCCCAGCAGGCCACCGCACCCCCCTCCGGGCAGGTCCAGCCCGCCCCCGGAGTCCGCGACGGATCGGTCGTGATCGTCGACGAGGCGTCGATGCTCTCGACCTTCGACATGCTGCGCCTGGTCCACGGAGTCGCCCTGGCCGGCGGACAGATGGTGCTGGTCGGCGACCCGGCCCAGATCGGCGCGGTCAACGCCGCGGGCGGCATGTTCGAGCACCTCACCCACGTCCTGGGCTCGCGGGTGATCGGGTTGGAGGAGCTGCACCGTTTCGCCGACCCCGCCGAAGCCGCCGCCTCCCTCTACCTGCGCGCCGGCGACGCCCGCGTCCTACCCACCTACGTCGACGCGCAGCGCATCCATCCCCACGGAGCCAGCGCGGACGCCGCCGACGCCGTGTTCGCCCGATGGCACCAGGTCATCGAGTCCGGCCGCGACGCGCTCATGCTCGCCCAAGCCTGGACCGATGTGACCGCGCTCAACGCCCGCGCCCGTGCCGCTGGCATCGCCACCGGCCAGATCACCGGCGACCCGCTGCTCACCATCACGTCCCGAACCGCGTCCACCCGCGGGCACGCCGAACAGCGGGACTGGTGCGCCGGCGACGTGCTGCTGGCGAAGAAGAACACCCCGGCCATCCGCGTCGGCGGTGAACCGCTGCGCAACGGCGACCGGTTCCGCGTCCTCGCCGCCACCGACGACGGACGAGGTCTGCTGGTGCAGGACCTCGCCGGCCGCGGCACCACCACCCTGCCCACCACCTACCTGGCCCGGTGGAGCGAGTACGGATGGGCGTCGACCATCGACGGCGCCCAAGGCGCGACCACCGACATCGCGATCACCCTGGCCCGCTCCGGCCTGGACCGCGAGCACCTCTACGTCGCGATGACCCGCGGACGCCTGGCCAACCACATCCACACCACTCCCGAGATCGCCACCGGCGACGCCGGCCCCGACCACCCCCACCACCCCGGCACGCCATCGGTGCCTGTTCCGGTCCCGGGGCAAGGCGAGCTGCCGATCCCGGTGCCTGCTGTCCCCGACTCACCGAGCCCGCCGGCGCCCGGGGACATGCGCGACGCGCTCGAGCTGCTCCGACGCGCCCTGGCCACCAGCGGCCGCGAGCGCGCGGCCCACGCCCTGCTCGACCCCGCCATCGCAGCGAACCGGGAGGAGATCTTCGAGGTGTGGGAGGCCCGCCGCACACCCCCACCCCTGTCCAAGGGGCACCAGCTCAACCGCGGGCTGCTCGACGACGCCCACCGCGCCGAGGCCACCGCCCGCGACCAGGTCGACCTGCTCACCGCCCGAGTCGCGAAGGACCACGGCCTGCTCCGCGAGCTGCCCGCCTCGGCCCGTGGGCTTCGTGCCGGTCTCACCGACCTCCTCGACCAGCACACCGGCCAGCTCCAGACCGCCCGCGCCAGCCTGCTCACCGCCAGGGAGGACGTCGGGCGCCTCACCGCGGTCGTCGACCGCGATGCCCGCGACGCAGGCGACACCGCCGCCCGCGATCGCGACCAGCGGCACGACTCCTGGGCCACCCGGGACCAGCGCCACGTCACCGACCACGACCCGGACGAGCTGCACCGCCAGGCCAACCTCCCACCCGCACCCGCACCCGACCCCGAGCCCGCGTGGTCCCACTACCTCGACGTCGACCCGTACATCGAGCACGACCACGGCTACGGCTACGGCTACGGCATCGACGGCCCCGGCTGGTGACCGACCCGTCGACCGGCTGATGTCGTGGCCTCGCGGTGCACACCTCCCTGTGAGGGCTGGTACCAGCCAGCCCACCCGACAACGAGGAGAACACCGTGCACCGCGACGACCTCGACCAGCTCCCGGCCCTGCTCGACGTCCCCACCGCCGCCACCGTCCTGGGCATCGGACGCAGCCTGGCCTACCAGCTTGTCCAGACCGACCAATGGCCCACACCCGTCCTACGCATCGGACGACTCATCAAGATCCCCACCGCACCACTGCGCCGCCTCATCGACGCGGACCCGGCCACGGCTCCGACCGACGCGACCGACCGTGTGTGACGCCGGTCGGCACCCGTCCACAGCACTCTGCCGTCCGGGTGTCGTCCACAGTCGCGCGCCTCATCCGCTCGCGGTTCTCGACTGGGGCGTGCCATGCATGGCTGTCCGCGCTGTGAGGGGAGACAACATGAGCAGCCGTCACCACTGGCCGAGTGACAACGCATCCATGGCGCCGCGCAGTGGTGCTCGATGACGGGGCGACGGGGCAGCATTCGACAAGACCAACGCAGCGGCACCTGGTCCTACACGGTGGACATCACCCAGACCGGGGAACGGCGACGGCAGATGCGCAAGCGGGGCTTCCCCACCCGCAGGGCCGCGCAGGCAGCACTGACCAAAGTGCTACGCGACCTGGACACCGGCGTCCACGTCGACCCATCACGCCTCACGCTCGCCCACTACATCGACCAGCAGTGGCTGCCCAACGCGAGGATGCGCCTGCGCCCCTCGACGTTGCACTCCTACCAACGCAACCTGCGCCTCCACGTGCTGCCCTCTCTCGGACAGACTCCGCTGCAGCGCATCACCGGCGGCCAGCTCACCGCTCTCTACGCCCGCCTGCTCGCCGACGGACTCACCGACCGGTCCAAGGCCCGCGACGGGAACACCGGCCTGAGCGTGCGCACCGTCCGCTACATCCACACGATCATCGGCAGCATTCTCAAGTCCGCCGTCAAAGCGCACCTGCTCAACCACAACCCGGCCGATCAGGCCGAACCACCCCGCCTGTCCGCCGCCGCGGACGGCACTCGCGCGGCGAGGACGTGGACCGCGCAGCAGCTCGGAGACTTCCTCGACGCCACCCGCGGCAGTCGAGAGCACGCCCTTTGGCACCTGCTCGCCACCACCGGCCTACGCAGAGGCGAAGCACTCGGCCTCGCCTGGCCCAACGTCGACCTCGACGCCGCCCGCATCACCATCGTCCGAACGCTCATCGACATCCACGACACCGACGACGACCGACCCGTCTGGTCCGACCCCAAGACCGCATCCGGCCGCCGCTCCGTCGCACTCGACCCAGGAACCGTCACCATCCTTCGAGCACACAAGGCGGTCCGGACTCACGACCGACTCGTTGTTGGAACCACCGGCCACGCCGACGTCGACGACCTCGTCTTCGCGCGTGCCGACGGGCGGCCCTACCACCCCGAACGATTGAGCCGTGCGTTCAAGGCACAGGTCCGGGCGGCGGGGCTCCCCGCCATCAGGCTTCACGACCTCCGCCATACGTGGGCCACGCTCGCGCTCCAAGCGGGTATCCCAGCCAAGATCGTGCAGGACCGCCTCGGGCACTCCACGGTTGCGATCACGCTGAACATCTACAGCCACGTGACACCCCAGCTGCAGAGCGACGCCGCCTCGGCGGTCGCCGCCTTGATTTGCCAAGGTCGCGCCTGAGGCGAGCGCGTAGGCCGCCACGCGTAGCACCCGCCCTAGCCGCACGGCCCATCGGAGAGTGGCTGCATCAACTGGTACGGGGGACAACGTCAGTGAATTTCTGTTTCCAGTGGACGGCCCACCTGGCCAGGCGGCAGCCAGGCCCCGAGATGTCCTGCGCACCAGGCGGTCGAGCGACCGCGGGCTCAGGCGGGTGCGTCCGGGCAGCCGGGCGCAGCGCACCGAACCCCGCCCCGGCACGGAGCCTGTGTGGGAGCGGGCCGGGAGATCGGGGTTGGTCGTTGACGGGGCTCACGATCGGGGGATCGTCGTCGTGCTGTCGACGGGGCCGGAGGTCACCACCGTGGACTGGAAACCGGTCGATCCATCGGCGTTGATGTCCTGCTCCTCGAGCAGGGCTCCGGTGCGGGCGTCGATGAAGTACCGCACGATGCCGGTGCCGTCAGGGTCGGCGCGGCTCACGATGGTCGCCTGCCGTCCGAGCGCGTCCTTGACATCTGCGGTGAGGTCGACGTTGGGGATCTTGGCTGCCACCTTGTACAGGGCCTGCCGGAGTGTCGGAGGCGCGGGGCTCTCTCGGAGGAGATCCCCCACTGCCACGAACATCTCGCTGTCGACGTCGTGTCCCGCCTGACCGACTGCCTGCTTGAGCCAGTCGTAGAGGGCGTCGGGGTTCCTGGGGAGTGCGAACAGCTGGTCCCAACTGAGACTGGTACTCCCTGCCGGGAACACCGCGGTGTCCAGCGAGGTCGCTCCGACCGAGCCGTCGTTCTGGATCAGACGCCCGGGGCCGTAGTGGCCGAGCCAGGACTCCCGGGTGAAGTGCTGCGATCCGTAGACGACAGCGGTCTTCGTGTACCAGTACGGGGCCTTGCTGGCGTCGACTGCTTGCTGGGCCGCTGCTGTGTCGGCCACAGAGTTCAGAAAGCCGTCGGCGGCAGACGTGCTGAGGGGCCGGTGCCCGGTGACGGACATGACTGGGACGACGAGCAGCGTCGCAGCGGCGATGCTCGCGGTGACGGCGACTCGACGGGTGCGCCGCTGACGCCGAAGGCGCTCGCCGCGCTCGATCACTGCGTCGATGGCCGGCGACTGGGCAGCGGCGGCGCCCAGGTCGTGGAGGCGCTGTTCGATGAGGCTCACGCTGGTGACTCCTTGCGCTCGGTCGCGAGCCGCTCGGCGAGGGCCTGGCGCGCGCGATGCAACGTGGTGGCGACCGTGCCTCGGCTGACGCCCAGGGCGCGGGCCACATCCGCTTCTGGCAGATCGGCGATGTAGCGCAAGGCGACGGCTCGCCGCGCCTGTGGAGCGAGGGTCCGGACCGCATCCCAGATCGGGTCCAAGGGTTCCGGAGCGTTGACGGGCGGGTCAGCGGGCATGGTGTCGGTCACGCGCTCGCGGCGTCGACGGCGCTGTGTGGACCGGGCGTGGTTGAGAGCGACGATGTAGACCCACCCGTTCGGGGAGTCCATCGCCGAGACCTTGGACCATTGGGCGTAGGCGCGGGAGAACGCCTCTGCCACGCAGTCCTCGGCCAGGCCGTGATCGCCGAGCACGGCCGTGAGCGTGAGTACGGCCCGAGGCGCTTCTGAGGCGTACCAGGTGGTGAAGTCCACTGGCCCCGGAGCCGGCCCGACGTCGCTGTCCACGCTCCTGTAACTCCTCAGCGCGTGGATGTGTTGACAGGCGAACGCCACGAAAGGGTCGAGCCTGCGTGGTGCCGTGCGGCATGGAGCCCTGAAACCCCCGCGTCTGAGGAGCGCGTGGACTGCCTTCCGGGCGGGTCATCACGCCGAGATGGGGGTCTGGGGTCCGGCGGAGGCGGAGGAGGGGGTGGGGACACCGGAGGTGGCTTCTCGCTCACGTGTGCTCCCACATCGTCAGGAGGAGGGTGGCGGCAAGCACCCCGGTCAGGATCATGGCGCCGAACAGGCACCAGCCCAGTCGACTGAGTGTCTGCTCGTTCGTGTCGAAGGACTGGCCGAGGTAGCGCACGACGTGCTCGCGGGCCTCCGGGGCGGGCAGTTGCCAGTCCGGGTCGTCGAGCAGGACACCCGGCCGCACCGTTGTCGAGAAGCTGCGCGGTGCCAGAACAATCCCGATCACCACCAGAAGCGCCACGACGCCCACGACCACAAACCAGCGTGACGCCCCATCGAGTCGTGGCGCTCCCAGCCCGGCCACGATGCCGACGACGGCGAGGAGGCCGACCGCCCGGGAGCGCAGGGACTCGAGGGCGGCAGCCTGCTCCGCCAGACCTCGTCTCGCTTCCTGGAGGGCGAGATCGTGGCGGCCCCCCGGTTCGTCATCCGTCATGCGCACCATGATCGCGGTCGCCTCCCACGGCGGCTGACACTGCGCCACCTTGGGATCATTCGGCGTTGGTGTCACAGCTCGCCCGACCGGCGTAGGCGGCCTGCCACGTAGGCGTACACCTCTGGCGAGTGGCGCTGCACGAGCGGCTCGAACGACGCGGCGTCAATCGCGGAGCGAAGGAGCAGCAGCTCGTCGGTGTCTACGTGGCCTCCATCGCGGACCCGGGCGAGCCCTAACCCGCTAAGCGACCAGCGTTCGCGCCTACGGTGCGGATCCAAGAACCGCTCAGGTTCTAGACCATCCCGAGCCGGTCGCGTCGGAGGGCCGGTGACCAATCCTGTGACCATCACCCGCCCATAGGCAGAAATGCAGGATGCCGCAGGTCGCTGACCTGCGGCATCTGTGTCGAACTGTGGTGCGCGAGGGGGGAGTTGAACCCCCACGCCCTTTCGGGCACACGGACCTGAACCGTGCGCGTCTGCCTATTCCGCCACTCGCGCGCGCCGGAGAAGGCTAACACGCCAGGTCAGGGGGCCCCGAATCGCCTGCGGGCCTCCGGAGCCGGGCGAGAGGGAGACGGGATCGTCACCCGCCGCGAGCGCCCGGAGCGCCGGGGCGGCGACGATGCCCCGATACGATCGCGGGGGTGACCGGCCGACCGGTCGGCACGTCGGACGAGGGAGGCGCGGTGGGTCTGCTCGACCGCTTCGAGCAGCGGCTCGACCGCATGGTCAACGGCGCCTTCGCCCGGGCCTTCAGGGCCGAGGTCCAGCCCGTCGAGATCGCCGCCGCGCTGCAGCGCGAGATGGACGACCGCGCCGCTGTCGTCAGCCGCGGGCGCACCGTCGTCCCCAACGTCTTCAACGTCGAGCTCTCGCCGCACGACCACGAGCGGCTCTCGGTCTACTCCTCCACCCTCACCGAGGAGCTCGCGGGCATGGTCCGCGAGTACGCCGAGGAGCAGCGCTACACCTTCGTCGGCGGCATCGAGGTCGTCCTGGGCCGCGACGACTCCCTGGAGACCGGCCTGTTCCGGGTGCTGAGCGAGGCCCGCGCCGGCGTCGCCTCGACCCCGCAGGGCGGGGTGCGCGTGCCGGCCGCCGCGCCCGAGGGAACCGGCCAACCGCGGCTGGTCGTCGACGGCACCGCGCACCCGCTCACCCGGGCGGTCTCGCGGATCGGCCGCGGCACCGACGTCGACCTCCGCGTCGACGACCCGGGCGTCTCGCGCCACCACGCCGAGATCCTGCTCGGCCGCGAGGTCGTGCTCCGCGATCTCGGCTCCACCAACGGCACCTACGTCGACGGCGTCCAGGTCGGCGAGGTCGCGCTGCACGACGGTGCGGTGATCCAGGTCGGGGGCACGCGCCTGACGTTCAAGGCGGGGTGATCCCGTGTCCGAGCTCGTCCTCACGCTGCTCCGCCTCGGCTTCCTCCTGCTGCTCTGGTCGCTCGTCGTCATCACCGTGCTCGTCCTGCGCCGCGACCTGCGCGCGCCGCGCGACGCGCGCCCGCTCGTCGCCGAGCCGGTGCGCACCGCCAAGCCGGCCAAGCCTCCGAAGGCGCCGCGCGGCGAGAAGACGCCCAAGCCCAAGTCCGGCGGACCGCGCAGCCTCGTGGTCGTCGAGGGGCCGCTCACCGGCACCGTGATCCCGCTCGGCGCCGCCGACGTCACCATCGGTCGCGCCCCGAGCTCCACGCTCGTGCTCGACGACGACTACGCCAGCAACGCGCACGCGCGGCTCTCGCTCGTCAACGGCGCCTGGGTCGTCCAGGACCTCGGCTCCACCAACGGCACGTGGATCGACCGCCAGCGCATCACCACCCCGACCCCGCTGTCGGTGGGCCACCAGCTCAAGGTCGGACGCACCGTCCTCGAGCTGAGGCGGTGACCATGACCCTCGCGCTGCGCTCCGCCGCCCGCTCCGACGTCGGCCTGGTCCGGTCCGGCAACGAGGACTCCGGGTACGCCGGCGACACCTTGCTCGTGATCGCCGACGGCATGGGCGGCCACGCCGCGGGCGAGCTCGCCTCCTCGACCGCGATCGCGACCATGTCGGAGACCGAGACCGCGGGCATCGCCGACAACGAGGCGCTCGAGCGGCTCTCCGAGGCGGTCACGATCGCGGGCGAGCGCATCGCCGACCTCGTCGCCGCCCACCCCGAGTGGGCCGGCATGGGCACGACCCTCACCGCGCTCGCCTGGCTCGGCGGCGACCCGGCGCGCGTCGCGGTCCTCCACGTCGGCGACTCGCGCGCCTACCTGCTGCGCGACGGCGAGTTCACCCAGATCACGCGCGACCACACCTACGTCCAGACCCTCATCGACTCGGGCCGGATCAGCCCGGAGGAGGCCGCGGTGCACCCGCGGCGCAACCTGCTCATGCGGGCCATCGACGGCGTGCACACCGCGGAGCCCGACGTCTCCGTGCGCGAGGCGCGCGTGCACGACCGCTTCCTGGTCTGCAGCGACGGCCTGTCCGGCTACGTGAGCGACGACGACATCCACCGTCTGCTCGAGCTCGCCGACCCGACCGCCGCGGTCACCGCCCTCGTCGACGCCGCGCTCGAGGCCGGCGCTCCCGACAACGTCACGTGCGTCGTCGCCGACGTCGTCGCCGCCGAGGAGCACGTCGCCACCGAGCCCGTCGTGGTGGGTGCCGCCGGCGAGCCGCGAAACCGCGACCGGCTGCCGGGCATGGCCTTCCCCGTCGACTCCCAGCCCGACGCCCGCCCGGTGCTCACCGTCACCAGCGCGACGGGCGGTGCGAGCGCGTCGGTCGCCGAGATCTACCGCGAGGAGCAGCCCGGCCGCGCGGTCCGGCGCAGCCGCCGCTGGTGGTGGCTCGGCACGGCGCTCATCGCGATCGCCGCCCTGCTCGGCATCTCGCTGTTCGCGCTCTACTCGGCGTCGCAGCGCCAGTACTACGTCGGTGCCGACGCCGGCTACGTCGCGATCTTCCGCGGCCTCCCGGTCAACGTCGGGCCGTTCGACCTGCACAGCGTCGAGGAGCGCACCGACCTCACGGTCGACTCGCTGCCCGACTTCGAGGCCATGCAGGTGCAGAGCACCATCCAGACCGACTCCCTCGGTGCGGCCGAGCAGGTGGTGCAGCGCCTGACCGAGCGGGCCGCGCAGTGCGTGTCGGTGCCCAGCACCCCGGGCTGCCCGGAGGCGACGCCCGGCGTCGGCGGCAGCGAGCCGAGCACCGCGGCGTCGCCGTGAGCCTGGCCGACCCGCTGTCCGCAGCGCCCGCCGTCCCGCGCTACAGCCAACCCACCCGGCGCGTGGCCGAGGCGTGGCTGCTCGCCCTCGCCTGGGTCGTCGGCGCCGCGGCCTACCTGCAGGTCGACCTCGCGATCCTCGGCAAGGTCGGCGACGGCACCTGGATGGTGCTGCTCGCGCTCGCCGCGATGCTCCTCGTGCTGCACCTCGGGATCCGGATGCTGGCGACGTACGCCGACCCGATCATCGTGCCCGTCATCGCGACCCTGAACATCCTGGGCCTGGCGATGATCCACCGCCTCGACCTCGCCGACCTGCTCCGCGCCCAGCGCAACGGCAGCGCGCCACCCACGCCCGACGTCAACACCCAGCTCACCTGGACCGCGCTCGGGATGGTCCTGTTCCTCGTCGTGCTGGCCGTGGTCCGCGACCACCGCACTCTGCAGCGCTACACCTACACCGCGATGTTCGCCGGCATCGTGCTGCTGCTCCTCCCGCTCGCTCCCGGCATCGGCGCGGAGATCAACGGCGCGCGGCTGTGGGTGCGGCTGGGGCAGTACTCCTTCCAGCCGAGCGAGATCGCCAAGATCCTGCTCACGATCTTCTTCGCCGGCTACCTCACCGTCACGCGCGACTCGCTCGCGCTGGTGCGCACCAAGGTGATGGGCATCGAGCTGCCGCGCGGCCGCGACCTCGGGCCGCTGCTCGTCGCGTGGTTCGTCTCGCTCGGCGTCCTCATCTTCGAGAAGGACCTCGGCACCTCGCTGCTGTTCTTCGGCCTGTTCGTCTCGCTGCTCTACATCGCGACGCAGCGCCGCTCGTGGCTCGTGCTCGGCGCCGTCCTGTTCATCGCCGGCGCCGTGTTCGCCTACCTCGCGTTCGGGCACGTGCGCCTGCGCGTCGACGTGTGGCTGCACCCGTTCGGCGACGAGGCGAACACGTCGTACCAGATCGCGCAGTCGCTCTACGGCTTCGCGAGCGGCGGCATGTTCGGATCCGGTCTGGGCCAGGGCTTCCCGCAGCTGGTGCCCTACGCCAAGAGCGACTTCATCGTGTCGGCGTTCGGCGAGGAGATCGGCCTCATCGGGCTGATGGCGCTGCTCGTGCTCTACGGCATCGTCGTCGAGCGCGGCCTGCGCACCGCGGTCGCCTGCCGCGACGTGTTCGGCACGCTGCTCGCTGCGGGCCTCGCGATCTCGATGGCGCTGCAGGTGTTCGTGGTCGTCGGCGGCGTCACCCGGCTCATCCCGCTCACCGGCCTCACGACGCCGTTCCTCGCGCAGGGCGGCTCGAGCCTGGTCGCGAACTGGATCGCGATCGCGCTGCTCATCCGGATCAGCGACGCCGCGCGCCGCCCCGACCTCGAGCTGCCGATGCTGGCCGACGCGCCCACGCAGGTGGTGCAGCGATGATCCGGTCGATCCGACGGCTGTCGTTCGTCGTCCTGCTCATGTTCCTGGCGCTGCTCGCGAACATCACCTACGTGCAGTACTTCCAGGCTGCCGACGTCCGTGCCCGCGCGGGCAACAGCCGGGTGATCTTCGAGGAGTACAGCCGCCAGCGCGGCCCGATCCTGCTCGGCTCGACGGCGATCGCGTCGTCGATCCCGACCAACGACCAGCTCAAGTACCTGCGGCAGTACAGCAACGGCCCGCTCTACGCACCGGCCACCGGCTACTACTCGATCGTCTACGGCGCCACGGGGATCGAGCGCACCGAGAACTCCGTGCTGTCCGGCTCCGACGACAGGTTCTTCGTCGACCGGGTGCAGCAGCTGTTCGCCGGTCGCGGGGTCAAGGGCGGCGCGGTGCGCCTCACGCTGAACCCGGCCGCGCAGAAGGCGGCGTACGCCGGACTCGCCGGTCGCACCGGTGCCGTCGTCGCCATCGACCCGCGCACCGGCGCGATCCTCGCGCTCGCGTCGTCGCCGTCGTTCGACCCGAACGTGCTGTCGAGCCACAACCCCTCGGCGATCCGCAAGGCCTACGACGCCTACACCGCCGACCCCAAGCAGCCGCTGCTCAACCGGCCGCTGGTGATGACGCTGCCGCCGGGTTCGACCTTCAAGCTCGTCACCGCCGCCGCGGCGCTGGAGTCGGGCAGGTACACGTCGACGACCGTCGTCCCGGGCCCGGCGGCCATCAAGCTCCCCAACAGCACGCGCGAGCTGAAGAACTGGACCGGCTCGGCCTGCGGCCCGAACGACAAGACCACGCTGCAGGACGCACTCGCGGTCTCGTGCAACACGGCGTTCGCGTCGATCGGCATGGACCTCGGCCAGGACGCCCTGCGCGAGCAGGCCGAGAAGTTCGGCTTCAACAGCTCCTTCCAGGTGCCGCTGCGCGCCGCGCAGAGCCGCTTCCCCGCCGACCTCGACCCGGCGCAGACGGCGATGGCGGCGATCGGCCAGTTCGACGTGACCGCCACCGCGCTGCAGATGGCGATGGTCGGCGCCGGCATCGGCGACAACGGCCAGGTGATGAACCCCTACCTCGTGTCGCAGACCCTCTCGCCCGAGCTCGAGGTGCTCTCCAACGCCGAGCCCACCTCCTTCTCGCAGGCGATGTCGCCGGCCAACGCGGCCGAGCTGCTCTCGATGATGGTCAGCGTCGTCGACCAGGGCACCGGGTCGAACGCGAAGATCCCCGGCGTCGTCGTCGGGGGCAAGACGGGGACGGCGCAGACCTCCCCGGGCAAGCCGCCGCACGCCTGGTTCGTGGGCGTGGCCCCGGCCGACGTGCCCGGACAGGCCCAGGTGGCGGTCGCGGTCGTGCTGCAGAACGGCGGCGGGGCCGCCGAGGTCAGCGGGAACAAGCTCGCCGCGCCGATCGCCAAGGCGGTCATGGAAGCGGTGCTGGGACGATGATGCGCAGTGGCACCCGTCGGGGAGCATCCCGACGAGCTGAGGAGGAACGGTGAGCGACGAGATCCGCCGGCTCGGCGAGCGGTACGAGCTCGGCGACGTGATCGGCCGCGGCGGCATGGCCGAGGTGTTCGAGGGCAAGGACCTGCGCCTGCAGCGACGCGTGGCGGTGAAGATCCTGCGCCCCGACCTCGCGCGCGACCCGAGCTTCCAGGCCCGGTTCCGCCGCGAGGCGCAGAGCGCCGCGTCGCTCAACCACCCGAACATCGTCGCCGTCTACGACACCGGCGAGGACGTCCTCGGCGAGGCCGACGGCACCGGGACCGTCGTCCCCTACATCGTCATGGAGTACGTCGACGGCATGACGCTGCGCCAGCTGCTGGCCAGCGGCCGCCGGCTGCTCCCCGAGCGCGCGCTGGAGATCACGAGCGGGGTCCTGGCCGCCCTCGACTACAGCCACCGCCACGGGATCATCCACCGCGACATCAAGCCCGCCAACGTGATGCTCACGCGCGGCGGCGACGTCAAGGTCATGGACTTCGGCATCGCGCGCGCGATCGCCGACGCCGGCCAGACGATGACCCAGCAGTCCGCGGTGCTCGGCACGGCCCACTACCTCTCCCCGGAGCAGGCGCGCGGCGAGGTCGTCGACAGCCGCAGCGACCTCTACTCCACCGGCTGCCTGCTCTACGAGCTGCTCACCGGGCGTCCGCCGTTCACCGGCGAGTCGCCGGTGTCGATCGCCTACCAGCACGTGAGCGAGACGGCCGTCCCGCCGTCGCAGCTCGACCCGGCCGTGCCCGCCGCGGTCGACAGCATCGTCATGACGGCGCTCGCCAAGGCGCCGGCCGACCGCTACCAGACGGCCGCGGAGTTCCGCGCCGACGTCGACCGCGCGGTCGCCGGTCTCCCGGTCACCGCCGCGATCCCCCCCGCGGTCGTCCCGGCGCAGCCGACCGAGGTCCTGACGCCGGTCGCGGTCGCCGCCGAGCCGGCTGCGGCAGCCGCGTCGTCGGGCCGCGGTCCCGCGTTCTGGGTGCTCCTCACCCTCGGCGTCCTCGCCGCCGGCGTCGCCGCCGTGCTCGTCGGGAAGGCGATCTTCGGGGCACCCGCCGTCGAGCAGGTCACCGTCCCGAACCTCGCCGGCCTCGAGGTGCCTGCGGCGCAGAACGCCCTGATCGCCCAGGGTCTCGTCCTCGGGCAGCAGACCGCGCAGGCCTCCGACACCGTCCCGTCGGGACGCGTCATCTCCCAGACCCCGCCCGCAGGCGACAGCCTGGCGAAGGGGTCCAAGGTCGACATCACGGTGTCGTCGGGCAAGGACCAGACGAGCGTGCCGAACCTCGTCGGCCTCACGTCGCAGGACCAGGCACGTGCCGCGCTCGTCGATGCGAGCCTCGTGCTCGGCAAGGTGACGCAGGTCGACTCCGACCAGCCCGCCGGCGCGGTCATCGCGCAGAGCGTCCCGGCCGCGACCCTCGTCGACGCCGGCACCGCGATCGACATCTCGGTGTCCAACGGCCAGGTGAAGGTCCCCGACGTCACCGGTGAGAGCGAGGCGCAGGCGCGCAGCGACCTCACCAACGCCGGCTTCGACCCCAACGTGGTCAAGCAGCAGGACGGCAGCGTCTCCCCGGGAACGGTCCTCGCCCAGACGCCCAAGGGCGGCACGAGCGCGGCCAAGGGCACCCAGGTGACGATCACCGTCGCCACCGCCCCGCCGATCACCCCGACGCCGACGCCGACGCCGACCTCGGCCACGCCCACCCCGTCGCCCTGATCGACGCCGCAGGCCACGATCACGTCGTCGCTGCGACCGCGCAGGGCCGCAGCGCGACGTGATCGAGCGGGGTGGCGCCGCGGTCCGCACCGAGGCTCTCGACGAACGGTCGCGACCGGACCGGGACCGCGCCCGTTCCGTCCCGGGGCGCCGACGGGTACGACGGGTCTAGCCGACGACGGGGGCGAGGCCCTCGCTGCGCGCGACAGCGCCCGGGTCGCCGCAGACGGCGAGCCAGTTGGCGAGCATCCGGTGCCCGCCCTCGGTGAGGACGCTCTCCGGGTGGAACTGCACGCCCTCGACCGCGAGGGTGCGGTGCCGCACGGCCATGATCACGCCGGAGTCGGTGCGCGCGGTGACCTCGAGCTCGTCGGGGACGGTGCCCGGCTCGATCGCCAGCGAGTGGTAGCGCGTGGCCGTGAAGGGATCCGGGAGGCCGGCGAGCACGCCGTCGCCGTGGTGGTGCACGAGGCTGGTCTTGCCGTGCAGCAGCTCGGGGGCGCGACCGACGACCGCGCCGTAGGCCTCGCCGATCGCCTGGTGCCCCAGGCAGACACCGAAGATCGGGACGACGCCGGCCAGCTCGTGCACCATCGCGAGGCAGACGCCGGCATCGGCCGGGGTTCCCGGGCCGGGCGAGAGCAGGACGCCGTCGTAGGCGCGTCCCTCGTCGGGCACGACCTCGTCGTTGCGGCGTACGTCGACCTCGGCGCCGAGCTGGGCGAGGTACTGCACGATGTTGAACACGAACGAGTCGTAGTTGTCGACGACGAGGATGCGCGCGCTCACCCGCCCATCATCGCCCACGCGGGCACCGGGCCCGCAATCGCGTTGCGCTCAGGACCCCGAGGACGAGGGGGCGAACGACACGGTCGACGACGGCGACACCGGCACCGACGCGCCCGGGGTCGGCGTCTCGTCGACCGTCACGTCGTTGAACGGCAGCCGCGGCTCGAGCCACGGGAAGACGACGGTGAACAGCAGCAGCACGACGGCGGCGAGCAGGACGACGGCCTCGACGGCCTTCGCGGCCGTCGGGCCGGGGAGCTTGCGCCAGATCCAGGCGTACACGGGGTCCTCGTCTGCCGTCAGTTCGTCACGTCGAGGCCGTCGGGCACCGACTGGCTGTAGCCGGTGAGCGACCCCCACCACGCCCAGCGCCCGGTCGACCCGTAGCGCGGCGTGCAGGTGGTCATCGTCAGCAGGGCCTGGGTGGGCGTGGCACCCGGGTGGCCCGGCACCGGGTCGACGACCCAGACGTCGGTGGGCGCGAGGTTCGGGTCGTCCTTGACCAGCGTGTAGACGTACCACCACTGCGCCGTACGGACGTAGACCTTGTCGCCGGGCTTGAGGACGTCGATGTTGGCGAACGGCTCGTCGTGGGTCGAGCGGTGCGCGGCGATCGCGAAGTTGCCGATAGCCCCGGGCATCGCGGTCCCGACGTAGTGGCCGGCACCCTTCGCGAGCTGGTCCTTGGTGGTGCCCTGGATGATCGGCAGACCCCAGACCTTGTCCTTCATCGCCGGGATGTAGAGCAGCGCGAACGCGGTGCCCACCGCGGGCTCGGCCATCGGGGTCGGCGACGACGCGGGGTCGGGATCGGCGTTCTGCCAGCCGGCGATGAGGTCGTCGCGGCCGGCGGAGATCGCCTGCGCGCTGACCACGTTGGTCCAGAACAGCTGGTAGACGACCATGAGGAGCAGCAGGGCGCCGAGGGTGATGCACACCTCGCCGATCCCGCGGACGACGGTGCGCACCCGGTCGCCGGACGAGCGGGGCCGGGCCGCCGCGACGGGTGCCGCCGCTGCCTCCGGCGTCACCGTCACCTCGTCCACGTCGGGCACGACGTCGGGGCCGGTCGCGGCGTTCCCGAAGCGGGCGCGCCTCACCCGTCTGCGTCGGGTGCTGACCGGGTCGTCCACGCGCCCCACGGTAGGGCGACGCCACGGCGGAGGCAGTGCGCGGGACCGGCGCGTCGCCCACGCGGGCGCCCGGCGGTTACTCTGGGGCCGGACCGCATCGCCGATGAGCGCGGCTCCGACGACCCGATCGCCGAAGGGGGCCTCCTGTGCCCGAGTCCCGGACTCGCAAGAAGAAGGACGGCTACACGCCCCCGACCACCGCGCCCAAGCCGGTGAAGTTCGGCAACGCGGCCTGGTGGGCACCGGTCATGGTGGCCTTCTTCGTCATCGGCCTGCTCTGGATCGTCGTCTACTACATCGCCGGCAACGACCTGCCGGTCATGAAGAACCTCGGCTGGGTCAACATCCTCATCGGCTTCGGCCTCATCGGCGTCGGCTTCGGCATGTCGATGCGGTGGCGCTGACCGCCGTCACGGCGTCCCTGCAGCGACCCCTGTGACTGGCGTGACGCACCGTCTGTCATCTCGCTGACTTACACCCGTGTAGTTCATCCCCAGGTGTGGACACACCTGTGGATAACCCAGCCTTCCCTGCGTAACGCCCTTGTGGGCAATCCTGTGTAGGAGTTGCTCCAGAGGGAGCGCATCCGTCGCCCGATCGGCCCCGGACCGAAGAATCCGCACGTCCCGCCGCGGTCTCGTCGGCGTGTCGCGTACGCGCGCGCGGGCCGGCCCGCGGGACGCGCGGGCGTCGTCGCAGGCCGGAGCGCGCGAGCCCCGTCCGCCCGCGCGGTGGTCCGGCGGAGCGCAGCCGCGATGGGCGGCTAGAGCAGCTCGAGGATCGTCGCGTTGGCCATGCCGCCGCCCTCGCACATGGTCTGCAGGCCGTAGCGGATGCCGTCCTGGCGCATGCGGTGCACGAGGGTGGTCATGAGCCGGGCGCCCGAGGCGCCGAGCGGGTGGCCCAGCGCGATCGCGCCGCCGCGGGCGTTGGTGAGCTCGGGGTCGGCGCCGATCTCGGCGTACCAGGCACCGAGCACCGACGCGAAGGCCTCGTTGACCTCGAACGCGCCGATGTCGGAGAGGGCCAGACCCGAGCGCTCGAGCGCCTTGGCCGTCGCGGGGATCGGACCGGTGAGCATGATGACCGGGTCGACGCCGGCCATCACCGCGGTGTGGACCCGGGCCCACGGGGTGAGACCGAGCTCGGCGGCCTTCTCCGAGGTCATGAGCAGCAGGGCCGCGGAGCCGTCGGAGATCTGCGAGGCGTTGCCCGCCGACACGACGCCGCCCTCGAGGAACGGCGTCTTCAGCGAGGCCAGCTTCTCCAGCGTGGTCTCGCGACGGATGCCCTCGTCGGCGGAGACGTCGCCGACCGGCACGATCTCCTCGGCGAACAGCCCCGAGTCGGTCGCCTTGCCGGCGCGGTCGTGCGAGGTCAGCGAGAGCTCGTCGAGGTACTGGCGCGAGAGGCCCCACTGCTCGGCGATCATCTCGGCCGAGATGCCCTGGTTCACCAGGCGGTTGTCGTAGCGCGCGAGCATCCGCGGCGGGAACGGGCCGTCGCCGCCGACCATGTTGGAGAACATCGGTACGCGCGACATCGACTCGACGCCACCGGCGACGACGACGTCGTACTGGCCGGCGATGAGCCCGGCCGCCGCGAAGTGCACGGCCTGCTGGCTCGAGCCGCACTGCCGGTCGACCGTCGTGCCAGGGACCGACTCCGGGAAGCCGGCTGCCAGTGCCGAGTTGCGGGCGATGTTCACGCCCTGCTCGCCGACCTGCGAGACGCAGCCCCAGATGACGTCGTCGACGAGGACGGGGTCGACCCCGGTACGCCGGACCAGCGCGTCGAGCACGAGCGCCGAGAGGTCGCCGGGGTGCACGCCCGAGAGCGCCCCCTTCTCCGGCTTGCCCACCCCGACCGGGGTGCGGACGGCTCCGACGATGACGGCGTCGCGCTGGCTCACGGGTGCTCCTCGGCTCGGTGCGTGGATGTTACCCGACAGTAGCAACCGGTCCCGGGGGTCCGGAAGGGGCGCTCAGGTCCCGGGGTTCCCGCCGCCGGTGATGGCCTGGATCTGCTCGGTCAGCGCGGCGTCGCGCACGAGCACGGCCCACACGAGCAGCGCGACGATCGCGACGACGACGAGCACCTGGGCGACGGGCTTGCGCGGCAGGAAGGCGAACACGGCGGCTACCGCGGCACCGGTGGCGAGGCCGCCGAGGTGGGCGCGCCAGTCGATGCCGCCGGCGACGAAACCGATCACCACGTTGATGGCGATGAGGCCGAGGACCTGGCCGATGTCGGCGCGCAGCTTCTTGCCGACGACGACGTAGGCGCCCATCAGACCGAAGATCGCGCCGCTCGCACCGACGCCGACGATGCCGGGCGAGGAGAACCAGAACGAGGCGACGGAGCCACCCAGGCCGGCCACGAGGTAGAGCACGGTGTAGCGCAGGTGACCGAGGATCCGCTCGAGCTGCGGGCCCAGCGTCCAGAGCACCAGCATGTTGAAGCCGATGTGCAGGAAGCTGCCGTGCAGGAACATCGCGGTGACGAGCCGGTAGTACTGGTCGTCGAGCGCGATGCCCGCGGGCCACATGCCGTACTGCGCCGCGATCTTGTCCAGGCCGCTGATCGCGTCCGTGCCGCTCGTGAGCTGCACGAGGTAGGCCAGCACGTTCAGCCCGATGAGCGTCATCGTGACGAGCGGCCGCTCGGCGGGCTTGGTCCCGAGGACGGAGACGACGTCGGGCGTCGAGGCGCGGCCCTCGGCCACGCACTCGGGGCACTGGAACCCCACCGCTGCGCTCGTCATGCAGTCCGGGCAGATCGGACGCTCGCAGCGCGTGCAGCGGATGTAGGTCTCGCGATCGGGGTGCCGGTAGCAGACCGGCACGCTCGCGACCGGATCAGGCGTCGACACTCTCGACCGTGATGCTCTCGATGACGACGGCGTCCTTCGGACGGTCCATCGCACCCGTGGGCACCGCGGCGATCGCGTCGACGACGTCGCGACCGGCCTGGTCGGTGACCTCGCCGAAGATCGTGTGCTTGAAGTTCAGCCACGGCGTCGCGGCGACGGTGATGAAGAACTGCGAGCCGTTGGTGCCGGGCCCGGCGTTGGCCATCGCGAGCAGGTAGGGCCGGTCGAACGCCAGCTCGGGGTGGAACTCGTCGCCGAAGCGGTAGCCCGGGCCGCCGGTGCCGGTGCCCAGCGGGTCGCCGCCCTGGATCATGAAGCCGGGGATGACGCGGTGGAAGACGACGCCGTCGTAGAGCGGCGTGCTCTTCTTCTCACCCGTCCTGGGGTCCGACCACTCCTGCGACCCGTCGGCGAGGCCGACGAAGTTGCGCACGGTCTTCGGCGCCTGGTCCGGGAAGAGCTGGAGGCGGATGTCGCCCTTGTTCGTGTGCAGCGTGGCGTAGGTCGGCATGGCGGAATCCTCGCACGGGAGCACGCCCCCGCGCCCACCGGCACCGGGACCGGCTCGGTCGGACCAGGTCCGCGTGAGGGCTCAGGCGGTGACGAGCTCGGCGGCGGGGGCGGAGGTGCGGATGAGGTGGTCGAAGGCCGACAGGCTCGCGGTGGCCCCCGCGCCGACGGCGATGACGATCTGCTTGAACGGCACCGTCGTGCAGTCGCCGGCCGCGAAGACGCCGGGCACCGACGTGGCACCGCGGTCGTCGATGACGACCTCGCCGCGCGGCGAGAGCTCGACCGCTCCGCGCAACCACTCCGTGTTGGGCAGCAGACCGATCTGGACGAACACGCCCTCGAGGGCGAGCTCGTGGCTCTCGCCGGTGACGCGGTCGTCGTAGCGCAGCGCGGTGACCTTCGAGCCGTCGCCGACGACCTCGGTCGACAGCGCGCTCACGACGACCTCGACGTTGGGCAGCGAGCGCAGCTTGCGCTGCAGGACCTCGTCGGCGCGCAGACGGTCGTCGAACTCGATGAGGGTCACGTGCGCGACGACGCCGGCGAGGTCGATCGCCGCCTCGACGCCGGAGTTGCCGCCGCCGATCACGGCGACGCGCTTGCCCTTGAACAGCGGGCCGTCGCAGTGCGGGCAGAAGGTGACGCCCTTGTTGCGGTACTCGTCCTCGCCGGGCACGCCCATGGTGCGCCAGCGCGCGCCGGTCGACAGCACCACGCTTCGCGCCGACAGCGCAGCCCCGTTGGCGAACCGGACCTCGTGCAGCCCGCCCTCCTCGGTGGCGGGCACGAGCTCGACCGCCTGCTGCAGCGTCATGACGTCGACGTCGTACTCGTCGACGTGCTGCTCGAGCGCGGTCGCGAAGCGCGGGCCCTCGGTGTGCGCGACGGAGACGAAGTTCTCGATGGCCATCGTGTCGAGCACCTGGCCGCCGAAGCGCTCCGCCACCAGGCCGGTGCGGATCCCCTTGCGCGCGGCGTAGATCGCCGCGGCTGCGCCGGCGGGACCGCCGCCGACCACGAGCACGTCGTAGGGGTCCAGGCCCGACATCTGCTCCGCGACGCGGTCGGCCGCGCCGGCGTCGAGGCGTCCGACGATCTCCTCGAGCGTCATGCGGCCGGAGCCGAACAGCTCGCCGTCCATGAACACCGTGGGCACCGCGAGCACGCCGCGCTCCTCGGCCTCGGCGGGGAACGCGGCGCCGTCGATGGAGACGACGTCGATCGAGGCGTTGGTGACGCTCAGCGCGTTGAGCGCCTGCACGACGTCGGGACAGTTCTGGCAGGACTGGGAGAAGAAGACCTCGAAGCGGTGGCCTCCCGCCAGGGCGCGAACCTGCTCGAGCAGCGAGTCCTCGGCCTTCACTGGGTGGCCGCCCACCTGCAGCAGAGCGAGCACGTACGACGTGAACTCGTGGCCCATCGGCAGACCTGCGAACCGGACCTCGACGTCGGTGCCGACGCGGCGGATCGCGAACGAGGGCCGGCGCTCGTCGGTGCCGTCGTCGCGGAACGCCACGCGCGGCGACAGCGCGGCGGTCTCGGTCAGCAGCTCGCGCGTCTCGCGCGCGACAGCGCTGTCGTCGAGCGAGGCGACGAGCTCCACGTCGAGGGTGATGCGCTCGAGGTAGGCCGCCAGGGATGCGGTGGTGGCGGTGTCCAGCATGCGTGCCGTCCTCAGGGGGTGCGGTGGATCGGGAGTGCGGTCGACCGGGGAAGGTGCCGGGAGAGGGGTCGGACCGGTGCGCGAGGTCGTCCCCGCGCACCGGTCCGGTCGAGCGGAGCGTCAGATCTTGCCGACGAGGTCGAGCGAGGGGGCCAGGGTGGCGGCGCCCTCCTCCCACTTGGCCGGGCAGACCTCGCCCGGGTGCGTGCGCACGTACTGCGCGGCCTTGATCTTGCGGAGCAGCTCGGCGGCGTTGCGGCCGACGCCCTCGCAGGAGATCTCGAGGATCTGGATGACGCCGTCGGGGTCGATGACGAAGGTCGCGCGCTCGGCCACGCCCTGGCCCGGGCGCATGACGTCGAAGTTGTTCGTGATGGCGCCCGACGGGTCGCCGATCATCGGGTAGGTGATCTTGCCGATCGTGTCCGACGCCTCGTGCCAGGCCTTGTGCACGAAGTGGGTGTCGGTCGAGACCGAGTAGACCTCGACGCCGAGGCCCTGCAGCTCGGCGTAGTGGTCGGCGAGGTCGCCGAGCTCGGTGGGGCAGACGAAGGTGAAGTCGGCCGGGTAGAAGAAGACGACCGACCACTTCCCGCGCAGGTCGGCGTCGGAGACGTCGACGAAGGCGCCGTTGTGGAACGCCGTGGCGGTGAAGGGGAGGACCTCGGTACCGATGAGCAGCATGTGCGCGGACTCCTGGGAGCTAGGGGTGTGTCCTGCCCCCGCACGAACAGCGCGAGGGCTCTTGTCTGGAATCATTCCAGATTGATGACCGGGCATGCAACCCGGCGCTCCCTGGATACGCCGTGGACCTCGGTGATCGCACCCGCGGTCCCTCCCTGCGGGACGCGCATTCCTCGTGCGGCACCGGCACACGTGCGTCGCCTCGAGGGGTGGCTGGCCTTGAGGCGGACCTTCTCCCGGCGCGCCGACCGGTCCATGGTCCGGAGGCGAAGAGTCCCCTACTGACCGCATGGCGCTTCCAGCGCCTGTGGCTCTTGGCAGGTAGCGGTCAGCGGGGGCCCACAGTCTCTTCGCCCCAGCACCTACGAAGAGCCGGCCCGTTCGGGCCGGCTCTTCGTAGGTGCGTGGAGGCGAAGAGACTCGAACTCTCAACCCCCGCCTTGCAAAGGCGGTGCTCTGCCAGTTGAGCTACGCCCCCGGGTCGCGGCCGGGCCCTGGGGCTCGGCCGGTCGGGTGGACCGGGCGGTCGCGCGGACCGGTCGGTCGGGTGATCAGCGCAGGTCGGGTGCCGAGGTGGCCTCGGTCCAGAGGTCCTGCTCCGCACGGCTCGCGGCGATCTGCTGGTAGACGAGGTAGCCGACAGCGGCGAGCGCGGCGACGATCAGCAGCTTCTTCACGTTCTGGAGCCTCCCCTGGCGGGTGGATCTTCGAGTGGGCCTAGATGGACTTGAACCATCGACCTCTTCCTTATCAGGGAAGCGCTCTAACCGAGCTGAGCTATAGGCCCGTTCGTCGTGCCGGAGCAGGCTACCTCAGCGTGGTCGGGGCGCCCAAACCCACCCGGCCCGCGGGCGGCGGGTGGCTCGCCGGTGCCCTCAGCTGTCCTCGGACAGCGTGACCTCGAGGCCGCCGGTGAGCCCGACGGACAGGTTGTAGAGGAACGCGAACAGCGTGGTCAGGGCCGAGACGAGCACGATCTCGATGGCCGCGAGCACCAGCGCCACACCCATCACCCGGCTGAATCCGACCAGCGACAGGAAGTCGAACGACGTGGTGGTGGAGCCGGCGACATCGTCGATCGTGCGGCCGATCGCGTCGAAGACCCCGGTGACCGACAGCGTCCACCACAGCAGCGCGATGGCGACGAGGACGACGACGGCCAACGAGACCGACAGCATGAACGCGGTCTTCATGACCGACCACGGGTCGAGGCGGGTCAGGAGCAGCCGGGCGCGACGTGGCCCGACCGGGCGCACGGTGGCGGCCTGCGGCCGCTGCTCGGCGGCCAGCGGCGGCAGGGACGGGGTGACCGTGGTGGCCGAACCGACCGTGGCGCCGACCGTGGCGCCGACCGTGGCGGCTGCCGGCCGGGCGGCCGCCGGTGCAGCGCTGGGAGCAGCGGCAGGCTTCGCGGGCTGGGCCGCCGGCGCCTTCGCGGGAGCGGCGGTCGCGGGCCTCGCGCCGGCCTGCTGCACCGGCGGCTTGCCCTGCGTGGTCGCCGACTTCGTGGTCGACGCGGCGTCGACCGTCGGCAACGGCCCGGTCGGCGCATCGACGTCGCGCGCCACGACGTCCGGTCCCGGGGCGCCTGCCCCGGGTCGGGTCGTCGAGCCTGCCTTGTCCACGCGGTTCCCCTACTCCTGGTCCCCCGTCGCCGATGGCCCGTCGGCCTCCGGCTCCTCCACGGTAACCGACGGGGCCTCGCCTGAGTCGGCGTCGGCGTCCGTCGGGGTGGTGGTGTCGCCGCTGTCGGCGTCGTCGTCGAGGTCGTCCTCGTCGTCACCCGCCTCGCCGCGCGCCACCGCCACGATCGCGTTGTCGTCGCCGACGTTCATGAGCGAGACGCCCATCGTGTCGCGACCGGTCGCGCGGATGTCGGCCACGCGGGTGCGGATGACGACGCCGTCGGAGGCGATCGCGTAGAGCTCGTCGTCCTCGAGCGCGACCAGCGCGCCGACGAGCGATCCGCGCTCCTCGACCAGCTTCATCGCGCGCACGCCGAGGATGCCGCGGCCCTTCGTGCTCCACTCGTCGACCGGCGTCCGCTTGGCGTAGCCGCCGTCGGTGACGGTGACGACGAACGCGCCCTCGCGCACGGTGTCCATCGCCAGCAGGTGGTCGCCGTCGCGGAACTTCATGCCGATGACGCCGGAGGTGTCGCGACCCATCGGGCGCAGCGTCTCGTCGTCGGCCTTGAACCGCGCCGACATGCCCTTGGCGCTCACGAGCAGGAGGTCGGCTCCCTCGTCGACGAGCTGCGCGGAGATGAGCTCGTCGCCGTCGCGCAGGTTGATCGCGATGATGCCGCCGCTGCGCGGCGAGTCGAACGCCTCCAGCTTGGTCTTCTTCACCTGGCCCTCGCGCGTGGCGAGGACGAGGTAGGGCGCCGCGGCGTAGTCGCGGATGTCGAGCACCTGGGCGATCTGCTCGTCGGGCTGGAACGCGAGCAGGTTCGCGACGTGCTGGCCCTTCGCGTCACGGCCGGAGTCGGGCAGCTCGTAGGCCTTCGCCCGGTAGACGCGGCCCTTGTTCGTGAAGAACAGGAGGTAGTGGTGCGTGGTGGTGACGAAGAAGTGCTCGACGACGTCGTCGCCGCGCAGCGCCGCACCGCGCACACCCTTCCCGCCGCGGCGCTGCGCGCGGTAGAGGTTGGTGAGCGTGCGCTTGGCGTAGCCGCCGCGCGTGATCGTGACGACGACGTCCTCCTCGGCGATGAGGTCCTCGTCGGTGACCTCGCCGTCCCAGGGGATGATCGTGCTGCGGCGCTCGTCGGCGTACTTCGTGGTGATCTCGGCGAGCTCCTCGCTCACGATGCTGCGCTGGCGCGGCTCGTTGCTGAGGATGTCGTTGTAGTCGGCGATCTTGGCCTGCAGGTCGTCGTACTCGTCGATGATCTTCTGCCGCTCGAGGGCGGCGAGGCGGCGCAGCTGCATGTCGAGGATCGCGGTGGCCTGCACCTCGTCGACGTCGAGCAGCGTCATCAGGCCGGCGCGGGCGTCGTCGACGGTGGCGCTCGCACGGATGAGCGCGATGACCTCGTCGAGGGCGTCGAGCGCCTTGAGGTAGCCGAGCAGGATGTGCGCCCGCTCCTCGGCCTTGCGCAGCCGGTACCGCGTGCGCCGGACGATGACCTCGATCTGGTGGGTGATCCAGTGCCGCACGAACCCGTCGAGGGTCAGCGTGCGCGGCACGCCGTCGACAAGCGCGATCATGTTGCAGGAGAAGTTGTCCTGCAGCGCGGTGTGCTTGTAGAGGTTGTTGAGCACGACCTTCGCGACGGCGTCGCGCTTGAGCTCGATCACCAGGCGCATGCCGGTGCGCGACGAGGAGTCGTCGCGGACGTCGGAGATGCCGGCGACCTTGCCGTCCTGCGCGAGCTCCGCGATGCGCAGCAGCAGGTTGTCGGGGTTGACCTGGTAGGGCAGCTCGGTGACGACGAGCAGCGTGCGGCCGCGGTTGTCCTCCTGCACCTCGACGACGGCGCGCATCATGACCGAGCCGCGGCCGGTGCGGTAGGCGTCCTCGATCCCCTTGCGTCCGACGATCAGCCCGCCGGTGGGGAAGTCGGGACCCTTCACGCGCTCGAGGAACGCCTCGAGCATCTGCTCGCGCGACGCCTCGGGGTTCGCGAGCGCCCACTGCGCCGCCTCGGCCACCTCGCCGAGGTTGTGCGGCGGGATGTTGGTGGCCATGCCGACCGCGATGCCGGCGCTGCCGTTGACGAGGAGGTTCGGGAACCGGCTCGGCAGGATGGTCGGCTCCTGCGTGCGGCCGTCGTAGTTGGGCGTGAAGTCGACGGTCTCCTCGTCGATGTCGCGCACCATCTCCATCGCCAGCGGCGCCATGCGCGCCTCGGTGTAGCGCATGGCGGCGGCGGGGTCGTTGCCCGGCGAGCCGAAGTTGCCCTGGCCCTGCACGAGCGGGTAGCGCAGCGCCCACGGCTGCGACAGGCGCACGAGGGTGTCGTAGATCGAGGAGTCGCCGTGGGGGTGGTAGTTGCCCATGACGTCGCCGACGATGCGCGCGCACTTGGAGAAGCCCCGGTCGGGGCGGTAGCCGCCGTCGAACATCGCGTAGAGCACGCGGCGGTGCACGGGCTTGAGGCCGTCGCGCACGTCGGGGAGCGCGCGCGACACGATGACCGACATGGCGTAGTCCATGTAGGACCGCTGCATCTCGACCTGCAGGTCGACCGCCTCGATGCGCGGGTTGAAGTCGTCGGCCTCGGTGGAGGTGTCGATGTCGTCAGGCACTGTGCTCGTCCTTCGTCGTACGACGGGGCTCGGGGGCGGGGGATCGCGCGTCGGCGCGGATCAGATGTCGAGGAAGCGGATGTCGCGGGCGTTGCGCTGGATGAAGGCGCGGCGGCTCTCGACGTCCTCGCCCATGAGGACGCTGAACATCTCGTCGGCCTGGGCGGCGTCGTCGATCGTGACCCGCAGCAGCACGCGGCGGTCGGGGTCCATCGTGGTCTCCCACAGCTCCTCGGCGTTCATCTCGCCGAGGCCCTTGTAGCGCTGGACCGCCTCCTCCTTCGGGAGCTTCTTGCCCGCCTCGAGCCCGGCCGCGATCACGGCGTCGCGCTCGCGGTCGGAGTAGGCGTAGCCCGGGTCCTCGCGCTGCCACTTGATCTTGTAGAGCGGCGGCTGGGAGAGGTAGACGTGACCGCGCTCGACGAGCGGCTTCATGAAGCGGAAGAGCAGCGTGAGCAGCAGCGTGGTGATGTGCTGGCCGTCGACGTCGGCGTCCGCCATGAGCACGATCTTGTTGTAGCGCAGCTTCTCGATGTCGAAGTCGTCGTGGACGCCGGTGCCGAAAGCGCTGATGAGCGCCTGCACCTCGTTGTTCTGCAGCACGCGGTCGATGCGCGCCTTCTCGACGTTGAGGATCTTGCCGCGGATCGGGAGGATCGCCTGGGTGCGCGGGTCGCGGCCGCTGCGCGCCGAGCCGCCGGCGGAGTCGCCCTCGACGATGAAGACCTCGCACTCGTCGGGGTTCGTCGACGAGCAGTCGATGAGCTTGCCCGGCAGGCCGGCGCCACCCATGAGGCCCTTGCGGTTGCGGGCGAGGTCGCGCGCCTTGCGCGCGGCGATGCGCGCCGACGCCGCGGAGACCGACTTGCGCGCGATCTCCTTGCCCTCGGTCGGGTTCGCCTCGAACCACGCGCCGAGCTGGTCGTTGACCAGCTTCTGCACGAAGGTCTTGGCCTCGGTGTTGCCGAGCTTGGCCTTGGTCTGGCCCTCGAACTGCGGCTCGCCGAGCTTCACCGACACGATCGCGACCAGGCCCTCGCGGATGTCCTCGCCGGAGAGGTTGGCGTCCTTCTCCTTGAGGATGTTCCACTCACGCGCGAACTTGTTCACCAGCGACGTGAGCGCGGAGCGGAAGCCCTCCTCGTGGGTGCCGCCCTCGATCGTGTTGATCGTGTTGGCGAAGGTGTAGACCGACTCGGAGTAGCCCGAGTTCCACTGCAGCGCGACCTCGGCGGAGATGAGGCGCTCGGTGTCCTCGTTCTCCACGTGGATGACGTGCTGGTGCGCCGGTCCCTTGGTCGCGTTGAGGTGCTTCACGAAGTCGGCGATGCCGCCCTCGTAGTGGTAGCTGATGTCGCGGACCGGGGCCTCGTCGGCCGCCTCGTCGTCGTCGCTGACGACGGGCGTGCGCTCGTCGATGAGCCGCAGGGTGAGGCCCTTGTTGAGGAACGCCATCTCCTGGAAGCGGCGCGCGAGCGTGGTGAAGTCGTAGTGGGTCGTCTCGAAGATCCCGCCGTCGGCCCAGAACGTGACCGTGGTGCCGGTCTCGTCGGTGGGGCCCTCCTTGCGCAGCGGTCCGGTCGGGACGCCGTAGGCGAAGTCCATGCGGTGCACGAAGCCGTCGCGCTTGACCTCGACCTCGACGCGCGTGGAGAGCGCGTTCACGACCGAGACGCCGACCCCGTGCAGACCGCCGGACACGGCGTAGCCGCCGCCGCCGAACTTGCCGCCGGCGTGCAGGACGGTGAGCACCACCTCGACGGCCGGCTTGCCCTCGACCGGGTGGATGTCGACGGGGATGCCGCGGCCGTTGTCGACGACCCGGACGCCGCCGTCGGCCAGCAGCGTGACGACGATGGTGTCGCAGTAGCCCGCCAGCGCCTCGTCGACGGAGTTGTCGACCACCTCGTAGACCAGGTGGTGCAGGCCGCGCTCGCCGGTGGAGCCGATGTACATGCCGGGGCGCTTGCGGACGGCGTCGAGACCCTCGAGGACGGTGATGTTGCTCGCGTCGTAGGACACGGGTGGCTGATCCTCTCGCCGGTGCGCTGGCCGGGGCGGGGGCGGGTGCACCTGCTCGGTCCGGCCGTCCAGGGCCGCCGCCGACCCGCGGGGACACGGGGTGCAGGAGCTCCGGAGAACTGGGCCTCAGTCTACCGTCACGGGCCCACAGAACCGCTTGCGCCACCCCTCTCGACAGGGGATATGTCGGCGGGGTCCCAGCGCCTGTGGACGGCCCTCAATCCCGACCTCGCGCGCGGGGCCCCGGCGCGAGCCCGCCGCGCCGCGGCGAGAGGCTTCGGAGAAGTCTCCCACCCCGCGCCCGGGGGCGCCGGGTGCTTGGGGTTCAGCCGTAGGTGTCGCGGGGGCCCCGGCCCGGGGCAGAGAGCCGGCCGTGCCGCCAGCTCGGCGCGGCCGGACCCAGGACGGTGATGTCGGCGACCGTGCCCGCTCCGAGCTCCTCGTCGATCCGGGTGCGCAGCGCGGGGAGCATGTACTGCAGCGTGGTGGCCCAGGCGGTCGAGTCGGCGCGGAGCACGAGCAGGAGCCCGCGGCCGTCGGGCGCCTGCTCGAAGGTCTCGGGCCGCACGTGCTCGGCGACGTCGGCCCCGACGATCTCGGGCCAGCGACCGGTGAGCCCGCCGACCGCGGCCGACTCCGTCCACCCGCGCTCGCGCAGCAGCGCGTCGACCGACGGGCCGAGCAGCCGGGGGTCGCGCGCGTCGGGGCCCGAGCCCGACGCGGTGGGCGCGACGGGGCGCGGGCCGGAGGTACGGCGCTGCGGGGCGGGCGTGCGCGGTGCGGCGGCGGCTGCCGCGCGGGCTCGGGCGAGCGCCTCCTTCGCGGCGTCGACCGTGGGCTCGTCGGCGACGTCGCCGGCCACGTCATCGAGCGGGGCGTCGCTGCTCCCGTCGTAGGGGTCAGGGCTCACGCGACACCGTGCCGGCGAGGACGTGCACGCGGCCCCCCGAGAGCTGCTCGGGGACATCGGCCTCGACCGCTGCCGTGACCAGCACCTGCTCCGCGCCGCTCACGAGGTCGGCGAGGCGCCGCCGGCGGGCGACGTCGAGCTCGGCGAAGACGTCGTCGAGGACGAGCACCGGCTCGCCGCCCGGCGAGCCGTCGTTGCGCAGGAGGTCGTACGACGCGAGCCGCAGCGCCAGGGCGTAGGACCACGATTCCCCGTGCGACGCATAGCCTTTCGCGGGTGCGGCACCGAGGCGCAGCAGCAGGTCGTCGCGGTGCGGGCCAACGAGCGAGAGCCCTCGGTCGAGCTCGTCGCGGCGGCGCGCCTCGACCGCCGCGAGGAGCGCGTCGGCGAGCAGGCCGCGGTCGGGGAGCAGGTCGACGTCGGGGCCGAGCGAGGAGACGTACTCGATCGTCGCCGGGCCCGCGCCCGAGCTGACGGTGTCGTAGGCCTTGTCGACCAGCGGCGAGAGCGAGGAGACCAGGTCGATGCGCGCGGCGAGGAGGTCGGCGCCGACCGTGGCGAGGTGGGTGTCCCAGACCTCGAGCGTGCGCAGCACGTCGCCGGCGCCCGAGCCGCCGCGGCGCGCGGCGGACGCGGACTTCAGCAGGGCGTTGCGCTGCTTGAGCACCCGGTCGTAGTCCGAGCGCACCCCGGCCAGCCGGGGGGCGCGCGCCACGAGGAGCTCGTCGAGGAAGCGGCGCCGCTCGCTGGGATCGCCCTTCACCAGCGCCAGGTCCTCGGGAGCGAACAGCACCGTGCGCAGGACGCCGAGCACCTCGCGGGGACGCGGGACGGGGGAGCGGTTCAGGCGCGCGCGGTTGGCGCGGCCGGGGTTGATCTCGATCTCGACCAGGGTGGGGCGGTCGTCGCGCACGACCTGCGCGCGCACGAGCGCGCGCTCGGCGCCGAAGCGCACGAGCGGGGCGTCGGTGCTGACCCGGTGGCTGCCGAGGGTGGCGACGTAGCCGAGCGCCTCGACCAGGTTGGTCTTGCCCTGGCCGTTGCTGCCGACGAACGACGTGACCCCGGGACCGATCTCGAGGTCGACCTGCGGGTAGCTGCGGAAGTCCGTGAGGGAGAGCGCGGCGACGTGCACGGTGACCAGGGACCCAGCGCTGCCGGCGTCAGCCCGACAGCCGCACCGGCATGAGCAGGTAGCGGTAGTCGGGCGTGCCCTCGACCGTGCCGCCGGTGAGGACGGCCGGCCGGGTGGAGGTCGTGAACGACAGCGTGGTCGAGGAGTCGTCGAGCGCGCCGAGCCCGTCGAGGAGGTACTGCGGGTTGAAGGCGATCTCGATCGCGTCGCCGTCGATCGCGCACTCGACGGCCTCGGTCGCCTGGGCCTCGTCGCCGGCGCCGGCGCGCAGCTCGACCTCGCCGCCGGAGAACATCAGGCGCACGGGGGTGTTGCGCTCGGCCACGAGAGCCACGCGCTTCACGGCGTCGACGAGCGCGGCGGTCTCGACGGTCGCGGTCGACGCCGACTCCGAGGGGAGCAGCGCACGGTACTTGGGGAACTCGCCGTCGAGCAGGCGGCTGGTGGTGCGGCGGCCATCGCCCTCGAAGCCCATGAGGCCGTCACCGGCGCCCGACGCCGAGAGGGCGAGGTGCACGAGATCGCAGTGCGCCAAGGACTTCGCGGTGTCGGCCAGCGTGCGGGCCGGCACGAGCGCGTTCGTGTCGAGGCCCGAGAGCTCGGGGCTCCACACGAACTCGCGCACCGCGAGGCGGTAGCGGTCGGTGGCCGCGAGGGTGATCTGGGTGTCGGCGATCTCGACGCGGATGCCGGTGAGCGTGGGCAGCGTGTCGTCGCGGCCGGCGGCGACGGCGACCTGGGCGACCGCGGCCGCGAGGGTCGCGCCGCCCACGGTGCCGGTGGACCCGGGCATGTCGGGGAGGCTCGGGTAGTCCTCGACCGGGAGGGTCGGGAGCGTGAACGACGAACGGCCGCATCGGACCTCGACGCGCGAGCCCTCCGAGGTGATGGTGACCGGCGCTGCGGGCAGGGCGCGCGCGATGTCGGCGAGCAGGCGGCCGGAGACGAGCACGGTGCCGGGCTCGTCGACGTCGGCGGGGACGGCGACGCGGCCGGAGACCTCGTAGTCGAAGCTGGACAGGGTCAGGCCCTCGGGGCCCGCCTCGATGAGCAGGCCGGCGAGCATGGGCATCGACGGCCGGGAGGGCAGGGTGCGCGCCGCCCAGGCGACGGCGTCGGCGAGCACATCGCGCTCGAGCCGGAACTTCACGTCGATCTCCTCATCCAGGCAGGTCTGGCCTGTGGTCATCGTGGCACGGAGCACCCACGCACGAGCGAGGAGGGGGAAGGTCCGTTCGCGACGGACCCTAGACCGCCCACCCCACCGAGTCCAAGAGCCCCAACCCCGCTGGGGAGAGGGGCGCCCGCCGAACCGCGGTGTCGGGAACGATCGAGAACGCAGGACCGACCGAGGTCGGGCCGGCCCAGCTCGCGCCACTCGCGGTCGAACCCGCCCGACCGAGCTCGCGGGGACGGGCATCGAGCCCGTCCCCGCGATCCGAGCCAT
>WBZP01001031.1_pt1 | contig 35665 bp, 32 predicted proteins | sample 5204301 | NCBI WGS metagenome assembly WBZP01 (sample SAMN12412401, study PRJNA552823) | activated sludge metagenome | isolation source: activated sludge from nitrification reactor of wastewater treatment plant... | place: USA: Pennsylvania | collected 2017 | reverse complement strand
TCATAGGTGGCGGCCGCCCACACGGCGACGGCCGGGCCGATCATGAAGGACAGCTCGGTGGCCACCGAGTCCAGGGACAGGGCGCTGCGCCGAAGGTGCTCGGCCACGACCGCCAACATGCCTTGGCGCAGGATCGAGAAGGAGGGGACCGCGAAGGCACCGGCCAGCGCAGAGGCCGGCAGCAGCGCGGCATACGGGAGGAACGGCAGCAGCGCGCCGACGACAGAGGTGACGAGGATGGAGGGCAGCACCGTGCGACGCAGCCCGTGTCGATCCAGCAACCGGCCGCGCCAGGGCGCGGACATGGCCAGGGCGATCGTGAACGCCGCCGACACCAGGCCGGCCTCCCCGTAACTGTGCCCCAGCGTCGTCACGACATGCAGGGTGAGCACGATGCCAGCGGCGAACATCGGCAGGCGCACGAGGAAACCCAGCAGCAGCACCCGGCGGACACCGGGCACCGTCAGCACCCGTCGGTAGAGCTGCATCCGGCCAGTTTCCCATCGTGGCGTGACATCCCGCGAATCCGTTTCCTGTGCAGCCCGCAGCGCTGCGTGCCGACCGCGTCCAGCGTCGGGTCGCGGTGTCGTCGGAAGGCTCCCGGAGCCGACCGTCCTCGAGGTAGTCCTGCCCGTGGCGCCGGGCCGAGTCCCGAGTCGCGGGTAGCACTCTCAGGGCACGCGCGGCGAGAAAGCGCGCATGACGGCGGCTGCGGTAGCGCTGGCACACCACCTGCGACGCTCTCACGGGCGCTCTCCCCGCGCGCGGATGCCAGCCACGCCACCGCCTCCCGCGTGGTGCGCCCGCTCCCGCCGCAAGGAGCACGACAGGTAGGGGCACGACAGCGCCGCACGCGGGTCACCGGCCACGGGCTGTGGAAAGCCGTTAAGCGTGTCCCCGAGAATCTCTAGAGCCGGGCCCACCCGCCGACCGGCGCGGCGCCGACCGGGAGACGCTGGAGTCTGGAGAGCGTGTCCGGCGGTTGCGCATCGAGCCAGTCGCACAACTGCCGGAAGGACACGAATCGCACGTCAGGGTTGCTCGCCATCGCCCGCAACGCCTCGTCGAGGCCCTGGACGTAGATGCCGCCGCGCCAGCGTTCGAAATGGTTGCCGATGATCAGCGGCGCCCGGTTTCCGTCGTAGGAGCGCCGGAAGCCCGCCAGATAGGCGTCCCGAACCTGGGCCTGCATCGCCGCGAGCTCAGACGGGCTCGCGGTCGCCGGAGCCGGTGGGAGCGGTTGATTGGCCATGAAGTTGTAGTCCATTGCGAGGACCTCCCGAGCCCTCGGCCCGAACGGGATGCTCTGCAGCGACAGATCCCACAGGTGGCTGCCGGGCACCTTGGTGGGCCACGTCTGCCGACGGCCCCCGGAGGAGTCGTAACGCCAGGTGCGCAACGCCTGCGCCTGCAGCAAGGCGGCCCGCCCCTCCAGGCAGGGGCTGCGGCCACCCACGAGCGTGGCCCGGTAGTCGAAAGGCAGATCCGGCAGGTCGGTGATCCCAGTGTTGGCCCGCCAATTCGTGACGAGGGCGACCGCTTGCTCGATCTCCTGGTCCCAGTCGGTTGGGCTCCAGGTGTTGACGCCCTTCGCGCCGCAGAAGTGGCCGTTGAAGTGCGTACCGATCTCGTGCCCCTCCCGGGCGGCCAGACCGACCTGCTCGACCGTCGCCCGGACCGATGCGTCGGAAAGGAAGCCGATGTCGGAGGCTCCGGAGGCCCGACCGGGCGGCTGGTAGAGGGTGCGTTTGTCCTTGGGCAGCAGGTAGATGCCGGTGAGGAAGAACGTCATCGACCCGCCGAGCTGACCGGCGAGTTGGCGGTAGTGCTGGAACAGTCCGGAGCCGTCGGCGCCCGAGCCGTCCCAGGACACGACGACGAACTGCGGGGGTCTGGCTCCAGGAGCCAGGGGCACGGCTCCCGCCCAGCGCGGGATCGACTGCCCGGTGGGGTGCGAGGTGCCGCCGGTGTTGCCGCCTCCTGCGCCGGTCCCGCCGCCTCCCCCGGTTGAGCCGGCCCCACCCGAACCGCCCCCGGCCTGGCTCGCCGACGTGCCGACCTCCGTCGGTGGGTTGGTGGTGCAGCCGCCCAGTACACCGGCCAGCGCGAGGAACGCGCCCGCCCACCACCCTGGCACCCCACGTCCTTCGCCCTGGTGCATCGTGCGCCCTTCGACATCGGCCCGCGCTCGGTGCGAGGACCACATGTCAGGTTGACGAGTGGCCGGCAGGCTCGGTTGACCGGCACCTTCCGGTCCCGTCCGGATAGGCTCGTCGGCGCCGTCAGGTGCGGCCGATGACCAGGCTGATCGCGTGGATGAGCACTCCGACGAGGCCACCGACAATGGTGCCGTTGATCCGGATGAACTGCAGGTCACGACCTACGTGTAGTTCGACCTTCTGCGCCGTCTCTTGACCGTCCCAGCGTTGGATGGTGTGGCCGATGATCGTCGTGAGCTCCGTGCCGTAGCGGGCGACGAAGAAAGAGGCGAGGTCCGCGGCATACCCGTCGACGCGCGCGCGCAGGGCGGCGTCGTCGCGGACCCGTTCGGCGAAGGCCCGAATCTGCGTCTCGACCCGCCCACGCAGCGGCGAGTCGGGCTCACCGAGCGAGGCGACGATCGCGGTGCGGAACGCCGCCCACAGCGAGGTGGCGGTCTCCAGCAGCTGCGGGTGCTCCAGCAGGCGCACCTTGAGCCGTTCGGCCCGCTGCTGGGTGTCCGGATCGTCGAGCAGGTCTTCGGCCAGTTGCCGCAGCAGATCGTCGAGGGCTCGCCGCACGTGGTGGTAGGGATCGTCGCGGATGTCCTCGACCCACGCCAGTGCCTCAGCGTAGGCCCGTTTGATGACCACCTCGTTGACCCGTTGTGGGGCCCACCACGGGGCCCGCTGCTCCAGAACGGCCGCAAAGGTGTCCTCATTGGTCAGCAACCAGCGATGGCCTTCCGCGACGGCGAGGTCGACTAGGCCGTGATGGGCTCGATCATGGACAACCTCACCGAGCAGCGCGCCGGCGATCGGGGCGATCGGCTCCTCTCGCAACCGCGGCAGCACCGCTTCCTCGAGCAGCCCGGCCACCGAGTCGTCACGCAAGCGGTGCAGCCCGGCGACGATGAGCGAGGCCGCCTCGTCGGCGGCGCGGGCACTGTGGCGCGGTTCCAGCAGCCAGGCGGCGCCGCGCTCGGCCACCCGAGCACTGAGCACCCGGTCGCGGACGATCTCCTCGCGCAGGAAGTTCTCGCCCATGAAGTCCTGCAGGCTCAGCGCGAGGGCATCCTTCTTGCGCGGGATGAGCGCCGTATGCGGGATCGGCAACCCGAGCGGGTGACGGAACAATGCCGTCACCGCGAACCAGTCGGCGATCGCCCCGACCATCGAGGCCTCGGCACCGGCGTTGACGAAGCCCCAGAAACCGTCCCGACGCAAGGTCGCCAGGTAGACGACTGCAGCGACGAGCAGCAGCCCCAGGGCGAGGCGCCGCATCCGACGCAACCCTCGACGGCGCTGCTCGTCACCGCTGGGGTCGGTGAGCACGCTGAGCGTGGACACGCCTCGTCCTTCCTGTCTGCAGCGCCTGTCCTCGTGGGTGGAGCAGACGTTCCGTATGCCGGCCTGGCAACGCCCGCCCCCGGGCGTCGGTTCCAGGGTCGGGCGCGTGGACGACCGCTGGCTTGCGCCTCGGGCTCACGAGGTCGGCTCGAACACAACCCTGACACAGCCGGGATCCGGTCGTGACCCGAGGGGGCGGGCCGGCCCGTAGGGTGGCGGCGTGCCCGACCTGCCGACCGGCCCGGTGGGTGGTTGTCTCGTGCTCGTCGTCGAGGACGAGCCGGCGATCGCCGACCTGCTCGTGCTGCACCTGCGGCACGCCGGCTTCCGGGCTGCCGTGGCCCGTGACGGCGCGACGGCCTTGCAGGACATCGAACGGCTGCGTCCCGAGGTCGTGCTGCTGGACATCGGTCTGCCCGGGATGGACGGCATCGAGGTATGCCGCGTGCTGCGCTCACGGGGCGACTGGACCCCGGTGCTCTTCGTCACGGCGCGTGACGACCATGTCGACCGGGTCGTCGGGCTGGAGTTGGGGGCCGACGACTACGTCACCAAGCCCTTCTCCCCTCGGGAAGTCATCGCCCGGATCCGGGCCATCCTGCGACGCGTCGACGGGCCGGCAGCCCGAGCCGACCAGACGCACAGTCACGCGGAAGGGCCGCAGCCCGCATCGGGCCGGCACCCCGGCGGCGACCCGCAGACCCTGCGCCACGGAGCCGTCGTCTGTCTGCCGGCCGAGCGCCGGGTGCTCGTGGACGGTGCCGACGTGGCGTTGACCGCGACCGAATTCGACCTGCTGGCGCACCTGTTGGGTGCGCCCGGGCGGGTGCACACCAGACCCCAGCTGCTGCGGGCCGTCTGGGGTCACACGAGCATCGCCGGCGAGCGGACCGTCGACGTACACGTTGCGCAGGTGCGTGCCAAGCTCGCCCCGCACGACCCCATCCGCACCGTCCGCGGCGTCGGGTATGCCGCATGGCCGCCGTGACCGAGCCGGGCCGCATGACCCCGGGGCGGGGTGCATCGCCGCGGCGGCTGGCCGGTTCGCTGACCACCCGGATCGGAGCGCTGGCGCTGGCCGCCGTGCTGCTCACCTCGGTCGTCGGTGCGGCGGCAGCGGTCATCTTGGTGCAGCGGGCCACCGACCGGGCGGCGGTCGCGTCGTTGGCCGCACTCGCCGACTCCGCGCAGGCGGTCGCGGCCCTGGCGCCCTCGCCCGAGGTCGGTCAGGCGCGCGCGGCGCGGGCCCTCGACGGTGTCCGGGTGCAGGTGGCGGTGGTGCGGGTCGAGACGGTTCGGGGCACGGTCGTCACCGGGGACCCGCTGGCCCGGCGCGCGCTCAACGCCGACCAACTCGGCCGGCTGATCCGCGGCGAGTCCGTGTCGGCTGCTGTCACCACCGACGACGGTCGGGTCCTCGTCGAGGCCCGCTCGACGGGGGCCGGCGGCATCGTGCTGGCCCAACGCCGTTCCGATGCAGCCGTCTTCGGCCAGCAGGCGGTGACCCAGATGATCTGGGCGTTCGTCGTCGTCGGCGCTGCCGCCTTGGTGGCGAGCTGGCTCGTGGCGCGCCGGATCGGGGCACCGCTGCGCGAGGTCGCCGCGGCCGCGAGTGAGCTCGCCGCCGGCCGCCGCGACGTGGCGGTCTCACAGACCGGTCCGTCCGAGGTCGTCGAGGTCGCCGTGGCGGTCAACGGCCTGGCTCGCTCGCTGGCCCACTCGGAGGCCCGACAACGCGAGTTCCTCCTGTCGGTGTCGCACGACCTGCGCACCCCGCTCACCACGCTGCGGGGCTACGCCGAGTCCCTCGCCGACGACGTCGTGCCCGCCGATTCGATGGCGCAGGTGGGCGCGGTGATGCAGGCCGAAGCAGCGCGTCTGGAACGGATGGTCGGCGACCTGCTCGATCTGGCTCGGCTCGATGCTCAAGAGGCTCGGCTGCATCTGGTGACGCTGTCGGTGCGCGACCTCGTGCTCGCCGCCGAGGCGGCCTATCGGCATCGTTGCGAGGCGGTCGGCGTCGTGCTGCGGGTGGACCTGCCCGAACACAGGGCGGGCTCGACCGACCCGGACGGACCCGGGGCGGACGTTCCGTCCGGGGACAATTCGACGGCGGACGTTCCGTCGGTGGTCGATCACGCGGTGGATGACCTCGTGGTGGAAGCCGACCCGGACCGGCTGCGCCAGGCTCTCGACGGCCTGTTCGACAATGCGCTGCGGGCGACGCCGGCAGACCGGCCGATCGTTGTCGCGGCATACCGGGTGCTGCTCGGGCCCGAGGGCCGGCCCGCGGTCGCGATCCAGGTGCGCGACGGCGGCCCCGGACTGGCCGACGAGGACTACCCGGTCGCCTTCGGGCGATCGGTCCTCTACGAGCGCTACCGGGGGGTGCGCGATGTCGGCACCGGGCTCGGTCTGGCGATCGTGGCCCGAATTGCGGCACGCCATCACGGCACCGTGCGAGCCGACCCGGCACCCGAGGGAGGCGCGGCGTTCACTCTCACCCTGCCCGCCGCCGAGCCCGGCGTCCAGCCCGGCGGCGCGCACGTTCCGGGCCGGTGAGGTGCCCTCACCGGATCCGAGCCGAGCCCTGACCTTCCTCGAACACTGGCCCGGCAGGCTGAGGTCATGCCGACGATCACCAGTACACGATTCCGGCCGGTCGCCACCGACCGGGCCGGATCCGCCGAGCCCCGGTGGCCCGAACCGCTGTGCCGGGCCGTGCGCCGCACCACCTTCGGAGCCAACGGTGCGCTGCTCGACGAGGCAGCGGGTCTCGGGCTCGACGCCTGGCTCTCCCGGGAGCTCGGTGCCGATCCGAACGCCCCGGACGCGCCCACGGCACAGCCCACCACCGACTCGCCCAAGGCCCAACGCGAAGCGGCCATCCAACTCGCCGCCTGGTGGCTGCGGCGGATGGTCACGAGCCAGCACCCGCTGACCGAACGACTGGTCTTCGGGTGGCACGAGTACTTCGCGACATCGATCCGCACAGTGCGCTCGCCCGGGCTGATGCTGACCCAGCAGAGCACGCTGCGCCACCATGCTGTGGGTCGTTTCGCCGACCTCGCGCCGGCCATGCTCGTCGACCCGGCGATCCTCGTGTGGCTCGACGGGCGACGCAACACCCGCCGCTCCCCCAATGAGAATCTGGCCCGGGAGTTCTTCGAGATGTTCACCCTCGGGCAGGGCATCGCCTACACCGAGAGCGATGTGCGCGAGTCCGCCCGTGCGCTGACCGGGTGGACCATCACCGCGGCCGGCACCGCCCGGTTCGAGCGAGCCCGGCACGACGACGGGGTGAAGACCGTCCTGGGGCGCACCGGCCGGCTCGGTGCCACGGATGTCGCGGCCGCCGCGCTGGCCCGGCCCGAGTGCGCCGCCCACGTGCTGCGGCGGTGGTGGCGGATGCTCGCTGCCCCGACCGACGCCCCCGCGGCGACGACGGCCCGGCTGTTGGGCGCCTATGGCGAACGGGGCGAGCTCACCCCGGCCTTCCGCGCGCTGCTCACCGACCCCGGCTTCACCGCCGCCGCCGGCACCGTCGTCGTCAGCCCGGTCGAGTGGCTCGTCGGCGCCCTGCGGGCACTGCGGGTCACCCTCGACGACGCCGCCCTGACGGCGGCGTTGGCCGGGCTGGATCGGCTCGGCCAGGTGCCCTTCGCCCCGCCGAACGTGTCGGGTTGGCCGGCCGGCCACGCCTGGCTGACCAGCGCCTCCGCGCAGGTGCGGCTCGACCTCGCCGGCTGGTTGACTGCCCGTGGCGACCTCAAGGCCGTCGAGAACACCCCTGCGGCACAACGCCTCTCGGCCGCAACGCACCTGCTGGGCATCCCGACCCTCACCGCGCGGACCGTCGCAGCGGCCAACGCACACGCCACCCACCCGCAGCGGCTGGTGACCACGCTGCTGCTGTCCCCCGAATACCTGGTGCAGTGATGACGACCCCCGTGCCGCCCCCCACGACCCCGACCCCCGACCGCCCGACGCCCCGTCAGGGCAGATCGATGGACGGACTCACCCGCCGTTCGCTGCTCACCGGCTCGGCGGTCGTCGGCGCCACCGCGCTGCTGGCCGGGGCCACCCGGGTGAGCCTGGACGCCGTGCTGCGACGGACCACTGCCGACGCGCTGCCGACCGGCTCGCCGATCCTCGTCGTCGTGACCCTCTACGGCGGCAACGACTGGCTCAACACCGTTGTCCCGTATGCCGATCCGGCCTACCAGTCGGCTCGGGGCCGTCTCGCTATGGGCGCCGGCGAGGTGCTGCGACTCGACGAACAGGTGGGCCTGAATCCCGGCCTGCCCAAACTCGCCGAGGAGTGGTCCGCAGGGCGGCTCGGTATCGTCCGGGGGGTTGGCCTGCCTCAGCCGCAACGCTCCCATTTCCGAGCCATGGACATCTGGCAGACCGGATCACCGGACGCGCCCGCGGACACCGGCTGGTTGGGGCGCTGGCTCGACAACGCCGGTGCCGACCCCTTGTCCGCCCTCAACATCGGCACGGTCCTGCCCCCGATGCTCGTCGGTCGGCGCACTGCTGCCGCCGCGCTCGCCATCGGGCGAAAGGCACCACTCGACCCCACGACGCTCGCCGCGCTGTCCGCAACCGACCCTCAGGACGGCGCCGCAGCCGCCCTGGTGACCGGCAGCTACGCGGCATACGGGCGGGTACGTGACCTGGCCGCGACGGTGAACGCGCCGCCTTCGGCCAGCTCGAAGCCCGCGCCGGGCGCGGCGCCCAGCGGGACCGCCCGGGCCGAGGACTTCAGCGCCCAACTGCGCATCGTGGCCGATCTCGTGCGGGCCGGTGCCCCACCCCGGGTGTATGCCGTGTCATTGACCGGATTCGACACGCACGCCGGTGAACTGGAACGCCAGCGGGGCCTGCTGGCTGAGCTGGATGCCGGTCTGGCGACGCTGCGGGAGCGCCTGGCCGGCCACGAGCGGGCCCGCGATGTCGTGACCCTCGTCTACTCCGAGTTCGGCCGCCGGGTCGCCGCGAACGGCTCGGAGGGCACCGATCACGGCAGCGCCGGCGATGTCCTGCTGCTCGGTGACCGGGTGGCCGGCGGTTGGCACGGACAGGCGCCCTCGCTCACCGCGCTGCTCGACGGTGACCTGCGGGTGACGACCGACTTCCGTGACGTCTACGCGGCGGTCCTGGCCGGCGTCCTGGGCGCCGACCCCGACCTTGTGCTGGGTGCCGGCCGGCAACCCGTGCCGGGCTTGTTGCGCTGACCGCAGCAGTGCCGACGGCGCCCCCGGTGGGGGCGGCTGCGGCATACGGTTGGGCCATGCGCGCCCTCGGCCACCCCGCCCTCGCCCCGTTCGGCACGACGATCTTCGCGACGATGTCGGCCCTCGCCCTGCGGCACAACGCGATCAACCTCGGCCAGGGCTTCCCCGACACCGACGGCCCGCCGCAGGTGCTCGAGGCCGCCGTGGCCGCGATCCGCGGCGGCCGCAACCAGTACCCGCCGGGGCCGGGCGTGCCGGAACTACTCACCGCGATCGCCGACCACCAACGCCGGTTCTACGGGATCGAGCTGGCACCGGAGCGCGAGATCCTCGTGACCGTCGGCGCCACGGAGGCGATCGCGGCGACGGTGCTGGCGTTGGTGCAGCCCGGTGACGAGGTCGTGACCTTCGAGCCCTACTACGACTCGTATGCCGCGACGATCGCCCTCGCGGGTGGGGTCAGGCGCACCAGTGTGCTGCGCTTCCCGGACTTCGCCGTCGACGAGGCGTCGTTGCGGGCCGCCTTCTCACCGCGAACCCGGATGGTGTTGCTCAACACCCCGCACAACCCGACCGGCAAGGTCTTCACGCGGGACGAGCTCGCGTTGATCTGCCAGCTGGCCCGCGATCACGATGCGTGGGTCGTCACCGACGAGGTCTACGAGCACCTGCTCTTCGACGGCCGAGAGCACGTGCCGGTCGCGACGTTGCCCGGGATGTCCGAGCGCACCATCACCATCTCGTCGGCGGGCAAGACCTTCTCGACGACCGGGTGGAAGGTCGGCTGGGTCATGGGACCGGAGGCGGCGGTCGCCGCGGTGCGGGCGGTCAAGCAGTTCCTCACGTATGTCGGCTCCGGGCCCTTCCAGCCCGCGGTCGCCTCGGGGCTGGCCCTCGGTGACCCCGTCTACGCCGAGCTCGCCGACTCCCTGCAACGCAAGCGTGACCTGCTGTGCGCCGGGCTCAGCGACGCTGGGCTGAGCGTGTCTCGCCCCGAGGGCACCTACTTCGTCATCGCCGATGCGGCGCCGCTGGGAGCGCAGGACGCGGTCGCCTTCTGCCACGAGCTGCCGGTCCGGGCCGGTGTGGTCGGTGTGCCGGTCTCGGTCTTCCACGATGACCCCGAGGCGGCCCGCACGCTGGTCCGCTTCGCGTTCTGCAAACGCGACGAGGTGCTCGGCGAGGCGGTGCGACGGCTCGCGGCGCTGCGGGCCGCCGGCTGACCATGTCGCTTCGGTCCTCGACATCGACATCGGCATCGGCATCGGCAGGAGGATGACCCGGCCACTGAGCAGGGTCAGCGGGTCGAGGTAGGTGGCATTGCGCAGCACCCCCCAGTGCAGGCAGCTCACGACGCCGCAATGGCCGCCCGCGGTGGTGACCAGCTCGCCGACGGGCTGACCGGCCGTGACGAGGTCACCGACCCGGACCCGGGCGGTCACCGGCTCGAAGGTGGATCGCAAACCGCCCGGGTGGGCGATCACGAGGACCGGTCGACCGGCGACCGGCCCGGCGAAGCTCACAACCCCACGCTGGGGCGCCCGGACGACGGCACCCGCCGGACTCGGCCCGGCGCCTGCCTCGGCCAGATCGACACCGCGGTGCCCCGACCCCCAGGTCGTCGAGGGCGGGTCGAAGCGCGCAACCACCCGAGGCCGCGGTTGCAGGGGCCACACCCAACTCGCTGAGGCGGTCGCCCGGGGTGGCGGGTCGGCACCGGTTGTGGCCGACGGCGGGTCGATGGCAGGGAGCGTCGCTGCGGCACCGGCGACGAGAGCGGCGAGCGCCCGGACTAAGAGCATGCCGGCGAGCCTGTCCCCCCGATCGACCGGTGGCCAGCGGAGATGCCAGGCCTGTGGACAATGTGACGATCACCGACGGGGGTGTGGACGAGGCCGGGGCAGCCAGCTCCGGCAGCCAGCGCAGGTCCTCGGGGTGGGCTCAGGCGGCGTGGGTCAGGCAGGGTGAAGGCTCAGGGTCGAGTGGGCCAGGGCCAGGGGGTGCACGCTTCGACGCTGAGCGTCTGCTGCACCATGATCGGCGCGGGTTGACCGGCGTGGGGGCAATGCACGTGGCCGTGCGACAGGCTGTGGCCGACCTCGTGGTTGATGAGGTAGGTGCGGTAGCCGGTCAGGTCGATGCCGTAGCTTGCCGAGCCGCGCAACCACCGGTGCAGGTTGATGACGGCGCGACCCCGCATGAAGCAGGACACCTTGGGCCCGTACACGTTGAGCGGCGCACACAGGTGCGCAGTCAACCGGGGCGTGGCCAGCGAAACCCGCAGGTCCACACGCCCGCCAGCGGCGAGTTCGTCGGGTGACACCGGCACGAAGCGGACCCCGTCGGCGCTCTGCCAGCCACGGTCGTCGGCCAGGGTGTTCCGCACGAAATCCGCGAACTCGCCGGGGTCGACCGCAAGACCCTCCTCGATCTCCACGGCATACCGGATCACCCGGCCTTCGCCGCGCACCGGACCAGCGGGGATCGGCACCGCGCGCAGCGATCCGGAGGCCGCATCGGGCACGACGGCCAGGGCCGCGCCGGGTGCGGCGATCGGCTCGGCAGCACCCTCCTCCGCGCCCCCCTCGGCAGCCTCCGGCGGGGCCGGCTCGGGCGTCGCCGCCGACGCCGATGCTCCGGTCGGGACCGCAGCCGGCAGCGCCGCGGACTGCGCGGCAATCTCGCCGGCACCGGGCCGCACCGATCCGATGGCCATGAGGTCGGACGCGAGGCTCGCTTGGCGGGGCAGGGCGACGGCGGGGTCCTGGGCTTCCCGGGCCAGGATCGTGCCCACCAACAGGGTCGACACGACGACCAGCACGGTGCGGCGCAGCCGGTGCATCTGGCGGGCGCGGGTGTCGGCCTGGCGCAGCCCCCGGCGTGTGGTGCGAGCGGTGACGACGCGACTACTGTCTGAGGCCCGCGCCCGGCGAGTCGGTTGCCGGGCCTGGCTCGACTCCGGGGGTGCGGTCCGGCGGTGTTCCCGACGACTCTCGCGCTGGGTCGACACGCCGTGATCGCCATCCCGCCGGGCCCGAGCCCGACGATCGGCGCCCGAGCGTGGCTCAGCCACGCTGGGGCGCACCTGCGTCGTGGACACGGGAAGGACCTCGCCGGGCTCGGAACGGGTAGGGACAGGATGACGCCCACGACCCGGGGGGGTGGCGCGTGGGCCCATCATCGACCTTAACCAGAGGCTCGTCCACCTCGTCGGCGGGTGTGTCGGCAGCGCCACACCGAAGGCCCGCTGCCTTCGGGTCCACCGCGGGTGGCGCAGGGGTCGGCCGCGGGCTTCAGGCCCGAGGGTGGGCGGTGCGGTATGCCGCGCGCAACCGTTCGCCGGTCACATGGGTGTAGATCTGGGTGGTCGCCAGGCTGGCGTGCCCCAACAGCTCCTGGACCACGCGCAGATCGGCGCCCCCGTCCAGCAGGTGGGTGGCCGCGGTATGCCGTAGGCCGTGCGGCCCGAGATCCGGCGCTCCGGGCACGTGGCGCAGCATGTGGTGGACGACCTCGCGCACGGTGCGCGGGTCGACCCGGCCTCCCCGTCGGCCCAGGAAGAGCGCGGCCCCGGATCGGGGGCCGACGAGCTGCGGACGCACCCGCAGCCAATCGCGCAGCGCCGCGGCTGCAGGCACCCCGAAGGGCACGACACGCTCCTTTCCTCCCTTGCCCAGCACACGCACCACACCCGTGGCGAGGTCCAGGTCGTCCACGTCGCAGCCGACCAGTTCGCCGACGCGCACCCCGCTGGCGTAGAGCAACTCGAGCATGGCTCGGTCCCGGGCCGTGACCGGGTCGCCGTCGTCGGCCCGGGTGGCCGCGACGTCGAGCACCTGGGTCATCTCGCCGGCCCGCAGGACTCCCGGCAGCGTGCGAGCCCGCCTCGGTGCGGTGAGACGTAGCGACGGGTCGACCGGGATGCGCCCGGTGCGGGTGGCCCAGCGCAGGAAGGTCCGGGCCGCCGCCGCGCGCCGAGCGACGGTCGACCGGCCGCGCCCCCGGCTGGCCGGATCGGCCCGTGTCCCCCCCTGCCTGCCACCGGAGGCGACCCGCCGCCCCAGCTGTCCCGGGCCCTGCGAGCCCGCGGCTCCTGCTGGGGACCGCAGCGAACCCTCGGTCGGCCGGGACAGAGCGGCCAGCCAGGCTCGCAGGTCGGCCAGGGTGAGATCGCTCGGGGCGCTCACCCCGAGGGTCGCCGCGAAACCGCCCAGGTCCGCGAGATCGGCGAGATAGGCGCGGATCGTGTGCGGTGAGAGCCCTCGCTCGGCCCGCAGGTGGCGCTCGTAGTCGTGCAGCAACGGCGCCCACTGCGCTGGCACGTCAGGTCGGGCAGGGGCGTCCGGGGTCACCGGCCAACCGTCGCACGGGGACAAGGCCGTTCTGGGGCAGCCACGCCGCCCCGCCAGAGAACCCCGTCGGCGAATGCCGCAGAACCCCATCGGAGAACCTGCCGGAGGACCCGTCGGAGAGCCTGGTCGAGATGATGTACGACGAGAAGCCTCGCCAGGAGTGTCGTCGAGAACGCTCCCGTGACCCTGACAACGCAGTGGTGCGTCACAGATGATGTCCGCGCTCACGACGTGGCCCCGGCCCCCACCTTGCGCCATCGATCACCTCGGCGCGTCACGAGTTCGAGCAACTCCAGGCGAGCCAGGGCTGCCCGCGCTTGGGCCGGCGGCACCGCTGCCGACCGGCAGACCTGGTCGGCCGTCACGGCGGCCCGGAACGGCACGACGGCCAACACGGCCCGGTCGAGCGGGTCCAGGTCGTCCTCGATCCGCACGGGGGCGCTCTGCCGGGGCGCAGCATCCCGCCCCAGCTGCCCGACGAGATCCATGGCCTCGGCGGCGTCGGTGACCAGCACCGCCTGCCCATCACGGATCAGTTGGTGACAGCCCGCCGAGGTCGGCGAGACGACCGGGCCGGGAACGGCGCCGACCGGCCGACACAACCGGGCCGCCGTGCGCGCCGTGTTGAGCGAGCCGGAGCGCAGATTGGCCTCGACGACCACCGTGCCCTTCGTCATTGACGCGATCAGCCGATTCCGTTGCAGGAAGCGCGGTTTGGTCGGCGCACCCCCGGGGCAGACCTCTGAGATCAGCGCGCCGACCTCGGCGATCCGAGTGAGCAGCCGGGCATTGCCCGCGGGATAGAGCCGATCCACCCCCCCGGCGAGCACCGCGAGCGTTGACCCATCGACGGACAACGCCCCCACGTGCGCCTGCGCGTCGATCCCGTATGCCGCACCGGACACGACGGTGAACCCCGCCCCGGCCATCCCTGCCGCGATGTCGCAGGACAATGCGGCGCCGTAGGAGGTGGACGCCCGCGAGCCGACGATGGCCACCGACCGCTCGCACCACCTGGCGATCTCGCCGGGCCCCTTGACCCACAAGGCGATCGGTGCAGCGTCCAGGTCGGCCAGGCCTGGGGGCCAGTCGTCGTCACCCGGGATGAGGACCCGCAGACCCGACACGTCGGCGAATCGACGCAGCGCCTCGAAGTCCACGCCGATGGCCCGGTCCCGGAGCACCAGATGGTGGGCCTCGACGGGGTCGGCGAGGGCCGCGAGAGCCGCTCCCGCGCCGAGGCGCTCGACGAGCTCGATCGCCTGCGCATCGCCTGGCTCGGCGACCCGGGTCCACGCGGCACGCGCCCACCGTTCGTCGTCGAGAACGGGTGAGACGGTGCGCAGCCACGCGGTGGCCGGCTCGGGGGACCGGGCACCGCCGAAGGCCCCTGTCAGGGCAGTCATGCCGCCACCGCCGGTCGGTGCCGCAGCGACAGGGCCAGGCCGACATCGTCACGCCCGGGTCGGGCGGCTCCGCGAAGGTCCGCGGCGGTCCAGGCCAGACGCAGGCATCGGTCGTAACCACGCAACGACAACAGACCCCGATCGACCGCCCGGTCCAGGTCGACGGTATCCCCCGGCAGCAGCCGCCACGGCGAGCGACGCAGCACCGGCCCCGGGACCCGGGCGTTCACGGCATACCGGGCCCCGGGCAGCTGCCGCCAACGCTCCTGCTGAGCCGCGCGGGCGGTGGCGACCCGCGCCGCGACGACCCCGGTGGACTCGCCCGGTCCGCCGGCGATCGCGGCCCGAGAGGGGGTCGGCACGTGCACCTGGATGTCGACCCGGTCCAGCACCGGGCCGGAAAGTCGATTGCCGTAGAGCCGCACTTGTTGCGGCGAGCACGAGCAGGCGCCGCCCTTGCCGTAGGCCATCCCGCAGGGACACGGGTTGGCGGCCAGGACCAGCTGGAACTCGCAGGGGAATCTGAAGGACCCCAGCGAACGGGCCACGACGACCTGACCGGTCTCGATGGGTTGACGCAGGGCCTGCAGGACCCCCGGCCGGAACTCGGGGGCCTCGTCGAGGAAGAGCACACCGTGGTGGGCCTGGGTGACCGCCCCCGGCAACACGAGGGCGGACCCGCCGCCGACGAGCGCGACGGCTGAGGCGCCGTGGTGCGGTGCGACGAAAGGGGGCCGCCGCACCAGCCCGTCGGTATGCGTCAGGGTGCCGAGAATCGATTGGATCGCGGACACCTCCATCGCCTGGTGGTCGCTCAGCGGCGGCAGCAGTCCGGGCAGCCGCTCGGCGAGCATCGACTTGCCCGCGCCCGGCGCCCCCGACAACAGCAGGTGGTGGCCGCCGGCGGCGGCGATCTCCAACGCCATCCGGGCCTCGACCTGACCCGCGACGTCGGCCAGGTCCGGGGCCGGCGGGGTATGTCCAATAGGCGCCGGAGGCTCGGGGATCGCCGCCACCGGGCGGCCCCTCCCGAGTGCCTGGTACCGACGCACGAGTTCCTCCAGGTGCACGACCGGATGCACCTGCAGGCCGCTGACCAACCGGGCCTCCCGCGCCGAGGCCACCGGCACGACGAGATGCCTGGCACCGGCGCGCGCCGCAGCGACGGCCAGGGGCAGGGTGCCCCGCACCGGCCGGACCGTGCCGTCGAGGCCGAGCTCTCCGACGTGTACGACTCCCCCGACGACAGCGTCCTTGACCACGCCGGCGGCGGCGAGCGCGGCCACCACCATGCCCAGGTCGAAGCCACTGCCGACCTTAGGCACCGAGGCCGGTGAGAGGTTGACGGTGATCCGACGCTTCGGCAGCGGGAAACCGCTGTTGGCCGCCGCCGCCTTGACCCGATCGGGGGCCTGCGCGCAGGCGGTGTCGGCCCGCCCGGTCACCGTGAAGGCCGGCAGCCCCGAGCTGACGTCGGCCTCGACCTGCACGACGAAGCCGTCGACGCCGCTCAGCCCGACGGCCAGGGTGCGCCCGAGGCCCATCAGGCCACCCCGCGAAGGTGCTCGATGACACCCGGCCCGGTCGGGGGCCGCAGCACCCCGACGACATCGATGCGCAGGTCGAGGCAGCCCGACTCGTCATGCTCTTGCGCCCAGGCCGCGGCGAGCCGGCGCAGGCGGGCCAGCTTGCGGGCGGTCACTCCTTCGACCGGTGTGCCGTAGCCGTGCGCCCGACGGGTCTTGACCTCGACCGCGACGAGGCAGGCACCGTCTCGGGCGACGAGGTCCAGCTCGCCGAGCCGCCCATGGCGCCAGTGCCGATCGAGTACGGCCATGCCTTGCTCGCGCAGATAGCGCTGCGCCAACCGTTCGCCGTAGTCGCCCAGCTCTCGGGCGGTGACCGGCAGGCTCGTGGAATCCATGGGGCGAGCCTGCCGCGGCCCGGTCACCGTCGGCCAGGCCGACTTCCCCGACTGTGGACAACGACAGCGACGGGTGGGGGATGTGGACGGCTCAGGCCGGCGGCTGGAGCTCGGGCTTGGCCAGTTCCTCGATGTTGACGTCCTTGAAGGTCACGACCCGCACCGACTTGACGAAGCGGGCCGGCCGGTAGATGTCCCACACCCAGGCGTCCTGCATGGTGACGTCGAAGAACACCTCGCCGCCGTCGGAACGCACCTTCATCTCGACAGAGTTGCACAGGTAGAAACGCCGTTCGGTCTCGACGACGTGCGAGAACAGCGAGACGACGTCGCGGTACTCCCGATAGAGCGCCAGCTCCTGCTCGGTCTCGTACTTCTCGAGGTCCTCAGAGCTCATCGGTGGGCACTCTCCAGCCGGCTGGCATCGTGGGTGGGGTCAGGCGTCGGGTTAGGACTCGGGTCAGGGGTCGGACCGGTCCGTTCTACCACGTCTACGACGCCCGGCAGTCGCCACGAGCGACGGTGCAGTGCGCAGGGACCGTATGCCGCGAGCGCGGCCAGGTGCTCGGGCGCGGCATACCCCTTGTTGCCTGCCCAGCCGTAGGCCGGGTGCGCCTGCGCGAGCCCGACCATGAGCTCATCGCGCTCCACCTTCGCCAGCACCGAGGCTGCAGCGACCGACGAGCAGCGCAGGTCGGCCTTCACCATGGTGAGCACCGGGGGGCCGGCCGGGATGTCTTCACCGGCGAAGGCGAACAAGCCGACCTGCTGCGGTGTGGTGAGCCAGTCGTGGTTGCCGTCGAGGACGACGAGATCGGGTGGCTCGGGCAGCTGTGCCAGGGCCCGGGTCGCGGCCAATCGCAGCGCAGCGATGATCCCGATGTCGTCGATCTCTCCAGGCGAGGCGTGTCCAACGGCGTGGGCCCGGGCCCAGCGGCGCAGGCGAGGCACGAGGTGTGCGCGGGCCTGCGGAGTGAGCAGTTTCGAGTCACGAACTCCCGTCGGCGCGGACCGGCAGGTGTCGTCGATGACGACGACACCGACGGTGACCGGACCGGCGAGCGCACCCCTGCCCACTTCGTCCATCCCGGCCAGGAGGCGGTGACCCTGGCGTTGCAGGGACCGTTCCAGGCGCAGTGAGGGCGCGCGACTGGTCACTTCTTCTTCGAGGCGGTGGGGGTCGGCGGGGCGGGCGTCGAGGGCACCGGTTGCGTGGGGGGTGTCGTGGGGGCGGGCGGTTGCGCGGGGACGCTGCCGAAGACGCGCTCCGGGACCGACAACCAGGTGACCCGGGACAGCGGCCAGACGACCATCACGGCCCGTCCCTTGATCGAGGTGAGCGGCACCGAGCCCAGTGCCCCGGTCCCGTCGTCGTGCATCCGGGAGTCGGCGGAGTCGGAGCGGTGGTCGCCCATGACCCACACCTTGTCCTTCGGGACGGTGATGTCGAAGGCGGGTCGTCCGCCGCCTGGGGTGTCGCCCGCCTTGAGGTAGGGCTCGGTCACCGACGTGCCGTTGACGACGAGTCGCCCGAGCGTGTCGCAGCACGCCACATGGTCGCCGGGCAGACCCACAACTCGTTTGATGAGGTATTCCTGCGAGTCGTCCGGCGCCAACCCGATGAAGACGAGCACGCTGTGCACGGCGCTGCGGTCGACCGGGGGGACGGCCCCGAGCCACCCCGCGGGGTCGGAGAAGACGATGACGTCCCCGCGCTGCAGGGCGAACGGACCGGGGGTCAACTTGCTCACCACCACCCGGTCGTCGCGGATCAGGGTGTCTTCCATCGACCCGGACGGGATGTGGAAGGGTTGCACGAGGAAGGTCTTGATGAGGAAGGACAGCACGGTCGCCAGGCCGACGACGATGATCACCTCGCGCACCCCGGCCCAGATCGACTGCAGGAGGGTGCGGTGCTGCCGGTGGCTCTCCTGCGCCCGCAGCTCCGCCTTGGCCTGCCGCGCAGCCCGGCGCGCCGAGCGGGTGGGGAAGTCGGACGTCACGGTGTCGCTCCGGTGGCAGGCAGGCCTGGGAAAGGCAGCCCCGCCAGAGCTGGGGCCGGGGTCAGCGTACCCAATCGATCCAGGGGCCAATACCGCCACACCGCGCGCCCGACGACGTCGTCCAGCGGGATCATCCCGCCGCCGGGTGAGCCCAGGTGCGCCCGGGAGTCGGCAGAGGCGCTGCGATGGTCGCCCATGACCCAGATCCGCCCGGCGGGCACGAGCACGTCGAAGGTCAACGTGCTCGGCGGGTTGCCCGGGTAGACGTACGGCTCGTCGACCGGGCTGCCGTTGACGGTGAGTCTCCCGCCGGCGTCGCAACAGGCCACCCGGTCGCCGGGCAGCCCCACGACGCGCTTGACGTAGTCGGCTCCCGAGCCGAGCGAGACCAGCGAGAGGGCGGACCGCACCGCTTGACTCACGCCGGATGGCGGCGCCGACGCCCCGGCCGGCGCGCCCCAGGTGCTGGCGCCGTCGAACACGACGATGTCGCCACGCTGGATCGAGGGACCGCGGTGCAGTCGGCTCACGAGGATGCGGTCGCCGGGCAGCAACGTCGGCTCCATCGACCCCGAGGGCACCGAGAAGGACTGCACGAGAAAGGCCCGCACGAGCAGCATGAGGGCGACGGCGAGCGCCACCAGTTGCAAGTGGCCGCCGATCCGCCGACCCCAGGACCGCCGGGCGGGCTGGACCGGCTCGGCGGCGGCGGCCTCGGTCGGCATCGACCGACTCCCGGCTACCCCTTGGCCGAACTCTTCGCGTCCTTGCCCCCGGCGTCGCGCTTCTCCTTGATCTTGGCGGCCTTGCCCCGCAGATCACGCAGGTAGTAGAGCTTGGCCCGGCGCACGTCGCCGCGGGTGACGACCTCGATCTTGTCGATGATCGGGGTGTGCACGGGGAAGGTGCGCTCGACGCCCACCCCGAAGGACACCTTGCGGACGGTGAACGTCTCGCCGAGGCCGCCACCGTGACGTCGGATGACGATGCCCTGGAACACCTGGACCCGGGAGCGGTTGCCCTCGATGACTTTGACGTGCACCTTGAGGGTGTCGCCGGCGCGGAAGGCGGGGTGGTCGGTGCGCAGCGAGGCGCCGTCGACGTCGTCGAGCTGGTGCATGTGAGTCTGCTTTCCCGGGCGCCACAGGTCGCCGCGCTGTGCTCCGGTGCACCCGAGGTGGGTGGACCGCTCCGACATGGTATGCCGCGTGCCGGCCGCGCGCGCCCGTCGGCCGCACGGCGATGACGGGACTGCGCTCCCCCTGTGGCAGGGGCCGGGTGGCACGGAGGCAACACCACAGTCTGCCAGAGCACGCGGCATACCCGAAATCAGTCCATCAGGTCCGGGCGCCGCTCGCGGGTGCGGGCGAGGCGCTGCTCGTGCCGCCAGGCGGCGATCGCCCCGTGATGGCCGGACAGCAACACGGCTGGAACATCGAGTCCGCGCCAAGTCGCGGGCTTGGTGTAGACGGGGTATTCCAGCAGGCCGTCCTCGTGGGACTCCTCGACGAGCGAGTCGGCGTTCCCGATGACGCCCGGCACCAACCGGGCCACCGCCTCGACGATGGCAAGGACGGCGACCTCACCGCCGTTGAGCACGTAGTCGCCCAGTGAGACCACCGAGACCGGCATCCGGGTCGCGGCATACTCGTAGACCCGTTCGTCGATGCCCTCGTAGCGCCCGCAGGCGAAGACCAGCCACGGCAGTCGGGCGAACTCGCGGGCCAGCTCCTGGGTGAAGGGCACCCCGGACGGACTCGGGACGATGAGCCACGGCGCCGGCCCAGCGGCGGCGCTCGACGCGTCGGCATCATCCAGGAGCGCGTCGAAGGCCTCCCCCCACGGCTCGGGGCGCAGCACCATGCCCGCTCCCCCGCCGTAGGGGGTGTCGTCCACGGTGCGATGCCGATCGTGGGTGTGCTCGCGCAGGTCGTGCACGCGCACGTCGAGCCGGCCCTGCTCGCGGGCCTTGCCGATGAGCGACAGCCCGAGCGGCGCCAGGTAGTCGGGGAAGATCGTGATGACGTCGATCCGCATCGCGGGCACCTAGGAGAGCTCGAGCAGCCCGGGCGGCGGGTCGATGACGACGCGCCTGGCCGGCACGTCGACCACCGGCACGAGGGCCGACACGAATGGCACGGTGGCCGATCGGCCGTTCAACAACGCGATGACGAGTCGGTCCTGCCCGGGCCCCAGCTCCAGGCCGGTCACGGTGCCCACCGGGGTGCCGTCGGGGCGGGTGACCGGTAGGCCCTCGAGTTCCTCGGCATACCACTCGTCGGCATCGGTCGTCGTGGCGGGCGGGGTCGCCTGCTGGCCCGGGCCCGCGGGGTCGACGCGCGGCTCGGGGGTGAGCAGCCGGGTGCCGCGCAGGGCCTCGGCACCAGCGCGGTCGGGGATCTCCTCGAAGGCCAACAGCCAGGTGCCGTTGTGATCACGCGCCCCGCGGATGGTGAGGGTGCGTGGCACACCCGAGCCGGCCCGGGCCTGGGTGGGCAGCACGGTGCCGATCGCGAAACGCCCGCGTGGGTCGTCCGTGTGCAGGTGCACGGTGACCTCACCGCGGATGCCGTGCGGCTTGCCGATCCGTGCCACGACGTGGCTCATCCGGACTCCCTCGTGCCAGACCCGCCCGCCGACGACCGATCGCCGCCCCGGTGGTCCCGGTCGGCGGCCGGCCGACGGACGATCAGCGCCGGTCGGTGTCGACGATGTCGACGCGGATGTTGCCACCACCGGCGAGCGCCGAGATGACGGTGCGCAGCGCGCTCGCGGTGCGCCCGGAGCGGCCGATGACCCGGCCGAGGTCGTCGGGGTGCACCCGCACCTCGAGCAGTTCGCCGCGGCGCAGTTCCTTGCGGCGTACGACGACCTCGTCGGCGTGGTCGACGATGCCCTTGACGAGGTGCTCCAGCGCCTCCTCGAGCACGATCAGGACTCCGAACCCTCGGCGGGGGCGTCGGCCGGGGCGTCCGCGGCCGCGCTGTCCGCGGGGGCGTCGGCCGGAGCAGCGTCGGCCGGGGCGGCGTCGGCCGGGGCGGCGTCGGCCGGTGCCGGTGCCGGCTTGCTGGCCGGCTTGCGCCGCGGGCTGTCCTGGCCCTTGAGGTCGAGCGACTTGCCGGCGGCGGCGACCGCGGCGTCGTACAGCTCGCGCTTGCTCTTCTTGGCCGGGGCGACCTGGAGGGTGCCTTCGGCGCCGTCGATGCCCTTGAACTTCTGCCAGTCCCCGGTCACCTTGAACAGGGCGAGGACAGCCTCGGTGGGCTGGGCGCCCTGCCCGAGCCAGTATTGGACGCGCTCGCTCTCCAGCTCGATGCGGGAGGGCTGCTCGGTCGGGTGGTACTTGCCGATCTCCTCGATCGCCCGCCCGTCGCGCTTGGTGCGGCTGTCCATGACGACGACGCGGTAGAAGGGAGCGCGGATCTTGCCCATCCGCTTGAGGCGAATCCTGACGGCCACAGGCGTGGTCTCCTTGACTTCGTGAGCACGGCGAGACCGCGGCAGGTCGCTGCGGGGTGCCGTGACTCGGCTGTGTAGACGCCGACGCCGGCCGTCGATCGACCGGGCCGCGAGTACAGCCGTCCATTCTGCCAGACCGCGGCGGAGTCTCCGACCGGTATGCCGCGGACCCACCTCAGCGGTTGGCCCACGCATCCGGCTCGTCGGCCAGGCGTCGCACGTGATCGGGCAACCGGCCCTCCAACACGTGGTGCAGGCTCACCTCGTCGAGCACGTTCCGGATGCTCACCCGCAGGGCCACCCACACCAGCGGCAGGTGTTCGGCCGGCGATTCGTAGGTGGTGTCGTGGGGGCGTAGCCCCCGCACCCCCGCGAGCGGGCCGTCGACCGCGCGGATGATGTCGCCGATCCGGATCGACGTGGCCGGGCGGGACAACTGATAGCCCCCGGCCGGGCCGCGGGCACTGCTGACCAGCCCCCCGCGGCGCAGGTCGGCGAGGATCGCTTCGAGGAACTTCTTGGGCAGGTCCTGGCGGGCCGCGATGTCGTCGGCGGCCAGGCGTCCGCCGCCCTGCTGCTGCGCCTGGGCGAGGGTGAGCATGGCGCGTACCGCGTAGTCGGTACGCGCCGAGATCTGCATGTCCGCGATTGTGTCGGATCTGCCTCGGGCCGGGCCCACGCGACGCGCCCGGCGGGCGGCCGATCGGCTATCGGACCACCACCCCACGCCGTGCCCGCACTCCTCGGTCGACCGTCGAGAAGACCGTGTCGACGAGGATCCCGATGACGAGAATGGCGATCATCAGCGCGATCATGTATGTCGTGTCCTGCAGTTCGCGACTCTGGGTGAGGAACACCCCGAGGCTGGGCCGGTTGGCGATGGCGACGAGCAACTCTCCGGCCAGCAGCGAGCGCCACGCGAAGGCCCAACCCTGCTTGAGCCCCGAGATGATGCTCGGCAGCGCGGCTGGCAGCACGACGTGGCGGTACAGCGCCAGGCTGCCGGCCCCGATGTTGCGTCCGACCCGCACGAGCAGCGGCGGCACGTAGTCGACCCCGGCGATGACCCCATTGGCGATCGACGGCACCGCTCCGATGAGGATGACGAAGAGGATCGCCTGCTCGGACAGCTGGAACAGCAGGATGGCCAACGGGAACCAGGCGATCGAAGGCATGGTTTGCAGGCCCGTGATCATCGCCCCGATCGCGGAGCGCAACACGCGCGAGCGCGCGACGATCACCCCGAGCAGGAGGCCGACGACCGCGGCGATGGCAAAGCCGACCACGCCGCGGGTCATGGTGACCCCGACCGCGGCCCAGAACTGGCCGTCACGCATCCGGGTGACCAGTTCGGCGAAGACCGGCGCCGGGCCCGGCAACAGGTAGTCGGGTTTCCACCCACTGGCCACGACGGCCTGCCAGCCACCGAGCGCGAGTCCCAGGGCCAGCAGTTTGGGCCAGACGACCGACCAGGCCCGCGCCGGTGCAGGCGCGCTGTCGGCCAGGTCGAGGGCGTCCAGCCCGCGGACCTGACTCTCGGTGGATTGCATCCGCCGGCCCGGGGCCTCCGGGGTGCTCGGGGCGTCCGGTGCGCTCAGGCCGTCCGGCACGGTTTGGTCGGACTGCGTGGGATCGGTATGCCGCGCCGGCCCCCGGCGGCGCGTCGGTGTTACCCGGCCGAGGTCAACGACCATGACGGGCCACCTCCTCGCGCAGCGCGGCGAGGATCTCGGCCGCCAACGCCGAGACGTCGCGGTCCTCGATCCGGCGGGGCCGTCCGATGTCGACCGACCATTGCTGCACGACCCGTCCGGGCCGCGACGACAGCAATACGACGCGGTCGCCGAGGCGCACGGCCTCGCGGACGTTGTGGGTGACGAACAGCACGCTCAGACCTCGGGTCCGCCAGATGGTCTCCAACTCGTCGTGCAGCAGGTCGCGGGTCATCGCGTCGAGCGCCCCGAACGGCTCGTCCATGAGCAGGATCGGTGAGCGGGTGGCCAGGGTGCGGGCCAGGGCGACGCGCTGACGCATCCCGCCGGACAGTTCGTGCGGTCGCTTGTCGGCGAAGTCGGCGAGGTGCACGGCAGCGAGCAACTCGGCGGCCTGGGCCTGTCGGGAGGCGCGGTCCAACCCGGCCAGCCGCATCGGCATCGCGACATTGTCGAGCGTGGACAACCACGGGAAGAGGGCGGCCTCCTGGAACATCAGCGCGGCTCTGCCGGTCACCTCGACGTCGCCGGTCGTGGGTTGGTCCAGGCCCGAGACGAGGTTGAGCAGCGTGGACTTACCGCACCCGGACGCGCCGACCACGCAGACGAATTCGCCGGGTCGGATGGACAGGTCGATCCCATCGAGGGCGAGCACGCCGCGTGGGAAGCGTTTGGTCACTGCGTGCAGCCGCACCGAGGCGGCAACGGCCACGTCGAACGGGGAGCCGCCGCCGGCGGACGGGCAGGCAGCGGCATCCGCCGCGCTGGTGTGTCCGCAGTCCGGGTGCCCCTGGTCGGCGCAGCGTAAGGCCGTGGTCGTCATGCTCCCACCGCCGGACGGCCGCGTTCGGCGAGCACCGCGTTGAGCTGGGTGAGATCGACCAGACCGGTGAGGTCGGCCCGAGCGTTGAGGATGCCCACCTCGAAGGCGTGGTCGGCCCCGGTCGTGAGCGAGGCGGCCACCGGGTCGGCAGTGAAGCTGAGCGTCTGCCACGACGCGGCGAGGACCTCGGACGGCATCGGTTTGCCGGACACCGCAGCGATGACGGCGGCGACGTCGGCCTGGGCCTTGGCCGGGTCCTTGGCCACGAAGTCGAGGGCATCGAGGCTGCCGGCCACGAGGGCCTTGACCGTCTCCGGGTGCGCCGTGAGGAAGTCGGTGCGTACCGCCAGCAACGTGACTGCGAACTTGCCGGCCGGCCACAAGGTGCGCTCGTCGACGAGCACCGTGGCACCGGCCTCCTTGACGAGCCGGGTCGCGTACGGCTCGGGCACCCACGCGCCGTCGATGAGCCGTTGGGCGAAGGAATCGAGGATCTGGGGGTTGTCCATGGGCGTCACGTGCACGTCGCCGCCACCCTGCAGGTCGGTGGTCAGGCCTTGTTGCTTGAGCCAGTACCGCAGCGCGATGTCCTGGGTGTTGCCCAGTTGGGGAGTGGCGATCTTCCTGCCCTTGAGGTCGGCGGCCGAGCCGAGGCCGGGTCGCACGACGAGGAAGCTGCCGCCGCTGGCCGCGCCAGCGACGACGCGAATAGCCTTGCCCTGCGTGTTGAGGAAGGTGTTCGTCGCGGGCCCAGGCCCGACGTAGGTCGCGTCGATAGCTCCGGACTTGAGTGCCTCCATCGCGGCCGGACCGGCGTTGAACGTCGACACCGAGAGCGTCGTCGTGCCCAGGCGCGTGGCGAAGAAGCCCTCCTTGTCGGCGACGATCGCGGTGGCGTGCGTGACGTTCGGGAAGTAGCCGAGCCGGACCGTTGCCGGCGCCCCACCGCCACCACCGCTCCCCCCGGAGGTGCACCCCCCGGCCAGTGCCAAGGCAGCCAGGGCGAGTGCCGCCCCCAGACTGCGCGTCGCTCGAATCATCGTGTGAACCCCCGTAGGTCGGACCGTCGTTGCGGTCCGGGTGGATGTGATTCCACGACCGTAACCCGATAATTCCTATCGATTCGATAGATTCAGTGTGATGTGACTCAGATCACACTGGAAGGCCGAGGGACCAACCTCCGAGCAGGCCCAGGCCAGGCCGGGGCCGGCTCACCCGGCCAGCACCGCGAGGGCGATCCGGACGATCTCGGCGTCGGGGACCGGCGCGGAGGTGTCGACGCGGCATACCGGGCCCAGAGCCAGCGGCTTGGCTGCGGCGGCGACCGGCCCCCGCCACTCGGCCTCGGAGACGACCCGGTGCACCGGGTGACGGCGCCCCTGTGCGCGCCGGGCGGCGTCCCGGGCCATGGCCAGCTCGAGCGGGACGTCGCAATAGACCTCGATGACCGTGGCCGGGTCGAGGCCGGCCCCGGCGAGCCCCGCCAGGACGTGCGCCCGATCGTGCGGCCAGAACCAGGACTCGACGACCCCCCCGTTCGGTGACTGCGCGAGCAGCCGCCACATGGCTTCGCTGGCCGCGGCACCGAGCACCCCCGAGCGGTCCTGGTGCGCGCCGCGAGTGCCGGGGACGAATGGCTCCGCCGACATGGCGTCGGCCAGCGCCTCCTTAATGGCGTCCTTGCGCAGCAGTGGCAACCCCAACTCGACCGCCAATCTGCTTGCCAGAGTGGACTTTCCGGCGCCAGGCAGGCCATGGACGAGAACCACCCGACGGCGCGGCTCGGCCGGCCGGTAGGGCGCGGCCGGCCACTGCTCGACGGTGATCGCGTAGTTGTCGTGGTCACGCCACTGCTCGGTGGCGTCGCCGAGGGTGGGCAGCTGCACGAGTCGCGGCGAGAAGCCCTCGTGGACGAATCCGACGGCCCGCAACAGTCCGGCCGAGCGGACGTTGGCCGGCTGCACGCCGGCCTGCACCCGGTGCAGGCCCAGCCCGTGCGGCTCGGGGGCGAAGGCGACGTCGAGCACCAACCGCAGACCCTCGGCCATGAGGCCGCGACCGGCATACGGGTCATAGGCGTCGTAGCCGATCGTCGCGGACTGCAGGCGGCCGCGCACCAGGTGGTTGACGTTGACCCGCCCGACGATCCCGTGCGCGCTCCCCGGCCCGGCCTCGGGCCCGACCGACGCCTCGGGATCGAGGGCGTGCACGAGGAAGCTGCGCACGCTCCAGCCCTGGGCGGCCACCAGCTCGGAGAGCTGGTCCAGGCCGGTCGGCCCCCACGGCGCGATGCGCGGCACCGATCCGACGATGGCCCGGCGCAGCATCGGCAGGTCGGTCTCCTCCAATGGGGCCACCCGCACCCGCGTGCCGGAACGCTCCCACCGACCCGCCGCTGTCGCCTTCCCGGCGCTCATCAGGAACGCTCGCACCGCACGCCGCGCAGCACCACGGCCCGGGGGTCACCGAGCACCGCGAGATCGGCCCGCGGATCGGCGCGATAGACGACGAGATCGGCCGGGTCACCCTCCTCGATGCCGGGGCGACGCAGCCACGCGCGGGCCCCCCAACTCGCGGCGGCGAGCACCTGCTCGCGTGACAACCCGGCCCGGCCCAGCTCGATGGCCTCGCGGGCCACCAGCCCATGGGGCAGCGCGCCGCCTGCGTCAGTGCCCAGATAGATCGGCACGCCGGCCTCGTGCGCCCGGGCGATCGTCTCGTAGCGGCGGGCGTGCAGGTCGCGCAGGTGCGCGGCATACAGCGGGAATCTCTCCTCGGCGCCGTCGGCGATGCTCGGGAAGCTGCCGATGTTCACCAGCGTCGGGACGATCGCGATCCCTTGTGCCGCAAAGGCTTCGGTCGAGCGCTCATCGAGCCCGGTGGCGTGCTCGATGCAGTCGGTGCCGGCCGCGGCGAAGTCGTGCAGCGACTGCTCACCGAAGCAGTGCGCCGTCGTGCGGGCCCCCTCCTCGTGCGCGGCTGCCACCGCCTCGACCAGTGCCTCGCGCGGCCAGCACGGCGCGAGGTCACCGGTGTCGCGGTCGATCCAGTCGCCGACGAACTTCACCCACCCGTCGCCCCGGCGGGCCTCCATCCGCACGTGTGCGACGAGCTCGGCGGGCTCGATCTCGTGGGCGTAGCCGCGGATGTAGCGACGGGTGCGCGCAATGTGCCGGCCGGCCCGCACGATCCGGGGCAGGTCCTCACGATCGTCGATCCACTGGGTGTCGGCCGGGCAGCCGGCGTCGCGGATGAGCAGCGTGCCGGCGTCGCGGTCGGTCGTGGCCTGCGCTGCAGCCACCTCGGGGGGCACCGCGCCCCGGCGATCCAGGCCTACATGGCAGTGCGCGTCGACGAGCCCCGGCAACGCCCAACCCCGCACGGTCTGCACGTCGTGACCGGGTCTCGTGGGCGCGGCATACGTGACCCGCCCGTCGATGACCCAGCACTCCGGACGGACATCGGCCGGACCGACGAGGACCCCGCCCTGCACGTGCAGCACCATCGCCATGCCCGGCAGACTACCCAGCCGAGTTGACGGGCCGATGACCGGCGGGCCACCCTCAGGGGATGCCCGAGTCGAGTGCGTCGAATCTGCTGCTGGTGCCCCTGCCCGACGGTCGGGGGCTGCAGGTCGCCAGCGCCGGTGACCCGGACGGTTTCCCGCTCGTCTTCCACCATGGCACGCCGGGCGCCGGGCGCCCCCGCCGGCTGCTCGCCGAGGCGGCCCGGGAGCGCGGGCTGCGGCTGCTGACCCCGTCTCGCCCCGGGTATGCCGCCTCGACCCGCCATCCCGGCCGGCGGGTCGCCGACGTCGCCGCCGACGTCGCAGCGGTGCTGGACCACCTCGGGCTGGCCCGGGCATACGTCGCCGGCTGGTCCGGCGGTGGCCCGCACGCCCTCGCCACCGGCGCCCTGCTGGCCGATCGGATCGCGGGTGTCCTCGTCATCGCCGGGGTCGCGCCCTACGACGCGCCCGGTCTGGACTTCCTCGCCGGGATGGGCGAGGACAACATCGCCGAGTTCGGCGCCGCCGTCGCCGGTGAGGCGACGTTGCGCCCGATGCTGGAGGGCTGGCGGCCCGACCTGGTGACCGTCCAGGCCCCCGACCTCGTGCAGTCGATGGGCTCGCTGCTGCCGCCGGTCGACCGGGCCCAACTCACCACCGAGCTCGGCGAGGACGTCGTCATGGGCTTCCGCGAGGGCCTTCGCGACGGCGTCGACGGCTGGGTCGACGACGACCTGGCGTTCGCCTCCCCCTGGGGCTTCGACCTGCCGGCATTGCGGGACGTGCCGGTCGCGGTGTGGCAGGGCAGCGAGGACCTCATGGTGCCGGCCGCGCACGGCCGGTGGCTCGCCGAGCACGTGCCGGGCGTCCGGGCCCATCTGCTCGACGGTGAGGGGCACATGTCGGTCGCGGTCGGGCGGATCGGGGAGATGCTCGACGAGCTGACCGCGGGCTGACCGGCGGGCTCATCGCCAGGTGCCACCTGCGCACGATCGGCGGGGCCCTGTCGCGTCGGCGCTGGGCGCTCAGTGGCGTCGGCACTGGGCGCTCAGTGGTGACGGCGCGGGCGAAGCAGTCGGCGCAGGATCTCGGTGACGATCTGCGGCTGGTCGGTGTGCGTCCAATGTCCGGCGTCCTTGACCGTCACCTGGCGCACCGCCGGGAAGAGCTCGCGCATCGGCTCCTCGTCCGCGTCGGTGACGTAGGGCGAGTCGGCGCCCGCGACCCAGATGACCCGACCCCGGAACGGTCGGTATGCCGTGGCGTCGGCATGGGGCCAACCACCCACTCCCGCAGCGCTGGTCGGGTCATCAGCCAGCATGTCGAAGTTGGCCTGCCAGTGCCAGGTGCGCCCGTGCCGGCGCAGGTTCTGCAGCAGGAAGGCCCGCACCCCCGGTGCCGGCACGGCATCTGCGAGCGCGGCGTCCGCCTCGGCGCGGGTCTCGATGCGTTCCAGCGGCAGGGCCCGCAACGCGGCGACATAGTCCTCGATCCACGAGTGTGCCGTGTAGTGCCGGGGGGCGATGTCGATGACAGCGAGGCGGTCGACGACATCCGGCTGCGACAGGGTCAGCAGCATCGCGACCTTGCCGCCCAACGAATGCCCCACGACCGTCCACTTCTCCCCCGGCGCAGCGACGCGCAGCGTCGCGGCGACCCACGCGGCATACGCCTGGAGGGAGAAGTGATCGGTCCACGGTGATCGACCGTGATCGGGCAGGTCGATCATGAGGCAGCGAGCCGCCGTCTCGTCCGGGCCGGCCAGCGCTCGGGCGATCTGCATCCAGTTGCGGCCCTGGCCGAACAGGCCGTGCAGGAACGCGATCCGCGGGCCGGAGGTGCCGACCGACAAGGTGTGCAACCGCGTGGTCGACATGGAGGTCACCCTAGCGACCCCCGGCGGCTGTGCCGGCGGACTTGCGACCCCCCGCCGTCTGGCCGGCCCGAACCAGGCCTCGACCCGGCCCGCTCGGCCGGCCCGGCCCGCTCGGCCCACGCCGTGATCCGGCAAGACGCGGTCGGCTCGGCCCGCACCGTGAATCCAGCAAGACGCGGTCGGCATCGTGCGCTGAGAAAGCGTCCATGAGGTCGTCCACGGGCGTGGTCCGGCACTACCTATGACGCCCCCATGGGCGCTTTCCCGCCGCGCCGGGTCCGCGTCGAGTGATGGTCACCCGCAGGCGGTGGCGCACGGGCTGCGCAGGATTGGCGCGCGCACGCGCGCTGAGAAAGCGCTCGTGAGGTCGTCCCCGGTCGTGTTACAGCACCACCTACGGCGCCGTCACGGGCGCTTCCCCGCCGCTCCGACCTCGCGCAGTGAGGGCGGATCCGCGGCCACGGCTCACGACGGGGCTCACCGCCCCGCGGCTCGCCTCGTGCGGCGTCCGGTATGCCGCTTCAGCCTCCGCAGCTGAGCACCTCGCAGCTGAGCACCTTGCAGCTGAGCACCTCGCAGCTGAGCACCTCGGAGCTGAGCGCCTCGGACGCCGGCTCAGCGCAGGAAGTCCTCGAAACCCTTGGGCAGGGCGGCGGGGTCCAGCCCGCCGGGCTGTCCGCCCGGCACCCCCGGGGCGCTCGACTCGGTGGGGCCGGCGGGCGGCATACCGAAGGCCTTGCCCGCGGCAGCCTGACGGGATGCGACGGCCTTGTCGGCCGCGGCCTTCTGCTCGGCGGCTCGTTTGGCCGGGTTGCCGCTCTTGGCCTTGCGCCGTGGCGGCTGCTGCTGCTGGCGAGCCTTGCGGCCGCCACCCATCCCGGGAAGCCCGGGCATTCCCGGTATGCCGCCGCCACGGGCCAGCGACTTCATCACCTTCTGCGCCTCACCGAAACGCTCGAGCAACTGGTTGACGTCGTTGACGGTGACCCCGGAGCCCGTGGCGATGCGCTGGCGTCGGGAGCCGTTGATCTGCTTGGGATGGCTGCGTTCGAAGGGGGTCATCGACCGGACCATCGCCTCCACCCGGTCGAACTCCCGCTCATCGAAGGCGTCGAGCTGGGCCCGCATCTCCTGCATGCCCGGGAGCATGCCGAGCATCGCCTTGAAGCTGCCCATTCGCTTGAGGGCCGCCATCTGCTCGAGGAAGTCGTCGAAGGTGAAGTCCTCGGCGGCAAGGAACTTGCGGGCCATCTCGTCGGCTTGACGCTTGTCGAAAGCGCGCTCGGCCTGCTCGATGAGCGTGAGGATGTCGCCCATGTCGAGGATGCGGGAGGCCATCCGGTCGGGGTGGAAGACCTCGAAGTCCTTGACCTGCTCGCCGATCGAGCTGAACATGATCGGCCGGCCGGTCACCGTCGCGACGGACAGCGCGGCACCACCTCGGGCGTCACCGTCGAGCTTGGACAACACCACGCCGGTGAAGTCGACGCCGTCGAGGAAGGCGGTGGCGGTGTCGACGGCGGCCTGGCCGATCATCGCGTCGATGACGAAGAGGACCTCGTCGGGCTCGATCGCGGCGCGGATGTCGGCGGCCTGACGCATGAGGTCGGCGTCGACCGCGAGCCGGCCGGCGGTGTCGACGATGACGACCGAGTGCTGGGCCCGGCGGGCGTGCTCCAGGCCGGCCCGGGCGACCGCGACCGGGTCACCGAAGGAGCGGGTGCCCGAGCCGTCGGCGCCGACCGCGTCGTGGCCTAAGACGTTGCCCCGCTCGGGGGCGAAGACCGCGACGCCGGCGCGCTGAGCGACCACCTCGAGCTGGGTGACCGCGTTGGGGCGCTGCAGGTCGGCGGCGACGAGCAGCGGCGTGTGGCCCTGCTCCTTGAGCCAGTAGCCGAGCTTGCCGGCCAGGGTCGTCTTGCCCGAGCCCTGCAAGCCGGCGAGCATGACGACCGTCGGGGGTGTCTTGGCGAAGACCAGCTGGCGGGTCTGCCCACCGAGGATGTCGACGAGTTCCTCGTTGACGATCTTGACGATCTGCTGGGCCGGGTTGAGGGCCTGGCTCACCTCGGCGCCCAGGGCCCGATCGCGCACGGAGCCGACGAATGCCTTGACCACCGGCAGCGCCACGTCGGCATCGAGCAACGCCATGCGGATATCGCGCAGCGTCGTGTTGATGTCGTGTTCGGACAACCGGCCCTTGCCGCGCAGGTTGCGGAACGTCGCGGTCAGCCGGTCGGAGAGATTGTTGAACACCCGAGAACTTTACCGGGCATCCGTGCGGCGGGCTGCGTGCCGCCGGTCACTGGACCCAACGGCGAAGGCCGGCCAGAGGGCCGCCGCAGGACCCAGGAGCGCGTCAGTTCACCGTGACGATGGCGTCGAGGATCTCGGCGATCGCCTCACCGGTGATGCTGCGCTGGTCGCTGAGGTCGCCGCCCTTGGGCACCGAGCACTCCAGCACATAGTCACCGACCGTCACGGCCATCTGGGTCTCCACCGTGCCGGTGCCCGACCCGGTGACCACGAACCCGGAGAAGCCCCGGATCATGATGCCGGTCGCCGGCGCACCCATCGCGCTGGAGGCGCCGTTGCGCAACGACTCCAGGCCGCCGGGCAGCTGCTCCTTGGTGGACAACCGGTAGAGGAAGACGACCTCGCCGCCGGCGTTGAGGTAGAGACAGCCGTTGGGTGGGGCCGCCTTGCTCGTCGTCGCCTTGCCGAGGGTGAACATCTTGACGTCGTCCATCTTCAGCACCGCGCACGGGTCCGCGGGGGCCTTCACCGTGAAGGACGCAGGCGGAGCCGCTGCGGCGGGGTCGAGCTTGCCCGGCGTCGCGTTCGAGCCCGAGGTCTTCGCGGCGTTGGTGGCCGCGCCGGGGGCCGACGAGGTTGCCGCTGTGACTGGGCCCGCGGAGCCGGCGGTCGGAGCGGCCGTGCCGGAGGAACCGGAGCAGGCAGGGAGGCCGAGTGCGGTGCCGGCGGCGAGCACGACGACGGCCCGGCGCCACGGGGGGAGAATCGACATGGCCGGCAGCGTAGGGGGTGCCGACCGACCAGTGCCTCCCCCGGACGGCCATGCCCGATGAACAATTGCCGGGGGCAGCGGGCGGGCGCCCTGCGATCAGCCCGACCCGTCGGCTGTCTCGATGAGCAGGGCGACCACCCGTCCGACCTGAGCCGGAGTGAGCAGCGAGCCGTCGGCCTGGGTGAGATAGAAGGTGTCCAGAGCCTGCCCGGCATACGTGGCGATGTGCGCGCTGCGCACCGCGAAACCGTTGCGGGCCAACGCGGTTCCCAGGTCGTAGAGCAGTTCCCGACGGTCACTCGCCCGGACCTCGAGCACGGTGGCCGAGCGGGACGCGCCGGGCACGACGAGGGCCCGGGTCAGCCCAGGCGAGCCGCTCGCCGCCCGCGCGCCACCCAAGAGGCGTGCACTGCTCGACGCGCCGGCCCGGTGACCGGACCCGGCCCGCCGCCGCTCGACAGGCGCAAGCGGCTCCCGGTCACCGGCGGCGAGGCGCACCAGCGAGCGAGCCAGCCGACCCGGCTCGGGGGCCTCGCCGCGGGGCGCCTCCACCTGCCATTCGTCGATCGCGACCCCGTCGACGGTGCGCAGGATCGCCGAGCGCACCAGCAGTCCGTCGGCCGCCAACAGCCCGGCGACGTCGGCGAAGAGCCCGACCCGGTCGCGGTCGAGTACGAGCAGTCGGTATGCCGCCCCGGTCGCCTCCACCCGCACCACCGGTTGCCCCTCGCGCACCCGGGCCACCAACCGTGGGTCCAACGCCCGTTCCGGGGTGGGCACCGCGCGGTCCTCGCCGGGCGCCGGGAGCTCCTCGCCGGGCGCTGGGAGCAAATCGCCCTCGACCAGGTCGCCCTCGGCCAGGTCGCCCTCGACCGGTCCGGGTCGATTGTCCAGGTGTCGCCGTGCAGCGTCGGTGAGCCGGTCCACGAGCGTCCTGCGCCAGTCGGTCCAGGCCGCCGGCCCGGCGGCCGTCGCATCGGCTTCGGTGAGTGCGCGCAGCAGGGCGAGGGTCTGGACGCTGCCGTCGACGGCGTCGGACAGCGCCGCCAGGGTGGCCGGGTCGGTCGGGTCGCGGCGGGTGGCCAGGTCCACGAGCGTGAGATGCTCACGCACCAGATGCACGACGGTCTCCCGGTCGGTCTTCGGTAGCCCCATCCGAGCCAGGACGCGGTCGGCGACGGGGGCGCCGACCGCGGCGTGCTCGAGGGCACCGTCGACCTTGCCCACGTCGTGCAGCAGGGCAGCCAGCAACAACAGGTCGGCGCGTTGCACGTCCCGCACCAACCGCGCGGCACTCACCACGGTCTCGATGGAGTGCCGGTCGACGGTGTGCCGGTGCACCGGGTTGTGCTGCGGTCGGCTGCGCACCGCCGCCCACTCCGGGATCCAGCGGGTGACCAACCCGGCCAGGTCCAGGCCCTCCCAGACGGTGACCAGACCCGGCCCGGCGGCCAACAGGTCACCGAAGAGCGCGAGCGCCTCCTGCGGCCACGGCTGCGGCAATGCCGGACAGTTCGCGGCGAGATTGGCCAGCGTCGCGGGGGCCAACGGCAGCTCGTGGCGGGCCGCGACGGCGGCGGCCCGCAGCGGCAGGGTGGGGTCGGTCTGCGGGTGGACGCCGGCGCCCAGCACGACCTCCCCGTCGTGACGGAACAACCCGAAGCCCAGCGGCTCAAGGGTCGGTCGGCGCGGGCCGACCCGCAGGATCCGGGCCCGCTGGGCCTGTCCGGCGCGGCGTAGCGTGCCATCGAGGGCATAGGCGATGACCCGCGCTGCGCAGGAGACCTGTACGAGCATCTGATCGCGCTCGTCGAAGCCGAGCAGAGCTGCGACCGCGTCGTGGTCCTCCCGGCCCAGCCGGTCGCGGCCGCGACCGGTGACGACGTGCACCGCGTCGCGCACGTCCAACAGATGTTGGTATGCCGCGTCGACCTCCCCGTGCGGTCGGTCGGCAAGCCAGGCGGCGGCCATCGAGCGCAGCACGGTGAGGTCACGCAGCCCGCCTCGGGCCTCCTTGAGGTCGGGCTCGAGCAGGTGCGCGGCGTCCCCGATCCGGGCGTGTCGGGCCCGCACCTCGTCGAGCAGTTCCGGTAGACGTTTGCGAGCGTTGGCCCGCCAGTCGTGGGCGACCGTCGTGCGCGTGGCCTCGACCACCTCGGCGGCACCGGCGAGATGGCTCAGGTCGAGCAGTCCGATCGCGGCGGACAAATCCTTGCCGGCCACGTCGCGACACTGGCCGGTGGTGCGCACCGAATGGTCGATCTTCAGCCCGGCATCCCACATCGGATACCAGAGCCGATCGGCCAACCGCTCCAACTCGGCGGCCCCCATGCTGCGGCCCTCGTGCACCAGCACGAGGTCGTAGTCGCTCAGCGGGCCGGCGTCGCCTCGGGCCAGGCTTCCCACGGCGGCCAACGCGACCCCGGCCGGCTCCCGGCCGTCGGTCGCGTCGGCCCACCGCTGGGCCACCCAGTCCCGGCCGAACCGGGTGAGCGCCGCCCGCCGGGCCGGGCCGGCACCCGCGGCGGCGAAGCCGCGGGTGCCGGCCAGGCCCAGGCGGTGGGCGGTCAGCTCACTCACAGCGCGTCGTGCCCGCGTTCGCCGGTGCGCACCCGCCTCAGTTCCTCGACCGGCACCGACCAGATCTTGCCGTCCCCGATGCGTCCGGTGTGGGCGGCCTCGAGGATGACGTCCATGAGGTTGCCGACGTCCGCGTCGTCGACGAGCACCTCCAAGCGCACCTTGGGCACGAAGTCCACGGTGTACTCCGCGCCGCGGTAGACCTC